>WNGC01000882.1_pt1 | contig 17987 bp, 13 predicted proteins | sample 5400051 | NCBI WGS metagenome assembly WNGC01 (sample SAMN13153368, study PRJNA577476) | soil metagenome | isolation source: 20 cm soil or saprolite under grassland replicate 2 | place: USA:California | collected 2016-06-15
CGGTTGGAGTAGCGGCTGGAGAGGCCGTGGGTGTTGCAGTTGGAGTGACCGTCGGAGTGGCCGTGGGTGTTGCAGTTGGAGTGACCGTCGGAGTGGCCGTGGGTGTTGCAATTGGAGTGGCCGTCGGTGTAGCCGTGGGTGTCGCGGTTGGAGTAACCGTCGGGGTGGCCGTCGGGGTAATAGTGGAGGTTGGAGTAGGTGTCGCAGTCGCTGTAGGGGTTGGGGTAGCTGTCGGAGTAGACTCCGGTGTCGGAGTCGGGGTAGGTGTTGGGGTCGGGGTAGGTGGGGGTGGATGAGTAGGACGCGGCGCCGGTGTTGGACGAGGCCGTGGTGTGGGCCTAGTCCTAGGCGTCGCTCTTGTTGTGGGCGTAGGTGTCGCCATCGCTGCCGAGAGATTGCCCTCCACGATAGGCCCCCACGCCGCAGCCGCGAAACATGCGATCACGACGAGCCGGTTCATTCCCCGAATAAAGGCTTGACACTCATGCTTGAGGGGCTCGTGCACATAACAAGAAGATGAAGCGCTTTCCTCAGCATGAATGATATTTGTTTTGAGCTTTCGTCATCCTGGCGTTCGGGCCTTGACCCTGCGTGGATAAAGCTGTAAAAAAATGAGCATCGATGACGGTCTCTCTTCCGTTTCTCCGGGAACTGCGGGACTAAGTTCGCGAAAATTTAGGGCAATTCGAAGATGCCTATCGCGCAAAGGAATCTGTGCTTTGTGTGCTTTGACCTGCTCGTCTAATGACGAGGACGGTCGGTTAGGCAATCGCTGGCCAGAGGGCCGACGCACGTGGCCTTTCGTGCCTCCTGACGCGCGACAAAGTCTCCAAGCGCAAGCGCCGCGCGCCAAGGAGATACGTCCTCCCTAAGATTGCTCTACGGAAACGGCCGAACGAAGTCCCCCCGGCGGTTAAACCTCTTTCTTCGCCAGCTTCGGGCGCCCCGGACCCGTTAGCGTAAAATCGGTTCTAATTCCTCTTTGGTATTTCCGATTGGCACGCCAACGGAAGGGCCAGACACTCAAAGTGCCGCCAGCGATCAATTTTAAAACCGTGAACATGCTGCGCGTCATCGACACCCGGAAATTTTCGGGAACTTGGTTCTGTCGTTACCGTAGAAACGAAATAGGAGCCTGGAAGGCGTGTCTCCTTCCCGCGCGGTTTTCATGCTTGGAATACCCCGTGCGCGCTACGCTTTTCTACTTGATTGGTACTACCATCATCCTTGGCGCGATCATAGGATTCGGGGAAGCAGTCTTTTGGCGACTCGCGGGACAAATCGTGCATGGAGCGCTCAGCATCGCCTGTTTCACACTTGTCGGAGCTGCTTTCTGGCGCTTTGGCTGGAAAATCGGCCTGCTTGATCTTCTTCTTGTTTTTATTGCCTCGCATGTGGGTCTCAGGTTGCACGAATATTTAAGGAAGGGGTCCGGTTTGTGATACGTAGCCAAATCAGCTAACCAGGCGATGCAGCCTCGAACTTGATCTCGCCGGTGCGGCCAAAGAAAAAGCCGGCAAAAAAATCGCGCTACCAAGGTTGCCTCTGCCGCCCAACGAGCAGAAGAAGTTTGTGTCCGAAGATTGTATCCAAGCACCGTCGCTGTAATGACAATCACGTCCAACGACATTAAGGAGGTCATCGAAACGAAAGATGATTTTGGACACGAAATGCGAGTTGGGCGTGTATCGCGTGGATATTTGGGTAGCCAGACCTTACAGGGCGGCACAAATGGCGACCCGGTTTCCGGTAAGGTGTGACAGTTTGACTTCTGTTGACGGTCAGTCAGGCGAGTTTGGATTGAGCTTGGCCATTGAATCCCAAAACGTAAATACTGATTCCCCTGTAGGAATATCAGGTCGTAAGCGAAGCGAATCGGAAGCGTTCCACGAACTGGTTGAGTCGCGTAAGGGAGGCCGCTTTCGAACGAATAGAGGAGACATTTTTCTGGACGTCTCCGCTGCGCGTGCCACTCGTCGCATCATCGGCAATCGTTCCGTCTATTTTCCAGAAGCCTTCGTAGGAAAAGGCTTACCTCAGTTAAAAAAGAAAGAAGGCACCACCACTAAGATACAGTTTTTTATCAAGCAAAATCCGTGGATGCAAAGGATAGAGAACGAGGACGTCGAGTTAGGGACTTGCGTAACCGGAATCCGTAAGGATGCTCCCTTTGTTGACTACGTGGAAATATCGAGGCAGCCACTCTCGAAACAAAATCGCCCAGTTTCCCTCACTTTGGTCTCCCGCAGGGATCTTCAGTAGCTCGCTTTTGAATGCGAACGTAATGCTCCTGGTTCGAACCCAAGGGGGGTAGCCACATAGGCGCGTCTGGCTCAGGTGGCTACGGGGCCTTTCGTGCGGTTCGCAAATCATCGAAACCGGCGTATACTTGTTGTTCCCCTTTATGAAGGAATTGAACATAGAGAAACTACACATCGCCGTCGGCGATCAGGAGATTGTGCGCGGCCTGACTCTTCGCGTCCCACGGGGCGAAGTGCATGCGCTCATGGGTCCGAATGGCTCGGGAAAAAGTACGCTGGCCAAGGTTCTGGCCGGTCACCCTGACTACCACGTTACCGGCGGTAAAATACTGATGGACGGCGAAGACATTCTAGAACTTGAAGCCGACGAACGCGCGCGTCGCGGGCTTTTCCTAGCGTTCCAATATCCGAGCGAAATTCCTGGCGTGACCATCGCCAACTTTCTCCGCGCGGCATTGCAATCGCGTCTGCCAGAAGGCGAGGAACTTGAGGCAACCGATTACTACGCCAGGCTTTACGAAAAGATGGAGCTGCTTGGGATGGACCGCTCGTTCACGTCGCGCGCGGTTAACGAAGGCTTTTCGGGAGGCGAAAAGAAGCGCGCCGAGATCCTGCAAATGGCAATGCTCGAGCCCAAATATGCGGTGCTCGACGAGACCGACAGCGGCCTGGACATCGACGCACTCAAGACCGTAGCACATGGGGTAAACTCATTGCGCGGGCCCGATCTTGGCATATTGTTAATTACGCATTACCAGCGCCTCCTGAACTACATCGTCCCCGATCACGTCCATGTGATGGTAGCGGGGCGAATCGTTAGAAGCGGGCGGAAGGAACTGGCGCTCGAACTCGAAGAGAGAGGTTACGATTGGGCGCGCGATGCGGCGGTTGAACCAGCATATAGATAAACAGGGAGAGCTTATCATGAAAACAGAGACTTCTGCAGTCGACATTGATCGAAACAAAGGAGACTTTTTTTATCCAGAAGCTCACGTGCGCGATGCGGGTATCGGCCTGAGCGAGCGAACCATTCACTACATCGCGGACGTGAAAGACGATCCGGCCTGGGTCCGCGAGTATCGCTTGCGCGGACTGAAGACGTTCTTGGAAAAACCGCTGCCCACGCACTGGGCAAGCAAGGACCTCGAGGCCATCGACTTTAACAAAATCCGTTACTATCTGTCTCCGGGGACGGAGCCAAAACGGAGTTGGGAGGAAGTGCCGGACGACATTAAGCGCACATTCGAGCGTCTCGGCATTCCCGAGCAGGAACGAAAATTCCTGGCAGGTGTAGAAGCGCAGTTCGACAGCGAAGCAGTCTACTCAAATATTAAGAAGGCCGTTGGCGAACAGGGTGTCATTTTTGTTGGATCAAGGGAAGGCCTGAAAAATTATCCGGAAATTTTCCGAAAGTGGTTCGGCAAAGTCATCCCGATCGCCGATAACAAATTCAGCGCCCTGAATTCCGCTGTTTTTAGCGGCGGCTCGTTTATTTACGTTCCGCCCGGCGTGAAAGTGAAGCATCCGCTGCAGGCTTACTTCCGCATTAATGCAGAAAACTTCGGGCAGTTCGAGCGCACGCTCATCATTGCCGATGAAGGCTCGGAAGTGACCTACATGGAGGGCTGTACGGCGCCGAAATTTAACACTCCTACATTGCATAGCGCTGTCGTGGAATTGGTCGCGCTGAAGGGAGCAAAGATTCAGTACATCACCGTGCAGAACTGGGCATCGAATGTGTTTAACCTTGTGACCAAACGAGGTCTTGCCCAGGAAAACGCAGAGGTGAAATGGATCGATTGCAACATCGGTTCTCGACTCACGATGAAATATCCCAGCGTGATCATGAAGGGCCGCAAAGCCCGCGGCGAAGTTCTCTCCATCGCGCTCGCAAATGACGGCCAGCACCAGGACACCGGAGCGAAAATGATCCATGCTGCCGACGAGACGACTAGTAACATCATTTCCAAATCGATCTCCGTCGGCAAAGGCCGCGCCACTTATCGTGGCTTGGTCCACGTGCCGAAACACCTAAAGAATTGCAAGAACAACACCGAGTGCGACGCGTTGCTTATCAACGCGACCTCGCGAACCGACACCTATCCAGCGATCACCGTGCGCGGTACGGGCAACGCCGTTCAGCATGAAGCCAGCGTCAGTCAGGTGAGCACGGAGCAGATTTTTTACATGCAACAGCGCGGCCTCACCGAGGCGCAGGCGATGAGCTTGAGCGTCAACGGTTTCGTCAACGATTTGGTCCGGCAATTCCCGATGGAATACAGTGTGGAGCTCAAGCGGCTGATCGAGCTGGAGATGGAAGGCTCGGTCGGGTAACCCTATCGCCCAGCGAATTCCTTCTGTCACGGTGGCTGTGACCGCCGTTCGGGTTCCGAGATAAAATAGCGATGCCTTCAGTCACTAATCACGAATTGGTTAAACCTGAATCGATTCTTTCCGGCCCATCCGAGTCGCGCGAATTTCCCGATTGGTTCTGTGATCAGCAGCGCGCGGCGTGGACAGAATTTGAGTCATTACCCAAACCAACGCGAAAAGATCAGGCGTGGCGATTCGCCAATGTCGGTCTTCTCGATCTAAGCCCATTCAAATACGGTGGTACATTAACTGAGAAAGAGCGCGCCACTATTCTCGAGCAATCGCGAGGACTCGAAGAGGTAGCTGGGCGCATGATTTTCGCCGGTGACGAGCTGATCGAGCGCGCCGTGATTTCGGATCAGCTGAAAAAGCGCGGCGTCATTTTCCAATCGCTTGAGCGGGCAATGGTTGAGCACGCGGACTTGTTCCGCAAACATTTCATGTCGCAACCAGCAAAACTTGGGTCTGCCAAGTTTGCGGCGCTGCACCAGGCACTGGTTTCGTCGGGGACGTTTCTTTACGTGCCTCGAGGCGTCGAGATTGAGTTGCCAATAGAGATTTTCCATTGGCTGAATGGTGAAAATACTTCCGCGTTTCCGCATTTACTACTCGTCACCGATGAGCTGGCGAAGGTCACCGTGATCGAGCACTTCCGCTCGGTGAATGAAGACGCACCCGGCTTTGCGTGCGGCGTAAACGATCTCGTCGCCGGCCCTGGCGCGAAGGTCACGTACGTATGCGCGCAAAATTGGGCAGACAATGTCATCGCGCTGCAAATGAATTCGACAATAGTCGATCACGATGCCTCGGCGATGAGCCTGAACCTACACCTCGGATCGCGCTATTCGCGCTTCGAAAGTCTGAGCCGCCTCATCGGTGAAGGCGGCCGCAGCGATCTCCTTGCTGTCGCTGTGGCGAAAAATCAGCAGGAATTCGACGCGCGCACGTTGCAGGATCACGTCTCGCCGCATACCGCGAGCGATCTTCTTTACAAAAATGCACTCGACGATCGCGCTCGCACTATTTTCGGTGGATTGATCAGGGTAGAACCGCACGCCCATTTCACTGATGCGTATCAAAAAGTTCGCAACCTACTGTTGAGTGACGACTCAGAAGCCAACTCAATGCCCGGTCTCGAAATTCTCGCTGATAACGTCCGTTGCACGCACGGCGCAACATCCGGTCAGATCGGTGAAGAGGAGCTTTTCTACCTTCGCGCACGCGGGATTGCCGTCCCGGTGGCTCAGCGTCTCATTGTCACCGGTTTTCTGGACGAAGTCGTCCAGCGCCTCAATCATCCAACGATAGCCGAGCATTTACATCGGCTGATTGAGGAGAAATTTGCGGAAAATCACGGTTGAATCGCGGACATAGGGCGAGACCAGTGCATTTTGAGATATTGTTATTTCGCAGTTTCCTGGTTGGTATTTAGTTCGAAATTGATTTTTACGTCGTAATGATCGCCGTGAATTAGACCCATCGGCGGAGCGTCAACCTGGGTCACTTGTTTCGCGACCACGGTGACTGATTCGTTCACAACCACGTTTTGAGATGGTTTGGTAATTTCGAATTTGGAAACGCGGCCGTCTTTCTCAATGCGCACCTTGACCAGAGTCGAAATCCTGGTGTTGGAGGGGACATTCGTCGTCGGCTGAATCCAAGCGCTGTAAAAACGGTCATGTAGCATATCGCCATACCAGGCAAACTCCGACGCGTTGCTTCCGCCGCCAGCACTACCGTCTTTACCGGCTGAAGCGGTTTTCCCACTGCCGTTATCAGAAGATGATTTAGTCTTCGCGCTAACGGTTTTCGAGCTCATCTTTTTCTCGTTACTCGGGTCGGTTTGTTCTCCTTTAGGTTTTGGCGGCCTCGATTTGGGTTGCGCCGATGATTTGGTCGCTTTCACCAGCACAGTTTTCTTGGGAGTCGACTTGGGTGTTGGTTTCGGAGTGGGTTTTGGTGTTGCTTCCGGCTTTGCTGTTGCCTTTGGAACCGGTGTCTCTATGGGTGTTGGTTTTGGTAACTCGATTTCACTTTTTACCTGAGTCAAAAGCGGTTGTTCTTTTTGTTTCTCATCCGCCTTTAAAGGTTCTGACTCAATGGAAGGAACTGAAGGCTCTGTGGGTCGCGTCGCATTGCTCTCTGATTTTTCGGTCGCGAAATCTTCCGCGCCACTCAGCCAAACCAAGCTTTCCGGGTCGGGCGCGCTTCGCGCTGCTAAACTCCAGTGAATTAATCCTGCGATCAGCGCAACGTGCGCGAGCGCAATTAGCGTGACGTTGCGCCAAAAGCTCCGCGAAGGCGGGTTCTTCGACATCTATTTCGACTCAGCCCTTGTGGCGATGCCAACCTTTGTAACCTGCGCCTGCTTCAGCGCATCCATCAGTGCAATTAATTTTTGCACAGGCAACTCGCGATCTGGCCGAATCACGACGGCGATGTCTGGGTTCGTCTGTTTCAATTCCGTCAGTCGCGCCGTGAGCGCTTTCAAATCGACTACCTGATCGCTAAACCGAATCGTGTCGCTGCGGTCGATCGAGACAATTTGTACTTGCCCTGACTTGATTGGCGGATTCGTCGCTGCACTCGATGGAATCACAAGATTCATGCTGCTTTCGAGCAACGGCGTCGTAATCATGAAAATGATGAGCAACACGAACGCCAGATCGAGCAGTGGCGTGACATTGATCTCGCTGAGCGTGGAAAGGCCTTGGCGTTGCGAGTAACGTTTCATCGCCGAAATGTCGACTCACGTACGCTGTGATCGACGTATTTGTGCTCAAATTCCGAAGCGAGTTCAGCGGCAAAATTGTCCATTTCGACGATGATCCCGCGGATACTTGTGACGAGAAAGTTGTAACCGAACATTGCCGGAATCGCGACGCAGAGCGCCGTGACCGTTGTAATGAGCGCACCTGAAACGCCAGGCGCCATGGAAACGAGGTTCGGCGAGCCCGCTTCGGCCACGCCTGTGAAAGCGTCCATCACGCCCCAGACCGTGCCGAGCAATCCGAGAAATGGCGAACCACTTACCGCGGTAGCCAGCAGGATCATCTGCGATTCGAGTGAAAGCGCCGTTTCACCCACGGCGCGCTCCATCGCCGCGTTAACGGCGCCCATTTGTGCCGGTGAAATTTTATCAGCGATCTCGAGTCGCGCTCGAAATGTGTCGTCGACCTCTGAAGAACCGAGCAAGTGAAATGTCATTTCCTCGCAGCCGGCGCGATACACGTTGGTTACCGGCGATCCCGGAAAGCGCGCGTTCTTCTCAAACAGACGCAACGGTTGTCGATCCTGTCGAAAAGCGGCAAGAAAACGCGCGTTCTGTTTTCGGGCAAACCGGATCACGCGCAATTTTGTGATCATGATTGACCAACTGAAGATGGAGACGACAGCAAGCAGAGTGAGAACGAGTTTTCCCGCGATCGTCGCGTGATCGAACGCAAAAAGGAGACCGCCGCCGACCGCTATGATTTCCAGCATTCCCGCGTCACCGGCTTAAGTAATAACGCCGTTTTGCAGAAACAAAAGGAAAGATTCCAAATGACGAAGCACGAATGACGAATGATGAATGAAGCTCCAATGCATCAAATGGCGAAAACTGTCTGAATCTTTTATCATCGATTTCCTCATTAGGCATTAGTCATTTTTTTGTGGGTATGTCGGTCGCATTTTTGCCACTGCAACAAAACCGAGGCCAATCGCGATCAGGAAGAATGAAAAGAATTGGCCGCGCGTGAACGGACCTATCAGTGTTGCGTCAGGCTCGCGGAAATATTCGACTACGATTCGAAAGATTGCATAACAGATAAAGAATAATCCGGTCAAAACGCCATTTGGTTCGCGCCTGCGCGTGCGCACGAACCACAAAATCGCGAACAAGACGATTCCTTCGAAAAAAGCCTCATAAAGTTGTGAGGGATGGCGCGGCGAAAGAATTGAGCGCAATGCCGTCGCCACTTGTGGCTGGCTGCGAACTGCGCCGACGATTGTGTCCGGCGTAGCGAGCGACGGGTCGATTCGCGCGCATACCGTCACCGCTCGCTCGGCTTCCCGGGGATGATCGAATAGTTCCTTGGGGAATTGCATCGCCCAGGGGACCTTCGTCAGCCGCCCATAAAGCTCGCCGTTGATGAAATTGGCGCAGCGTCCGAAGAACAAACCGACCGGCGCAGTGACAACCAGATTGTCGCCCAGGTTTGTCCACGAGATTTTGTGCCGGTGCGCGTAATACAAAGTGAAAAGCAATACGCCGATCATTCCGCCGTGGCTGGACATTCCGCCTTCCCAAACACGGAAGATCGACAGTGGCTCACGTAGCATTTCGGGTTTGTAGAAGAAAACGTACCCGAGACGCCCGCCGATAATCACACCAAACAGAGCGCAGCCAGTGATGAAGTCGCCTACTCTTTGTGGCGGCAAATCAGCAAAGCCGCGTTTAGCCAGCCAGAGTAGGAGGAGATAGCTGGAGATAAACGCAAGTACATAAGCCAAACCGTACCAGCGCGGGCCAACACTGTCGTGAACCCGAAAGATAATCGGATCGAGATTGTGCAGATAATACGCGAGCATCGCGCGGACTTTCGCTGTCAATCCGAGCGAAGTCGAGGAATCCCGCTACGGAACCTTAAAGGTAGTTTCACGGGATCCCTGGACCCCGCGGAGTTTACACCCTGAGTGAGCGAAGTGAGTCGAATGGGCTTCGCTCAGGCTGACCGTGTTGTTTTTGCGCGCGACGCGTTCAGCACTTTTCGCAAGAATGGCGCCGTGCGACTCACGCGGTTCTTTGCGACTTGTTCCGGCGTGCCGGCGGCGACAACTTTGCCCCCATCCGCCCCGGCCTCCGGGCCCAGATCAACAATGTAATCGGCTTCTGCGATCACGCTGAGATTGTGTTCGATCACAATCACCGTGTTTCCTTCGTCGACGAGCCGATGCAGCACGTTGAGAAGCAATTCAATATCGGCCATGTGCAGCCCGATAGTAGGCTCCTCGAGCAAATACAATGTGGAGCCTGGCTTGCGCATCTTGCGAATCCGCTCATTGGCCGCGCGGCTGACCCCCCGCTTGAGTTGCGTGACCAGCTTCAGCCGCTGCGCTTCGCCGCCGCTGAGCGTTGGACTCGGTTGTCCCAGCTTGAGATAGCCAAGACCGGTATCGACCAAAAGGGAGAGCGGGCGCGCAATCTTTGGATGCGCCGAAAAGAATTGCGCTGCTTCCTCGATTGTCATTTCCATCACGTCGCCAATCGATTTCTCGTTGTAGAGCACCTCAAGCGTTTGCGGATTGTAACGTTTGCCGCTGCAGTCTTCGCACGGCACATAGCTACGCGGCAGAAAGTTCATCTCCAATTTGATCACGCCCTGACCCTTGCAAGTCTCGCAACGGCCGCCTTCTGCGTTGAAAGAAAATCGGCTGGCGGAATATCCCCGCACACGCGAGACGGGTAATTGCGCATAAAGATTCCGGATCTCGTCGAACACCTTGACATACGTGCCCGGCGTCGAGCGAGACGTCTTACCGATCGGTGATTGATCGACTTCATAAACAGCTTCGATTTCTCGCGCACCGCTAACCAGTTTGAAGAGATCGCCATTCCCTGCCCTTTTCCCTTGTTTCAGCTGCTCGCACACTGCAGGCCAGATGACCTCGTGCATCAATGTGGACTTACCGCTGCCGGAAATTCCGGTGATTACTGAAAGCCTGCCAACGGGAAACCGAACGTCGACATCTTTCAAATTATTTGCTCTCGCTCCACGGACTTCGATCCAGTTTTCGATGTTCCGCAGAGATCGACGTGACCCGCGGATGGGATGGCGAAGCGGCGATTTCAAACAACGTGCCGTCTCAGAATGTGCATTTCGCTCGACGTCGCGCAGCGTGCCCGTCGTCACGACTTCTCCACCGTGAATTCCAGCACGCGGACCAAGATCGATGATGTGATCGGCGCGCCGCATCGTTTCCTCATCATGCTCGACAACAATCAATGAGTTCCCTTTGTTCCGCAGCGCGGTGAGCGTGTCGAGCAGGCGCAAGTTATCGCGCGGATGAAGACCGATCGTCGGCTCATCCAACACGTAAAGAACGCCGCGTAGATTCGAGCCAAGTTGTGCTGCCAATCGAATCCGCTGCGATTCTCCGCCGCTCAACGTCTTCGCCGAGCGTCCGAGTGCGAGGTAGCCGAGGCCAACTTTTTCCATGAATCGCAATCGCTGTTGAATTTCGGGAATGAGACCGGCAGCAATGGTTTGAGGCGTTCCCCGGAATTTCAATTTCTCGACCTTGCGCGCTGCTTCGCTCGCCGAAAGATTCGTGAACTGATCGATCGTGTATTCTTGCACACGGACGTGACGCGCCACGGCGTTCAAGCGCGAACCGTGGCAACTCGGACATTCGCGCGCCTCGCCTTCCTCGATCCATTCAGACTCGCGCTCTGCGGCAAGCTCGGTTTCCAGAATCGATTCGCTGTCCGAGCTTGCAGCAGTCTGCAGATCCTGGTCCCAAATTTCGCCGAATCCGCCGCATTCTTCGCACGCCCCGTGAGGGGAATTAAACGAAAATAAACGCGGGTCGAGCTCCTCGAACGCGCGGCCGCAGTTTGGGCAACTCATTTCGGTGCTTAAAACTGTCAGTCGATTTTTTGAATCAAGCAGACGTGCGGTGCCGCGACCAATCTCTAACGCTCGCCCGGCAAAATCACGCGCTTTCGCGATTCGCTTCCGATCGATCAGACCAACGAGCACATCAATGGTATGCTCTTTGAACCGCTCGAGTTTTTGAAAATGCGAGATAGGAACCAGTTTTCCATCCACGTAAAGGGTGTCGAATCCCTGGCGCTCCGCCCAGCGGGCGACTTCGGTGTGAAAACCTTTTCGAGCCTTGACCAATGGCGCAAGCACTCTCACCGGCCCGCGTTTGGCTATTGATTCAATTTGTTTCGTAATGGCGGCGAGACTTTGTTTCTCCACGGGCAAATCGCAGTCCGGACAAAATTGCGTTCCGGTTTTTGCGAAGAGCAGCCGGAGAAAGTGGTACACCTCGGTCACCGTAGCGACGGTCGATTTCCCTCCGCCGCGCGTGACCCGTTGCTCAATCGCTACGCTGGGAGGCAATCCGCTGACTAAATCGACATCCGGTTTTTCCAGTTGCTCGACGAATTGCCGCGCATACGGCGACATGCTGTCGAGAAAACGTCGTTGTCCCTCCGCGAAGAGAATATCAAATGCGAGCGTCGATTTACCGGAGCCACTCAGACCAGTAATGACCACCATTTGCTCCCTGGGGATTTTGACATCGATGTTCTTCAGGTTGTGCTCGCGCGCGCCGTGGACGTGGATTGCGCCGCCTCCATTCAGTCGAAAACGCGGCGCTTCCTCTGCGGCTCGCGCCAGCTCCACGCTGTCATCCTGAGCGTAAGCGAAGGATCTCTCCAACTCGCGGGACGCTTTGTGAGGTACCTCGCCGTCTTCGCGGCTCGGGATGACATACGGTACTGTGCAGGATTTGCGGAGCACACTTCTGAGAAATCGCCCGGTGTACGATTTCTGTATCTTCGCGATTTGCTCAGGGGTTCCAACAGCGACGACCTCCCCACCTGCGTCTCCTGCTTCTGGACCCAGATCGACAATCCAATCGGCGCATTTGATCACTTCGAGATTGTGCTCGATCACCACGATGGAATGACCGCGATCGACCAGCCGCTGAAATAATCGCAGCAGCATCGCCACGTCATCGAAATGAAGTCCCGTGGTTGGTTCATCAAAGATAAGCAAATTGCCGGGGGCTTTTCCGTTTGGGCGTTGGCTGTTGGGCGTTGAACGTTCGACGTTTTCTGTCTCAGCCAAATGCCGGACAAGCTTCAACCGTTGCGATTCACCGCCGGATAATGTGTTCAACGGCTGCCCCAGCCGCAGATAACCAAGCCCGACCTGTTCAAGCACGCGAAGTGGTTCGGACAAGGTCTTGTCCTCCCCGATTTGCGCGAAAAAATCGATCGCTTCGCTTACGGTGAGCTTCAGCAGATCGTGAATTGATTTTCCGTGCAGTTGAAGTTTCAGTACGTGCGGCTGAAAGCGCTTGCCTTCGCATTCTGCGCAGCGCACGAAGAGGTCACTCAAAAATTGCATCTCAATTTTCTCGTATCCCGTGCCGGAGCAACGTTCGCAGCGACCGCTGCCGGAATTAAACGAGAATGCGCCCGCCGTCAGTCCCTGTGACATTGCTTCCGGTTGAGCCGCGAACAATTCTCGAACGCGATCGTAAAGCCCCAAGTACAGCAGCGGTGTTGACCGGGGCGTGCGCGCAAGCGGCGCCTGATCAACCATGATTACGTCACAGATGCGATGCCCCCCGGTCACAGATTTACATGCACCCAGTTCCGGATCGGGCGTTTGCCCCTTCGCAATCAGCAGATTGCGGTAAAGCACGTCGTGAATCAGAGTGGATTTTCCGGAACCGGAAACGCCGGTGACGCATGTGAAAACGCCCAACGGAAGTTCGACGTCGATGTTCTTCAGGTTATGCTGTCGAGCGCCAATAATCTTGATCAAGGAGCTCGATTTTCTGCGTGACGCTGGAGCCGAAATTGATTTTTCGCGCGTAAGATAATCGCGCGTAAGAGATGGAGCCGGCGCGCCCTCGCGCCGGTTTTCACCCATCGTACGGCGCGAGGCCGCGCCGGCTCCATTTACAAATTGGTCTAGCGAACCATTCCAAACCAACTGGCCGCCGTGCTCGCCGCGGCCTGGACCGATATCAATCAAATTATCACCGGCCCGAATGATTTGTTCTTCGTGCTCGACCACGAGCAACGTATTGCCTTTGTCGCGCAAGTTATGCATCACACGCACCAGCCGGCCGACATCGCGCGGATGCAAACCAATGCTCGGTTCGTCCATGACGAAGAGTGTGTTGACCAGCGATGCACCAAGGCAGGTTGTGAGATTTACCCGTTGCACTTCGCCGCCGCTCAAAGTGCGCGTGGATCGGTCGAGCGTGAGATAGCTAACGCCCACTTCGCACAGATAATTGAGGCGCGCGCAGATTTCGTCACGCAACATTCGTGCGGTTGAATCGTTCGATGAAATCTTGACCGCCGACAGAAAATTCCGGGCATCCAGTATCGAAAGCGCTTGGAATTCGGGAACCGTTAAAGAAGGAGGGGCGGTTTCCAATCCGCCCTTTTGGGACGGTGAACTAGAGACCTCCGCTCCTTGAATCTTATAATTAAGCGCTTCGGACTGATATCGTCCCCCGTTACAGCTCGGACAGGTGATGTAAGCCCGATAGCGGCTGAGCAAAACGCGCACGTGCATCTTATAAGTCTTGCTCTCAAGCCAGCGAAAGAATCCACGGACCCCATACCACCGATCATTTTCGTAATCTTCGTCTGTATAATCGCCCGATCGTTTCTCGCCTTCGATGACGAAGTTCTGGTCGGCCTTCGGTAATTCTTCGAAGGGAACATCGATATCGATCTCTTTTTGTGCGCAGGCTCGAAGTAAATCTTTCTGCGATTCGCCGAACTCGGCACCGCGAAAAACGCGCACCACGCCTTGTTTAATGCTCAGACTGCGATTGGGAATCGCCTTGTTTAGATCAATTGCGATGGTACGACCAAAGCCTCGACATTCCGGGCACGCGCCGAGTGGATTATTGAAACTGAACAACCCAGCTGTAGGCGGGCGAATGTCGAGGTCGCAATGGGCGCAATGCCAGCCAGTGGAGAACGGGCACTCGCGATCGGTGATTGGCGATCCGTGATCCGTTGGACGTTGGGCAGTCTCCGACCTCGGAATAATATTGATCTTGCCTTTCCCAAAGCGCAGCGCGGTTTCGATCGCCTCGATCAATCGTGCACGGTTTTCCTCCGAGATCGCAACGCGATCCTGAATGACCTGCACACGCGCCCCAAGTCGCTTGAATTTTGGATCGACGTCGACGCGCACGACTTTGTTATCGATCCATACCCGCAAATATCCCTGTTGCTGAAGAAATTCGAAGAACTTGCGCGGTTCGGTTTTCGGTGGAACGGCAATCCAGAAAGTGACAAGAACAGTTTTCGCTGCGCAGTGGTGCAATACCTGGTGACTGATTGACTGCGCGGTTTCCTGGCGAATTTCGCGGCTGCAATTCGGACAAAATGCGGGAGCAACGCGCGGCCAGAGTAACTTCAGATAATCATTGATCTCCGTCATCGTGCCGACGGTCGAGCGTGAGCTCTTGACTGGGTTCGCCTGTTCGATGGCAATCGCAGGAGGAATACCGCGGATGTCGTCCACGCGCGGCTTGTCCATGCGGTCGAGAAATTGCCGCATATAGGGACTAAAGGTTTCGACGTAACGTCGCTGGCCTTCGGCGTAAATCGTCTCGAATGCCAGACTCGATTTGCCGCTGCCGCTGGGGCCCGTAACGATCGTCAATTTCCCCAGCGGAAGGTCGACATCGATCCCTTTGAGATTGTTCTGCCGCGCCCCACGAACCTCAATGAAATCCTTCGCGATTGGTACCCTGAGATGTTCTTTGCTCGCAATCTTCGAACCCACTGGAAATATTCGCTGCCAGTCAACCGATTCGCAAATTTCCACGAGATAAAACCGCGTGGCATACCGAACGAAGTGAGGGACTTCTCCTACGAAGTTTGTGGCACGCCGTGAAGCTAGCGTGATCGATCACCCTTTGAGAGGTCCCTCGCTCCGCTCGGGATGACGATCGCGGATGGTTATTCAGCGAACCGCGCGACGAATTGTTCGCGCTGTTTCAGTAATTCCTCCGGAACGACCCCGCCGAGCGAGTCGAAAAACTTTTTGTGCTCGGCGAGTTCTTTTTGCCATTCCCCGTGATCGATTCCGAGAAGATCGGCGACAGATTTGTGATCGATTTCGAGACCATCAAGGTCGAGATCATGCGGAGTGGGTAACCAGCCCACTGGCGATTTGACCGCCCCGCCGTTTTGTTCGCAGCGATCGATGATCCATTTGAGCACACGCATGTTCTCGCCGAAGCCGGGCCAGAGAAATTTTCCATTCGCGCCTTTTCGAAACCAGTTCACGTTGAAGATAAGCGGCGGATTGGTGAGGCGTTTTCCTATGTCCATCCAATGCCGAAAGTAATCACCGATGTTGTATCCGCAGAAAGGCAACATCGCCATCGGATCGCGTCGTACTTGTCCGACGGCGCCCGTCGCGGCTGCGGTTGTCTCGGAGGCCATGGTAGCGCCCAGATAAACGCCGTGAGTCCAATCGAACGCCTCGTAAACCAGTGGCACGGTGTCGCTACGGCGGCCGCCGAAAATGATGGCGCTGATCGGAACGCCTTCGCCTTTTTCCACATCAGGATTGAGAGCAGGATTATTGCGCATCGGGGTGGCAAACCGGCTGTTGGGGTGCGCCGCTTTTTCTTTTGAGTCCGGCGTCCAATCGTTCCCACGCCAATCGATGGCGTGTTTGGGTGGCGGTCCATCTTTTCCTTCCCACCAAACATCAGCGTCATCAGTGAGCGCGACGTTTGTATAAAGCGTGTCGTGCTGGATCGATTTCATCGCATTCGGATTCGATTTATAGCTTGTGCCGGGAACAACACCGAAATATCCGTTCTCCGGATTCACGGCGAACAAACGCCCGTCACGAATTTCCATCCATGCGATGTCGTCGCCGACGGTCGTCACTTTCCAGCCTTTGAAGTGCGCCGGCGGAATCAACATCGCAAAATTGGTTTTGCCGCATGCGCTCGGAAACGCGGCGGCAACGTAGTGCTTTTTTCCCTCGGGCGATTCCACGCCAAGGATCAGCATGTGTTCCGCCATCCAACCTTGCGTACGCGCGAGATACGATCCGATACGCAAGGCGAGACATTTCTTACTTAACAAAACATTCCCGCCGTATCCCGATCCGACCGAAATAATCGTGTTGTCCTGAGGAAAATGACAGATGAACCGCCTGTCGGGATCGACATCCAACAAAGAATGAACGCCACGGTTCCATTCTGCTTTTGGATCGTTGCCGAGCCGTTCCAACGCGATCTTGCCCATGCGCGTCATGATTCGCATGCTCAGCACGACGTATTTTGAATCGGTGATTTCGAATCCAACTTTCGTTAACGGCGAATCGGGCGGACCCATGATGTATGGCACCACAAACATGGTGCGTCCGCGCATCGCGCCTTCCAGTAATCCGTATAGCTTCGAATACGTCTCCGCCGGTTCCGACCAGTTATTTGTCGGCCCAGCCTCCTCTTTGGTCGGCGTGCAAATGAATGTGACCTTCTCGACCCGTGCGACGTCGTTCGGATTGGAGCGGTGCAAATACGACCGCGGAACTTTTTCTTCGTTCAGCTTAATCAGCACGTTCTGTTTTAACGATTCCGCGACCAGGAATTCATTCTCGCGCTCGGAACCGTCACACCAGAAAATGTTCTCGGGTTTAGTCAATTTTCCGATTTCGTGCACCCAATCGAGTACGGCCTGGTTTGTCGGCTTCGCGTCACCGATTCCATTCGGCGGGAATATGGCAGGTGCGATATTTTTCATTAAACGAAGATGTCCATCTTAACCACGAATCCGACTTCGTCGAGACTGCGGCGAGACCAATGACGGCTTCGCCGCGTTAAATCCTTGAATCGTTGCCCAGATTCAAGGCGTGAGAATCTACGAATCATGAATCATGCTTGCGCAAGAACATTGCGCGGCATTAATTGAAAGCATGTTCGGGGTCACCACCTCCGATGATTATCGGCCGGTTGCGTGGATGGGCCGCTATCCCGTCGATGTGACCACGATGCTGGTCGGGCTGCACGTCGCGGCCGCGATTCTTACAGCTATTCTCGTGGCAATCGGGGCGGGCTCGATTTTGGCGCATTTGCAATTTGATAGTGCGGCAGTCTGGTCGGGCCAGGTGTGGCGCCTTTTCACCTATGCGTTTGTGCATGCGCCGTCTGGGCTGCTCTGGTTTGCGATCGAGATGTACATGCTGTTCGTATTTGGTCGCGAAGTGGAACGCTTTATCGGGCGGAGTGCCTATATTGGGCTCTACCTTGTTTTGCTGGTTACGCCCGTGGCATTGCTGACTGTTTGGGGTTTTTGGCAACGTTCAGCTCTCGCCGGTTCGCCTGCGCTCCATTTTGGAATTTTTGTTGCCTTCGCCACCATCTATCCGCGGGCCGAGTTGTTTCTGCGGATCATGACCAAATGGGTTGTACTGATTCTTGCTGCCGTTTATACCTTGCAACTACTCGCATATCACGCCTGGAGCGATCTAATGGTCGTTTGGACAAGCATTGGAGCGGCATTTCTATTCATTGAAATACATGGCGCGGGACCGGAACTTGCCTGGTGGGACACATTGAAAACACGTTTCG
>WNGC01000883.1_pt1 | contig 17981 bp, 19 predicted proteins | sample 5400051 | NCBI WGS metagenome assembly WNGC01 (sample SAMN13153368, study PRJNA577476) | soil metagenome | isolation source: 20 cm soil or saprolite under grassland replicate 2 | place: USA:California | collected 2016-06-15
GACGTCGCGGAGGACACGCGGGCGGAAGGCGATCGAGTCGAGGGCCTGGCGGTTGCGGCGCAGCGTCGTCTCGGTCTCGGCGCCGCCGATCAGATAGTCCCAGGGGCCCGGCGCCAGATTGGTGCGCGCCGCCCGGACGATCTCGTGGAGCGTCGAGAACCTGTCGCCGAGATTGGAGGTCATCAGCGTGTGCGTCGCCGCCGTGATGATGGACCAGGCCCCGCACGCCCGTCAAGGCGGTCGCACTCGTGTTATGTTCCGGCCGAGGAGGCTCGCCCATGCCCGACTTCACTCCGCCCGTACAGGCGCGCGTCGAGGGGTACTTCAAGGAGCTGAACAACTGGGGCCGCTGGGGTGACGGTGATCAGACCGGCACGGTCAACCTCGTCACGGCGGCCAAGCGCGCCCGGGCGCAGGCGCTGGTCAAGACGGGGCGCACCGTGTCGCTCGCGCGGGACATCGGTCCGCAGCCGGCGCTCATGTACCACGCGACGTTCCCGTCGAACCGCGAGCGCGCCGACGTGGTGCTCGACCGCTTCGACCTGGTCTATCACGGGTTCACGATCACCCACATCGATGCCCTCTGCCACGTCGCGTGGGACGGCCAGCTCTACAACGGCCGGCCGTTCCTCCAGAGCCTGAGCGCGGCCGGTGCGACCTGGTGCCCGATCGACCCGCTGTTCGACGGGATCACCTCACGCGGCGTCCTCCTCGACGTCGCCGCGGGGCGCAAGGAGGGCCACGTCACGGTCGGCCACCCGGTGACACCGCGCGAGCTCGACGCCGCCGCGGAGCGTGCCGGCGTCCGCGTGGAGCCGGGCGACGTCGCCGTGGTGCGGAGCGGCGACGCGGCCTTCCGCCGCGCCCACCCGGAATGGGTGGCGCGCGTCTCGCCGCACCCCGGCTTGCACATCTCCTGCCTCGAGTGGTTCCGCGAGAAGGACATCGCGGCGATCGCGTGGGACATGATGGACGAGCGCCCGATCGGGTATGCGGGCTTCGGCATGGGAGTCCACCTGGCCATCCCGTTCCTCGGTCTGGCCCTCGTGGACAACACCGACCCCGAGCGGCTCGCCACGGCGTGCGCCGAGGAGGGGCGCCACGAGTTCCTGTTCAGCGCGACGCCGATCCGGCTCGTGGGGAGCACGGGCGCGCCCGCCCATCCCGTCGCGATCTTCTAGGCGTGGCCGCCCTCGACGCCGTCGAGCGCCGGGTGGTCGCTGTCCTCGACCGCCTCGGCGTGCCCTACGAGCGGATGCCGATCGACCCGGACTACGCCGACACGGGGCCGTTCTGCGAGAAGTACGGCGTGCCGCTCGAGCACTCCGCGAACACGATCATCGTCGCCTCCAAGAAGGAGCCCAAGCAGTACGCGGCGTGCGTGGTCAAGGCGACGCGGCGGCTCGACGTGAACCACGCCGTGCGGCGGCTGATGGGCGTCGCGAGGCTCTCGTTCGCGTCGTCCGACGAGACGCGGACGCTGACCGGGATGATGATCGGCGGGGTCACGGTGCTGGCGCTGCCGGACGGGTTGCCTGTGTACGTGGACGACACGCTGATGGGGCTGCCCTGGGTCATCCTCGGCAGCGGGAGCCGCGCGTCGAAGATCCGGACCTCCCCCGAGGTGTTGCGGCGCCTGCCCTCGGCCCAGATCGTGCCTGGACTGAGCCTCGAGGTCCCGGGCGACTCGTTGTAGGCTCTCTGGCGATGGCCGACGAGGTGCTGTGCGCGATCGCCGACGGCGTGGCGACCGTCACGCTCAACCGGCCCGCGAAGCGCAACGCGCTCGACCGCGCCGTGCTCGCGGGCCTCGACGCGTGCTTCGAGGGGTTCGAGCGCGACCGCGCCCTGCGCGTCGTCGTGCTCCGCGGCGCCGGCCCCGCGTTCTGCGCGGGGATGGACCTGGACGAGCTCGCGGCGCGGCAGGACGACGAGGCCGATCCCGAGGCGGGGGTCGTGGCGACGCTCCGGCGGGTCGAGCGCTGCCACCACCCGACGCTCGCCGTGGTCCACGGCGACGCCTTCGCCGGGGGCCTGGAGCTGGCGCTCCACTGCGATCTGCGCCTGGCCGCGGACGGGGCGCGCTTCGCGATGCCGCTGGCGCGTCTCGGGCTCGTCGTGCCCTTCGCCCTGGGCCAGAAGCTCGTCGAGGTCGTCGGGTCGGCGATGACGCGGCAGATCCTCCTCGTCGGCCGGCCGCTGTCGGCACGGCGCGCGTACGAGATCGGGATGGTCCACGAGGTCGTGCCGGCGGCGGACCTTGAGCGGGCGAGCGGCGACCTCGCGCGCGCCGTCGCGGAGGCGGCGCCGCTATCGGTCGCGGGCATGAAGCAGACGATCCTCCGCGCCCTGGCGGGGCGGGAGGGGATCGAGCACGCCGACCTGGACGCGCTGGCCGCGCAGGCGCGCCGGAGCCGCGACGCGCGGGAGGGGATCCGGGCGATGCTCGAGAAACGCCGGGCGGTCTTCCGGGGAGAGTGAGGCGACCATGCGGTTCTGCATCCAGCAACTCCTGACGTACCGCGACTGGCAGACGGAGGGCGAGGTGTACGCCGACGCCCTGGAGGAGGCGCGCCTGGCGGACGACCTCGGATTCGAGGCCGTCTGGCTCGCCGAGCACCACTTCTCACGCTACGGGATCTGTCCGTCGCTGGCGGTCCTCGCCGCGGCGATCGCGCGCGAGACGCGGCGCGTGAGGATCGGCACCTCGGTGGTCGTGGCGCCGTTCGCGCATCCGCTGCGGATCGCCGAGGAGTGGGCGATGGTCGACATCCTCTCGGGTGGGCGCCTCGAGTTCGGCATCGGCCGCGGCTATCAGCCCAAGGAGTTCCGGGGTCTCGGCGTCTCGATGGAGAAGACGCGCGAGCGCTTCGACGAGGCCGTCGAGGTGATCCGGCGCGCCTGGACCGACGAGCGGGTGACGTTCGAGGGCGAGTTCTTCCAGATGCGCGACCTCCACGTCCTGCCGCGGCCGCTCCAGAAGCCGCACCCGCCCTTCTGGACCGCGGCGGTCTCCCCCGACACCTACACGCTCGCCGCGCGGCGGGGCTTCAAGATCCTCACCGCGCCCTCGTTCACCCCGTGGGACCTCCTCCGGAAGAACTTCGACGCCTACCGCGCGGCGTGGCGCGACGCGCACGGAACGGACGCGGGCGGCGACATCGCGATGAACAAGATCATCCACGTCGCCGACTCGGCGAAGCAGGCGCGGGAGGACCTCCGCGAGCCGATCCGGTGGTTCTTCCGCACCCAGGCCGACCTGATCGCCGAGGCCGAGGGCGTCCCGCCCGAGCAGTACAAGTTCTACCGGCGCGTCCGCGAGAACCTCCTCGCGCTCAGCGACGAGAAGGCGCTCGAGCAGGCGGCGATCTGCGGAGACCCGGAGGAGGTTGCCGACAAGATCCGCCAGCATCGGGAGGTGCTTGGGATCGATTACCTGATGGGCTCCTTCAATCGCGGCGGCGTGCCGCACGACCGGATCGTCAGGTCGATGCGCCTCTTCGGCGAGAAGGTGATGCCGCGCTTCGCATGACGACCCTGACGCTCGGCGATGTCAGCGTCGCTCGCGTGATCGAGATCGGCCGCTCGTCCTTCCCGACGACGTCCATGCTGCCGGACTCGACGGCGGAGGCGATCGCGCGCCACCACGACTGGCTCCGGCCCCACTTCTGGGACGACGCGGCCGGTGACCTGGGCTCGCGGATCGGCACCTACATCGTCCGGACGCCGCGCCACACGGTGCTCATCGACACCGGCGTCGGCAACGACAAGCCCCGCGACGGCTCACCCGTCTGGCACATGCGCCGCGGGGGCTTCCTCGACGACCTCGCCGCAGCGGGCGTCACCCCCGAGCAGGTGGACGTGGTCCTGTGCACGCATCTGCACGTGGACCACGTCGGCTGGAACACGCGCCTGGTGGACGGCCGATGGCGCCCGACCTTCCCGCGCGCCCGCTACCTCTTCGCGGGCGAGGAGTGGGAGTTCTGGCGCCACGAGAAGGACCCGTGCATCGCCGACAGCGTGGTGCCCGTGGTCGAGGCGGGCCAGGCCGTGCTCGTCCAGAGCGACCACGTCGTCGATCCGTGGCTGAGCCTCGAGCCGTCGCCCGGCCACACCCCGGGCCACGTCTGCGTCCGCCTGCGGACGAGCGCCGGCGAGGCGATCTTTTCGGGCGACCTCATGCACCGGACGGTGCAGGTGGCCGAGCCCCAGTGGTCGAGCCGGTTCTGTGCCGACGCCGCGAAGGCGCGCGCCACGCGGCGCCTGTTCGTCGAGCGCCACGCCGACTCGGGCGTGCTGGTGCTCGCCGCGCACTTCCCGCGCGCCGGCTACATCGTGCGCCGCGCGGGAGGCTTCCGCTTCTCGCCCGCCGACGCCGCCTGAGCCGAAGGAGGATCCCATGCGTGCACTGCTCGCACTCCTTGTTGCCGTCGCGGGCGTCCTCGGCGTGGTCGCCGCGGAGGCCTCGCACCTGGCGGAACAGCCGAAGAAGCACAAGATCGTCTACCACCTCGACGAGGCGTCGATTGACAAGACCAAGTTCGCCCTCGGCAACCTCGAGAACCACGTCAAGGGCGTCGGCGGTGTCGCGAACGTAGAGGCGATCGAGCTGGTCGTCCACGGCCCGGCGCTCCGCCACTTCGTGACCGTCGGCATGGACCAGGGCGTGAAGGAGGCGCTCGAGCGGCTCCAGGCCCAGGGCCTGGTCCTCGGCGCGTGTGGCAACACCATGCGGGGGCTCAGCATCACGCTGGAGCAGCTGGCCCGTGGCGCCATGCCGCTTCCGCAGGGCGGCGTCGTCCGCATCATGGAGCTGCAGGAACGGGGGTACGTCTACATCCGTCCCTGAAGAGCCCTCGTGCCCGACGCGTAGACGCGCGAGGTCGGGTACTCGAAGTCATACGGGGCGTGAGGATCTCCGCGACGGCCAGGCCAGCCCCACCCATCAGGCGCGCCATCTCCTCCGGCGAGAAGAGCGTCGCGTCCACGGATACACCCTGGCCGAACCAGTCGTCGGCGTGGACCTCGCCCTCGCCCCCGTGGAACGCGAGCAGCACGGCCCCGCCCGGTGCCAGGACGCGCGCGATCTCGGCCAGCGCCTGCGGCGCCGAGGCGCGCTCGAGGTGGATTTGGCGAGATCGGGATTCCACCCTCGTTCGCCCACGGCTAGGCGATGAGCGCGGGCTTGCGATCGAACCAGGGGCGCGCCGCCTCGAGCTGCGCGCCCAGGCGGAACAGCGTCGCCTCGTCGCCGAAGCGCGCCACGAGCTGGACGGAGACGGGGAGGCCTTCGGCGCTCCGGCCCAGCGGCAGCACGAGCGCGGGCTGGCCCGTGAGGTTGAACCACACGGTGAAGGGCGAGAATGTAAATACCCGCCGCCAATATTCTTCCACGTTGTCCATCATCATGTCGATCCAGCCGAGCTTGACCGGGAGCGTTGCGAGCCCCGGCGTCAGCAACACCTCGGCGCCCGCGTGGAACGCGGCCATCTGGCGCGAGAGCCGGTGGGCCGCCTGGGTGGCCCTGACGTAATCGGCGGCCGTGACCCGGTCGCCGAGCCTGGCGGTCAGCCACGTGACCCGCTCGACCTCGTCCTCGCGCGCGGGCCGGCCTGCCGTCGGATGGCTCGCGAGGTTCACGACCGTGTTCGCCGAGGCGAGCGTCAGGAAGGTGGGCACGACGGCCGCCCGGTCGATGTCGGGATCCCGCTCTTCGACGCGGTGGCCGAGGTCGGCGCAGAGCCTCACGGTCTCGGCGAGCACCCGGAGGCACTCCGCCTCGACCTTGGCGCCGTTCGGCGCCGCGGCCGTCCAGGCGATCCGCAGCGTGCCGGGGCCGGCTCCCACCTCCTCCACGTACGCGCGCGTGGGCGGGGGCGCGACGTAGGGATCGCCGGGGCCGGCGCCGCGCGTGGCGTCGAGCAGCGCCGCCGTGTCGCGCACGCTGAGCGTGACGGCGTGCTCGGTCGAGAGGCCGCCGAGCCCCTCGCCCGCGAAGGGCGCGAAGGTGTTGCGGCTCCGCGTCGGCTTGAGACCGACGAGGCCGCAGCATGCCGCGGGCGCGCGGATGGAGCCGAAGCCGTCGGAGGCGTGGGCCATCGGGAGCATGCGCGCGCCGACCGCGGCGGCGGCACCGCCGCTCGAGCCCGCCGAGATGCGCGTCGGGTCCCACGGGTTCCGCGTGGGACCGTAGAGGCGCGGCTCGCAGGTGAGCGAGAGGCCGAGCTCGCAGGTGTTGGTGCGTCCGAAGATGACGAGCCCCGCACGCCGGAGGCGCTTGACGTGCTCGCTGTCGGCGGCGGCGGGCGGCGTGTCGGCGAAGAACTTCGAGCCGCGCGTCATCCGGACGCCGGCGACGGCGGCCGTGAGGTCCTTCATGAGGTAGGGCACACCGCGGAACGGGCCATCGGGCAGGCCGTCGGCGATCGCCTGGCGCCCGTAGTCGTAGAGCTTCATCACCACCGCATTGACCGAGGGGTTGCGGGCCTCGACGCGCTCGATCGCGGCCTCGAGGAGCTCTCCCGGCTTGACCTTGCCACGGCGCACGAGGTCGGCGAGCCCCAGCGCGTCGTACTGCTCGTAGTCGGCGAATGCGCGCATCGCGTGCCCTCCCGGACGCCGATTGTGCCACCGGCCCGCGCCGGCCGCCGTATCGAAATCTGCGCGTGGACGAATGAGCGCGTTGACGCGCGGATGCCGTGCGCGTAGACGGGAAGGGATGGCGATCGAGGACTGGCCCGAGGGCGAGCGCCCGCGGGAGCGCCTCTGCTGGAACGGGCCCGAGGCCCTCGCCGACGCCGAGCTCCTCGCGATCCAGCTCGGCTCGGGGACGAGGGGGAAAAGCGCGGTGGACGTCGCGCGCGAGATGCTGGCCGCCTACGGCTCACTCGCCGGCATCGCCTCGCGCGACGTGACGGAGCTCGCCCAGGTCGAGGGCGTCGGGCCGGTCAAGGCCGCCCGGCTCGTGGCCGCCTTCGAGCTCACGCGCCGGCTTCGCGCGCGGACGCCGGGCGCGCGCCTCGTGCTCGCGAGCCCCGCCGCCGTCCACGCCGCGTTCGGCCCGCTCATGGAAGACCTCCCGCGCGAGGTGTTCCGCGTGGCCCTGCTCGACGCCCAGAACGGTCTCCTGCGCGACCGGGTGATCTCCGTGGGCACGCTCTCGGCGAGCCTCGTCCATCCGCGCGAGGTCTTCAAGCCGGCCATCCTCGAGGCGGCGGCGTCAGTCGTCCTCCTCCACAACCACCCGAGCGGCGACCCGACGCCCAGCCGAGAAGACGTCCGGCTGACGCGCCAGCTGGTCGAGTGCGCGCGCCTGCTCGACCTCAGGGTCCACGACCACGTGGTCATCGGGCGTGGGCGGTTCGTGAGCCTGGCGGAACGCGGTATCATCTAGCCGCCATGGCGATCAAGGTGCGGGGCGTCGGGCACGTGGTCCTGAGGGTGCGCGACCTCGAGCGCTCGGCCAGGTTCTACCGAGAGGTCATCGGCCTCAAGGAAGTTGCCCGGATGGGTGACCAGATGGCCTTCTTCTCAGCCACCGGCCAGAACCACCACGACCTAGCGGTGCTGGCGGTCGGCGCGAACGCCCCGCCCGCGCCGCCGGACGGCGTGGGGCTCTACCACGTGGCCCTCAAGATCGGCGACAGCCTCGACGATCTCAGGCGGGCGAAGGCTCATCTGGAATCGCATGGGATCACGCGGATCCGGGTGTCGGACCACCGCGTGAGCCAGTCGATCTACCTCAACGATCCCGATGGCAACGGGCTCGAGCTCTTCGTCGACGCCGACCCGGCGATCTGGCAGAACGATCCCGCCGCGGTCGCGCACGTCGAGCCCCTCGAGCTCTAGCCCTCACCCCTTCGCGAGCTTCTCGATCTCCTTCTTCGGCAGGGTCTGCAGGCGTGACAGGAGCGACTTCACCTTCCGCTCGCTCGCGTGGTCGGCGAGGATCAGCTTCCTCGAGCGCGTGCCGTTGACGATGTAGGCCACCCAGTCGTCGAGGTTCGGCGTTCCGCGCCAGGCGACTGTGACGCCACTCATGCGCATGCGGCGACGGCCTTCCACTTTGGCGAGCGGTTTGCGGCTGGAGTCCATCGTGGGCCTACCTCGCTACTACGGTACGCCGGTCGGGAGTGACCGAGGGAGCGAAGAGATGCCATTGGCCCGCCAAACGTACGAGCGCGGTATTGCGGTGTCAAGGGGTTCGTTTGTCCGCAAAAAATGGGGGCGCGGTGCCTCGCCGAGGCGCACGGGCCGCGTGGAATCCGGAAAAAATTATGTGCCCGCCCTCCGTGGACGAAGGGAGCGTAAGAATTTGCAAGCATCCCCGCGGGAGCGCGTCAGACCGTTTGATTTTGGCGGCTGTGGATAAATGTGGACATGTGGATAAGCTGTGAGCTTTTTTTGGCCGATGACCTCATCCGCGCACCTCATCCGCGCACCTCGAGGAGGCGCTCGAGGATCTGGCGGGCGAGGATCGGGCCGCGCGTGATGAAGCCGGTGAAGTATCCAACCGCGTTCGCGCCCTCCCGGATCAGCTCGAGCGCCTTGTCGGGCGAGTCCACACCGCCCGTCGCGATGATCTCGAGCTCGGCGCCGAAGCGCCGGCGGGTCCGGCGGAGGTTCGCGAGCGTTCCGGCGAAGATCTCGGGCCCGGAGAGCCCGCCGGCCCGCTGCGACAGGCGCGGCTCCTCCACGCGGCGGGTGTTGCCGTAGTTCACGATGCGGATCCCGGCCTCGAGCGCCGCCGGGATGATCTGCGCCTCGTTCGCGTCGGCGAAGTCCGGCGAGAGCTTCACGATGAGCGGCTTCGTCGTGGCGGCGCGGAGGGCTCGGAGGAGCGTGACGAGCTCGGCAGGCCGTCGGCTCCACTCGTAGACGAGCTTCGTGTTGGGCGACGAGATGTTGAACTCGACCAGGTCGGCCAGTGGGCCGAGCGCCCTGACGAGGGCGACCCCATCGTCCACCGCCTCGCCCGCGACACTCACGATCAGCGGCGTGCGGTGGGGGATGCGCGCGAGCGCCTTGCGGAAGGCCTCGAGCCCCGGGTTCTGGAAGCCGTTGCAGTTGACGAGCCCGGGCCCCGCCGCCGTCCGGACGCGCACGAGGTTCGGCGGTGGGTGGCCGGGGCGAGCCTCCCGCGTGATCGACTTCGCCGTGACGGCGCCGAAGCCGAGCCCCATCGCGCGTCGGAGGATGCGCGCGTCGTAGTACATCGCCGCCAGGATGAGCGGATTCGCCAAGCGCACGCCGCCGAGCGTCACCGCGAGTCGCGGATCCTCGAGCCGGAACGCACCGAGGCGCTCGAACGGAATCAGCCGGAGCGCCGTCTGGCCGAGCGCGATCGCCGTCGGCTCCGGGAGACGGCACAGGACACCATCGTAGAGGAGCCGATAGAGGGTCGCGAGGGCGCGCGTCATGCGGAAACCGCCCGAGAATAGCACACGGTTCTTGACGATGGGGACGGTGCCCTTTAGGCTGTGACATTGAACACCATCGTGAACGTGCGGAGCTTCCTCTGCCTCGGCTCGGCCCTGCTCACGGCGGCGTGCGCGCTCGGGCCGCTCACGGCGGGGCCCCTCGAGGGCGCCGCGGGTACCGACGTCGCGACGCCGGCCTTCTCGTTCGCCGACGACACCTTCGCCTTCGCCAACGATATCCGTGCGCGGCATCCGGACGCGGACGACTTGTACGCGAACTACTGCTTCGTGCTCGCGCGCGCGCTCCGCCAGTTCAACCAGTTCGCGCGCTTCGAGCCGGCGCGTCCGAAGCTCGACCGCGCGGGCTACGTGGAGGTCGTCCGGCGCGTCGCGGCGCGCCCCGCGTGGGCGGCGCCGCTCCCGTCTGAGGACCGCGTCGTGATCCCCGGCTACGCGAGCCTGCGCGAGTTCTCGCGGGCCGAAGAGGTCGCGGTGAAGGAGGGGCTCGGCGGGCGCTTCTGGACGCTGATGCACTGGACGAACTGGCGGGTGGCCTTCTACGTCACCCCCGCCCACCAGGAGAACGTCGCGCGCGAGATGCTCGACGAGCTCCGCGCGGGCCGCCTCGTCCAGCTCCTCGTCACGAACTGGCCGAAGCCCGAGCTGAACCACACGGTCGTCGCCTTCGAGGCGCGCGACACGGGTGCTCAGATCGACTTCGGCGTGTGGGATCCGAACGACCCGGCGGCGCCGGGCGTCCTCTCCTTTCAGCGCGAGCCCCGGGCCTTCTGGGCGACGCGGCTCTACGACACCGAGCCGGGCGCGATCCGGGTCTTCCGCATGTACTTCTCGCGGCTGCTCTGATGGCCCGTCTGCCCGTGGCTCCGGGAGACGCGCTGCCGCTCCCCGACGCGCCCCCACGCTGGTACGCGCACGACTGGAACCGCGCGGGCGTGTACCGGCTCGGCGCGAGCGTGCTCGGCGGGTTGCCGCGCGGCGCGCGGCTCACGCTCGCGGCGGCGATCGCCGCCGTGGCGCCGTTCCCGGTCGAGCGCGCCGTGGTCCGGGCGAACCTCGCCCGCGTCGCGCCCGGGCTCGGCGCCGCGGCGCGCGAGGCGCTCGTGCGCCGCGTCTTCCGCCGCTTCGCCATGTGCTTCGCCGATCTGCTCAGCACCAACCGCAGGGAGACGGAGGCCGACGGCCTGCTCGCCGCGGTGGAGGGGGAAGCGCACATCGACGCGGCCCTCGCCGCCGGGCGCGGCCTCATCTTCCTTACGGCGCACTTCGGCAACTGGGAGCTGGCCGGCCGGCTGGTGATGCGCCGGTTCGGCCGCCCGACCCACGTGCTCGTCGCCGCCGAGCCCGATCCCGGCGTGGAGGCGTTCCTGCGCGGCGCCGGGCGGCTCCGCTTCGTCACGCGCGGCCATCCCGTGGCGGGGGTGACGCTGCTCGCGGCACTCCGGCGCAACGAGGTGGTCGCGATGCAGGGCGACCGCGGGCTCGGCACCCGTGGCGACCTCGCGGTGGACTTCTTCGGCGCACCCGCCGCGTTCCCGCTGGGGCCGTTCGTGCTCGCCCGTGCCGCGGGCGCGCCGCTCGTGCCCGCCTTCTGCGTCCTGCGCGACGACCGCCGCTACGCGATCACGGTCGGCGCGCCCATCCACGTGACGCCCGACCGCGAGGCCGCCGCGCTCAGGGCGTGGGTGCGGGTGCTGGAGACCCAGGTGGCGAGCCACCCGGAGCAGTGGTTCAACTTCTTCGACGTCTGGAGCGGGGCGCCTGCGCGCTGAGCCCGTCGTCATCGTGGCCGCGGGGGCCGTCACCCCGATCGGAGGCGACCTCGACGCCTTCTGGTCGGGCCTCGTGTCGGGCAGCGATGGCATCACGCGCATCGAGCGCTTCCCCGTGGACGGTCTCCGCGTGGGTCGGGGCGGCGAGATCAAGAAGCTCCGCGCGGGGCGGCCCCCGGGCCCGGGCTGCCGGGCCACGCAGCTGCTTTTCGCCGCGGCCGACGATCTCCTCGCGCGAACCCCCCTCGACGCGCCGGCCGAGCGCATCGCCCTGGCGATCGGCACCGCCCTCGGCGGGGTCGAGGAGCTCGAGCGCGCCCTGGCGCCGGGCGGCACGCTGCGCCAAGCGGCCGGCGGCCTCTACGACGCTCCGACGCGCGCGCTGGCGCGCCGCCTGGGAGCGCGTGGGCCGTCGCTGACGGTCTCCACGGCGTGCGCGTCCGGGGCGACGGCGCTCGGCCTCGCCGCCGACCTCCTGCGCGAGGGCGCCGCCGACTGCGTCGTGGCCGGCGGCTACGACATCCTCTGCCGCTTCGTGATGCGCGGCTTCGACGCGCTCCGCTCGCTCACCCGCGAGCGCGTCCGGCCGTTCGACCGGCGGCGCAGCGGGCTTCTGCTCGGTGAAGCCGCCGCCCTCGTCCTGATGACGCGCGAGCGGGACGCGCGGGGCCCGCGACTCGGCCGCCTCCTCGGCCACGCGAGCGCGAGCGACGGCTCACATCTGACCGCACCCGCGCCCGACGGCCGCGGCCTCGAGTTCGCGGTCCAGGGCGCGATGGCCGAGGCGGGCGTCGCCGCGACGGACGTGGATTTCGTGAGCGCGCACGGCACCGCGACGCCGCTGAACGACCGCGTCGAGACCCAGGTGCTGCAGCGCGCGCTGGGGCCGCGCGCCGCCGCGCTCCCGATGAACTCGATCAAGGGCGGGCTCGGCCACACGATGGGCGCGGCGGCGACGCTCGAGGCCATCATGTGCCTGCTCGCCGCGCGCGAGGGCCTCGTGCCGCACACGGTGGGCCTGGAGGAGCGCGATCCCGAGTGCGACCTGGACTTCGTCGCCGGCGCGCCGCGCGCCGTCCGCCCGCGCGTGAGCCTCAGCACCTCGCTCGGCTTCGGCGGGTGCAACGCCGCACTGGTCCTGGAGGGAGCGGGCGGGTGAGGGGGGCGGCCGTCGCCGGCGTCGGCCTCCTGACGGGCTGGGGCGAGGGGGCCGCCGCGCTCCCCGCCGATGCCCGCGTGGCGGCGCGCGGGCGCCGGGTCGTCGCGCTGGCGCGGCCGGCGCTCGCGGGTGAGCGCTTCAGGCGCGCGACGCGCGAGTGCCTCCTCGGTGTCGCCGCGGTCGAGGCGCTGCTGCGCGACACGGGGCTCGCGCGCGCGGGGCTGCGCGGAAGCGACACGGCGCTTCTGTACGTGACGGCCGGCGGGTACGGCGCGTCGAACGTCGAGTTCGCCGCCGGGGAGACCGGCACGGGCGGGGCGCTGCACTTCCCCTACACGGCGCCGAGCGCGGTGCCGGGCGAGGTGGCGATCGAGTTCGGACTGACGGGCGCGTACTCGATCCTGATCGGAGGGGCCACGGCGACTCTGGACGCGCTCCGGCAGGCGGCGCGCCTGCTCGCGGCCGGCCGGAGCCGGCGGGCGCTCGTGCTCGCGGTCGAGACCTTCGCCGAGTGCGAGGCGCTCTGGACGCGCGCGCGCTGGCTCGCGGGGCGGCCGCTCGTCGAGACGGCGGCGTGTGCCCTCCTGGTTCCGTCGGACGCGGCGACGTCGCTCCGGCCGTCCGGGGCGTCCGCGGAGCTCGAGGCGCTCGCCCGGGCGCGGGGCGGTGAAGCGCTCGCCGCCGGGCCGCTCGTCGCGCTGGCGCTCGCCCGCGCCGCTGGCCGGGCAGGCGTCCTGACCCTCACCGGTGAGTGGCGCGGCCGGCGCGCAGGGCTCGCGCTTGAGGCACACTAGTTGAACATAGGGGCCACGACGTGGCCCCCAAGCCCCCCGGTGGCTCGGGACGCCCCGGCGGAGCCGTGGCGCCCCTCGATAACCAGACAGGCACACTAGGAGGGTGATGGAGCCCAAGGAAGTGCTCGACGAGCTGAAGACAATCCTGGCGACGCGGCTCAAGTTCGACCCGAGGCGGGCGAGCGACACCACCATGGAGACGCCGCTGCCCAAGGGCGTCGAGGGCTCGATCGGCCTCGACTCGCTCGACTTCATCGAGCTCTCGATCGCCATCGAAGAGCGCTTCGGCATCGTGATCGACGAGTCCGAGGACCTCACCCAGCACTTCGCGTGCTTCGACGCGCTCTGCCGGTACATCGTCTCCCGGGTGGCGAGCGCGTGACGTCCGTCGTCGTCACCGGCCTCGGCGTCATGAGCCCGTTCGGCGCGGGCGTGAAGGCGTACTGGAACGGCCTCGTCGCCGGCGCCTGCGCGATCCGGCCGGTGACGCTCATCGCGACGGAGGGTTTCCGCTGCCGGATCGCCGCCGAGGTGCCCGAGCGCATCGGCGGCTCGCCGCGGCGCTCGCGGGCCGACCGGCTCGCGCTCGCCGCCGCCCGCGAGGCGCTCGCCGACGCCGGCCTCGGGCGGGAGGAGCGCGCCGAGGCCGCGCTGATCGTCGGCGCCGTCGGGGGTGGAATGCTCGAGGCCGAGGCGTGGTACTGGGCACGCTTCGCGGGCGAGCGGGTGAAGCACCCGCGCGGGCTCCGCTCGACGCTGCCCCTGTCGCACGCGGCGGTCCTCGGGAGCGCCCTCGGGCTCGGGGGGCCGCGCGAGACGCTCGTCACCGCGTGCAGCTCCGGCGCGGCGTCGCTGGCCATCGCGGCCGACCTGATCGCGGCCGGGGAGGCGGCGGTCGCGCTCGCGGGCGGCGTGGACGCGCTCACGCGCATCTGTTTCATGGGCTTCAACGCCCTCAGGCTCCTCGACCCCGAGCCGTGCCGTCCGTTCGATCGCGATCGGCGCGGCATGTCCATCGGCGAGGGCGCCGCGTTCGTCGTGCTCGAAGACGGAGCGCGCGCCCGCGTGCGCGGCGCCCGCGTCTACGCCGAGCTCTGCGGGTACGGGATGACGACCGACGCCTTCCACGTCACCTCGCCCCACCCGGCGGGGGAGGGCATGGTGCGGGCGATGCGCGCGGCGCTCGAGCGAGGGCACCTGGCGCCGGGCGCCGTCGGGTACGCGAACGCGCACGGCACGGCGACGCCGCAGAACGACCGGATCGAGGCGCGCGCGCTGCGCGAGGTGTTCGGCGAGGGGCGCCTGCTCGTCAGCTCGACCAAGTCCATGATCGGCCACACGATGGCGGCCGCGGGCGCGCTCGAGGCGGTGGCGACGGTCCAGGCGCTCGGCCACGAGGTGATCCCGCCGACGGCCAACCACACGACGCCGGATCCCGAGGTCGCCTTCGACTGCGTGCCGCGCGTCGCGCGCGAGGCCGCCGTCGAGTTCGCGATCTCGAACTCGTTCGGCTTCGGCGGCCAGAACGTCACCCTGCTCTTCGGGCGGACGGAGCGATGACGCGCGTCGTCCTGACCGGCGTCGGCGTCGTCACGCCCGGCGTCACCGGAGGGCGGGTGGAGCTCGCCGCCGCGCTGCGCGGGCACGCCCCCCGAGGCGGCTCGCGCGTGGCGGCCGACGCCCTGGCCTCCCTCATCGAGGGAGACGAGGCGCGACGGCTCTCGCGGGTGTGTCAGCTAGCGGTCGCGGCCGGCCGGCTCGCGCTCGCCGACGCCGGACGCGCGGGCGCCGACGGCCTCGGGATGATCGTGGGGACCGAGTTCGGCGACCTCGCGTCCACCCTCACCTTCGTCGACGGCTACCTGCGCCGCGGGCCCCAGGGGCTGTCCGCGCTGCTCTTCCCCAACACGGTGATGAACGCGATGGCGGCCACCGCGACGATCGCCGTCGTGGCGCGCGAACTCTCGCTCACGCTGAACGCGCCGACGGTCGCGGGCGATCTGGCCGTCGCCCGCGCCGCGAGCCTGATCCGCGCGGGCCGGCTCGAGGCGGCGCTCGCGGGCGGCGTGGACGAGCTCGACCCGCTCGTGGACGAGGTCCTCGGCGCGATGGGCGCCGGCGACGAGCTCCGCGGCGAGGGCGCGGCCTTCGTCGTGCTCGAGGCCGAGGACGCGGCGCGGGCGCGGGGCGCGCGGCTGCTCGGCGAGCTGGCGGGCGCGGCCTCGCGCGCGCTGCCGGCCCGCGTCGGGGGCGTCGGGCGGCGCGCGACGTCGCGCGCGATCGGCGCCGCGCTCGAGCAGGCCGGTCTCGGCGCCGGGGACATCGGGCACGTGTTCACCTCGGCGAGCGCTGACGGCCAGCGCAACCGCTGGGAGGAGGCGCTGCTCGAGGCGGCGCTGGCCCCCCACCGGCCGCCCCGCACCCCGCTCGCCGCGCGCGTCGGGCGCCACGCGGGCGCGGGCCCGCTCGCCGTCGCCGCGGCCGCGCTGGGCGCCGCCGCGAGCGGCCCCGCCCTCGTCCACGCCGTCGCCCGGGGCGGCACGCACGTCGCGATGATCGTCCGGCGGCCATGAACGCCCTCATCGTGATTCCCGTCTTCGACGAAGCCACGACGATCGGCCGCGTCGTCCGCGCGGCGCGCGCCCACGGGGCCGTGCTCGTCGTGGACGACGGCTCGCGCGATGCGAGCGCCGCGATCGCGCGCGCGGCGGGCGCCGAGGTCGTGCGCCATCCGCGACGTCTCGGCAAGGGCCAGGCGATCCGCACCGGCATCGCGGCGGCGCGCAGCCGCGGCGTCGCGCTCGTGGTCACCCTCGACGGCGACGGTCAGCACGACCCCGGCGACCTCGCCGCGGTGCTCGCCGCCGCGCGGAGCGCGCCGGGCACGCTGGTGATCGGCGGGCGACTCCGCGACCCTCGCCTGCTCGCGGCGGATCGGCTCAACGCGATCCGCGTCGCCGGGTTCTTCGTTAACTGGGCGAGCGGGCTCGTGCTCGAGGACACGCAGTCGGGGTTCCGGGCCTATCCGCTCGCGTTCTTCGACGATGTCCGCCCGCGCCGCGGCGGCTTCGTGTTCGAGACCGAGGCGCTCGTCGCGGCCGGGCTCCGCGGCTGGCCCGTGCGGGAGGTGCCGGTGACGACGATCGGGCGCGCCGGCCGGCGCAGCCGGTTCCACCCGATCGCGGACGGCGTCGCGATCGGCGCCTACCTGGCGGGGCGCGTTCTCGTCCGCTGGGGACTGGAAGCGCGCGCGGCCGTGGCCGCGCTCGCCGGCCACCTTCAGTCGCCGCGGTCGCGGACGGCCGTCGTCGGCCAGGCCCAGTTCCCGCGCATGCTGACGAGTCTCGGCGGGTGGTGGCGCCACCCACGCCGCCGCCGCGCCGCGGTCGCCGCGCAGGCGACGCTGGCGGCGCCCGCGGTCCTGCCGCTGCTCGTCGTCCAGGCGCTCGTCGCCGGGCGCGACTTCACCTCGCCGCTCGTGACGCGGCTCTGTTCGCAGGACCGTCTCGATGCGCCGCCCGCGCGCGAGCCGCTCATCGCGCTCGTCGCGCAGGAGAAGCCGCGCTCGTGACCCCCGAGGGCGGCTACGACGTCGTCGTGGTCGGAGGCGGGCCCGGCGGCTCCACGACGGGCGCGTTCCTCGCGAGGGCCGGGTGGCGCGTCCTCCTGTTCGAGCGCGAGGTTTTCCCACGCTTCCACGTGGGCGAGTCGCTGCTGCCGGCGACGCTGCCGATCCTCGAGCGGCTGGGCGTCCTCAAGACGATCGCCGAGCGCGGCTTCCAGCTGAAGATCGGCGCCACGTTCCACGACCAGGAATCGGGATTCGAGCACACCTTCCACTTCCTGCGCGGCAAGCCCTGGCCGAGCTACGCCTACCAGGTGCCGCGCGCGGAATTCGACGCGGTCCTGCTCGAACACGCCAAGAAGCTCGGCGTCGACGTCCGCCAGCCGGCGACGGTGGAGTCGGTGGCGTTCGACGCCGAGGGCGTCACCGTGACCGCGGCGAGTCACGGCCAGCGGACGGAGACGCGCGCGCGCTTCCTGGTGGACGCGAGCGGCCGCGCCGGGCTCCTCGCGCAAAGGGTCGGCCGCCGCGAGCGCGTGCCGAACCTCGGCAAGGTCGCGCTCTTCGCCCACTGGCGCGGGGCCTGGCGGGCGCCCGGCCTCGACGAGGGTAACGTCCGCGTCTTCGTCTTCGAGGACGGCTGGTTCTGGTGGATCCCGCTCGCCGGCGACCGGACGAGCGTCGGCGGCGTGATGCACGCCAGGACGGTCCGGGAGTGGGACGGGACGCCGGAGGCGCTCTATGACGAGATGATCCGGCGCTGCCGGAGGGTCGCCGAGCAGCTCAGCGGCGCCGAGCGGGTGACCTCGATCCACCGCGAGGCGAACTTCTCCTACCGGAACGAGCCGGTCGTGGGCGACCGGTTCCTCGCGGTCGGGGACGCCATCGCCTTCGTGGACCCGATCTTCTCGGGCGGGCTGCACATCGCCATGCAGTCGGGCGAGCTGGCGGCGCGGGCGGCCGCCTCAGCGCTCGCCGACGGGCGCTTCGAGGCCCGGCGCTTCAGAGCCTACGAGCGGCGCGTCTGGGGCGGGCTCCACCCGTTCTTCCAGTTCATCCACAAGTACTACGAGCCCGCGTTCCTCGAGCTGCTCCTCAATCCGAAGAGCCTGCTCGGCATGACCGACGCGGTCCTGAGCGTCCTCTCGGGGGGCGCCTTCCTCGGCATGCGGTGGCGGACGCGGGCGTCGCTCGCGCTCCTGTTCGCGATCGCGCGCGTCAACGTGTGGGTGCGCCGGCGCGCCGGGCGGCCCG
>WNGC01003899.1_pt1 | contig 17956 bp, 17 predicted proteins | sample 5400051 | NCBI WGS metagenome assembly WNGC01 (sample SAMN13153368, study PRJNA577476) | soil metagenome | isolation source: 20 cm soil or saprolite under grassland replicate 2 | place: USA:California | collected 2016-06-15
TCCTCCAGAAGGTGCCGCTGTTCAGCCAGTTGGCCGCCGCGGAGCTCGACCGGGTAGCCGAGATCACCCGCGAGCGGAGTTATCCCCGCAATTCCGTGATCCTGTTCGAAGACGACCCGGGGGACGCCCTGTACGTCGTCGCCACCGGTCAGGTGAAGGTCGTGCTGATCGGGGAGGACGGGCGCGAGGTGATCCTGTCCGTCCTGGGCGAGGGCGATTTCTTCGGCGAGATGTCGCTCATCGACGAGGAGCCACGCTCGGCGCACGTGATCGCGATGGAGGACTCGAACCTGCTGGTGATCCGGCGCGAGGACTTCCAGGCCATTCTCCAGCAGTCGCCGGGCATCGCGATGGGGCTATTGCGCGAGCTATCGCGCCGCCTGCGACGCGTGGACGAGAAGGTCGGCTCGCTCGTGCTGCTGGACGTGAACGGGCGGGTGGCGCAGCTGCTGCTCGATCTGGCCGACGAAGCCCGCTCGGACCGCATCACGCGCCGGCTCACCCACCATACCATCGCGCAGATGATCGGGTCCTCCCGTGAGACGGTGAGCCGCACCATGCGCGAGCTGGTGGACAAGGGGTTCATCGAAATCAGCCGCCGCGAGATCCTGATCCGCGACCGCGCCGCACTGGAAGCGTCGGCCGGGCGTTCGTGAGGCGGGTCACCGTCTAGCTCTTGAATTTTCCATAACTTAGCGACAGGTGCGGCGGTGCCGGGACGCATGGCCTACACGGTGACCTTCTGGGGAACGCGAGGGTCCATCCCCACACCTGGTGCCCACACCGCTCGCTACGGCGGCAACACGCCCTGCGTGGCGGTGGAGGGAACCGGGGGGGGCGGGCCGGGGAACGACCACGGCCAACTCGTGATCCTCGACGCCGGCACGGGGATCCGGGCGCTGGGGCGCGAACTGGTGGAGCGGCAGAACGGGGCCGTGCAGGCGGAGATCCTGTTGTCGCACGCCCACTGGGACCATATCCAGGGCCTGCCACACTTCAAGCCGTTCTTCGCCCCAGGGAACGCGGTGCGCATCTGGGGCTCGCGCCAGGGGACGACCTCGCTCGAGGCGATCCTGCGCCAGCAGATGGATCCGGCCGTGTTCCCGGTGCCGCTCGACGCGCTCTCGGCCAAGCTCACCGTCCAGCAGGTGGAGCCCGGAGAGTTCACGGTCGGGACGTTCCGCGTGCGGGCGATTCGGTTGCGCCACCCGGGGACGACGCTGGGCTACCGGCTGACGCCGGCCGCGGGCGGCCCGAGCATGGCCTACATCACGGACAACGAGCTCGGCGCGGGGGGCCGCTACAGCACGCCGGCGTCGTGGCGCAAGGAGTTCGTGGCCTTTCTCGACGGGGTACAACTGTTGATTCACGACGCCATGTACACCCCCGAGGAGCTGGAGGAGCATCGCGGCTGGGGCCATTCGACGTTCGAAGAGGCGGTCGCCCTGGCCGGGGAAGCGGGGGTCCAGCGCCTGGTCCTGTTCCACCACGAGCCCGAGCACGGCGACGAGGACATCGATGGGCTGGTCGCCGCCGCCCGCCGCCAGGCCCGGGTGAAGGGGTTGCCGGCCGAAGTGGTGGCGGCGCAGGAAGGGATGACACTGACCCTCTGATCCATTCTGATTCGGGAGCTCATCATATGCGTTCGCGTTCGCTAGGCATCGTCGTGTCGCTGGTGTTGCTCGCGCCCGTGGGAGCGGGGCTCTCCGCCCAGGGACGCGGCCAGGACACACGGCCGGGGATCGCCGTCTTGCCGTTCGACAACAGCGGCTCGTACGGCCAGGACAAGGAGAACTTCGAGGCGCTCGAGAAGGGGATCGCCGGCATGATGATTTCCGAGCTGGCCGCGAATCCCTCGGCCCGGGTGGTGGAGCGGGAGCAGATCGAAAAGCTCGTGGCGGAGCAAAACCTGGGCGTCTCGGGCAAGGTGAGCCCGGAGACCGCAGCCAAGGTCGGGAAGCTCGTCGGCGCGCGCTACGTGATCACCGGCGCGTTCATCGATTTCTACGGCGACTTCCGCCTCGACGCGCGGATGATCAACGTGGAAACGAGCGAGATCGTCAAGGTCGAATCCGACCGCATGCAGCGGGACCACCTGTTCGACCTGATTCGCAACGTGTCGGGGCGCCTCATGAAGGATGCCAACCTGCCGCCCCTGCCGAAGCAAGCCTCCGACCAGCGGATGGGCCGTCAGGTGCCGACGGAGGCCCTGACCTTCTACTCCAAGGCGCTGCTGTATCAGGACCGCGGGCAACGGGACAAGGCGGTGGAGATGTATCAGAAGGCGCTCGCCGTGTTCCCGGAGTACACCGAGGCGCAGCAGGGACTGCAGCGCGTCAAGACTTCCTGACGGCCGGGTGACCGGGCGCGCGGGCTCCACGCCATGAGGTACGTGCTGCTGCACACCCCCGCGTGGGATCCGGCAAGTGTCGGTCCCACGCTGGAGCGTGCCCAGATCGAGACGCGCCAGGCGCGTCTGCCGCGCGACCTGTCCGTGGACGAGCGGCCGAGCGTCTTCGTGCTCGACTCCGAGAGCCGCTCCCTGTTTCCGCTCGACGTGCTGCGCGCCTTCGTCGACGCGGGCGGCGCGATCGTGGCCCTGGGCCGCAACGGCGAGGCGGACCTTCCGGCGGAGATGCCGGCCGAGCTGCTGTCGGGGTTCGTGCGCCAGCCCGTCGGCCCGCGGCAGCTGCTGGTGGCCGTGCGGGCGGGGTACCGCGAGGCCGCCGCCCGGCTGGAGACGGCCCGTGCCCGGGCCGAGGCCGCGAGCCGCAGCCGCGAAATCGGCGAGCTCACCCGAATCGGCGTCGCGCTCGGCACCGAGCGCGACGTGAAGTCCCTGCTCGACTTGATCCTCACGCAGGCCCGCCGCATCACCTCCTCCGACGCCGGCAGCCTCTACCTCGTCGAAACGGGCGATCAGGGACAGAAGCGCCTGCGTTTCCGCCTGGCGCAGACCTATTCCAAGCCCGAGGCGCCGTTCATCGAGTTCACCATTCCCGTCGACCGCTCGAGCCTCGCGGGCTACACCGCGGTGACCGGTGAGCCGCTCGTGATCGACGACGCGTATTTCCTGCCGCCCGACGTGGAGTACAGCATCAATCGCTCCTTCGACGAGCGCTACGGCTACCGCACCAAGTCCATGCTCGTGATCCCCATGAAGGATCACAAGGAGGACGTGATCGGCGTGCTGCAGCTGATCAACCGCAAACGCAATCCCGAAGGCGTGCTCGCGACACCCGCCGACGTGGAGAGTCAGGTCGTGCCGTATTCGAAGCGCACCGTCGAGCTGGTGACCGCGCTCGCCGGCCAGGCCGCGGTCGCCATCGAGAACAGCCGGCTGTACGAGGAGATCGAGCGTCTGTTCGAAGGGTTCGTGAAGGCGGCGGTGCACGCGATCGAGCAGCGCGACCCCACCACGTTCGGGCACTCGGGCCGTGTCGCCAACATGACGGTGGGCCTCGCCGCGGTGGTGGACCGCGCGGGTGACGGCGCCTACCAGGGCGTACGCTTCACGCGGGAGCAGATCCGCGAGCTGCGCTACGCCGGGCTGCTGCACGACTTCGGGAAGGTCGGCGTGCGTGAGGAGGTGCTGGTCAAGGCGAAGAAGCTCTATCCGCTGCAGCTCGAGCTCATCCACCAGCGCCACGCCTTCGTGCGGCGCACGGCGGAGCGGGAATTCTGGCAGCGGCGCGCCGAGTTTCTCGAGGCGCACGGACGCCGGGGCTACGAGGAGTTCCTCACGCAGCTCGAGGCCGAGCATGCGCGCGAGGCCGAAACCCTGGACCGCTTTCTCAACGCGGTGCTGCGGGCGAACGAGCCGACGGTCCTGCCGGCGGAACGGTTCGAGGAGCTGCTCGCCCTGGCGCGCTGCACCTATCAGGACCTGTCGGGCAAGCCGCGCCCCTACCTGAGCGACGACGAGATGCGCTACCTCACGATTCCCAAAGGGTCGCTCGACGAAAGCGAGCGGCAGGAGATCGAGAGCCACGTCACCAACACGTACCGCTTCCTGCAGCAGATTCCCTGGACGCGCGAGCTGCAGCACGTGCCCATGATCGCCTACGGGCATCACGAAAAACTCGACGGCGGGGGCTATCCCCGCCGGGTGACGGGTGAGGCGATCCCGATCCAAACCCGAATGATGACGATCAGCGATATCTACGACGCGCTCACCGCCGCCGACCGCCCCTACAAGTCCGCGGTGGCGCCCGCGCGGGCCCTGGACATCATGGTGGAGGAGGTGCGCGCCGGCCAGCTCGACCAGGAGCTGTTCCGCTTGTTCGTGGACGGCAAGGTGTTCGAGGCGAACACCTAGCGGACCAGCAGCCGGACGGCCACGATCATCAGAAACACGCCGAACGCCCGCCGCAGCGCCACATCCGACACCGTTCCCGCCAGCTTCGCCCCGAGCAGGGCGCCGAAGAACAGCCCTACCGCAATGATCGCGGCGTAGGGGACGTTCACCTGCCCGCGTCGGTAGTACTCCCACGCCCCGAGCAGGCCGACGGGGAGCAGCAGCGCCGCGAGCGACGTGCCGTTCGCGGTGTGCTGGGGCAGCTTGGCGACGAGTACCAGCCCCGGGATGATCACGATCGCACCGCCCACGCCGAACAGGCCCGACACCACACCGGCCGCGAGACCGATCAGCGCCACCAGCGCCCACGTCATCGCCCGCCTCCTGGTTCAGGTTCTCTCCCCCCCGCCCCCCAACCACCCCCGCCCGGCGTCTCGATGCGTACCACATCGCCGGCCGCGAGCCGAGTGCTCGCCTTGGGCGCGAGCGGCGCCCCGTTCACGAGCGTCCGCCCGGGCGTGCCGGCGCCGCCACCGTCGGCGCCGCACGGGGCGTGGCGCCGCCGCTCCGCGAGGAAGCTCGCGTCCATGGGCGCGAGCGCTTCGAATTCCCGCACGACCCCGTCCCCCCCGATCCACCTCCCCACACCACCACTCCCCCGTCTCAAGCCGTAAGCCCTAAGCCGTAAGGGGTACTCCATCTCCAGCACCTCGATCGGCGTGTTCCGCGTGTTCGACATCCCGACGTGCACGCCTGATGGGCCCGGGGTTCCCTGGCTCGCCCCCTGCCCCCCACCGATGGTCTCATAGTACGTCCATCCACCCGTCCCCCGTCCCTCGTCCCTCGTCCCCCCGAACGTGACGTTGTTCATCGTCCCTTGCCCCTGTGCCGGGACGGGAAGGCCGCCATTCGCGAGCGCGAGGAACACCGTGTCCGCGATGCGCTGCGACGTCTCCACGTTCCCCGCCGCCACAGCGCTCGGGAAGCGGGCGTGGACGAGGCAGCCCGCGGGCGCGCTGACCCGCACCACGCGGGTGACGCCGCCGTTCGTCGGCACGTCTGCGGGCAACAAGGTGCGTACCACGAACAGCACTGCCGAGCGCGCAACCGCGAGCGGGCAGTTGACGTTGCCGCGGGCGGCGGGTGCGGTGCCCGTGAAGTCCGCACGGAACACACCGTCGTGGATGTCCACGCGGACCCGAATCGCCAAGTCCGTGTCGTCGACGCCGTCGCCTTCCAACCAGTCGGTCGCGGTCAGGCCGGTCGCCTCGAGGCCCACGAGCGCCTCGCGCGCCCGCCGCTCGGCGTACGCCTGGAGGTCGTGCGCGGCCTCGCGCAGCGCGGCCCACCCGTGGCGCACCGCCAGCGCCCGCAGGCCGTCGGCACCACGCTCCACCGCGGCGCGCTGGGCTGCGAGATCGGCGCGCCGGGCCTCCGGGGTGCGCACGTTGGCGAGCAGGAAGCGCTCCACGTCGGGTGTGAGGCGGAGCGGCGGCACGATCACGCCCTCGGCAAACAGCTCGCGGGCCCCGGCAGGCATGCTCCCGGCCTGCATGCCGCCCACGTCGGAATGGTGCGCCCGCACCACGCCGTAGCCGCCCACCGCGCCGTCCACGTCTACGGCGCCGACGAGGGTGATATCGGGGAGATGCGACCCCCCGGCATACGGGTCGTTCAGGATGAAGACGTCGCCCGGTGCGGGGGCGAGTGCCCGCACGGCCGCGACGGACTCGTGCAGCGCGCCCAGATGCACCGGAATGTGCGCCGCTTGGGCGATCATCTCGCCCGCGGCGTCGAACAGGGCCGCGGAGCAGTCGCGTCGTTCCCGTATGTTGGGTGAGACCGCCGAGTGAATCAGTACGAGCCCCATCTCCTCCGCCACGGAGGCGAAGGCGTGCCCCATCACCTCGAGGCCGACGGCGTCGAGGCTCATGCGCGGGTGAGCACGACCGCGCCCGAAGCGTGCACCGTGCCACACCAGCCGGGCTCGACGAGCGCCGTCGCGTCGCGGCCGGCCAGGATCGCGGGACCCTGAACCGACACACCCACGGCGACCTCGTCGAGCGACCAGACCGACGCGGTGACCCGCTCGCCGCGCACGATCAACGCGCGCCGTCCCACCGGTCGCCGCCCGGGGCGGGACTCGCCCGCAAAGCGCGGCAGCGGTCCCTCGCGCAACGCCACGACGCGCAGGTTCACGATCTCGACTGCCAGGCCGGCCCCTTCGTGCCCGTAACGTGCGCGGTGCGCCAGCAGGAACGCGGCTCGAATCCGCATCGGATCGTCGCCCTCTACCGCGACCGTCACCTCGTACCCCTGCCCCGCGAAGCGACAGTCGGCATACTTGAGCAGCGCGCCGCCCGGGACCTGGCGAGCACCCTCGGCGAGCAGCGGCCCGAAGGCGCCCGCCACATCACGCCGTTCGAGGTCATCGACGGCCCGGTGAAACGACGTCAGTAGGTCGGCCCGCTCCGCCGCCGCTGCGAGCCCCAGCGCGGAAAGTGCTCCGGGATGCGGCGGGATGACGATCGTGCCCATCCCCAGCGCTTCGGCCAGCTGGCAGCCGAACAGCGCTCCCGCGCCGCCGAACGGCAAGAGCGTCATGCGGCGGGGGTCGAGGCCGCGCGCGACGCTGACGCGTTTCAAGGCGCGCGCCATCACGGCGCCGGCCACGGCGACCACCCCCGCCGCGATGCGTGCGCCGTCGCCGCCGGCCGCCGGAGCCAACCGGCGCAGGGCCCGCTCCGCGGCTGCGGGGTCGAGCCGAACATCGTCGGCCAGGGGGCTGGCCGCGTCGAGCCACCCCAGCGCCACACAGGCATCGGTCACCGTGGGCCGCTCGCCACCGCGTCCGTAGCACGCCGGCCCCGGCACCGCCCCGGCGCTCTCGGGCCCGACCCGCAGGGCCCCACCCTCGTCCAGGCGCGCGATGCTGCCGCCGCCGGCGCTCACGGTCTCGATCAGCACGGCGGGCAAGGCGAGCGGGATGCCGCCGACGGCGCCGCCGCCGTCGGCGAGCGGCGCTCCCCCGACCACGAGGCTCGCGTCGGCGCTCGTGCCGCCCATGTCCAGCGTGAGCAGATCGGATTGGCCGACGGCGGCGCCGACCAGGCGCGCGCCGACCACGCCACCGGCCGGGCCGGAGAGCGCCAGCGATGCCGCATGCGCGGCGGCGCCGACGGGCGCTCGCGTGCCTCCGCTCGAGGTCATCACGCGCAGCGCGCCGATCCCGCGCTCTCGCACCCCGCCCTCGAGCCGCTCGAGGTAGGTCGAGACCTTGGGACGGAGGTACGCCTCGACCGTGGTCGTGCTGGTACGCTCGAACTCGCGGAACAGCGGGAGCACCTCGTGGCTCGCCGCGACGGGCGCGCCCGGCAGCGCGTCGCGCAGTGCGCCGGCGAGACGCCGCTCGTGCGTCGGGTCGCGAAACGCGAACAGCAGGGCGATGGCGACGGCTTCGGGCGCGAGCGCGCGCACGGCGGCGACTACACGCGCCACCTCCCGGTCCGTGAGCGGCTCGAGCACGCCGGCGGGCCCCATGCGCTCCGCAGCCCCCACCACGTCGTCCCGGACCACGAGCGGCGGGGGGTGGTCGCGTGCCAGGTCGTACAGTGCCGCGCGATCCTGACGTCTGAGCCATAGCAGGTCCTCGAACCCGCGGGTCGTGACGAGCACCACGCGGGCACCGCGCCGCTCCAGCAGCGCGTTGGTCGCGATGGTCGTACCGTGGATCAGCATGTCTATGGGGACGGGGGACGAGGGACGAGGGACGGGTGGGGATGTCGCCGCACTCGTCCCCCGTCCCTCGTCCCTCGTCCCCAGTGTATCTAGCGCCCGAAACATCCCGAGCGCCGGGTCCTCCGGCGTAGTGGCGACCTTGCGCACCTCGATCGTGCCGTCGGGCGTGAGCGCGACCAGGTCGGTGAAGGTGCCGCCCACATCCACCCCGACCCTCACCACTCCGCCACCCCCAACCCCACCACAGCGCGGAACGCGGAACGCGGAACGCGGAACAGAGCGAACACAGGTCGTTCGCGGAATGTCGTGTCCGGAATCGAGCTCCAGACGACCTGTTCCGCGTTCCGCATTCCGCGTTTCGCGTTTCTCACGCGCTCCGTCTCCAATGCAGCACCGCGAGCGCCCCGGCGAACCCCAGGGTCGCCAGCACACAGAGCGTTCCCACCCAATCGCCCAGCCGCACATACGGCGGGATCACGTCGCTCGTGCGGAGCCGGCCGGACACCACCGCTTCGACTTCGAGACCGGTGGCCGAAGAGGTCCGGCCCAGGGGATCCACGAACTCCGAAATGCCGTCGTTCGCAGCGCGCGCGATCCCGGTGCGCGTCTCGATCGCCCGCATCACGAGGTGCGTGGCGTGCTGATAGGGGCCCGCGGTGCGGCCGTACCAGGCGTCGTTGGTGATGTTCACCAGAAAGTCCGCTCCCGCCGCCCGGTAGCGGCGCGCCAGGCCTTCGAACGCCGACTCGTAGCAGATGACCACGCCGAAGCGACCGAGGGAGCTGGGGTAGAGCGGCAACGTGGACCCCGGCGTGAATCCGCCGGACCAGTGGCCCAAACCGGGCACGCTCCGAAACAAGCGCACTGGGACGAATGGAACCCGCTCGACGACGGGCACGAGAAAATGCTTCCCGTACACGGGATAGGCCCGCCACTGACCGGTGGTGTCGTAGAAAAAGGCCGCGTTGTAATAGGCGTCTCGCGTCACCGCGTGCAGACCGCCCGTCAGGATCGGCGTGTGTGACTCGCGCGCCAAGGCGGCCAACTGTGCGTCCCACGTGGGCGTCTCCGCCAGCCACCGGCGTGGCCGGGATCCCACTTTTCGCGGAAGCCCTCGTTCGGCTGCACCAGCCCGACCGTGCCCAGCTCGCGCAGCGGCAGCGTGCGGGTACGCCAGGCGCCGTAGCCCCAGGCCGCGAGCACCGTCCCGAGCACCGCGATCAGCGGTGGCCACCGAACCGAACCTCTGCCTCGCGCGCTGTCCCCCAACGGCAGGAACGCCGCTGCCAGCATGACATTGCACCACGCCAGCCAGAGGGTCACTCCGCGGGCACCCGCCACGTCGGCCCACTGCACCAGCACCGGTGCGTCCCCCAGTGACGAGCCCAGGCCGAGCCAGGGGAACCGGATATCGCCCTGATGACCGACCGCCCATTCGACCGCGGTCCAGGCGATGGGGAATACGAGCGCGAACGGCACGGACGGGAAGCGCCGGCGCACCCGCAGCACGAACCAGAATAGCAGCCCGTGCCACAATCCAAAGATCGCGATGGTGGCGAGGTAGCCGAGGGCCGACATTGGGGTGAAATGCCACAGCGCGACCACCAGCCAATACAAGACCGCACCCTGAGTCACGAAGCCGTATGCGAATCCCCAGCGCAGCGCGTCGCGCGCGTCGCTCTGCTGCTCCAGCCGCCGCACCAGGACAATCGCCGGCACGACGGCGACGAAGCTCAGCAGCGGAAGTAGAAAGGGAGGGTAGCTGGCCACGAGCAGCGCGGCGCCAATCGCGACCAGCGAGGCGGGGCTCACAGCTGCACGTCGCGTCCTTCGTCGGCGGAGCGGTACGCGGCCTCGAGCACGCGGTGCAGGGCCAGCTGGTCGCGCGGCGGCGGTGCGTTCACGTCACCCTTGATGACCGCCAAGAAATACGTCCATTCGGCGCGATAGGACTGCGCGAACGGCGTCTCCCGCCCGCTCGCGCCGGTGGGCGTCACGTCGCTCGCGCTGCCGTGGATCTCCTTGAAGATGCGCAGCGGCTGGACGCTGGCCGACCCTTTCGTCCCCACCAGGTCGAACCAGAAGCGCTCCGCCTCGCCGATGTGGCGCCAGCTTACGTCGATCGAGAGCGATACGCCGTTCTCGCACACCACCAGGGCGGTCGCCATGTCCTCGACGCCGTCTTTCGACGACCCGATGGTGTGCGCGGCGACGCGCTTCGCAGCGGGCCAGCCGGCGAGCCACAGCCCGAGGTCGAGCAGCTGGAGCCCGAGATCGAGAAACGCGCCGCCCCCCGCCTCCTGGCGCCGCAACCGCCAGCCGATGAGCTGGCGGCTCGGCTGGAACGTGTACCAGCCGCCCCGGATGGCCTGCAGCACGCCGATGTCGCCCCCCGCCAGGAACCCCCGCACCGCCTGCACGTCCGACCGGAAGCGATGGTTCATGCCCACCATCACCCGTTTGCCGTATTTCTCGCTCGCCTGCAGCACGCGCTCGACGCCCGCGACGGTGAGGGCGAGCGGGCGCTCGCACAACACGTGCACGCCCGCCGCGAGCGCCGAGACGACGTGGATCTCGTGCAGGTGGTTGGGCGTACAGATCGCCACCGCATCGGCGCGGGCGTATTTCAGCACCTCTTCGATGTCGTCGAACGTCTCCTTGACCTCGAACCGGGCGGCAAGCGCCTGCGCTTTGCTCAGGTCGTTGTCGCAGATGGCCGCCACTTCCACGCCGGGCAGGCGCCGCAGCGACGGCAGATGGGCGACCTGCGCGATGGCTCCGGCCCCGACGACGGCGATGCGGATCGGGTCGCTCACTTCGCGGCCCAGTGGTACATCACGCCCGACCGCAGCGATGCGGTCGAGAGTCCGCTCGAGAGGACGCCGCGCGCGTCGAGCGTGAAGCGCCACCGCTTCGCCCCGAATTCGGCGCCGATGGTCCCGTTCAGCCCGGCGGTAATCTCGTTCAAGGCGTCTTGCACGAACGTGCCGTTGATCGCGGCGCCGCTGCCGTGCCGGAAATGGGCGCCCAGGCCGATCCCCATGTAGGCCGTGACGGCGTGCCCCTGCGGCAGGACATACTGCAGATCCAGGTCACCCGTCACGTCGCTCCAGGTCATGGGACCCAGGTTGACCGTGTCTCTCTTGCCGGGGTTCACGACGCTGTCGAGCTGTCGCTCGAAGCGCGCACGGGCGGTGGAGCTGAAGTCGGCCTTGAAGTAGGACACGCCCAGCAGCACGCGCACGCGCGGCGCGATGCGCCCGTAGTCGAGCCGCATGCCGCCGGTGAACGCGCCGCGGATGTTGTTGCCTCCGAGCGGCCCGACGTCGAGCTGCAGCGCGCTCGGCTTCAAGTTGTCGTAGGAAAACTGCGAGAGCAGACCTTGGGCGGAGAGGCGGACTGGCGGACTCGCGCTCAGAAGGAACGCGATCAGACCGACCGCCCGTCCGGCCGTCCGCCCGACCGCCTTAATAGAGGCGCTCGACATGGGTCCCCGGGAAGTAAGTGGTGAGAATCGTGCGGTAGTCCTGACCCGCGCGGGCGCGGCCCACCGCGCCCCACTGGCACAAGCCCACGCCATGGCCCCACCCCGCGCCGGCCGCGATCACGCGCGTGACCTGACCACCGTCCTGCGTCACGGAAAGTTGAAACGCCGCGCTGCCGAGCAGCTGGTCGGGCCGGGGCCGCAGCACGGCTCGCACATCGGACCCCGGCACGCGCACCTCGCCGTGGTCGAACGCGATCCGCAGCTCGGCCACGCGCCCCGAGGCCGTGGTGCCCGTCACCGAGACGTCGGTGATGCGCTGCAGCCCGCCCCCGCCCGCGTTCATGACGGCCGGCAACGTTCGCGACAATATAGCGCGCAGAGTGGCGGCGTCCCATTCCTCGCGCCAGCGAAACCGCGGCGAGATGTCGCAGTAGGCGTGACCATGGCCGGACTCATCCGAGACCGGCCGCAGGTAGGGCCGGCCGCGGGCCGTCCGGAACGCTTCCTCCACGGCGGCGGTACGGGATCCGCACGTCGAGTGGAAGTAGGCCTCGATCAACGCGCCCTGGTACCAGACGACCTCCCCGCGGGTGGCGCGCAGGGCATCCCACACCTGCGCCGACTCTCCGGCCACGCCGGTGTACACCTGATCGCGCACGTCGGCCCAGGCGTCGAACCCCTGCCCCTCCCAACGTCCCCGGTTCTTGAGCGCGAAGGTGCGCGACACCACCGCCTGGGCCAGCATGGCCTGTCGCTCGTCGGGCCGGCGCGGGCCCATCTCGCCGCCGATCACCCCCGCGAGGTAGCCCTCGACCGGCACCCGGTTCATCAGGGTGAGCCCGGCCGGGTCGCGGATCACGTTCACCCGGCCGCGGTAGCGGCGTCCGTTGGCCATGGCGAACCGTGCCTCGGTGACGTTGACGGCGGAGATGCCGAGCCGCCGCTCGCTCCTGGAGCCGTCGGGCTTCACGAGCCGCAGGCCGGGCGTGTCGACCACCACCGTCCATGTCGCGCCCGACGGGATCGAGCCCAGGGGCTCGCCGTTCGAATCGTCGCTGACGAACAGCTCGCCGTCGCCCCCCAGCGAGACGCCGGGCGCGCCGGCTACGAGGCCGATGCGCAATTCCGGCTCGGCCCCGGGGGTGAGCGGTTGCGGCCGCGCACAGGCGGCCGCGGCGACGAGGCTAGTGAGCCCGCGCCTCGCCCAGTGCCGCGTCCAGTTGTGCGATGGTGAAGTCGATATCGGCATCGGTGTGCGCGCTGGAGACGAAGCCGGCCTCGAACGCCGAGGGAGCGAGGAATACGCCGCGCGCGAGCGCGGCCCGGTGCCAGCGCGCGAACAACGCCGTATCCGCGGCCTTCGCGTGCGCGAAGTTCCGGACGGGTCCGGGGGCGAAGTACAGACCCCACATCGAGCCCGCGTGCCCACTCGTGATGGGAACCCCACGCCGGCGCGCGGCGTCCCCTATACCCGCCACCAGCCGCGCGGTTCGCCGCTCGAGCGTCTCGTAGAAACCCGGCCGCTCGGTCTCGCGCAACGTGACGAGCCCCGCCGCCATCGCCACCGGGTTTCCCGACAGCGTCCCCGCCTGGTACACCGGGCCCGCCGGCGCGATCAGCCGCATCAGGTCGGCACGCCCGCCGTACGCGCCCACCGGCATCCCGCCCCCAATGATCTTTCCGAGCGTCGTGAGATCGGGCCGGATCCCCAGTCGCTGCTGCGCCCCGCCCGCCGCCACGCGGAACCCGGTCATCACCTCGTCGAAGATCAGCAGCGCGCCGTACCGGTCGCACAGGCCGCGCAGCGTCGCATGGAAACCGGCCTCCGGGCCGATGAAACCCACGTTCCCGAGGAAGGGCTCGACGATGACCGCGGCGAGCTCCGGTCCGCGCCGCCGAAACAGGTCCTCGACCGCCGCAGCGTCGTTGAAGGGCACGGTCGCCGTGAGCTCGGCCAAGGCCGACGGGACACCCGGGCTGTCGGGCAGCCCCAGCGTGGCCACGCCGCTCCCCGCCTTCACGAGGAAGCCGTCGGCGTGCCCGTGGTAGCACCCGTCGAACTTGAGGATGAGGTCGCGCTTGGTCGCGGCCCGGGCGAGGCGCACCGCCGCCATGGTGGCCTCCGTCCCGGAATTGACGAACCGCACCAGCTCGACCGAGGGCATGCGGCGCCGCACCAGCTCCGCCAGCTGGACCTCCGCCTCGCACGGCGCCCCGTAGGTCCACCCCTGCGCCGCCGCCGCCTGAATCGCTTCGAGTACCGCGGGATGCGCATGCCCGAGAATCAGCGGGCCCCACGAGCAGACGTAGTCGACGTAGCTCTTGCCATCTACGTCCGTGAGGCGCGCGCCCTCGGCCCGCGCCACGAAAAAGGGCGTCCCGCCGACCGCCCGGAACGCCCGTACCGGTGAGTTCACTCCCCCGGGGAGCACCGCTTGCGCCCGGGTGAAGAGCTCCTCCGAGCGGCTCACGTCAGGGCAACCGCCTTGAAATCGTAATCCTCGCTGGCGGTCAAGCGCGCCGCCAGGAAGCTCCCGGGGCGGGCCCAGCCGCCCTGCGCCAGGTACGTCACGCCGTCGACGTCGTCCGCCTGCCACGGCACCCGTCCGACGTGCGTCGACCCCGCGGCGTCGTCGGGGTCAGCCACCCGGTCCACCAGGACCGACACGTCGCGCCCGACGAACCGCGCGAGCCGCTCAGCCGAGATGGCGCGCTGTACTTCCAGCACCTCCTCGAGCCGGTCGCGCTTCACTCCCTCGGGGACGTCGTCTGGATACGCGGCGCCGCGGGTCCCCTCCTGGGGCGAGTAGGCGAACGCGCCCAGCCGGTCGAACTGCGCCTCCTCGAGAAACTCGAGCAGCTGCCCGAAGTCCTCGTCGGTTTCGCCCGGGAACCCCAGCAAACACGTGGTGCGGATCGCGAGGTCCGGGATGGTGTCGCGCAGCCAGGCGAGCTTGGCACGCAGGGTGTCCCGGCGCTCGGGGCGGCGCATGCGCTCGAGCATCCGGTCGGAGGCATGCTGGATCGGGATGTCCAGGTAGGGGACGATCCGGGGCTCCCGCGCGATCAACTCGACCAGGCGGTCGGTCAGACCCGCCGAGTAGACATAGAGCAGCCGGTACCACGGCACTCCGGTTCGGGCGAGCAAGGCCTCGAGCAGGTCGGGCAGCGCGGGCGCCCCCCGCCCCGCATCCCGGCCGTAGTGACCCAGGTCCTGCGCGACGAGGTTGATCTCCTTCGCCCCCTGCGCCTCGAGCTGCTGGGCCTCGCGCACCAGGCGCTCCAGTGGCTCCGAGCGGTGCTTCCCCCGCATCAGGGGGATGGCGCAGAAGGCGCACGTGTGGTCGCAGCCTTCGGAGATCTTCAGATACCGCACGTGGACCTGATCACCCAGGAACTGTCGCACGCCGGGGTGCACCGCCACGGGGTCGTCGATCAAGCCGCGCTCGGCGAGGGCGGGCACCAGATGGTGGAGGTCGGAGAACCCGAGGAACAGGTCCACCTCGGGGATCTCCTGCGCCAGCTCCCGCTTGTACCGCTCGACCAGGCAGCCGACCGCGACGACGGCCTTCACCCCGCCGTGCGCCTTGAGGCTCGCGGCCGACAGCATCGCATCGATCGACTCCTGCTTGGCGGCGTCGATGAATCCGCAGGTGTTGACGAGGATCACGTCGGCGTGCGGGAGGTCCGGCGTCACGACCGCGCCGTGCCCCACGAGGTCGCCCACCAGGCGCTCGGAGTCGACGGTCGCCTTGTCGCAGCCGAGCGAGATGACGCCGAGCTTCATCCGCGATAATTCCCGAACTTGAGCTCGATGCCCCAGTCCTGGGAGCGGAGAAACGCGATCACCTCCTGGAGCTCGTCCTTGGACGGCGCCTGTACGCGGATCTCCTCGCCCTGGATCGATGCCTGGGCTTTCTTGAATTTCCTGTCCTTGATCGCCTTGACGATCGCTTTGGCTTTCTCCTGGGGGATGCCCTGGGTGAGCTTGATCTCGCGCCGCACGGTGTCGTTGGCTGCCGGCGTGACGTCGCCGAGCTCGAGGTTCTTCACCGGCACGTTGCGCTTGATGAGCTTCGACTGCAGCACGTCGAACAGCGCCTTCATCTTGAAGTCGTCGTCCGCGACGAGCGTGAGTGTCACCTTGGCGCGATCGAACGCGATCGAGGCCTTCGAGCCCTTGAAGTCGTACCGCTGCGCGACCTCTTTGGTCGCCTGGTTGACGGCGTTGTCGACTTCCTGGAGGTCCGCTCCAGTGGAAATATCGAAAGACGAAAGGCCAGCCATGGCGAGAATATAAGGGTGCGCGGTGCGCGGTGCGCGGTTACATCGGAGGCAACCGCGCACCGCGCACCGCGGACCTGCTTCGTCCTAGAAGAGGAAGCTTTCCAGCGCCCTGGCTCTCGAGACGTGACGGAGGCGCGCCAGCGCCTTTTCCTTGATTTGCCGCACCCGCTCGCGCGTGATGCCGAGCAGCGAGCCGATCTCCTCCAGCGTCATGGGCTCCTGCCCCTCGAGGCCGAAGTACAGCCTGAGGATTTTGGCCTCGCGCTCCTTGAGCGTCGCCAGCACTTCCTCGATCGACTCGGTGAGCGCGTGCTCGAAGATCTGATCGTCGGGTCCGGGGTTGGTCGTGTCGGGGAGGTAGTCGAGCAGCTTGTTGTCCTCGCCCGGGGTCAGGGGTGCGTCGAGGGAGAGGTGCGCCTGCGAGATGGACAGTGTCTTGGCGACTTCTTCCTCGGAGATATCCATGCCTTCGGCGATCTCTTCCACGGTCGGCTCGCGGCCGAGCTCTTGCAGGAGCGAGGCCGAGCGCTTGCCGATGCGATGCAGCGTGCCGGCCCGGTTGAGCGGCACGCGCACGATGCGCGACTGCTCGGCGAGGGCCTGGAGGATCGCCTGCCGAATCCACCACACGGCGTAGGAGATGAACTTGATGCCTTTGGTCTCGTCGAACTTGTGGGCCGCCCGGATCAAGCCGAGGTTGCCCTCGTTGATCAGATCCGAGAGGGAGACGCCCTGGTTCTGGTATTTCTTGGCGACGGAGACGACGAACCGGAGGTTGGAGCGGACGAGCTTGTCCAGCGCCTCCTCGTCGCCGCGCTTGATGCGCTGGGCCAGCGTGACCTCTTCCTCGCGCGTGATCAGGGGATACTGGCTAATCTCGCGGAGGTATTGATCCAGCGATCCCTCGTCGAACGAGGCGCGCTTCGCCGTGTTCAGTTGCATGGCCTAGTCACCCTCCAGGCGCGAACAACCCTGAACGAAACCCCCCCGGCCGACCGCGTGGCCTCGGAGCCGGGGCTCCCCGGACGGCGGCTCTAACGAATGATCGAGCCGAGCCGGTGCCAGCGAATATCGGTCAACCAGGGGAGCGCATCGTGCGCCTCCCGGTCGTAGCTGAAATAGACGACGAGCGGCCGTCCCTTGATCGCAGCGGCGTCGACGAACCCCCAGTAGCGGGAATCCGCCGAGTTATCGCGGTTGTCCCCCAGCACGAAATACCTTCCGGCGGGAACGACCAGCGGACCCCACGTGTCGCGGGTCGGGTGATAATTGCGGGCCACGCTCGCGCCACCGAGCAGATAGTCCCGCTGCCAGTTGAACTCCGGATCGTACACGTCGTGACCCGGGTCCACGCGCTGCACGTAGCGCTCGGCGAGGGGATCGCCATTCACGCGCACTTCCCCGCCGCGCATTTCCACGGTGTCGCCCGAGACGCCGATCACGCGCTTGACGTAATTGAGCTCGGGATTCTTGGGATAGGCGAACACGATCACGTCGCCGCGCCGCGGCGATTCGAACCCCGGGAGCCGGGCCTTGGTCCCGGGAATCTGCGCGCCGTACACCGCTTTGTTCACGAACAGGAAGTCCCCCGCGAGCAGGGTTCGCTCCATGCTGCCCGAGGGGATCTGGAACGCTTCGACGAGGAAGGTCTTGATGATGACGAAGAGAATGACGGCCATGCCGACCGAGCGCAGCCAGTTATCGAACCAGCGACCGAGTCGCGACTGGCGCTTCTCGAAGGGGGCGATCGGTAGCGGCGCGCTGCGCGCGCTGGAACCTGCCCGCGGGGCCCCCAAGTCCTGCATGCCTTTTACGTTACCCACGCCGCACGCTGGACGCAACGGTAATCGCCCATCCGCGGGCCGCGCCCCAGCGCCGTACCCGATCGCGGAACGCGTCCGGCGCGTCGCCATGCATTACTCGGGCCGCCAGGCACGCCGTTTCACCCTCGCGCTCGACGCGGACCCACGACACCGCGACGTCGCTCAGTGCGCCGAGCGCCGTCTGTTCGAGCGGCGAGCCGCCGAGCGACAGAATGATGACCAGCGATTCGTGATCCACCGGGCGCATGCTAACGCGTCCGGCGTGAGGAGCATCACCTTCTTCTTGCAGTCGGGATCAATCCCGCGCACTACACTACGCCTCGG
>WNGC01001888.1_pt1 | contig 17950 bp, 10 predicted proteins | sample 5400051 | NCBI WGS metagenome assembly WNGC01 (sample SAMN13153368, study PRJNA577476) | soil metagenome | isolation source: 20 cm soil or saprolite under grassland replicate 2 | place: USA:California | collected 2016-06-15
CGATGGCGGCGCTTATGGACGATCCAAATGGTTGGCTGAAGAAGCGATTCGCAACAGCGGCTTGACCTATACAATAATTCGGCCGGCAGAGATCTACGCTTCGAAAAGCGGGGAGGGAATCGACGCGTTGCTTAAAATGGCACGAAAAATTCACATCCTGCCAGACTTCCGCTGGCGGGGATCAATCACCTATGCCCCCATTAGTGTGGACGAAGCAGCGCAATTCATCGCCGACGTAACCACGGAGGATCGCAGTACAGGCCAAACGTATACTGTGTGCGCTGAGCGCACTTGCACCGCTATCGACATGGCGGAAGCGCTCCGCAGCTCGGTGCGTCCTCTCTTTGTCGTTCCCGTGCCAATCAGGATCCTTCGCGCGGCGAAGGCGCTTGGGTTACCAGTGCCGTTCAAGCACGATCAAATCGATCGGCTCGTCCTGCCAAAAACGTACAACAATGCTTTGGCACGTCGCGACTATGACTTTCATCCCCGTTGTTTCCTCGATAATCTGGCCCAGGGTGAAAAAATCACTGTTGGCGCGGGTTCCGGCCGATGAGAGCTTGAATAGTATAACGGAACAGGTAAACAGGCCGGCGAATATACTCTTCTACAGTCTCAAAATACTCTGATACCAACGCTCGCCACGCCTGGTCGGTCTTTATGTTCTTGCCGCGATCCAGACGCATGAACAGCCGGCCAACCCAGTCGTCCTTCGCGCTAAAGCAAGGCTCGTAAAAAACGAAACAGCCCGTGGGTCGCAGGCACGCTCGCGCGAGGTTCAGTATCTCACCAATCTGCTGGTCGGTGAGATGATGAAGTACGCCAAGGGAAAAAAACACGTCGGCATCCTGCGCCAACTGGCGGACATGCGGGCTGCCGGCGTCTCCGCAGAAAAATTCCGCGCGGCTCCCGTATCGTGATCGCGCCACGCGAATGTAACTGGGGTTAGGATCAAATCCGAAGTAGTTAACCGATGGTAGAAATTCCAAGGCACTGCCGGTGCCGCAACCGGCATCCACGACTTTCTGGTCAGGACCGATCACGACGTGCGTCCTTACAAAATCTGTGCGGTCCCGGCTACCGCCCACGCACTCTTGCAATAGGTTGTAAAGTCGGGCTGTCCGCAAAGGCGCATAGATCGTGTCGCGAGAAAAGGTCGCCATTTGTCCAGAAGCTCAATACTCGCGTGCTCCTTCATCGCAACCATGAAGCGCAAGCAAGCATTGAAGGAACGCGCTTACTCGCAGCGAACCGTCCGCGTTTCGGCAGACAAAACCGGCAGCTATGCTTTTACTAAACGCTTTGCCATTTGTCGTCGGAATGCCCAGAGAAGTCGTAAAAATCAGCTGCGCCGACCAACGGAATTTCCTCAGCTCCTCTCTTACTTGCTTTCGACAAGGCTAGCGGACGTCGCCTCTGCGCTGACCGGCGGAACGATAGAACCATCGCGACCACACATATCTTGGTCGGTGCACTGCTGTTTATTTGCGCGTTAATATTTTATTACTTTTCCGTACTCACGTTCAACTATCGCGACAGCAAGCTACTTTATCTCGGCTATGCAGATGCGGCAACGTACTTCGCGCAAGGAAAGGCGCTCCTAAAGCATGAATTGCCCGCTATACAAATCGGTTACGAGAAACTGCCGCCGCTTTGGCCGGTTGGATATCCGACGCTAATGCTTCCGTGGCTGAAGATCCTTCCGGAAGCAGATTCCATCCTTGCCCCGTTCAGGACGAATCAAACAATCGGCCTGCTTCTACTCTTGGGGGCGTTTGGCTTTTATCTCTATCTGGCCAAACCCCTGACGGGCGGATTTGCAACGGTCTTGCTCGCCACGCTGCCAGTTTTCTTCACGTTCTGTCGTTCGTCACTAAGCGAACTCAGCGCATCGGCATTCGTCGCACTGGCTTTCATGTTCGCATACCTGGGTCTGAAGGAGGAACGCCGTTGGAAAATCTATGCTTCGGCAGCGTTTCTCGGACTTTCGCTAAACGTTCGCCTACAGTCGATTTTCTTCGTGCCGTTGTTGTTGGCCATGGCTCTATTCCCAGTGAAGGAAGCGCGCGTGCGCTGGCTTCTACATTGCCTTGCACTTCCGATTGTTTTCGCTTTGGCAGCGAGCCCGCTGCTGGTGCTAAATTTTATCCAGTTTCATTCTCCGCTCAAAACAGGATACACCTATTACGCCAATCCAAGCTTCTTAGCAGAGCACCCGCTGTTTTCCTGGCGCTACATTCCATACAACGCTGCACTGCTTTGGCGGGAATTCGCTCTTCGTCCACAGCAGTTCTCTGCCGTGAATCACTTTGGCACTGGCACCTGTTTTGTTGCCGCATTTATCCTTTTAGCTTGTGTGGGGGTGTTCTTCATTCGACTCAACAGGTTCGTCATCTGCGCTTTCTCAGCCGGTTTGAGTTTTTTGGTGCTGACCATGAGTTACTTCCCCGTTTTTTACTTGGGGTACTATCTGCCGCTCCTAATCCTGTTGGTCGCAGTCGCCGTTCTACCCGTGACGTGGGCTACAGAAAATCTCGTTATGCCGAAACGAACTATCGCTTCTCTGGCAATCTTCGTTTTGTTTACAGCGGCTTGCCTGGGTTATCCTTCGCGCTCGGTTGATACTAGACTGAAAACGGATCGATTGCAGAGTTGGGAAGCTCTTCACTTTAACACCCACCCTCGCGAATCGGCTGAGTTTATCGCCCAACGACGTTTCATCAAAAGCGTTTGGCCAGCGGGTGGACTCGTCTTTTCAGATATTAGTCCTGTTTACCTGAATGCTCTTTTCCCGCCCGGATTTGTGGCGGCTCCTCTCGATGAGAAGAGGTACATCCAATTCAGACACATTGTGCATTACGATCACGCGGAAGCGGTCGCGCTAGCCAAACTCAACTTACATCGATCTATTCCAGTATACGCGCTGTTTGTTTCAACCAGGGAGCTGAATGAAAAGGCGTCTCGACTGCCGAACGTGCCTGGCTACCAGTGGAAGCAAGCCGAGGACAACACGGGCGAGGCCGTGATCTTGAGACTCACCCCGACTCAGTGACCAGAGACCAATGCTTTGTTTAGCACAGCTTGCATTCCATCTCGCGAGCCATCGTCCACCGCGATGATCTCTCTCTGCTCTTTCGATACTCTTTACCGAGGGACAAGAACGCTGCAAACTGGCCATATCATCCCGTCACCTAGGTCGTGCGCTCGCTGACTGCGCGATGAATTTCGTCTAAAATTTCCCGAAGACCGTAGCGAAATTTCCAGGTGGGATAGTGTTCTTGAAATTTCCCGACATCGCTGATCCACCAGACGTGATCGCCACTCCGGTTCATCTCCTCGTAACTCCAAGTTAACTTGCGTCCGCTAATTTTTTGGCACAAATCGATCGCTTCGAGCATCGAACAGTTGCTGTGCCGGCTGCCACCGATGTTATACACTTCTCCGGTGCGCGGCGCGCGAACGAATTCCACAAATGCTTCGACCAAGTCGAAACTGTGAATGTTATCACGAACCTGTTTGCCCTTGTATCCGAAAACGCGGTAAGGCCTGCCACTCACCGCGCAAATCATCAGGTACGACAGGAAACCATGTAGCTCCGTCCCGGCGTGTGCGGGTCCGGTAAGGCAGCCGCCACGAAAAGAAACAGTCGGCATTCCAAAATAACGCCCATATTCCTGCACCAAAAGATCGGCCGCGGCTTTGGACGCACCGAAGAGCGAGTGCTTGCTGTAATCGATGCTCATCGTTTCTGAGATGCCCTGCTCATATTCATGCCCCAGCTCGATTTCCCACCGCGTCGGCAATTCTTGCAGTGGCAGCTGGTTCGGAGTGTCGCCGTAAACTTTGTTTGTCGAAGTAAAAACAAACGGCGCTTCGGGAGAAAATGTTCTCGCTGCTTCGAGCAGGTTTAATGTGCCATTCGCATTAACCGTAAAATCAGTCTGAGGATCGCGGGCCGCCCAATCGTGTGACGGCTGCGACGCCGTATGCACAATCGCATCGATCTTTCCACGATAACGTTTGAACAATTCTGCAACGGCGGAAGCATCCCGAATGTCGAGGTCATGATGATCATAGCCGCGGACATTCACGATTAAGTTATCGCGCGTCTTCTTAGTTGATGCTTCTGCGCCAAAGAATCGCGCGCGCAGGTCGTTGTCGATCCCAACTACACGCGCGCCTTCTTTCGCGAACCGTTTTACCGTTTCCGAACCGATCAATCCCGCGGATCCTGTGACGATGATTGTACGCATTTATTCCACTGTAATCATTGACACGATTTGCCCAAGAATCTCGGTCACATCACGTGACGAAGTGGAGCCGTATGCAAGCCCTCCGATTGCAGATCTTTTCCGAGCCTGCGCCGTGCGAAAAGGTTAACGTACCAAAGCGGATCTGTTCGAACGTTGCGCGCATCAAACGGAATCAACCCACGCGTTCTCACGAGCGCCAGCTCCATATTGAAGCTCTGGAGCATTTGGACAAGTTCTTCCCAGTGAACACCTGCTTGCTCCAAGCCAGAAGGCCAGAATTCGAGAAGAAGGTTGATGTCCGGATTCTCCTTCAGCACGCGCGCCGCGCCGCGCAGCGCTTGAAGCTCATATCCTTGAATATCCATTTTTATCAGGTCAACACGTTGGCCGGGTTCAAAGTAATCATCCAGCGCTACGATGTCGATAGGCACAGCATCGCGCGAATCTCCATCCGCCAAGTAGGTCCGGTGATCGACGTTTAGCTTATCCGAAACATAGAGTTTGGATCTGCCACTACACTCTCCCACTGCAGCTCGGGATAGACGCACATTCGCGAGATTGCGCGTGGCGAATTGCAATCGCTCAAAATTTTCTGGCGATGGCTCGAACGAATGGACAACGCCAGTCCGACCAACACAGCGGGAGAGAAATTGCGAATAGATACCAATATTCGCGCCCGCATCGACGACAACAGCGCCGCGAAACAGGATCTTTCTCAGTAGCTGCCGCTCCGCGCGATCAGTGTAAGCTTTGAAAGCGCGATAAAGCACGCGGTATACTGGAAAGGCACGTACGTAGGCCTTATTTCCAACGTTGTGAAGGAGTGAAGCTGCCGGCATTTAGCGTCGCGTCAGGATTATTGTAAAGAAAGAGGCGCACAGGCTTGGGAAATAATGGCTGAATGCGCGGTCTATAAAAAACAAAGCGCGATAAAGAAGACGGGGAATCGGTAACCTGTGCGATATTCCGCCAGTGGCCATATAGGATAGGGCGCTATAAGGACAGCGGCCCGTGCACCTCGGCTAACTCAGGCTCGGAAGTGCGGAAATCTACCGGTTCGTGGTGCAGATATTTGAAGATGGGAGTCGATAACACCGAAAAAAAAGGTTCAGTCGCAATTACTTTGCCGCCTGATTTCAATTTGCTGGCTGCACGGTTAAGAAATTCGATGGGGCTCTTCAAATGATGCAAAACATTCGTGAGCGTAATGACGTCGATGCTCTTGTCTTTGATTGCATCAAGCTTGTCGATCTCGTGGCAGTCAAACACAAGATCCATATAGGCTAAATCAAGCACGTCGCTCGTGACGACATTTGAAAGAAATTGCTTTAGCGGCGACGTCCCGCTCCCTATCTCGAGTATCGAGAGCTGGGCCGGGTTGGGAAAGTCCCGAAATTGATCACGATAAAGTTCACTATACCAGAACAGGAGATTTTTGTTGGCGCCAAGCTGCGCTCGGTTACGCAATGTTGTGGCCCGGTCATTTGCCGCCTCGCTCTGCAAAACGCTGCTCATTTGGCCCCACGGATGTAAAGCGAACCAGCAAACTCCGAAATTACAGGCACATTCTCGAGAAACCGGCCGAAGCTATTCACGTGGTTGATTAGACGAACTGGTATTTTAGGATGGAGAAAATCAAATGGATCGATTCGAACGTGACGGTAGCCTGTTTGTTGAAGCAGGGACCGGAGCGGCCATCGGAAAAATGCAGTCTCATCCGGCGAGTCGCCGAGCTTTCGTTTAACCCAAGGCACATTCTTTTGCACCGCGATCTGAGGATTCAGCATGTTCGGCTCTGTAAAAAATATTGTGCCGCCCGGTTTCAACACCCGGTAAATGTTGCGTAGTGCCTCTTCGACTTCGAGGTGGTGTAAAACGGAGCTGCCCACGACAGAATCAAACGCGGCGTCAGGATAGCTTAGCGCGTAGGCGTTCTCGGTTTGATAATGAACATTTGGGGCAGAATAATTGAGCCGCGCGATTTCCAGAAGCTCCGGTGAGACGTCGATCGCGATGATGTCCGCTCCTGAGCGCGCCAGTTCTCGAGTGAAGGTGCCGGTGCCACATCCCAGTTCGAGCACGGTCATCCCTGGTCTTAAATGGCTGCTGAGCATTTTCACTCGCCGAGCCCACCGCAGTTTTCCAGCCGGACTTTCCCAATTCCAGATCTCCCCGGCCCCGTGCTGTGCCAGGAAGCGTCCGTGTTGAATCTCTTTGGTGATGCGCTCTTGCACTAGGAAATGTTCAGAAGACTGCGATTTCAAGTTGCCGCTCCATATCATGGTCAGCGGGCCCGAAGACTTGAATCCATTACCCAGTTAGTACCCAAGTTTTAGCTTCAGGAATCCGTGCCAGCACATCTTTAGCATGATCAGCCCGTTTCGAAATACCTTCGTCATTTTCGTCGAGCCGTAAATGCGTTCCTGATAGTGGACCGGCAAGTCGAGAATTTTGAGGTTCAATTTGGCAGCGCCAAATAAGAGTTCATAGTCTCCCCAACGGTCTTCAGTTCCCCAGCTTCCCAGCAGTGGTGTTATCCGCGCCCAATCGCTTCTCCAAAGGACTTTTGTGCCGCATAAAGTGTCCTTTACTCGTTGGCCGAGCAGATACGTAAAAGCGACACTGAAAAATTTGTTGCCCAGCATGTTCGATCCGTTCATCGCTCCTTTTGGCACGGGATAGACTAAACGCGATCCATTGACAAATTCCGCCTGCCCAGAAACGATGACATCGACGAAGTAAGGCAGTTCTTCAGGAATCGTCGTCAGATCGGCATCGAGAATCATCAATACATCGCCTTTCGCTGCATTGAAACCTGTCCAGACGTTTCGTGACTTACAAACTCCGGGACCATACTCAAGACGAATATCCTTTTCCGGATAGCACGACTGCACTCGCCGCACCTCTTCCGCGGTACCATCGGTCGATTGATCATCACAGAAAATGATCTCTGTCCGGCCCGCTAGAGGCGGAATCCGTCGAACGGCATCCTCCACGTTTCCTCTCTCGTTTTTGCAGGGAATAATCACCGAGACTGACAATTCTTCTTTCGGAACAGCCGGCGGCAGCGCTCTGGCGACGACGACCTGCGTCATGCAAAGCTTCTTCAGCAATGGCAGGCGTGCGCAGAATCGATTTAGGAAGGTCGACACGAGGGGCACGTACTTGGGGAACAGCACGATCCAATGCGTCTCGAGGGCTTCAAAGCCAGCGAGCTTCATCACGTTTCGAATGTCTGCAGTGGACAGCCAGTTTTGCTCGGCACGAGGGACCTTCATCCCAATCCACTCCGCTAAGGTAACCAATGGCTCCCAGAGGTGGTTATAAGTCTCAACCAGCAAACGCGTGTGTCGCAGGCAAAGCGGTCTCAAATTACGCAACGCTTTAAGCACATCCACCGTGTCGCCGACGTCATTGAACAGGATGTAGTCGAATTTTTCGCTCGGCTCGAAAAGCTGACGGAACTCGTCTTTGTCTGGGAAGGCAACCGCAAATTCAAAGAGCGGATTGCGGTGCTTTGCGATTTCCATGATCTCGGCACAGATGTCGACCCCTTTGCCCTCGCTAGGTCGAGCGGCGGCCAAATGGTTGCCGGTGCCGCAGCGAACTGACAGAATCTTTTTGTTCGGCTCGACCAGAAATTGAAGAAGCCGGTTCAGCAGATCGTAATAGTATCTGTTGCGTTTAATCCAGCTTTCTCGGCGCGAAGCAATACTGGCAAGATGGCTGCGTGTGCGTTCACGCCTTTCTTCCAAGGCGGCTTCTCCCCAGACCTCTTTGTTAGTCTGACGCTCGTTTACTACAATTTCCATAGTCTTTGGCACAACCTACCGCATGGCTTCGCCCCGGAACTTCCCTCAATTTCGCCGTCGTTCCAGGCTCGCCCCTTTATCTGTTTTCTACACACGTCCAACAGTAGGAAAACCCTCTTCCGACGTACCATAGCGTCGCCTGAGGGAGAGCAATTTCGCTGGAGAAAGACAATGGTTGTGCTTGACTGATAGGTTCGACGTTTTTGGTCAGAATGCCTGCGCAAGTTATCAAAATTAGCGGTGCTCGCCAGCACAATCTCAAGAACCTCAATGTGCAGATTCCACGGGAGAAATTGGTGGTCATTACCGGCTTGAGCGGCTCCGGAAAATCTTCGCTCGCCTTCGACACTCTTTATGCCGAGGGGCAACGCCGTTACGTCGAGAGCCTCTCCGCTTATGCGCGGCAATTCCTCGATCAAATGGAAAAGCCAAATGTCGATTTTATCGAAGGCCTTTCCCCGGCGATTGCCATCGAGCAGCGCAGCGCCGGTGCGAATCCGAGATCCACGATCGCGACCACCACTGAAATTTACGATTATCTGCGGGTCCTCTTTTCCGCTGTTGGTCAGCCACACGACCCCGCCACTGGTCGGCCACTGAGCCGCCAAACGCCTCAGCAAATTGTCGATGAGATCCTTACGTACGAAACCGGCTCCAAAATCGTCGCGCTAGCACCGCTGATCGAAAATCAGGCGGGCGAATTCCGCGACGTGATCGAAAAGCTAAGGCGCGAGGGGTTCGTTCGCGCGCGAATTGACGGTCAGCTTGTTGAACTGGATCGCGCCGAGCCGATTCGGCTGAACAAAAACCGGCGCCATAGGATTGAGGCCGTCGTGGATCGGTTGGTCATTCGCGAGGGAATTCGTGTGCGCCTGACAGATTCAGTTGAGACAGCACTTAAATTAGGTGGTAACAAGATGTCGATTTTGCGGTCGACGCGACAAACACCAAACGGCGAACGTGCTCCAACATCGAACATCGAATCAGAAGAGTTGGAAGAACTGCGTTACTCGACGGATTATGGAAACGCGGAAACTGGATTCACGTTAGGCGAGTTAACTCCAAGACATTTTTCCTTTAATAGCCACCTGGGGGCATGTCCCGCTTGCCATGGCCTTGGCACGCAATTGGTCTGCGATCCAGACCTGATGATTTCCGATCCTACCAGGACGCTGGCCGACGGGGCAATCACGCCATGGCGACGCGGGACAAGGCGGATGCAGGCCTACTACCGGCACCTGCAAAAGGCGCTCGTGAAACACTTTCATGTCAATGAAGACGTTCCTTTCGGCGATTTGCCGGAACAATTCAAACAAGCGCTTTACTTCGGCATCAACGAGACGCCGATTGAAATGAATCTCGGTGATAACGGCGAACAGCAATCCGCGAAACCGTTTGAGGGGCTCGTTCCGCAAATGCAGCGGCTTTACGAGCAAACGCAGAGCGAATTCACGCGCAACAGGATTCGCTCATTCATGACACCTGAAACGTGCAAGGTGTGCAACGGCGCACGGCTCAAGCCGGAAATTCTTTCTGTTACCATAAAGAATCGACATGGACGCGAACTGAACATTCATCAGTTCACCCAACTAACTATCGAATCGGCCGACCAGTTTATTTCAAACCTTGAATTAACTGCGCATCAGCGAGGCATCGTGACTGACGTGGTGCGCGAAATTCAATCACGTTTGAAATTCCTCGTTGAAGTCGGGCTCGATTATCTCACGCTGGATCGCCAGAGCGGTACGCTCTCTGGCGGCGAGGCTCAGCGAATTCGATTGGCTACGCAGATCGGCTCCGGTCTTGCGGGCGTGCTTTACATTTTGGATGAACCAAGCATCGGCCTGCACCAGCGCGACAATGGCCGATTGCTGCGCACGCTCCGTCGTCTTCGTGACCTCGGCAATTCTGTCGTCGTCGTCGAGCACGATGAAGAAACAATCCGAGCAGCCGATCACATTATCGATCTTGGTCCCGGTGCGGGACCTCGCGGAGGCGAAATTGTAGCGCAAGGCAAACTCAACGATGTCCTGTCTGCGAAGAATTCTTTAACTGCCGATTATCTTTCGGGGCGCGCGCGAATTCCGATTCCGAAACACCGCGTTCAGCCGCGTTCTGACAGTTGGCTTACAGTGGTCGGTGGAACCGAAAACAATCTCAAAGAAATCAACGTATCTTTTCCTCTCGGCTGTCTCACTTGCGTCACCGGTGTCTCCGGCAGCGGCAAGTCCACACTCGTCGACGACATTCTAAAACGGGCGTTGTTTCGGCGCTTTTACAATGCAAAAGAAAAACCGGGTGCGCATCGAACGATTCGCGGCGTGGAACAGATCGACAAGGCGATTGTGATCGACCAGAGCGCGATCGGGCGAACCCCGCGCTCGAATCCCGTGACCTACACGGGGGCTTTTACACCAATCCGCGAACTATTCAGCCAACTGCCGGCGGCGCGGGTGCGTGGTTACGATGCGGGTCGCTTCAGTTTCAATGTGAAGGGAGGCCGATGCGAAAACTGCGAAGGCGGCGGATTAATCAAGATTGAGATGCATTTTTTGCCGGACGTTTATGTCGAATGCGAAGTGTGCCATGGCAAGCGGTACAACCGCGAGACACTCGAGATTACTTACAAAGGTAAAAATATTGCCGATGTTCTCGATCTGACTGTCGACGAGGCAGCGCGTTTTTTTCGAAATGTGCCCAGCATTTCAGAAAAGCTAAACTCGCTGCTGGATGTAGGTCTGGGTTACCTTCGACTTGGCCAGGCAGGCACGACTCTCTCCGGCGGAGAAGCCCAGCGCGTAAAACTCGCGACTGAGCTTGCGAAAAAGGCAACTGGGCGCACGCTCTACATTCTCGATGAGCCGACCACCGGATTGCATTTCGCCGACATTGAGAAACTGCTGCAAGTACTGATGAAGCTGCGCAACGCCGGTAATACGGTGATCGTGATTGAACACAATCTGGAGATGATCAAATGCGCGGACTGGATTATCGATTTGGGACCTGAAGGTGGCGAACGTGGCGGCGAGGTCGTGGGCGCCGGGTCCCCGGAAAAAATTGCGGGACTTGCCGGAAGTCATACCGGCAATTATTTGCAGGCTGTACTCGAGAAGACATGAGACACATAGGGCTCATAAGTCTCATTTGTCTCGTTGGCCTATTCAGACACCTGGCCCGCGCGGACATTTCCTCTGAGATTACTGAAGCAAGCGCGCCACTGAAAGAAGGCGTGCCCGAAGTGGCGGTCGCTCGGTTGCAGGCGTTGCTAGATAGAAATCTTCCCGATGCCGAACGGCGAGCGGTAGTCGAGAAGCTTGCTGAAGCCCAGGTGGCCGGCAAAGAGCCAGAGGACACTCTCGTTTTATTGGCAGACCCTCGGCTGCGCGAACTCCCGTGGGCCAAATTCTGGCGCGCACAAGCCTTAGCCGGCCTGCATCGATGGGCTGACGCTCTGTCGCTGTATGAGGCACTGACGACGGACCGAGGTTCGCCGTTTCATGCCGCAGCTGTGTTTGGCACAGCGGAGATGCTGCGCGCCCTAGGAAAGCCGAAGGACGCTTTGCGAAAACTCAATCTTCTGCTCCACGACCAACAATGGGCTTCTCGTGCACAGCTACGAGCCGCCGAACTGTACATTGATATTGGCGATGCTCCCAATGCGCGGCGGCTTTTGGCAGAAATGAAACCAACCACCGTTGCCGAACGAAGAGAAAGACGCGCGCTACGCGGGCGGCTGGAGCTGATTTTACAGCGACCGGAAAGAGCGTTAGGCATGTTCCAAGCGCTCCTGAAAAGGCCCGAGGGAACGAGCCATGCCACGCTAATCGCCGCGCTGTTCGGCATAGCAGAAGCGCATCTGCAGCTAAAAACGCCCGAAGCTGGAGATGATTTCATTGAACGATTTATCGATCGTCAGCCGGCCGACCCGGATCTCCCTCTTCTCTTCGAAAAATTGGATGAGCTGTATCGCGCGGAGCACAAACCCTCACGCAACGAACTGGAGAAATGGGTGCGCAGGCCGGAACAGCCCCGCCGAACATTTGCGCGATGGTATCTCGCTCGACTGGAAATTCGTGCCGGACGGAGGGAGCGGGCAGCGCAATTATTTTCCGACCTGCGACGCACGAGCATCAAATCGCCGGCGATAGCACAGGGGCTAGTTGAGTTTGCGCAGTTTGAGCTGGATGAGCGGAATTTCGATGAGGCGATCGCCATTTTGGATGATGCGCGTCTGCTGCATCCGCAGCCGCCTTTGCAGGCTAAGATCGAGTTTTTGTCCGCTCATACGCAGTATTTGGCGAAACGATTCGATACGGCGGCGGCGGCTTTTGAACAAATCGCACATTCCGACTCGCCTTGGGCGAAAACGGCACTATTTAATGCATCCAGCGGCTGGCTACAGCTTGGCAATCACTCTCGTTTCCAGGCTGACTACGCCGGACTGGAGAAGCAAGGCGGTGACGAAGAAGCGCGCTCGAATTTACGATTGCAGGAAGGTTTGATCCAGGCGGCGAAAGGCGACAAGAAAGCGGCGTCATCGCTGCAGCAGTTCATTCGTGATTTCCCGAGCAATCCGCGCGTGTCGGAAGCTTGGGTTGGCTTGGCCGAGTTGGCCTTTCACTCCTCGCCACCGCGTCTCAATGAAGCGCGCAAAAATTTGGCTCATGCATTCGAATCGACGCCCACCGCCGCAGCTGCCGAGCGCGCCGATTATCTCAGCATCTGGGTGGAAGAGGCAGCGGGTGGAAACGAGACGAAAGTTATTGAGCTCGCAAAGAAATTTCTGGAGCAGCATGCCCCCTCCTCGTTCGCTTCGGAAGTTCGAATGAAACTGGCGGAACTTTATTACCGGCTGCAGGATTTCGCCGATGCGCAAACGCAGTTCGAACTTATCGCGCAAAACAATGCCGACTCCTCTCTTGCCGAAAAAGCACTTTTCTTCGCGGCGGAATCGGCCATGTCGAGCATGGGCGAGCACTCACTGGACCGGGCGCTTGTTCTGTTCGATCAGGTCGTACAGAAAAACGGCCCGCTGCGGTGGGCGGCGCGAAATCGCCAAGCCGTGATTGAACGCAAACTTGGCAAAGCGAAGGATGCTCTCGCCTTGTATGACGAGGTGTTAAAGAGCGACGCCCCCGTTTCTGAAAAACGCGAAGCCCTTTGCGGTAAAGGCGATGTCTTCTCCGAGGCCGGCGCAACCGACCCGAAAAATTACGAGCGCGCGATTGAGGCCTACGACCAATTAGCCTCCGATAAGGACGCGCCGATTGACTGGCGTAACCAAGCGCTCTTCAAGAAAGGCCTTTGCTTGGAAAAGAAAGGAGATCGCGCCGGCGCGCTTGCGACTTTTTATAAAATTGTGGACGACGAGGCAAGGCCGGATCAGCACCGCGAACTGTTCTGGTATTACAAAGCCGGATTTAATGCTGCTCGGCTGTTGGAAGAGGATTCAAAATGGGAATCTGCGGCTGCTATCTATGATAAGCTCGTTGCGGCCGGAGGCAGCCGAAGCGAAGAAGCCAAAGCGCGTGTCAACAATCTGCGTCTGGAACATTTTCTCTGGACGGACTGAAGCATTCCTCGCTGAGGTTGCTGGAAGTGGGCTGGCCTAAAAATACGAAGTGGATCAGGAAATAAGCTTGCTTAAATCCGCAGCGGGCTCAAAATCACGGCATGGGAAAAGGAACCAGACTGAGTCGCATGTGCGGCTGGTCGGTCCGAATTGTAACCGGGATCTTCGCCCTTGCATTCTGCGCATCAGCATTCGCTGATCCGAGCAAGAATGTAGTAGCGCGGCCATCGCAGCCGATGCCTGCCACGACGACAAAGAAAATTTGCTTCGTGATAATGGGTGACACGCGCATTCCGCAACCTTGCGATCGTCTCTCTGCAATTCCGACCACTGCTCACCACATGGACATTTACGGTCGTCGTCCCGGCAGATAAAATTTCCGTGACGACTTTGCCGGTGGTGACGCGCCGCCGGGCCGGCAGCGCGAGGGCAGAGTTACTTTTTCTGCGCCAAACCGTCAATCGCAATCGAAAACCTGGCCGCGCAACTGCGGCCGTTGCTTTAGACGTTAGCTACGTAGCTCAGCCAAACAAGAGTCCGCTGTCGCAAGCACCGATTTGTCGTCGTTATTCGTAAGTCCCCCGAGGAAACCACGAATCCGACGAAACGATTGACGCAAAAACAAATGTGCGGCCGAATGATTTGGCGACGCCGTCTCGCCATTTCGCCGGGCAAACTGAATTTCTCCGTCCAGACGGCTCAAGACGCACGTGGATGCGAAAAGATCCATCGCCGCATTCGCAATCCGCTCTTGGACGAGCTGCATGTCGAGGATCGGCTCGCGATAAGTGATCAGCGCGCGGTTCACAGCGAAATTAAAACGCCGTATCAAGTGGCCGAGCTGGCGGGCATGGCCGCGGAGCTGATCGCTTTGCACCGGCACATCCGGCACGCGAATTGTCGCGCCAAGCCGGCTCTTTCCCGCGGCCCACGCTTTGCTCATCCGATCGCGCGACGGTTTCATCATCGTATCGTAAATTTCCTTGAACTCCATCCCCGGCCCGCGCATTCCCACCAGCGCGATAAACGAAGTGAGCACTTCGTTTGCGCCCTCGCCGATCTGGTTAATTCGCGCGTCGCGCATCATGCGCTCCAGCGGAAGATCTACAAAATATGCCGAGCCGCCATAAATCTGGAATACATCGTTAATGCATTCCCAAAGACGCTCGGTCGTGAAGACCTTTAGCATAGCAGTCTCGAGCATGTAATCTTCCAGACCGCGATCGATGAACGACGCCGTAACTGTGGTCATCGCTTCCATCGCGTAAGCATCGGCCGCGATGCGCGCGATTTTCTTTTTGACCAAATGAAAATTACCGAGCGTCTTATTGAATTGTTTCCGCGTGTTCGCGTGATTGATCGCCAATTCCAGACACGTCTTGGCCGCGCCGGTGCAGCACGCGCCGAAGGTTGTGCGGCCGAAATCGAGCACCGTCAGTGCGACTTTGAGACCTTTCCCCAGCGGTCCGAGAATATTTTCCTTCGGAACTCTAACGTCCCGCAACGCGAAACGGCCAGTCGCTGTGCCGCGGATTCCCATCTTTGGCATTCGCTCCTCGAGCATCTCGAATCCCGGCATGTCGGGCGTGACGAGAAACGCCGTAATCGCAGTTTTATCCGATCCCGGCACTGGCGTGCGCGCCATCACCGTGAGCTCGTGCGCGATCGCCGCGTTCGTGATATAGCGTTTCTCGCCGTTCAAAATGAAATGCGACCCGTCTTCGCTCGGGCGCGCCTGCATCTGCACGTTTGCCGCATCCGATCCCGCTTCTTTTTCAGTGAGCGCGAAGGAGCCCAGCTGTTCACCAGTGACTAATTTCGGAAGCCACTTCTGGTTTTGCTCGTGCGTTCCAAAAAGCAGCAACGCGCGAATTCCAATAGAGTGATGTGCATTAACAAAAACCGAGGTCGAAGCACAACGGCGCCCGATTTCTTCGAGCACTTTGCAGTTCGCCATTTGCGAGAAGCCGCGTCCGCCGTATTCCTTCGGTGCCGTCATCCCGAGCACACCAACGCGTCCCAAGCCATCGATCACGCTGCGCGGAATGTCCGCCTGCCGATCGATTTCCGCAGGATCGAGATGCTCATCGAGAAATTGCCGAAGTTCCCTGAGCGTTTCATCCAACTCGGTTTGTTGCGCAACCGGAATACGCGGATACGGCATCACCCAATCTGAAACGAAATGTCCCGCGAACAGCCCCTTCGCAAACCCGAGCGCCTGCGGACCTGCAAAAAGCAGCTCCTCAGCTTGTTGAATCTCTTTCTGTCGCTCCGCGTCGAGTTTGTTCATTCAGTTCGCCTTGAAAAAAAGGCGCGACGAATTGTAGCCGTAGGCGCCGGCCTGTCCAATCACGCACCGCGGTTGCGTCTTAAACATCCAAGTCACTAGTCTGAAAACTTGGATGTGGGAAATTTGGGGATTTCGAGCTTTCTGCCTAGCTACAGCCCTGGCTGGTGCCGCATTCGGTGCAGACGCCGCATGCGCCGGCGCGAATGACTTTGTCGCTGCCGCACACCGAACAGGTGATTCCCATGAAGATGCTACCAAGCGCGACCATGACGCGGTCGGCGTGACCGTTTCCATTTCCGTTGCCGCTCTGGTCCGTGCTCCCGTGCTCGACGGGGTTGGACAAATTGTTTGTAATCACGTCGATCACTTGTTTGTCGCCCGTGCGCGCCAAATCCGTTACGGGCCGGTTGAGCGCTTTCTTTTCGATCTCGACAATTTCCTTAAGCGGCAAGTCCGGCTGCCCCCGGTTCGGCGAAGTCGCTTCCTTGTAGCCTTTGATGAATTGGCAGGCGAGCCAGCGGAAAACGTAATCAGTGATGCTTGTCGCATGCCGAATGTCAGAATTCTTTGTAAAACCGCTGGGCTCGAATCGCTGGTAGGCGAATTTTTTCACCAGACTCTCGAGCGGCACGCCGTACTGGAGCGCAATCGAAGTGAGTGTGCCGACGGTATCCATTAAGCCGCCGATTGTGCTGCCTTCCTTTGACATGGTGATGAAAAGCTCGCCCGGCTGACCGTCTTCGTACAAACCGACAGTGATGTAACCTTCATGACCCGCAATCTCGAACCGGTGGGTCATGGAATTGCGCGTGTCCGGCATGCGATGACGCACGGGTTGATCAAGTCGGCTGCGCAACGTTGTCAGTTCTTGGTCCAGTTCAAGAATGCGCTTTTGGAGCGCTCCGGCATCATCCCGCAGTTGCGGGACTACAGTGCCCATGTCCTTCGTTTTGCGCGTGTTCAAAGGCGCGGAGCGCTTTGAACCCTCGCGGTAAATCGCGATCGACTTCAAGCCCATCCGCCAACCTTCGACGTAGGTGTTCATGATGTCGTCCACGTTGGCTCCTTCGGGCATGTTTACAGTCTTCGAGATCGCACCGCTCAGGAATGGCTGGGCCGCAGCCATCATCTTCAGGTGCGCCATGTAATTCAGGGCGCGTTCGCCTTTGAACGGTTTGAATGCGCAATCGAAGATCGGCAAATGCTCGGGTTTTAGGCCAGACGGGATTTTGGTTCCGTCGTTGTCGGTGACGTCTTCGATCGTGTCGAACGCATCGATGTGCGCGATAATGCGTTCGATCTCTTGCGAATTGTAACCGAGTTTTTCAAGCACGGGTTTGACGGTCTGGTTAACAATTTTCAGCATGCCACCGCCTGCGAGCAGTTTGTATTTTACTAACGCAATGTCGGGTTCGATCCCCGTGGTGTCGCAATCCATCAGAAAACTGATCGTGCCTGTCGGCGCGAGCACGGTTACCTGTGCGTTGCGATAGCCGTAGCGTTTGCCCAGCTCTGACGCGTTGTCCCAAACTTTTGCGGCTTCTTCTTTCAGATGAGCGAACTCTTTCGCCTCGGGAATTTCGCGCACCGCAGAGCGATGCAGCTCAATGACTTCGAGCATCGATGCAACGTTGTCTTTCGATACCGGTTTTGCCACGCCGCTGGCGCGCGCGTCGTGATAGCCTGGGAACGGTCCTATCGAGCGCGCCATGCGCGCGCTTTGTTCGTACGCTTCGCCGGTCATGATCGAAGTGATCGCGCCGCAGAGCGCCCGGCCCTCGACGCTATCGTAACCGTAACCATAACTCATGATCAGCGAGCCGAGGTTCGCGTAGCCAAGCCCGAGTGTGCGGAAAATATGCGAGTTCTCCGCGATTTCTCTGATCGGGTAACTTGCGTTATCAACGATGATCTCCTGTGCAGTGATGAAGATGCGCACCGCCGCTTTGAATCGCTCGACATCAAAATCACCGTCGGCGGTCTTGAACTTCATCAGATTCAGCGATGCGAGGTTGCATGCGGT
>WNGC01000888.1_pt1 | contig 17928 bp, 21 predicted proteins | sample 5400051 | NCBI WGS metagenome assembly WNGC01 (sample SAMN13153368, study PRJNA577476) | soil metagenome | isolation source: 20 cm soil or saprolite under grassland replicate 2 | place: USA:California | collected 2016-06-15
CGAATCGAGCCCGCGGATGAATCGGTCGCGGCGGACTCAGGTCGGGTCCCGGCGCGGGAGCCGGGCGACTTGCTCCGCCTGCTGTTGAGCCATCTCCAGGCGAAATCGGCCGAGCGGGTGGCCGCGCGGCGCGCCGCGGCGGAGCAGTCGCTCGCCGCCGAGCTCGGCCGGCTGGACCGCTACTTCGAGTCGGTCCTCCAGGAGCAGACCGACCCGGACGCGATCGGAGCCGTCACGGCGCTCGCCGAGCGGCGCCGCACCGAAGAAATCCGGCGCAGTCAGGTGAAGGCCGTCGTGCATCCATTGCAGCTCATCGAGGCGGCCGCGTTAATGCAGCGCGCCGAGTGGCGGCTCGAGTCGGCGCAAGGGCGCCATGCGACCTTCAGCGCGCAGCGGTCGTTCAGCAGGGGCGGTGGTGGGTCGGCCTGGGTCCTGGCATGTCCGCATTGCGGCCGCCCGCCGGCCACCCTGGTGATCTGCCGGCACGACCACTGCGGCTGCGAGAGCTGCACGTCGCGCTGCTCGGTGTGCGCGGAGGGCTTCTGCGCGGACCACGGCATCGCGCATTGCCGCGTGGACGCGCAACCGGCGTGCGACGAGCACGTGCACGTTTGTCCTTCGTGCCGGTTGGAGCATTGCACGGCCCACGAGGGTGTCTGCGCCGAAGGCGGGCATGCGGCCTGCTCCGCGTGCCTCGCGTCCTGCGGCAGCTGCGGCCGGGTGGTCTGCAACCGGCACGCGGAGCAGAGCGGCGCGGATGCCCCGAAGGGAAGTCGTCGTCTCTGCACGGTATGCCTCAAGTACTGTGAGGGCGGGACCAACGAGCCCGTCGGCGTGGACGAGGTGACCGCGTGCGCGACCTGCGGCAAATCGGTCTGCACGGCGCATCAGGCGGTGTGCGCGGTGGACGGCCAGGTGCACTGCTCGCAGCACCTGCGCCGCGCCGACACGTCACGGCGTCTGGTCTGCGCGCGGCACCGGGCAGCCTGCGCCGAGGAGGCAATGGCATTCTTCGCGTCCGATGAGGTGGAGCAATGTCCGGTGTGCGGCAAGGACGCCTGCGCGCGCCATCGGGCGGCCTGCGGGTACTGCGGCCGTCAGGTGTGCACGGGCGACCTGGCGCGGCAGTCCGGCCGCTGCGCGACGTGCGCGCAGCTGGCGGCGATCGCCGACCCGCCGGCAGAGGTGGTCACCGCCGCGCGAGCCGTGACGGGCGGGGCGCCGAAGCCGGCCCGCGCGTGGCGCATGGCCCGGGACCGCAGTCATGTCGTGGTGGAGCTCGATCTCGGATTGAGTCGCAAGGCGGTCTTCACGCTGCGGCACGGAACCGCGGCGCCGGAGAGCGTCGTGAAGCATTCGCTGCTCGGATCGAAGCGGCGGCAGTAGCTTGACGCCGCAGACGGGCCGGAATATAAGGAAGCGATGACCGCCGACGACGTCGCCGCTCAGCTCGCGCGCGAGCGCGCGTTGAAGCAGGCCGAGAAAATGGAGACCATCGGCCGGCTGACGGGCGCCATCGCACAGCAGTTCAACGAGCTGCTCGGCGCCATCCTGGCGCGCACCACTGTGCTGGCCCAGACGCTGCCGCCGAACCGCGACCTCGATGCACTGAAGGAGACGGCCCAGCGCGGGGCCGAGCTGGCGCAGCGGCTCCTGGGCTTCAGCCGTCATCGCGTGCTCGACCTCCAGCCGCTGATCCTGACAGAGTTCGCGCGCGACGCGCTCGACACCTTACGCCGCGGGCTTCCGGCCAATATCGAGGTGCAGTTCGAGGCGGACGAGGAAGGGGGCGTCGTCGAGGCTGACCCCGCGGCCGTGAAGCAGATCCTGCTGCACCTCGTGACCAACGCCCGGGACGCCATGCAGAAAGGCGGCACCTTGCACGTCGAAGTTCGGCGCGCGCGCCTCGGCGCCGCGGACCGTCCGCTCCACGCCTGGGTCGAGCCCGGATTCTACGTCAGCGTGGCGCTGAGTGACACCGGCGTGGGCATGGATGCGGAGACCCTGGCTCGAGTATTCGAGCCCTTCTTCACCACCAAGCCCGTGGGCGTCGGCACCGGCCTCGGCATGTCGATGGCCTACGGCCTCGTGAAGCAGCACCGCGGATACCTCCACATCTACAGCGAGGTCGGGCAAGGGACCACGGCCAAGGTGTACTTCCCCGCGATCCGCGATCAGGGGATGTCGGAGCTCGAGGCGGCGGCCGACGAAAGGCTCCCCGGCGGGACGGAAACGATCCTGCTGGTGGAGGACGATCAAACCATGCGCGTGGCCGCGCAGCAGCTGCTGTCGAAGGTCGGCTATCGTGTCGTCACCGCCGTCGACGGCCAACAGGGGCTCGAGGCCTTCCGCGCCTACCGTGCGGACCTTCACCTCGTGATTACCGACGTCGTGATGCCGAAGCTCAGCGGGTTCGACATGTATCAGGTGATTCGCGGCGAGTCGCGCGGCGTGCTGGTGTTGTTCATGAGCGGATTTCCCGCGCCGAACTTCCGCAAGACCGTCGGCCAGGATCCCAGCGTGGCGTTCGTCACGAAGCCCTGGACCGCGAGCGAGCTGCTCGCGCAGGTGCGGCAGCTGCTCGAGCTGGCTGAACCCTAGCGCCCGTCATGACCGCACGACGCAGAGGTCGCCATCCCGCCTTCGATGCGCGCGACCCGCTGCTCGACGCCCGAGCCGAAGCGGAGCTCGACCTGCACGGGTTCGGCGCGATGGAAGCGCGGTCCGCCGTGCGCGCGTTCCTCGAGACCTGGCGCCGCCGCAAGACCGGTGCGGTGGTCCATCTCATCACGGGCAGGGGAAAGGGCTCGGCCAACGGGCCTGTGTTGCGTGGTCTGGTGAAGAGCCTGCTGCAGGGCGAGCTGCGCGGCCTGGTGAGCCAGTGGAGCGTGGACGATGGGGAGGGGGGATACCGGGTGCGGCTGCGGTGAGTCCGCCCGGTCTCGGAACGCTACTGCCGCTTGGAAGGTCCTTCCGAATGCTGCGGCTGCTGCGTGGCGATGTAGGTGACGGCGTCCCACGCGTTGTGAATCCCGATGAACAAGAGGAACAAGCCGGTGACCCCGATGACTAACAAAGAGTGCCCGGGATCGCGCGCGAGGTTGAGCGCCGCCACGAGCAGCGCCACGTAGGCAATGAATGGGAAGGTGAAGTGCCACAGCCAGTCTTCCATCACCGGCAGGTAGACCTTCTGCCCGCGCGCCCGCCGGATGACGATCACCATGTACACGATTCCCGCCACGCCCGCGGCGTCCAGCGCGAGCCCTGCGCCCGAGATGGCCCGCCAGGGCACGCTGAGGATCGCCGAGATGAGCAGGACGGCGCAGAAGTGGACGATGGTGGGCGTGCCGAAGGCACCCACCGTCGGGCCACGCATCGAGCGCGCCTCGGAACCCAGCACGACCACCACGAATTGCAGACCCGTCAGGGCCGCGGCGGACGAGCCGATGATGACGTAGAAGCTTTCCCAGGCGCTGAACGGCGACACGGCGGTTGGTTCCACGACGACCAATGTACCTGTGCTCGTCGGGCCGTCCATGGGGCACGCTGGCCTGCTTGACTGACCCCGGGTGCGAGCCGGGGGCCCCGCCTACGCCTTACCCAGCATGGCCACCACCCGCCGAATCCGGGCCGCGTCCGTCACACTCCACTCGTACTCGCTCCGCGGCGCCGCGTTGCCGATCGTGACCGCCGGGGCGCGAAACGTCATGCCGCTCTGGTGCGTCGCCGCGCCCGTGAGATGCACCTCGGTCACGCCGGTCGCGCGCACCAGGGTCGCCACATTGTCTTCCGTGACACCGCCTCCCGGAAGAACGACGATGCGGCCCGCCGCCCGGCGGACCAATCCGGCAATGGTGTTGGCACCTTCGAGCGCGGTCGCGGCCTGGCCCGAGGTGAGCACCCGCGCTACGCCGAGGGCGATCAGCGTCTCGAGCGCGCGGCCCGCATCGCGGCAGACGTCGAACGCGCGGTGAAACGTCACCTGCAGCGGCCGCGCGGCATCGCTCAACTCGCGAGTCCGGTCCGTGTCGATGTCCCCGTCGGCGCGTAGCACACCGGTCACGATGCCCTGCGCACCGGCCTCTTTTGCCCGTCTGATGTCCTCGAGCATCACCGCGAGCTCGGCCGCGGAATAGAGAAAGTCACCGCCGCGCGGTCGAATCAGCACGAAGATGGGGATGTCGAGCTGCGAGCGGCAGACCGCCAGGGTGCCCGCGGACGGGGTCGTGCCCCCCTCAATCAGGTTGGCGCAGAGCTCGATCCGGTGCGCGCCCCCGCGGGCGGCGGCGAGGGCGGATTCGATGGAGTCGACGCACGCTTCGACGAGGGTGGCGGCGGGCATGGGGCGACGATATGCCTACGACTCGTCCGTCTTGTCGCCCAGCTGCTCGAGCGCCAGGTGCAAGCGCGCGACGGCCGTCTCGAGCAGCCACCGGTCCACGTCGAGGAGGATGCCTTGTTGCAGGGCATAGGTCAGCAGATCGAGCGCCGCGTGGATCTGGTCGCCGGCGGTTTCCAGCTCCAGGCGACGTCCCAGCCCGGTGCGGCGCTGGCCGCCCTTGCGCCGCTCGAGCTCAACGGGCGCCTGCTCGTTGCGGCGATCGGCACCGCCGCGCCGGTCGGCCTTTTCTCGGCGATTCTTGCGTTGCGTGGCCATGGGCTCCGAATCTGCAGCGTGTCGCGTCGGCGCGCGAGCATCGCGCTGCCCTGCACGATTGTGCACTCAGGGGCTGTGGGGCCATCTTCCAGGGCGTCGGACGAAAGGAGAGACGGACATCGTAGCGCGCCGGCAGCACGGGGTCGAACGGCGGCTTTTGCCGCCCCGACGCAGCGACCGCGAGCGTCGCCTGGGCGACCGCCGCCTGGACGTCATCTCGCTCGACGATGAGCGGCGCGACCACGCCGAGCGACGCTGGGCCACCGATCGTCGCCAGGCGGTCGGCCGGCGCCAGATGGGAGTGCGCGGCGACAAGCTCGTCGTCCTGGTGGTGAGCGACCAGGAAATCGAAGCACGACGCATTCGGGACCTCCTGAGCGGCGCCGATGCGGACCGATTCGCAGTGGCTGCTGCGGCACCGGAAGCGTCGCTCGCCCGGCTGGCGCGAGGCGGTGTCGACGTCGTGCTTCTCGCCATGTCGCTCTCCGCTCGCCGCGGGTTCGCGACCTTCACCGAGCTGCGTACGCTGGCGCCCGCCGTACCGTTCCTCTTTCTCTCGGACGCCGAGGATGAGCGCAACGGCCTCGAAGCCGTCCGCGCCGGGGCGCAGGACTTCCTCGTGAAGAGTGACGTCGACGGTCCGGTGCTCGCCCACGCCCTCCGGCTCGCGATCGAGCGAAACCGGCTCCATGCCGCGCTCCTGGACCTCGCCCTCGTGGACGATTTGACGGGCCTGTACAACCGGCGCGGCTTCCTGACGCTCGCGACGCGGGATCTCCGCCTCGCGCGCCGCGGCAACGAAACACTGCTCGTCGCATTCGCCGACCTGGATGATCTGAAGGGTGTGAACGACAGCGCGGGCCACGCGGTGGGCGATCGCGCGTTGCGCGACACCGCCGCCCTCCTGCGGCAGACGTTTCGCGACTCGGATCTGGTGGCCCGGATCGGCGGCGATGAATATGCCGTGCTGGTGCGCCACGCGGGGCCCGAGAGCGCCGGCGTCCTCGCCGATCGCCTGAAGCGACAGGTGCGGGAATTCAACCGCCGCGCGGCGCGGCCCTATCGGCTCTCGATCAGCCTCGGCTTCGCGACGCACAAGGCGAGCACCCTGGGCTCGGTGGCCGGCCTGCTCGACCGGGCCGACCGCGCCCTCTACCGGGACAAGCGGCGCAAGCACGGCGCCGGCTGACGGGACACGCCCGTGGCGGTCAAGCGCAAACCTCGTCGCACCGATCCCCACCGCTCCATCCGGGACCACCTCGTCGAGCTGCTCGAGGGAGGGCACGCCCACGTCACGTTCGAGGACGCGATCGCCGCCTGGCCGCCCCAGCTCCGGGGCGCCAAGCCCTCGGGCCAACCGTTCACTCCCTGGCGCCTGCTCGAGCACATCCGCATCTCGCAGTGGGACATCGTCGAGTTCACGAAGAGCGCGAAACACGTCTCGCCGGAGTGGCCATCGGGCTACTGGCCCGCCAGCGACGCGCCATCCGATGCCGCCGCGTGGGACCAGAGCCTCGCCCAGGTAGAGCGCGATCGCCGGGCCATGCAACGACTCGTGCGCGACCCGGGAACGGACCTGTTCGCGCGCATCCCGCACGGTACCGGTCAAACGGTGCTGCGCGAAGCGCTCGTCCTCGCCGACCACAACTCGTATCACCTGGGACAGCTCGTATTGCTGCGACGCCTGCTCGGCGCCTGGAAGGCGGACTAGGATGGGAGCGGCCCGGTTTCCAACCCCCATCGGCGAGCTCGTGATCACCGCGTCCGACTCCGGACTCACCGGTGTCTGGTTCCCGGGGAAGGGGCCTGGCGCGGTCGCGCGGCCGGACGACGAGCGTGAACCAGCGGGCGCGGTGCTTGCCCGAGCCTCGGAGCAGCTCGCGGAGTACTTCGCGGGGACCCGCACGACGTTCGACCTTCCACTGGACGCCAGTGGTACGGCGTTCGAGCGGCGCGTGTGGGATGCCCTGCGCACCGTCCCGTACGGAACGACCCTGAGCTACGGAGAGCTGGCCCGCCGCTTGGGCGACCCGCGCGCGACCCGCGCCGTGGGCGCCGCCAATGGGAAAAACCCGATTCCCATCATCGTCCCCTGTCATCGCGTCATCGGGGCGAACGGTGCGCTCACGGGCTTCGGGGGAGGCCTCGACCGCAAGCGCTGGCTGCTGGAGCACGAAGGGGCGCTGACGACCACGATTCTCTAAATGCGGAAATGGCTGCTTCCCGTGTGCCTCATCGCGCTGCTCGCGATCGGCGGGGCGGTGCTCTGGCATACGGGAATGCTGCACCGCATTTCGAGCAAGGAGCATCTGATCGCGCTGCTGCGCGGGGGCGGCGCGACCGGGGCGTTGCTGTGTATCGCCGTGCAGTTCCTGCAGGTCGCGATTGCCGTCATCCCCGGCGAGATCACGTCCGTGGCAGCGGGCTACGTCTTCGGGCCCTGGCGGGGGTTTCTCTACTCGGCCATCGGCGTCACCCTCGGCTCGGCCTTCAACTTCTGGTTCGCCCGCGTGGTGGGTCGGCCGGCGCTGGAGCGGCTCATCTCGCGGGACACGCTCGCCAGGATCGACCGCTTGCTCGCGAGCGCCAAAAGCAAATCGGCGATGTTCCTCCTGTTCCTCCTCCCCGGCCTGCCGAAGGACATCCTGTGCTACGCGGCGGGGTTCTCCGGCATCAGCATCTTCGAGTTCGTGGTGTTGTCGGGCCTGGCACGCTCGCCGGCCCTGCTCGCGAGCGTCCTGATCGGCGCGGGCGTGTCGCGCGGCGACTATCGTTCCGTGATTGCGATCGCGCTCTTGGTGCTGGCGGCGATCGGCGGGTACTACTGGTACCAGCGCAGGAGCCTCGGAGCGTCCGCCCGACAAGGGCGCGAGTGAACTCGCGGCTCGGCGTCTGCCCGTAAACGGGCGTTGTGTCGCCGCTTCAACGGCAGCGCCGAGCCGCGGCTTCAGCCGCGACTCATGGGCGATCGGGTGCCCGAGTTACCGGGCGTCGCGGTCGAACGCAGCCTCGATCTCCCGGGCCGGCTCGAGTGGCGCCTCCGACAGATTCGCGAGGATGGCGACGACCACGCGGGAATCGCGATCCAGGCCGAACACGGCGGTTCCGCCGACGGAGCCGCCGCCGTGGAACGCCCAGCGATGCCCCAAGCTGTCGGTCCTCAAGAACCACCCGATCCCGTAGCCCGTCTCCTGGCCGCCGCTGGTGCGCTGTGACGTGAACAGCAGCTCCAGCGTCTCGCGCTTCAGGAACCCCGGTTCGAGCAGCGCTGATCCGAACTTCACCAGATCCTCGGCCGTCGATACGAACCCGCCTCCCGCCCACTTGTAGCTGTTGTCCACCGCGGGCGCCACGCGGTCGCGCCCGGCGCTGTCACGCTCGTAGAACTGAGTACGGCCCGGGATGAGGCTGTCGGCGCGGTCGGGCGCCGTGTGGGTCAGGCCGAGGGGACGAAACACATGCACCGCCATGTAGCGCAAGAAGTCGTCCCCCGCCGCGCCCTCTACGACCGCAGAGACGAGATTCCAGCCGTAGCTCGAGTAGGAGAATCGCGTCCCGGGCGGGAACAGCAGCGAATCATCCTGGAAGATCGTGAGCCCGTCGCGCACCGTGGCGAAGCGGCGGTTCAGGAAGAACTCCCGATCTCGGTAATGCCTGATACCGGCGAGATGACCGGCCAGCAGACGGGTGGTGATTGGGTGACCCTTGTCCGGGAACGAAGGCACGTAGCGCTGGACCGGTGCATCGAGATCGAGCTTCCCCTGCTCGTACAACAGACCGACGGCGGCGGCCGTCAGCGGCTTCGACACGCTCCCGATCCGGAACTGCGTCTCGCGCGTGACGGGTCTCTGGCGCTCGGCGTCCGCGTACCCGAACCCCTCCGACCAGACGAGCCTCCCGTTCACCGCGACGGCGACCTGGACCCCGGGGATGTGGGTCGCCAGTCGCTCGCACACGAGTGTGCGCTCTCGTGCCACGATGGCTGCGTACGCCGCAGGAACGCTCCCGGCGCGGTTGGAAACGCACGGCGCTGCTTGTGCCCCGCTCGCTCTAACGAGCGCTGCCGGAATCAGCACGCCGCCGACCACACGGCGGATCGTCACGGCTCGGGCATCGGCGTGGGCCATTGGGCATACGGCCGCTCTCTTCGTGCCTCGCCTCCCGCTGGCCCGGCCCGTCGCGTCTTGAGCCGTTGGTGCCATCGGTACACCTCCAGGTAGCGTGCGTCCTCGGCGTAGGTCGTCGGGTACACCGGTGCGACCGGCTGCGCTCGCATCCGCTCATCCACGTTCACGAACGTGAACACGCAGGTGTTGCACAGAACCCGGGTCACCCGATCCCAGCTGATCCGCTCGATCGCCACTTCGACGGTGACCGAGGTGCGACCGGTGTAGACCACCCGGCTGGTGAGCTTGAGTTTGTCCCCGATCCGCACGGGCTGGAGAAAGTTGATGCGGTTGACGCGCACGATCACCGGCCGGTCCGGCGCGATCTCCTCCGCCTGGATCGTGGCGAGCTCGTAAGCACGTCGGACCAGGTAGCCGCCGAACACCTTACTCGGCACGTTCTCGAGCTCGGGGTACATCCGCTCCCACGACATGCTCGTGAGCCGCGCGGCCAACCGGCCCGAGAAGCCCGGTTGCTCCTGGGCGGCGTGGAGCCGCGCCAGCAGCTCGAACTCCTCGCTCGTCGGCGGCTTCGGGGGCGACCCCTGCCGACGACGGTAGGCCTCCTGGCGCCGAAGCGCCTTGTCCCGGCGGCGCGACTCGAGTGCCTCTCCGTACGCGAGCGGCTCGACCGCGATGCTGCGCGCTTCGTCGCCCTCGCCCACGCGCGCCACCATCGTGAAGTAGCACGATGCCACGTGCGCGGCAGCGACGCCCGGCTGCTCGACGCGGATCCCCACTTCCATGGAGCTCTTCCCCACCCAGTTGATCCGTGCCTTGAGCTCGATGTCCCGGCTCACATCCCCTGGCGTGCGCAGCGCCACCTTCTCGATCGCGGCCGTCACCACGTAGGCCTTGGGATCGGTCCGTCGCGCGTGGCGGAGCGCCACCTCCTCGGCGAGCTTGTCGGCCACCTCGAGTACCAGCCCGAAGCGGACGTTCGCGGGCAGCGGTTCCTTCACGACCATGAAGCGGCGCCGCAGCGCGACGTCCGTGCTGAGCGGCAACAGCTGCTCGAGCGAAGTGTCGGTCGGTCGGACCATTGTCAGGGAAGCTTACCAGGGTAGGGCGCGTTCAGTTCCCCGTCACGGAATCGGTGCTCCATCGCCCCTTCCAACCGGATAGCTTTCCTCCGATGGAGCGCGTGCGGGAAGACCTGTCGGCAGCCCTCGGCGACCGCTACACCATTGAGCGCGTACTGGGTCGCGGTGGTATGGCGACCGTCTACGTAGCCGAGGACCTCCGGCACAGCCGCCAGGTCGCGATCAAAGTGCTGCGACCCGACGTCGCGGCGGCGATCGGCGCCGAGCGGTTCCTGCGAGAGATCGCGATCGCGGCCCGGCTCACGCACCCCCACGTGCTGCCGCTCATCGACTCCGGCCAGGCGGCGGGATCCCTGTATTACGTGATGCCATATGTGCGCGGGGAAACGCTGCGGCAACGCCTGGTGCGCGAGCCGCGCCTCCCCCTCAAGGACGCGTTGGCCATCGCGCGGGAGCTGGGCGCGGGGCTCGATTACGCCCACCGCGAGGGGTTCGTCCACCGGGACGTGAAGCCCGAGAACGTGCTGCTGGCCGACGGGCACGCGGTGCTGGCCGATTTCGGGATCGCGCGCGCCATCTGTCAGGCCGGCGGAGAGCATGTCACCGAGGTCGGGCTCGCCATCGGGACGCCCGAGTACATGAGCCCCGAGCAGGCGGCCGGCGATCGGGAGCTGGACGGGCGGTGCGACGTCTACGCGCTCGCCTGCGTCGTCTACGAGATGCTGGCGGGGGAGCCGCCGTTTTCCGGAGAGAGCGCCCGCGCCATCGTCGCGAAGCACCTGAGTGAGCCGCCCCGGCCGCTGCGTGCGCACCGCCCCGACGCGCCCGCGGCGGTCGAGCGGGCCCTCGCGCGCGCGCTCGCCAAGGACCCGGCGGACCGGTTCGCGAGCGTCGCCGAGTTCGCGACCGCGCTGGAAGAGACGCGGCCGGCATCGGCTCCAGCGACCGTCGGCAAGACCCGCTCCATCGCCGTATTGCCGTTCGTGAATGCCAGCGCCGATCCGGAGAACGAGTACCTGTGTGACGGCGTCACCGACGAGCTGATCAACGCCCTCACCAAGGTAGAAGGCCTGCGGATCGCCTCGCGCACCTCGGTGTTCGCCCTGAAGGGGAAGCCGCAGGACATCCGCGCTATCGGCGCGCTGCTCGGCGTTTCGGCCGTGCTCGAGGGGACGGTCCGAAAGTCGGGTGATCGGCTGCGCATTACGGTCCAGCTCGCGGCGGCCGACGACGGACGCACCCTCTGGTCGGAGCGCTACGATCGCTTGCTCGACGATGTGTTCGCAGTCCACGATGAGATCTCGCGGACCATCGTGAGCACGCTGCGGACCACGTTCCTGGCCGATATCGCGGATCCGACCCCGCAGCGCTACACCGACAACGTCCAGGCGTATTCCCTCTACCTGAAGGGCCGTTTCTGCTGGAACAAGCGCAGCCAGGAAGGTGTGCGGGAAGCGATCGCGTACTTCGAGCAGGCGATCGATCACGACCCGCGCTACACGCTCGCCTACTCCGGACTCTCGGACTCGTACGCCCTGCAGGTCGACTACCGCGGTGTGCCCGTCACGGAAGGGTACGCGCTGGCCCGCCGGTACGCCCTCAAGGCGCTCGAGCTCGACGACAACCTGCCGGAAGCGCACACCTCACTCGCTTGGGTACAGTTCGCCTATGACTGGGATTGGGCGGCAGCGGAGCGGTCCTACCGACGGGCGCTCGAGCTGAATCCGGCGTATGCCACCGGGCACCACTGGTACTCGTTTGTGTTGCTCGCGACGGGACAGGCGGAACAGGCGCTGGTCGAGGCGCACACGGCCCTCGAGCTCGATCCCTCGTCGCTCTCGATCCGCCGCGGGTTAGGCTGGCTCTACTACTACACCCGCCGGTACGAGCCCGCGGTGTACCACCTGCGCCGTGCCATTGCCATGAACCCCACGTCGGAAGACACGTATCGCGTCCTCGGAATGGTCCTCACGCAGCAGGGAGCGTATGACGAGGCCGAGCGGGCGTTCCGCGAGGCCATCACGCTGTCGCCGGAGCTGTCCTACGCGACGGCGGGCGTGGCCCACGTGCTGGCCCTCAGGGGGCGCCGGCGCGAGGCGGAGGCGCTGCTGGCGGAGCTCGAGGCGCGCGCTCGGGATCACTACGTGTCGCCGGTGGCGTTCTGCGTCATGCACCTGGGCCTCCGCAATATCGACCAGGCGTTCGCCTGGCTCGAGCGGGCGTACCAGGACCGGCGCGGCTGGCTGACCTATCTCAAGGTCGACCCGATGCTCGACGCCGTGAAGGACGACCCCCGGTTCGGGGAGCTGGTGAACCGGATGAAATTGTAGCTGTCGCTGAAAAGAGGGCGCGTGTGATGTAGGGGCGCAGCATGCTGCGCCCCTACTCCGCATTCCGCGACCGGATGCCGTGCTGGGAGGCCGATGCCCATGGATTTCTCACTCGACGCCGCAGTAGAAGTCCTGACCCGTACCCCCGGCACGCTCCGGACCATGTTGAGCGGGCTCTCCTCCCCGTGGACGGGCGGGAACGAGGGCCCCGACACGTGGAGCCCCGAAGCCATCGTGGGCCACCTGATTCACGGCGAAGAAACCGACTGGATCCCGCGGGCGAAGATCATTCTCACAACCGGGGAATCGCAGGCGTTCGAGCCGTTCGACCGATTCGCGCAGGCCCGGCGATTCGTGGGCTGGTCGCTCGAGCGGTTGCTGGATCGATTCGGCGAGTTGCGCGCCGATGGTGTCGCGACGTTGCGGGGCTGGCACCTGACGCCCCAGCAGCTGGAGCTGCGGGGCCGGCACCCCGAGCTGGGCCAGGTCACGCTGTCACAACTGCTCGCGTCGTGGGTCGTTCACGACCTGGGTCACATCGCCCAGATCTCGCGCGTGATGGCCAAGCAGTACACGACGGCCGTAGGACCGTGGAAGGCCTATCTGCCGGTGCTCACGCGCTAGGCGGTTGACAGGGTGGTCCCCGGGTGCGAGCCTAACACCGGCAGTCGAACTCATGCACCCTGTCAGCCGAACCGTCATCCAGACTGTTCCCGTGTCAATCGAGCGGGTGTTCGGGCTGCTCACCGACCCGAGTCGCATGGCCGAATGGCTCCCGGGATGCGCCGGGACTCAGAGCGACAAACCGCTGAGGAAGGGCGTGCGGTTCAAGGTGCGGTTCGGCCAACGCATGACCGAATTCGAGGTCGTGGACTTCACCCCGCCGACGACCTTCGGCTGGGTGGAGCGCGGTGAGCGAAACGGCTGGAAGACCTTCTTCCGGCTCGATCGGTCGGCCGAGTCGACCGCGGTGACGGTGCGCGACGTGTGGGCCCCGCGATCGCTCATCGCCTGGCTGCGCGGCCGGATTTTCGAGAAGCGCCGCGTGGACAGCCAGCTCGAGGCGATCCTCTCCAACGTCCGGAAGATCCTCGCAGCTTGAAGGACGGCTCCACGCTGCGCCAGGTTTTCTACTCGGTCGATCGGCTGGAGCGAGCGATAGCCGTGCTGGTCGGAGACGACGGCGTCGGGCTCGACGTGCTCAAGAAGTCGCTACCGGTGAGAGTGCGCGAAGGCGTCGTGCTGCGCGTGCGGCTGAACTCCGACGGCAATCCCGACTGGTCGAGCGCCACTATCGACGACGCCGAGCGCGAGCGGCGGTTGCGGGAAGCCCGCAACCGCATCGAGCGATTGCGCGGCACCGACCCCGGCGGCGACGTCGTGCTCTAGCACGTCTGCGGTGAGGACCAGGTGCTGTTAGCTCGTCCAGATCTCGCGCCGCGTCACTGCGTGACGGTCGCGCCCCCGCCCTTGGCGCACGCGGGCGCGCCTTCCTTGGTCGCAGGGTTGGCGGGTGTCGAGCCCATGAAGATGGCGCACGTCTGACCGGTGCTGACGCTGGTGAGCGTCGCGGCCCAACCGTCGCCGGTCACCGTGATCACCGGCTTCAGGTTCCCGGCTGACACCGTGTAGGCGGCGCCAAGGTCGCTGGTGTACTTCAGATTCTGAGCGAAATAGTTCTCTTCGAGAGTCACCAGATTCCGCAAATCGGACTTCATGGCGGCGACCTGCGCCCGCTCCTTGACGCCCGTCAACTTCGGAATCGCGACCACGGCCAGGAGACCGATGATCGCGACCACGGTCAGCAGCTCGATCAGCGTGAACCCGGCGCGCTTCATGTGCGGGCAGGGGTGCAAACGGCGCGCCGCGCCTGTCGGGAACCCCGGACGCAGGGACGTGTGGCGCTCGCGCAGCGGACGGATGTTCTCCTCGTGCGGAACCGGGCGTGCCTCGCGGGTGTTGATGCCATCATGACGCGTTCTCTTGAGATCCAGCTCGCCGGTGACGCCGGCGTCGATGCTTGCCCCGCCGCGAAGAGCGGCGTTTTCCTGCTGGGCGGCGACCTGCCCGTCCACCGCCTCGGTTTCGGCGCCATGCGGCTCACCGGGAAGGGGATCTGGGGCGAGCCGCACGACATCCCCGAAGCGATCGCCGTGCTGCGGCGCGCACTCGAGCGCGGTGTCGACCTGATCGATACCGCCGACTCCTACGGCCCCGAGGTAAGCGAGCGGCTCATCGCCGACGCGCTCCACCCCTACCCGGACGGGCTGGTGATCGCCACCAAGGCCGGTCTCGAGCGCGCCGGGCCTGACCGGTGGAAGCCGAACGGCCGGCCCGAGCACCTCCGCACGGCGTGCGAAGGCAGTCTGCGCCGGCTCAAGCTCGAGCGCATCGATCTGTACCAGTTGCACCGCATCGACCCCGAGGTACCGTTCACGGACCAACTTGGCACGTTTCGGCGTCTACAGGAAGAGGGGAAAATCCGCTACATCGGCCTGTCGGAAGTATCGGTTGCGGAGATCGAGCGGGCGCGGAAGATCGTGCCGATCGTGTCAGTCCAGAACCGCTATAGCCCGACCGACCGCCAGCACGAGAGCGTGCTCGATCATTGCGAGCGCGAGCACCTGGCCTTCTTGCCGTGGTACCCACTCGGTGCCGGGGCGGCGCTGCGTCGGGGAGGCCCGCTGGCCAAGGTAGCCGCGCGGCTGGGTGCCACGCCCGCGCAGGTGGCGCTCGCGTGGCTGCTACGGCGCTCCCCCGCGATGGTCCCCATCCCCGGGACCTCGCGGCTCGAGCACCTGGAAGAAAACGTCGGCGCGGCGCTGCTCGACCTGTCTACCCGCGACTTCGACGACATCGCCCGCGCGTCCTAGTCTCTCCAGTCACTGCTGTTGCCAGGTCGAGCGCATGTCCTGCGTCACCAGGCGGATGAGGGTGTTCACCAGCGGTCCGTACGCCTCCTTGGGATCCTTGGCGGCAAAGTCGAGCTGGCCACCCACCAGGGTCACATGACCCACTCGCTCGGTCGCCCAGGCGCTCGAGCGCCACAGGGTGGCTCCGGAACGAGTCGACAACAGCCGGACGGTGAGGTCCACGCGCACGGTGGCCTCGAGATGCGGAGTCACGAGCCCCGCGAGCCCACCGGTGCCCCTGGGATTCGTGACCTTGAGATGGCCCGTGAATACGGCGCCGACCTCGCGCTGCTTGCCCAGTTCCTGGGCCGCGGCGATTCCCAGCTCCTTCTCACCCACGCGCTGCAATAGGGAGTCCTGCCCGCCGAGCTCGAGTACCTCGATCCCGGGCTGCGCCGCCAGCATGTCCTCGGAGAATCGCTCGGTGGCGAACTCATGGAGCGAGCCTTTGGCGTTCTCCACCGTGAATGTGACGAGACCGAGTCTTCCGTAGGGCCGCAAGTCGAGCCGCGGCGGCACCAGGACGCTGCGCCTGCCGCCACCGCAGCCCGACACCACCAGCAAGACCAGAAGGGCGGATAGCCCGCCGGAGCGCACGCCCATCGTCGCCTCAAGGGTTGGAGACGGTCCACGGTAGGGGGCGAGCCGCGGCCGGTCAAGACGGAGATTGCATTCTCTTCAGTTGATCTTGAGCACGGCTTCGATGAAGCTCAGGGTCTTGGTCTCGACCCACTCCACCGATACGGCCTCCACCTTCATCGTCCCGATGCGGTCGGTGCTGCTCGTCACTACACGGCCCTTGGTGGGGGACGGCTTGATGTCCCGCGCCACCGCGATGCCCCGGCGGGGATCGTAGCGGAATGCCAGCACCGAGCGGAGCGCGGTCCCTCCGGGGGAGCGGGGCGTGAAGGCGAGCGCCACGCTGGGATATGCATCCGCACTGTCCGTCCGGTCTTCGATCGATGCCTCGTGTCCGGCGTTCTTGAGCGCGTCCATGAACCGGTCCAGGACGGATCGCACGACCGTGCGGAGCCGATCGCCGCACGCCCGCCGGCGTCGCTCCCCCTCGTCCTGCGCCGGCTTCACGTCGGCCTGCAACTTCGCGCTGCGCTCCTCGTAGCTCTTCAGGAGTGACCGCAGCCGTTCCATACTCTTGTCGCCCATGATTATTGATGATACAGGAGCCAGAAGAACGCCGCGAGCCCGATCGCGACGATGGCGCGCCGCACCGGCTCCTGGCCGACGCGCTGCGCGAGGCGCGCGCCGGCGTATCCGCCGATCACGCCGCCCGCCGCCATGGTGAGCGCGATCGGCCAGTGGACGATCCCTCCGACCGCGAACATGACGACGGCCGTGCCGTTGATGCACGTCCCGCCCCAGTTCTTGAGCCCGTTCATACGGTGGAGGTTGGTGAGTCCCATGAACCCCAGCGCCGTGAGCATGAGGATGCCGATGCCGGCCCCGAAGTAGCCGCCGTATACCGCGACGAGGAACTGTGCCGCGAGAAAGGTCGCGCTCGGTCCTTCGGCCACGGGGCGGGACGCGTTGAGCCGGCGCATGAGCGGCCGCTGGACCAGGAACAGGGCGGTCGCCCCCAGCACGAGGAACGGCACGATCCGGTCGAACGCGGCCGGGGCGGTATGGAGCAGCAGCCACGCACCCACGGCGCCGCCGCCCACACTCGGCGCCGCGAAGCCGATCACCCAGCGACGCGCCCCGACCAGCTCGCCCCGATAGCCCCACATGCTGCCGAGCGCGCCCGGCCAGAGCGCCACGGTACTGGTCGCATTGGCCACGAGCGGCGTTACTCCGAGGGCGACGATCGCGGGAAACGTGAGCAGCGTGCCGCCTCCCGCGATGGCGTTCACCGCGCCGGCCCCGAAGGCCGCCACGAGCGCGAGCGCCAAGCGGAGGATCGTCACGCCGATAGTGTACGTTTCCGGCACGCATGAGTCACGCCCTTCCCGCCCTGCTGCTCGGCGCCTGCATCGTCCTCGGGCTCGTCCTCGTCCCCCTCGGCCTCCCGGGGCTGTGGGTCATGGTGGCCGGGGTCGTCGGGTACGGCTGGCTCACGGACTTCCGGTCGGTCGGCGTGGTCACCATCGCGGTCGTCTTGGGCCTCGCCTCGCTCGCTGAAATCGTCGAGGCGTGGCTGGGATTTCGATTCGCGAGGACGTTCGGCGGCTCGCGCCGCTCCGCATGGGGTGCGCTCGTCGGCGGGATCGTCGGGGCGGCGATGGGCGTGCCGGTGCCGATCTTCGGCAGCGTGATCGGCGCGTTCCTCGGATCGTTCGCCGGCGCGGCGTTGTTCGAGTACTCGCTGTCCCGCATGCCCCTGACCGCCGTCCGTGCGGGGTGGGGCGCGGTGGTCGGGCGCGCGACTGCAGCCGCGGCGAAGATCGCGCTGGGTGTCGTGATCGCCGTCCTCGGAGTGTTCGCCGCCCTGCGCGGTTGATCCAGCGTGTGACCCGCGCGGCGGGTCGGATCTCACCTGCCGCGCGGCTGCTGCGCGGATTGCCCGCTACGGCACACGAGCCGCACCTGGCCGCGAAAACGCGCAACGCTCCAGTGGCATCCGCGCCCCACGTTCGCCTCAGGCGGACGCGGTCCGCGTTTTGCCGAGCGAATCCGTGAATGTAGGCGGGAAACCTGTCGCTGGAGGAGCGAGGATGCGCGTCGTCGGGCGGACTCTATTGGTGGCGGCAGCCGCGACGCAGCTCGTCGCGACGGCCTGTAACGACTCTCAGGGCCCACGGCCCGACCCCTTGGTCCTCCCCCTGCCGGGCCTTGCGACGCTCGCCGTCTCCACCAACACGACGG
>WNGC01000954.1_pt1 | contig 17888 bp, 14 predicted proteins | sample 5400051 | NCBI WGS metagenome assembly WNGC01 (sample SAMN13153368, study PRJNA577476) | soil metagenome | isolation source: 20 cm soil or saprolite under grassland replicate 2 | place: USA:California | collected 2016-06-15
AGCACAACAATTCCCAGCACTCCCGCGACACTGAGAAATATTGTCGGATCGTATGGTCCGACCTCAAATAACATGCTGCGCATGAATCGCACGAGTATGAATGCGGCCACTAGTCCCGCGCCGCCGCCAACTGCTGCCCATTTGATTCCGTAGCCCAGGAATGACTTCAGGATGCGTTGACGCGGTGCCCCAAGAGCCATCCGTACGCCAATTTCGTGCCTGCTCTGCGCGACTGTGTACGCCAATACGCCATAAATTCCTACCGCAGCTAGCAGAAGTGCGATTCCTGCAAACACAGACAGGAGCACGGCGGGCAGTCGAGTCTGGGAGGTGGACGCAGAAACGATTTCTCCCAACGTCTGAACTTTGTAAATCGGAAGGTCAGGGTCGAGACTGTTGAGCTCCCCACGGATCGCATTCACGAGTTGCTGAGGTTCAGAACTCGTGCGAACGACCAAAGTCATCGAACGGAGGTCGGCCCACAACCCGAACGACTTCTCTGTATGGAGAAAGTAGAGTTCAGGTTTCGTGCCTCTACTCGAACCTTCGTTCTTGATGTCGCCCACAATTCCAACAACTGTAAGCCAAGGAGCGTCTGATTTGAGCCTCAGCCGCTTGCCGATCGCGTCTTCGTCCGGCCAAATTTTGCGGGCAAGGGTTTGGTTCACAACGACAGTTGAAGGCATCGGATTAAGGTCGCGCTCATCCAAAGCTCGGCCACGGATCGATCACTTGTGTGTTAGCGATGTTCGTACCTGTTTCCAGTTGCCGTCCTTCGACTTCAAAGGAAGAATTCCCGAAGACCTCGCTCATGGGCAACTGGTTGACGATTGCAACGGCTTGCACGCTCGGTATGCTACGGACCTTTTCTTGGAAGTCCTTATAGAAAAGTGCGAATCTGCCATTGGGATACTGCAATTCTGGCAGAGACAATCGCATCGTGACGATATTTGCCGAATCGAAGCCGAGTTGAACTTCGAGGAGTCGCATCAAGCTGGCGATCATGAGTCCTGCTCCTGCAAGTAGCACTACAGAGAACGCAATTTCAGACATGACCAATAAACTGCGAGTACGCGTGTGGTGGCGGCTTCCCATCGGATCCCGTCCACTTGCTTTCAGCACTGCGTTCAGGTGTGGATGGGAGGTCTTAAGGCCTGGCATCAGGCCGAAGAGCAAACCAGTCGCTAGGCAAGTGACTACCGCGAAAGACAAAACGCGAAAATCGAGTGAGAGTCCTCCTACCTGCTGGACCGGGAGAGACTCTTTCACTGGAACAAGCTTCAAACCCAAGAACGCTAGCACCAGCCCTACAGCTCCGCCGGCGAGAAACAGGAGCAAGTTTTCGGCTAATAGCTGGCGAATGATACGCGCTCGACCGGCACCGATGGCTATTCTCGTAGCAATTTCTTTCTCTCGGACTTCTCCGCGTGCCAGAAGCAGACCGGCAATATTCGTACACGCAATTAGAAGCATGAAGCCCACGCCGACCATCAAGACCAATACTGTTGGCCGTACATTGCCAACCATCTGCTCGCGAAGAGGGACAAGATTCACGCCAAGACCGACAGCTCCGCTGTAATAGGCAGGATATTCTTGCTCAATACGGGCGAGTATTGTTTTCATCTCGGCGTTGGATTGTTGAAGACTGACTTCCGGTTTAAGGTCTCCGACAAGATTCAAATAATGGTTGCCGAGGTTCGAACCATTCGCTGCAATCGGCAATGGCTGCCACAAGTCTACGTCGCCGCTCGGAAACCCAAAACTCGGGGGCATAACTCCTATAGCGATTGAGCTCTTGCCATTCAGGATTACAGATTGACCGATGATCGCGGGATTCGATCCAAAGCGGTCTCGCCATAAATGGTGACTGAGAATTACAACTTGATCGTGCCCTGGCTCATGTTCTTCGGGTGAGAATGATCTGCCAAGTACGGGCTTTGTTCCGAGGACAGCAAGTAAATCCGAGGTCCCCCAACTGACGGAAAGTCGCGCCGGGTCTCCACGGCCGGTTAAGGTAGTTGAACCGAGAGCAAATCCAGCGACGTGGGCCAAAGTTTGGCTCTGACGATATTGAAGGAATTCCGGCTCCGATGCCGTGAGTTCAGTCAATCCCCTCGGTGAGAACGTATTCCAAATCCTGACGATCCGATCAGAATTTGGATAAGGAAGAGGTCGCAACAAAAGAGAATCGACAACACTAAAGATTCCTGTCGTTGCGCCAATGCCAATCGCAAGCGTAAGGACGCAAACGGCGGTCAATCCTCGGTTCTTTCGGAGTTGACGGAGTCCATAGCGCAGGTCTTGCCAAGAAGACTCCCAGCTGGCAGATGCTACCGCTTCCGCTGCGACTTCAAGACTGCCTCTCTCCAACCGGACCTCCCTTGCGGCATCCTTTCGGCTCATACCGTCTCTCATTTTCTTGAATCCGAGTCTGCGGATCATGGCTTCTCGCAGTACCGGGACGTCATTGAGACACGGGCGCCGCCTAGGCCGTTGCGTATCGACGACGTTGCTCGGCGACTTGAAGACACCCAAGCGGGCGAAACCGCCCTCCGAAACGACGTCAGAAAGGCGTTCTAACAGATGGGGGCAAATTTTGGGGGCAGTCGCTAAGGGACTTGCGACGGGGGCCCTTCGCCGTTTTCGTCCCCTTTCCTTCGGTTTCTTCCGCTTCTAGCTTTCGGGCCGTACGGGTCTGGGACTGACTACGGATCAAGAGGCTGGGGTTCGAGTCCTCTAGGGCGCAATCATCGAGGCTAAGCACGTCTGACTCAACGGGAAAAACAGTTGCGATTTCAGTTGCGATGGGGGCGTTACCGGTCAACGCTGGCCAGCGCTAACCCGTTGAAGGCACGTTGGCCGCCGTCGGTTGCCAACGGTCAACCCGGCCTCCGGAGCCGAAGGTCGTGGGTTCGAATCCCGCCTGGCGCATACCGCAACGGGGAGGACTCCTTGAAGCAGTTCGGCATGATGGTGCTGTCCGGGGTCGCCGCTCTGGCCCTGATCGGAGCGCTCGCCACCATCTTCTGGAACCTGTTTCGACTGTTCGAGTAGCTGGACGAGCCGATGGCCGATGGACGGCACAGCCCCGCCTCCTGCGCTAGTATTCGCCATCAACCCTCGGTCGCATTTGGCTTGGAGGCAGCCATGATCCTCAGATTGGCGCCCATCCTATTTCTGGTTGCTGCCGCTCGCGCCTGGCCTCAGTCCCCCGTTATTCCTGATACTCCCGCCGGACACACGCTACACGCATGGCTCGATGCGTTCAACAGCGGTGATCGGGCACGAATCCAGGCGTATGTTGCGACGTACGATCTGACCCAGTCCGCGGATGGAACCGTGGCTTTTCGTGAACGGAGTGGAGGATTCGACTTGCTCGGCGTCGACAAAGGCGACAGACTGCACATCGAATTCCGCGTCAAGGAACGGGCCAGCCCGACCGTGGCGGTAGGCAAGCTGGAGGTTAAGGACGCCGATCCGGCCGGCGTCGTCCACTTCAGTCTGCGCGCGATCCCTCCAGGGATGACTGCAGCGGACATGAGCATGAAGATCGATCCCGCCACGCGAGCGCGTGTGATCGACGGAGCGGTAGCCAGCCTCAATGAGTTCTACGTGTACCCGGAAACGGCCAAGAAGATGGAAGCGGCTTTACGAGCGCGGCAGAAAAAAGGTGAGTATGATGCCGTGGAGGATGCCGAAGCGTTTGCGGAGCTGCTCACGGATCACCTTCAGCAAGTCAGCCACGACAAGCACCTGCGTGTGAATTTCTCCCCAGCGGTATTGCCCAAGGATTTTGGCGCGCGCGACCCGGACGCGGATACGCGCATGCGAACCCAGATGGAGCGCGACAACTGCCTATTTCAGAAGGCGGAGCGGCTGTCCTCGAATATCGGCTACTTGAAGTTCAACGCTTTCCCCCCTCCAGATATCTGCGGTCCAACGGCCATTGCAGCGATGAATTTCCTTGGCAACGTGGATGCCATCATCTTCGATCTGCGCGACAACGGCGGGGGCGATCCGAAGATGGTTGCCCTGATCTCCACATATCTGTTCGACAAGCCTACCCATCTGAACGACATTTATGACCGGAAAGAGGACGCGACCACTCAGTCCTGGACACTCCCCTACGTGCCTGGAAAGAGGCTCGCCGGCAAACCGGTTTTTGTGCTCACCTCGAAGCGGACATTCTCAGGTGCCGAGGACTTCGCCTACAATATCAAGACCCTTAAGCGTGGGACGATCATCGGAGAGACAACGGGTGGTGGAGCGCATCCCGTTTCCGGCCAGCGGATTGACGATCACTTCATGATCGGCGTGCCCTCCGCACGGTCCGTGAGCCCAATCTCCAAAACGAACTGGGAAGGAACCGGCGTCGAGCCCGACATCAAGGTTCCAGCAGATGAGGCACTAGATGTAGCAAAGCAGATGGCCGCGGAGCAAATCAGGAACGACCAAGCCAAGAAGAAATAGGGCTCTAGCGCCAGACCGAAGACTTCTTGGCCCAGGTACTGTCCTGATACCGCTGCGTGAACGCGCGCGCGGTCTCTTTCAGCGACGCGCCGTCGCCCGTCGCCTTGTACGGAGCCACGCCCGCCCAATACAGCGCCTCCGGCGCGGCGTCGGCATCCGGCAGCTGCTCGACGATCTCCCGAAACCGCCGCTCGGCTTCCGCCCACTGCCCTTCCTGAAAGGCCATGCGCGCGCGGCCAAGCATCAATTGCGCCAGGAGGTCGTCGGCCGGCAGAAAGCCTTCGATGCGATGGTGTTCGACCCCGCTCGGATCGAGCTCCAGAATCGTCGGCGTCCACGGAGCCTTATAGCGTTCGCCGTACCGCTTGAACTCCTGCGGGTCCTCCTTCACGTGCACCCGGGCGGCAAGGAAGTTCTGGGTCACGAATCGGACGACGCGTTCGTCCGGCCACACCTCGGCATCCAGCCGAGCACAGCCGCTTCACATCGGGGCGGCGCTGAAATCCAGAAGCACAGGCTTTCGCTGCGTTTTTGCATCCTCGAGGACCCGGTCAACGTCGTGACGAAAGTCGATTTTCATGGGCCTCCAGTAGAGAACGCGCTCGCTCGAAGACTGTCTGTGGTACGTAGTCAACCTTCACCCGCGTTCGAATCGGGCTGTTGCAATCGAAACACCAAGCCCCGCCGGGAGTCGGCGGGGCTTCGCGTTTCCTCCCGAGACGTGGATCGCCGCAACGCTTCAGCTGGGCGCGCTCAACTCGGGCTCGAGCTCCACGTCGAACACGCCCAGGCACCGGCCACACCGCATCCGCTCCGGCACCGCGCCGAGCGCCACGCGCTCCGCGCAGTTGGGGCAAACAGCGTAGCGCTCGCGAGAAACGAGCGTCCACTTGCTCGGACGAGTCACGACGATCTCGAGATAGGACGGCGGCACGATCACCGACTGGTGGCGCACCACGACGACCGCCGCATCCGCCCCGACGCGCAGCACCGGGTACCACGCTCCCCGGCGCAACTGGCAGCGCCGCACCCCCTCGCGCAACCGGCCCCAGCGATCTGCCCGAAGCATGTCGAGACGCTCCAACACACCCTCCTCGTCTCGTCCCTCGCCGCCACGAAAAGCTGCACGTTCTGCGCGTCGCCAGTGTGATCTACGGAGCGTTCCGCCACTCGTCAAGCCTTGATCGCATTGCTCCGATGTCGCGTTCACGACACAGTTGCGAGCACAGCGCCACACCTACGCGCGTTCTAATCTTCGAGTTCCGCGTCTTCTGTGCGTTCTGCGCATTCCGCGACGTCTGGCAGCATGCGACCGAGCCAGCTTACTTTTTGGGTGAACGCAGACGCGAGTGGCGACGAGTGCCAAAACGATATTGGGCGCGCTTGCGCGCCGACCTGGATGTCCCGCTGCGACGGGGCGCCTGGTACGAAGTGAGAAGGCTGCGACCACCCGAAGCGGTGCTCGACGTGCTCGGCGAGCGCGTGAGCGTGCCACGCGCGGTGCTCGAAATATCGACCGCGGCGCCGAACCGCTGGTCGGTGGTGCCGCGCCCCAAGAATCCCGCCCGCTTCCCCGGCGTCGCCGAGTACGCCGTGTGCCCGAATTGCCGCGAGCGCGTGCCGCTCGAGGAACGACTCGCGCTGCTCGAATGCCGGCGCTGTCACGAGGTGTCCGACGTCGACTGGAACGAGAACTACTTCACAGAACCGTAGCGATCCTCAGAAGCCGATTCCCAGCCCCACCCGCGCCAGCGTCTGCTGAATCGGCGCGGCAATCTCCCCGGTTCCACCTGGATCCGTCTTGCGATTCACGCGCTCGAACGCGTACTCGACCACGCCATGGAGCCGACCCGCCAGGCGCACGTCGAGGCCGAGTCCCAGATCGAGCGAGAACGCCGCGCGACCGCCTCCGGAGAACTTGGGCGCGGCCAGGTAGTTCGCCCGAAACGAGACGGTGGCGCCCGGGCCCAGATCGTAGACGGACCGGGCACCGATCCGGACGGCGCCGAGCGATTGCGCGTCGAATTCGGGATCGGCGGTGCGCCGGATGAGTCCCACTTCGAGGCTGGCGTACGACGCGACCTCCCAGGCGACCCAGACATCGACCTGCGTCGCCTTGAACCGCGCCCCCGCCGTGCTCCCGTTCGTGGGGTCGAGGGTGAGCCGCACGACCGCCGCCGCCGCGCTGAGCTTGCGGTAGCGCGCCGTCGCGAGCCCGCCGAATCCCGCGCCGGAGTAGCGCAGGCCGGAGGACACCTCGCGATAATCGACCAGCACCGCCTGGGGCCCGATGGTGAAGCGCTGCGCCGCCGCCGGGCGCCCTGCAATCCCAGCGCACCCGAGGCACGCCAGCGCGACGGCACGGCCGGTCACCGCGGCGCCCCACTCTTCACCGGCGCGACCGTGAGCTGCACCTGCTGCCGCCGCGTGACGTTCTCCTTCGCGATGTCGGCATTGCGCCGGGCGATCTGCTCCTGCAGCAATCGGTTGTACAGAATGTTGCCCGCGGCGGGGCGCGGTGCGGGTTTCCGGAGCGTCATCACGAGCCCGGTGACGAGCGCCGCCGTTCCCGCCACCGCCAGCTCGCGCTTGGAGCTCGCGCCGAGATTGCCGCTCTCGAGTCCCAACGTGCCGATGGCCGCGCCCCCTGTATAAAGGAAGGCGAGCCCGAGCGGACGCCAGCTCTGCGGCGGGATCTCGGTCTCCGGCAGGGGTTGGTAACCGGGCAGGCTCGTCAAGTGGGGCAGCGTATCCACCGCGCCGTGCAGCACACGGATCTGCTGCGACGCGGAGAACGTGTTCTGCCCGAGACGCGCCTCCACGACGATCGTATAGCTCCCGGCCGGCACCGGATCGCCGTTCGGCAGGCGCGGCGACCAGCTCAGATTCACCTGCCCGTTCCAGGCGCTCGAATCGACCAGAAAGTTGCTCTGCCCAATGGCCCGCGTCACCACGCGCGCGGGCTGGGTAACCATGAAGCGGATCGGGACCGCGCCCTGCCCCGCGACGAAGCGCGTGCTGTCGATGCGCAGCTGCCGGACCAGCAGCACCTGGCGCAGCGCGACGTCGAACGCGCTGTACGCCTTGGGCGACACGCGGTTGGGATCGAACTGGCGCTCGGGGTCGATCAACACGACCTGCTTGAACGCGTCCACCGCCTTGAGAATGGAATCGAGCGCGGCGTAGCTGAACCCGATCAGCTCGTAGGCGCGCGCGCGCTCGCCGCCCGCGAGCCGCTCGCGCAACGCCGCCTGTCCCAGGGACAGCGCCTGGCGGTACTCGAGGTTCTCATAGGCCTGCTGCGCCCGGCGCAGCGTGGCGTTCGCTCCGGCCTGGGCATGGCCCAGCGCCGGCGCGAGAGCGATCAGCAGCGACCCGATGACGCCGGAGCGCGCCCTCACGGCGTCTCCGGCAACAGCGCGTAGCGTTTCCGCACGGTCGAGTTCCCATTCACCTGCACGGTTTCCGAGACGGTCTTGTAGCCGGGATGCTCGATGCGGATCGTGTGGCGACCGGGCGCAACCGCGTACTCGACGACGGGCGTCTGGCCCACGTCCGTGCCGTCGATGTAGACCTCGCCGAACGGGCTGGCGTCGATCGTGAGCGAGCCCTGTGACACGGCGGCTGGCGCGGGCACGGCCGGCGCGCGCGCCTGCGACCGATCGTGGCGGCGCGGCGGGGTCGCCCGGGTCGTCGCGCCGGATTCCGCGCCGGCGGCCGGCACACGTACGGTGTCCCGAATGCGCACCGTGTCTCTGCCCACGCCTCCAGGCTGCTCCACACCCCGCTCGAGCGCGAGATATCCGCCGACCCCGGCGGCCACGATGACCACGCCGATCACGAGGCCCGCGCGCGCACGCTTCGCGGGCTGCTTGGCCCTGGTCGCGGGCAGCGGCGTCGTGGGCGCGCCGGTGATCTCGGTGGGGGCATCCGCCGTGACGCGGTGCCGCTGTCGCACCACTGGGCGCCCCTCGTGCGGCGGCGCCACCGGTTGCTCCGGCCAGACGGCGCTCGCGAACTCCTCCATCGTCGCGTACCGGTGGTCGGGCTCCTTGGACATCGCCCGAGAAATCGCGGCCGAGAGGAACTCCGGCACGTCCGCCCGGCGCGAAGCGGCACGCGGTGCCTCCTCGAAGATGTGCTTGTACAGGATGGTGTGCACTGAGTCGCCGGCGAAGGGGAGCTCACCCGTGATCATGCGGTAGCCCACCACGCCGAGCGAGTACTCGTCCGCGCGACCGTCCACCGCCTGGCCCTTTGCCTGCTCGGGAGCCATGTAGTGCGGCGTGCCGATGATCATGCCGGTCGCGGTGAAGCCGGTTGCGGCCTGGAGCGCCTTGGAGATCCCGAAGTCCGTCAGCATGGCCCGGCCGTCGTGGTCGAACATGATGTTGGCGGGCTTCACGTCCCTGTGCACCACGCCGCGCTGGTGCGCGTGGCCCAGGGCGCACGCCGCCTCCCACAGGATCCGTTGGATCTCGGGCACCGAGATCCCCCCTTTTCGCTCGAGCAGGTCCTCGAGCGACGTGCCCGAGACGTACTTCATCACGAAGTAGTTGAGTCCGCCTTCGCTCTCGACACGGTAGATCGGAATGATGTTCGAATGGTCGAGCTTGGCGGCCGTCTTCGCCTCCTGCTGGAACCGCCGCACGATCTGGTCGTCCTGCGCCACATCGGGGGGCAGCACCTTGATCGCCACGTCGCGCTCGAGCGTGAGGTCGTGCGCCAGGAACACGGCGCCCATCCCGCCCTTGCCGAGCAGGCGCTCGATCCGATAGCGGCCCTCGATCAGCCGCTGGAGCCGCTCCCGGAGGAGGTCGATGTTGCTGGTGGTCGGCGGAGCACCCCCGCCGGACACGTCGGCCCCGCACGACGAGCAGTACCGGGTGTTTTCCGGCACCGGGGTGTGGCAGCGGTAGCACTCGAGCACGCCGTTGGTCATCGCGGGCTCAGAACCAACGGAACGGGACGGAGCCGGCGCGTGGCCCGCGACGGACCCCTACCCGGCACGGCGGCGGGCGGCGCCGGGAAGCCCGTGCCGCAGAACCCGGAGCCCACGAGCGGCTGCACGCCGACGCACACCTCGTAGGTCGTCGCCGTTCCCGCGAAGTCCACCACTGCCAGATAGTAGTCTCCGGTCGCCAGCGACGCCGTGCGATTGACGTCCGATCCGGCGGCGGTGTCGGCGAGCATCACTTGCAGCGCGGCGTCTCCGGCCTGCGGGACCTTGATGACGTACAGGTCGAGGTCCTTGAGCGAGTCCGGGTGCGCGCCGGGGAACGCGTGCAGGCGGACCTGCGCGCTCGTCGTGAGCCCGCCGTTCGTGTAATGAAACCTGATCCAGTCGACATCGTGCGGATTCTCGATCGTCAGGGTGTCACGGAACGGCGCCTGGAGGGTGTCACGCAGGTCGGCGGCGTTGCACGAGTTGTCGTCTTCATGGGCGTCGGCCGGCAACTCGCTCTGGTACCCCGCGATCACGCCCAGCCCATAGCGCCCCGGGGTCGTGTACACGGCGATCGCGTCCAGCGTTCCGGCGGCGAGGTGCTTGAAGGCCACGATCGTAGAATCGGCGACCGCCTGCGGCGGCGCGAAGGCGAGACCGTGGCACGCGTGGGAGCCCGGACCGAAGGTCCAGGCATCCTTGCCGGTCACGTAGGTCGTGCCGTTCCACCCGAGCGAATCGGTCAGATACGTGGAGAACGTCCCCGCGATCTGGGGCGCGGTGAGAATGATCGTGAGGTCGCGGGCCTCCGCCTGGCGGAACCGATACCAGTCGGCGCCCGTCTTTTCGTCCCGCCGCAGCGGCTCGAACGCGAGGGCGGGGTTGAAGAACACCAGTGCGGGCGCGGGAGCGAACGGCGGCGCGGCGTCGAGATCGAGCGGCTGCGGCGCCGTGTCGTCCGGCTCGTACAGGTCGCGCTCGACCACCTTGGTCGTCTCGCCGCGGACGAAGCCGAACACCCCGCTCCCGTTGTAGATGCCGATGATGGCGAGCGAGTCGGTGCGGGCCGGGAACGGAACCCAATAGCGCCGCCGCTGGGCGCCCGTGGCGTAGGTCGAGTCCGCAAACAGGTTGGGAATCAGGGGAGCGCCGCGCAACGTCGCCTGAAAGATCGAGTCGGCGCCGATGCCGTACAGCGTCAACATCTCGCCGTAGCGCACCGTCGTCGGGCGGATACTGTCGACTTCGATCGGCGCCGACACGCGCACCGTGTCCGCCGCCGCGAGCTGGCGCTTGTCGAAGTTCAGCGCGGCCGCCGTGATAATCGCGGTCCCGGACGTGATCCCGACGATGCGGCCCGCGGGGTCCACCGTCGCCACGTTCGGCGCGCTGGTCGACCAGACGAACACGACATTGGCGATCTGCAGCGAATCCCCCGGCCCCACCATCTGCCACGCCCGGGCCGTGGCTACCGTGTCCGCGCCGCGGAACAAGATATGAATGGGTGTGATGCTCACCCGCACCGCGTCGTCCCGCTCGGTGGGATAGACGCAGGTGGCGAGCGTCGCAGAACTCAACGACAGGACCAGCGCGGCGCTGCCGCGGAGGAGTCGCATGGGTCGGGGCCAGGCGCAGGTGGGCCCAATTTATAAGGTGCGGTCCGGCCGGGCTACGACGCCGCCGCTCACAAGCGTCCGCGGCGTTTCAATTCCAGGTACTTGGCCACCACGGCGGACGCCGCCCGCTCGGGGGGCACGTCGAGCACCAGCACGCCGGCGCGCCGCATGCGGCCCAGCGCCTCTTCCCGGGCGCGCAGCAGCTCCTCGGCCGCGGCCTTGCGAAACGCGTCGCGCGGCGTGTTGGGCCGGAGCGCCGCCACGGCGTCGACCTCCGGGTTCCGCAGCGTCACCGCGAGCGGCAGGTGACGCGGCCGCAGGCTGGCCACGTTCGCAACCAGCGCATCGGAAGCGAAGCGGTCGATCACATCGGTGAAGAGCACGGTGAGGGCCCGCTTGCGGTTGCGCGCGGCGAGATAGCGAAACGCCCCCGGGTAATCGGGCTCGACCAGCGACGTGTCCACCGCCGCCAGCACGTCGAGCACGCGTTTCAAGCCGAGCCGGCCGCGTTGCGGCGCCACGAAGTGCTGCACGCCGTCGGCGAACGCCATGACGCCCACGTTGTCGTCGTGTTGCGCCGCGACATACGCGAGCTCGAGCGCGGCCTGCACGACGTAGTCGAGGCGTGATACGCCGGCGATCTCGGCGGTCAGCAGCCGGCCCGTGTCGAGCACCAGCAGCACCTGCTGGCGCCGCTCGGCCTCGTATTGTCGCGTGATGACTTTGCGACGCTTCGCGGTCGCCTTCCAATCGATGCGGCGCAGGTCGTCGCCCGGCACCCACTCGCGCAACGATTCGAACAGCCGGCCCTCGCCGAGCTGGCGGATCGGCGTCACGCCCTGTTGGCGGCGGGCGGCCCGGGCCACCGACGCCCGCAGCCGCACGGTGACGAGTGGCGGGTAGACCGCAGTATCCCACGGCAGGGCCACGCTGCCCCGCTGCACGCCGAGCCCGAGCGGCCCGACGGAGTCCACCACGAGCACTCCGGTTCCCGACCGCTCCCGGCCGCGCCGCGCGGGCACGACGGCGACCGTGTCGCGCGCGTCGCCCCGCGGCGGGACGGCGATCGCGCGCGGGGGCTGGGTGCCGCCCAGCAACTCGGGGCGCACCTCGCGCAGTCGCAGCCGTGCCTGGTGCGGCGCCGTATTGCGCCAGTGGTAGCTCACCTCCCCGGCCCGGCCGAGCGAGAAGGCGGGCGGAGCCTCCCGCGCCACCGTCAGGCCCCCTTCCCCTAGCCGCACCGCGCGCCGCGCGTCGAGCCACACCGCGGCGAGCAGCGCCGCGTCGGCGACGAGCATTGCGTCGAGCGCCCAGGCAATCCACACGCCCGCCACGCCCCACGCCGCGAGCGCCACGCCCACGCCCAGCGCCCGGGGCGTCCAGAGAATGCCCGCCCGTGTGCCGACCAGGTACCACAGCGTCCAGAACGCGGCGACGGTCGCCGTACAGCCCAACCACTGGAGTGGGGTCACGCCGTCGGGACTTCGGTCTTGTCGAGGATCGCCTTGAGGGCGGCGTCGGCCGTCACGCCCTCGAGCTCGAGCTCGGGCGCCACGTTCACGCGGTGCCGCAGCACGGCGGACGCCAGCGCCTTTACGTCGTCCGGAATCACGTAGTCGCGCCCGTCCACGAGCGCGGCGGCGCGCGCCGCCTTGAGCAACGACACCCCGGCGCGCGGGCTTGCGCCGAGCGTGAGCGACGCCGCATCGCGCGTGGCGCGCACGATCGCCGTGATGTACGCGGTGATCTGCGGCTCGACGCGCACCGCCTCGACGCGCTGGCGCAGCCGCTCCAGACCGGCGCCATCCGAGACGGGACTCACGCCGTAGGTCGCGGGCCGGTCCGCCTCGAAGCCCGCGACGTAGCGGGTGAGGATGCCCTGCTCGTCCGTCGCGTCGGGGTAATCCACCAGGACCTTCGTCATGAAGCGGTCGAGCTCCGCCTCGGGAAGCGGGTACGTGCCCTCGAACTCGATCGGGTTCTGGGTGGCGAACACCGTGAACGTGGCGGAGAGCGGGTAGCTCACGCCGTCGACCGTCACCGTGCGCTCCTGCATCGCTTCGAGCAGCGCCGCCTGCGTCTTGGCCGGTGCGCGGTTGATCTCGTCGGCGAGCACCAGGTCCGCGAAGATCGGGCCCGGCCGGAACGTGAATTCGTGCGACCCCGTGAGGATCGAGATGCCCGTGATGTCCGCGGGCATCAAGTCGGGCGTGAACTGGATGCGCTGGAACTTGACGTCGAGGGCCAGGGCGAGGGTCCGCACCAGCAGCGTCTTGGCGGTCCCGGGCACGCCCTCGAGCAGCACGTGGCCGCGCGCCAGCAGGCAGACCAGCACATCCCGGGTGGCGGCGTGCTGCCCCAGGATCACCTGCTGCAGCGCGTCTAGGATGCGGCGCGCGTCGTCACCGGGCGTAGCTGCTCCCACACGTCCTCCACGGCTTGGGCGGCTGCGAGCGCCCGCTCGGCGCCGCCGGGTTGGGTGATGATCCGTTGCAGGCGACGCACGGCGTCGCGACCCCGCACGGTGGGCAGCGCCAGCTCGAGCGCCGCCAGCCAGGATTGCTGCTCGTCGGGGCGCAGCAGGCCGGTGCGCCCCAGCCGGCGGCGCAACCCCGCCACGGTGAGCGCGACGGCGGTGTCGGCGCCGGCGGCGCCTTCGAGCCCCGCCGCGAGCGCCTCCAGGTGTTCGAGCGGGGAGCGACGGCGCGTCGTCACACCCCGCCGCGCGGGCCCGAACCGCACCGCGGCGACCGCGAGCCCGACGACCAGGATGCCCACGAGCTGCAAGATGGCCCACCCACCCGGCGTGCCCACGAGCCACCCCATGACCACGTCGGTCGTGGAGCGAGCCCGCCCGAACCCCTGATGGTACTCGTCCCACACCACGCGCCCCCGTCGGGCCGGCACGATGAGCGGCGTGACGAAGTAAGGGACATCGCTCGCGCGCCACAGCCGGTTGCGGAAGTATCCCGGGTCGGCGAAAAGCGTGATGGCGCCGCTCCCGCGATAGCGCAGCCGCAGCACCGCGGGCCGCCCATCGGTCAACCGCAGCAGGGTGTCCTCGGCGGTCTGCGAGAGCGGGGCGCACTCATTTTCCTCTTCCTCGATCGGCCTGCCAATCACCCGCCGGCGCGAGTCCGCGGCCACGTCGTCGCGGCGCGGGGTGAGAAAGTCGGCGACGGGGGGGAGGGTGAGCGAAGGCACCGGGGACACGACGGGAAAGGTGTCCTGCAGCAGGAACAGCTCCTCGTTTTTCGTGCGCCACCCCACGCATCCCGTAATACCGCCGCCCGACCCGGCCGCCACGACCCGGCCGCCCGCTTGCACGAACTGCACCACCCGGGCGAGCTCGGCGGCATCGAGGTCGCGTGGGGGATGGAGCACGACGAGCTCCGCGGGCGGCGTCGCCCGGGGGCCGGCGCGCGCGAAATCGAACAGCGGCGTGCGCCGGCGCTCCACCGGCACGCGCAACCGCGCGAGCACGTCGTACACCGCGCGGCTGCCCAGCGGGCCCGAGAGCAAGCTCGAGGTTCGCAAGTCGAACTGCGGCGCCGTACCCCGGGTTCCCGCGGCGATCGCCACGCCCACCGCCAGGGCGAGCGCCAGCGCGAGCCCGAGCTCAAGCCGGCGCGACACGGCGGAACACGGCGTCGGCGGCGGCCCCGAACGCCTGGTAGGTGTTCGCATCGCACGGCACGGCGCCGAACACGTGGCCGTACAGACGGGCCACGAGATCGGCGAGCGACGCGCGACCCGACGCGTCGAGGCGCGCCTCGCGCACGTATTCGGCCGGCGTCTTCGAAAGATCGACCTTGAGCGCCTGCTGCTGTTCCAACGCGAGCAGCAGCGCGACGAAGCGATGCGCCAGCGCTTCGGCGTACCGTCCGGCTCGGGCCAGCTCGTCCGCGCGCTGGCGGTGGGCGCGGGCGTCCTCCAGTCGCACGCCCCCCGGCTGCGCGGGGCCGGGCGGCGTGCGCGCGGTGGGGCGGGTGATGCGCCAGACGACGTAGCCCATGTGCAGCAGCAGCCCCGCCAGCACCGCGATCAGGATGGCGAGCACCACCTTGAAGGCGGCCGGGTGAGCCGTCTGCTGCCGCCCGATCCAGTCGAGCAGCCGCAGCACCTGCTCGCGGATCCAGTCGCCCGGGTTGAAGCGCGGCACCCAGACGTACTCGGGGCGCGCGAACACGTCGGCCAGCGCGCGCCGCACCGAGTCGGCGGCCGGCACGGCTTGCAGCACGGCGCCGGGTGCGCCCGTCAGATGATCCCCAGCCGCTGACCCAGGACCTGCAGGTCGAACGCTTCACGGCGCACCCGCAGGTCGTAGTACACGAGGGTGATCACCGCCGCCAGCACGGGGGCCAGGGCGAGCGGCGCCACGTATCCCACGGCCGTGAGTGCAATCCCCAGGGGCGGGACCGACTGCAGGAACAGGGCGCCGAGCCCGCGAAACACGAAGGAAGGAATGAAATTGGTCAGCAGCACGGCGACGAAGAACAACCCCGCCACCTTGAGCTTGAAGCTCCGCGTGAGCTCCCAGGAGCGGCCGAAGGCGTCGAACGAGCTGCGCAGCTCCTCCAGCACGACGACCGGCGTTGTGACCCCGTAGCCGCACAACACGAAGAACAGGAACCAGGTGCCCGCGGCGACCAGCGCGACCGCGAGCAGGACGCCGGCCCCCTTGAGGACCGCGACGCCAATCCCCACCACAACGCCGCAGCCGAGCAGGATCAGCATCGCCACGATGCCCTTGCCGAACCCCACCGCGGTGAGCGGCCAGATCTTCGACCAGCCGAGCGACAGGGCGTCGCGCAGCTGCGGCTCGCGGCCGAGATAGGAGTCGGAGATGATGCGGATCGTGCCGGTCGTCAGCACCAGGCTCGCGACGTAGTATACGAGGCCGATCGGCAGCAAGTAGACCAGCGCGCGGACCGGGTTCTGCTGCAGGTCGGTCAACGCGCGCAACACGAAGTACACGAGCAGCACCAGGGGCACCGACAGGGCCGTCACGGCGAGCTTGAGAAACAAGCCGAAGTGCCGCCGGTAGATCATGAGGGACCCGTCGAGAATCTCGCCAAAGTCCATAGGCCGGAGGTCTGGCATGCGCGACTCGCTCCTGTGACGAGGTCGCGATAAGATGAGGACGTGAACGCGCCAGCGCGAGACCCGGTGCGACCCGCGGAGCTGCGCCAGCAGCTCGACATCGAGACCCCGGAGCACGTCGCGGTGCGGCTGGAGCTGGCCGGCGTCGGCTCCCGGGCGGCCGCGGCGCTGGTGGATACCGTGATCGTGGTCGTGCTCCTGGTCCTGCTCCAATTCGCCGGGGGCGCCACGGGCCTGTGGCATCTGGGGGCGGGGCTCGTGGGCTGGGTACTGGCGGTCGTGATCCTGCTCTCCTTTCTGACCTTCTTCGGCTACTTCGCCTTGTTCGAGGCGTTGAACGGGGGACGAACACCCGGCAAACAGGCGGTTGGCATCCGCGTCGTCATGGCAACCGGGCATGCCGTGACGCCGACCGCGGCGATCGTGCGCAACCTCGTCCGGCTGCTGGACTGCTACTTCCCACTGCTGCCGTTCCTCCCGGGACTCGTGATGGTGTTCCTGCACGGGCGCAACCAGCGTCTGGGCGACCTGGCGGCGGGGACGATCGTGGTGCGCGACCGCCCGGTGGACTGGGGGCTCGGGCCCCTCAGCTCGCCCCCGGCGGCTCCGGAGTCGCTCGAAACCGGCCCGCCGGAGCTCAGCGACGACGAGTTCCGGCTGCTGGACCAGTTCCTGGCGCGGTCGGGCCAGCTCGACCCCACCCTCCAGGTGCGACTCGCCACCGAGCTGGCGCGCCGCTTTCAGGACCGCATCCCCCGCCGCACGACCGATGCCGACGTCTATCTCACCACGCTCCACGCCGAGGAGCAGCGCAAGCGGCGCAGTCGCTTCGCCACGCGCGCGCAGACCGGCGCCGCGGGCCGAACCACGGTGACCGCGGAACGGTTCGTGGCCGGCAAGCGGGACGCGTGGGCCGCCTTCCACGCCGTCGCCACGCGGGTGGAGCGGGCCGGAGTCGGCGCCCTGGCGCCGGGCGAGATCCCCGCCTTCGCCGCCCGCTACCGTGAAGCCACCGCCGATCTCGCGCGCGCCCGCACCTATGGCGTCGACCCGCGCGTCAGCGAGTACCTCGAGCGCGTGGTGAGCGCGGGCCACAACGCGCTGTATCGGGCGCGCGGACGGCGCCGCACCCCGCTCGCCCGCTACCTGATCCGCGATTTCCCCGCCGCAGTCGTCCAGTCCTGGCGCCAGGTGCTGGCGGCGTTCCTGCTCTTCGCCGTCCCCGCCGTGGTCGGGTACGGGCTGATCCGCAGCCGCCCGGAGCTCGCCGATGAAATCATGCCGCCCGGCATGGTCTCCCGTGCGCAGCAGGCGGCGGACCACCAGGCTCGCGGTATCGGCTACGCCCAGTCGGCCGGGGAAGACCTGCCCGTCATCGCATCGGCGATCATCAGCAACAACATCTGGATCGCGTTCTGGGCGTTCGTGGGTGGCATGCTGGCAGGCACGCTGACCGCGCTCGTGCTCGTCGGCAACGGCGTGAGCCTCGGCATGGGATTCGGCCTGTTCGTCAACTACCATGCGGGCGGCTACCTCGCCACGTTCATCGCAGGCCACGGGATCCTCGAGCTGACCGCGATCTTCATCGCGGGCGGCGCCGGGTTCCGACTCGCCGGGGCCCTGCTCCTCCCCGGCGACCTGACGCGCGCGGACGCGCTCGTGCTCCAGGGACGCATCGCGGCCCGGATGATCGGCGCCGTCGTCACGCTGCTCGCGCTCGCCGGCACGATCGAAGGGTTGCTCTCGGCGAGCGA
>WNGC01000894.1_pt1 | contig 17873 bp, 15 predicted proteins | sample 5400051 | NCBI WGS metagenome assembly WNGC01 (sample SAMN13153368, study PRJNA577476) | soil metagenome | isolation source: 20 cm soil or saprolite under grassland replicate 2 | place: USA:California | collected 2016-06-15
GCAACAACATGCTGCGGACGATGCCGTCGGCGCGGCGGCCGTGCTCGGCGATCTTTCCAAGATTGCCGGTCAGCATCTGAATCGTGTCGTCGATGTCGGCGCGCTTGTCGCCGTCGAGCCTCTCCAGTGCCGGAGCAGCCGCTTCCTTCAGCTCATCGAGCAGCTCCACCGACAGATTGGCGAAGTTGTTGACGAAGTTGAGCGGGTTCTTGATCTCGTGAGCGATCCCGGCGGTCAGCTGACCCAATGAGGCCATCTTCTCGGCGTGGACCAGATTGGCCTGCGCCGCCTGCAATTCCCCGAGCGCCGCCTCGGCCGTAACGCGGGCATCACGAGTCTCGGTCAGCAACCGAGCGTTCTCGATCGCGATGACCGCCTGGTCGGCGAAGGTGCGCACCAATTCAACCTGCCGTTCGGTAAACGGCTCGACCCGCTGACGGGCAAGATAAAGCACGCCGGTCGGCTCACCTTCGCGCAGCAGCGGCACGCCGAGCGCGGTTCGCATGTGGCCGACGGCGATCACCTCAGGCAGAGCGTAATCCCGGTCGGCGGCAAGATCCTCGACTTGCACCACCGCCAGCCCCTGCGCTGCCCGTCCGATAACGCTGCCGCGTCCGGGCTCGAAGATAAGGTCTTGAGCGACGGCTCTGAACTCAGGCGAGAAGGCGAAGGTAGAGACCGTCCGATACACATCGCCATCGCGTTTGGCGATCATTCCCATTTCAGCGCTGCAGAGCCGGGCAGCGGTTTCGACCACGGTATCCAGAACAGGCTGCAGATCGAAGGTCGAGCGGCTGATGACCTTCAGGACATCACTCGTCGCCATCTGATATTCGAGCGACTCGCGCAACTCCTGTGTCGTGTCGCGGAATGCGGCCAGCGTGCGCGCCATCGCGCCCATCTCGTCCGGCCCGGGCGCCGGGATGTCGACGGCGGTGTTGCCGGCATTGAGGCCGTCCATCGCGACGACGAGCCGGCGCAGCGGCCGAGCGATCGAGCGCAACACAAAAAACGTCAGCAACGCGCCGGCGAGCACCGTCGCAAGCGTCACAATCTGCGACAGCCGTGTCGCGACGCCGGCTTCGGTCACGACGCGGTCGCGGGCGGCGACCGCCTCCTGCGTCAGCTCGGTCACGATCGAACCGAGCAATTTATCGACTGCGACGCCGTGTTGGCGCGACTGCGCCAATAGCGTATTGCCGATGACTCGGCGGTCGGCGGTGTATTCGTCGACTGCTTTGGCGGCGAGGTCGTCATATTGCGCGAGCTCCCGCCGTACGGCGGCGATGCGGTCCGGCTTGTGCACGGCAAGCTGGTCGAGATAGCGCTCCATGCGGGCATGCGCTGCCTTTGCATTGGTTTCCGGCAGCGTCAAGAGGCTCACCGCGAGGTCGGCCATCCAGTAGCGGACCTCGCCAAACGCGATCTGCGCGTTGTTCGCCTGTTCGATGGTCCTGAGCAATTCCGCCGTTTCAATCATGCCGGCGGCATTCGTCGAGAGCTTCCGCGTCAGGTACAGATTGGTCGCAACGAGAATAATCAGCAGCGCGCTCGACAACAGGATCAGCCGGGCACGGATTGTCACCCTGCCGAGCAGACCCGTCCGGGCGCCGCTCGCCCTCGGAGCCGTCCCGTCGGCCGTGACGGCGGCGGCCGGGTCCGGATAGGACGGCGACACTGTCATCGAGTCGGGGTCATCGAGTCGGGGTCATTGAGTCTGCGTCATCCCCGGCGTCATTGGGCCTGCGCCCGGTACAGCGTGATGCTGATGACGCCGCCGAGATCGTCCTGCTTGGCGCCTTCCTTCGGGTAGCCGGTGATGTCCATCTCGCCCTTCGGACTGCCGTGGCAGGTCAGGCAGGAGGCGGCATAATATTCCGGCACCATGACGCGGTAGGCGGGCCGCCCCTTGGCGTCGGTCATCTCCGAATAGGGCTGGCCACGCGGCCAAGCGGGCTCGACGAGCTTGGTCTTGATGATGTTCTCTTCGAAGCTATCGGGGCGCGCCTTGCGGTTGCGCACGAGTTCGGGCGGCGCGGTGACCTTTAATTCAGCCTCGCCACTGGCGAGCCGTGCGAAGGATTCACCGACCAGCCGCCCGAACACCGCCGGGATGAAGGCCTTGAACCCGATCCCCTTGGCGTTGATCGTCGATTGGTTGGCGTCCATAACCTCGCCGATCGCCGCCATCATCGCACGCAGCAGCCGGCCGTGGCGCGAATTGGGATCGATCGTCGCCGGGTCGACGCCGGTATTCTTCTTGTAGGTCTCGGCGGCCTGGTCGAGCACGAGTTTGGCGGTGAGCCCCTTATCGCCGATCTCGGGATCGTTGATCTTGCTCTGGTTGTTGGAGATGATCGCGCGCGCGTCGCGCAGCATCTCAGCGAGGCTTTGCGCGATTGCCGCATCTTCCGCCGCCGGCTCCGTCGCGGCGACCGAAACCGACGCCGCGATACCCATCAGCACAAGGCCGATCAGCGCGTTCACCAGACGACCCATCCAGCCGCCCGAGCCCGGCAGTCCTTTACTCGCCATCAATGTTCTTCCCCCTTGTCCCGCGACTGTGCACGGTTGCCCGCGGAGAGGCAAGATTCCGGCTGGCCGAGGCCTCCGGTTCACCGCGTCAGACACCCAAATAGCGGTGCAGCAACTCGGGGGCGGCAGCTAGTTCGGCGGAGACGCCGGACCATACCGTTCGGCCTTTTTCGAGGATGTAGTGGCGGTCCGCGAGACGCAGCAGCGGCGCGATGTTCTTGTCGACCACGAGGATCGCCTGGCCGCCTTCCTTGAGCCGCGCCAGCACCCGCCAGATCTCGTCACGAATACGCGGCGCCAAGCCCTCGGTCGCTTCGTCGAGCAGCAGCAGGCGGGGATTTGTCATCAGGGCGCGCCCGATCGCCAGCATTTGCTGTTCGCCGCCCGACAACAGCGCGCCGAGGCTGCCGAGCCGCTCGCGCAATGCCGGAAACAGGTCGAGCACCGAATCGAGCGTCCACCGGCCCTTCGCCTCCATGCCGCGCCTGGCGGTCGCGACCAGGTTCTCGCGCACGGTCAAATTGGGAAAGATCTGCCGGCCCTCCGGCACCAGTCCGAGCCCCAGCCGGGCGATGCGATAGGGCGGCAGATCGTGGATCGGCGCGCCCTCGAAGCGTATCGCCCCGCCCTCGGCCCGTACGATCCCGATGATGGTCGATAGTGTCGTGGTCTTTCCCATGCCGTTGCGCCCGAGCAGGGTCACGACCTCGCCCGCGTCGACGGCCAGATCGACCCCGAACAACACCCGGCCGTCGCCATAGCCGGCTTCCAGTCCGCTGACTTCAAGCATCAGGGTAGTGCCGCTCCATTACTAGGTGCACCGCGGCGCGTCAGCCGCCTTCCTCGCCGAGATAGGCGCGGCGAACCTCGGGGTCCACGCGAATCACCGCCGGTGTGCCGGAGGCGATGACGCGCCCGTAGACCATCACCGTGATCCGGTCCGCGAGCGCGAAGACCGCGTCCATGTCGTGCTCGACCAGGACGATCGAGAACCGGCCCTTGAGCCCCGCGAGGAGATGCACCATCGAGGCGGATTCCTCAGGGCCCATCCCGGCCGTCGGCTCGTCGAGCAGCAGCAGCCGCGGCGCGGTCGCGAGCGCCATCGCGAGCTCGAGAGCGCGCCTTTCGCCATGCGACAGCGACCCCGCTACCAGCTCCGCGCGTCCAGCAAGCCCGACGACGCCGAGCGCAGCAAACGCCGGATCGCGCAGCCTCGCATCGCGGCGGGCGGCGCGCCAGAAACGGAAGCTATGCCCAGCCCGCGCCTGAATCGCCAGCGCGACATTGTCGAGCGCGGTGAACTCGCGAAAGATGCTGGTGATCTGAAACGAGCGGGCGATGCCGAGCGCGGCGCGGCGAGCCGGGCCCAGCCGCGATATGTCGGCTCCCGCGAAACGGATCGCGCCCGAGTCAGGCTTCAGTTCACCCGAGAGCTGGCCGATCAGGGTCGTTTTGCCGGCGCCGTTGGGTCCGATCACGGCATGGATCTCGCCGGGCGCGATGGACAGCGAAACATCGCCGGTCGCGACGAGGCCGCCGAAACGCTTCGTGAGACCGGCGGTTTCGAGCAGCGCTTCAGCCACTGCGCCTCCGCGGGAGCGCAAAGATCCCGTAGAGCCCGGTCTTCGAGAACAGCACGACCAGGATCAGGATCGGTCCAAGCACCGCCTGCCAATGCTCGGTCAGGCGCGACAGCACGCTTTCGAGGATCAGGTAAGCAGCGGCGCCAAACACCGGCCCGACCAGGGAGCCGAGCCCGCCGAGGATCACCATCATCATGATCTCGCCGGAACGGGTCCAATGCATGATCGATGGCGAGACAAACAAGGTCAGGTTGGCGAAGAGCGCACCGGCGATACCGCAGACCGCACCCGCCATGACAAAGGCGGTCAGCTTATAGCGGAAGGTCGGGAAGCCGAGCGCGATCATCCGACGCTCGTTGGATTTGACGCCCTGCAGCAGCATGCCGAAGCGCGACTGCACGATCCGATTGCCGAGAAACAGAAACAGCAGCAGCAAGCCGTAGGCGAAGTAGTAGAAAACGACCGGGCGGTCGAGATTGAGCGCGGCGCCGAAATCGCTGTGCCGCGCGATGTTGAGCCCATCGTCGCCGCCATACTCGTTGAGGCCGATACCGACGAAATACACCATCTGGCCGAACGCCAAGGTGATCATGATGAAATAGACACCGGAAGTGCGCAGCGACACGAAACCGATGACCAGCGCCGCTATCGCAGCGGCAAAAAACGCCGTCGCGAAATGCACGACGCCGCCGGTTATGCCGTGATAGCTCAGGATGCCCACGGCATAAGCGCCGATGCCGAGAAAGGCGGCGTGACCAAAGCTGACGAGCCCGCCATAGCCGAGGATCAGGTCGAGACTGACCGCGGCGATCGCGAACACCATGATCCGAGCGAACAGCCCGGTGTAGAAGGGTGCGTCGGCCACTGTCGCGACCGCCGGAACCAGCGCCAGCGCGGCGAGCGCGACACAAATCGCGACATATCTGCCGCTCATCGGCGGCGCACCTTAGAGACCCCTGGGCGGAAACAAGCCTTGCGGCCGCACGAACAATACCGCCGCCATCAGGATATAGATCAGCATCGACGCGAGCGCTGGGCCGAATTTCGCGGCAGCGCTGCCGCCCATAAAGATTGTCAGGAAAGGGCGCAGAAATGCGCGCCCGGTCGCATCGACGACGCCGACCAGCAATGCGGCGACAAAGGCGCCGCGGATCGAGCCGATGCCGCCGATCACGATCACGACAAAGGCGAGGATCAAGACGCTTTCGCCCATGCCCGATTCGACAGTGAAGATCGGCCCCGCCATGACACCGGCGAGCGCCGCCAGCGCAGACCCCATCGCAAAGACGAGCGTGTAAAGCAGCGTTACATTGATTCCGAGCGCGCCGAGCATGACCCGGTTGCTGGCGCCGGCCCGGATCAGCATGCCGATCCGGGTACGCGCGATCAGCAGGTACAACAGCAGCGCGATCGCGAGCCCGACCGCGATGATCGCAACGCGGTAGGCCGGATAGGGTATGCCGGGCAGAAGCTCGACACGGCCGCTGAGAAAACCGGGTACCGACATATAAAGCGCGGTCGATCCCCAAAGGATGCGCACCATCTCGTTGAAAAACAGGATCAGGCCGAAGGTCGCGAGCACCTGGTCGAGATGATCACGCTCGTAGAGTGTTCGGAAAACGATGATTTCAATCGCGACGCCGACCAGAACGGCGGCGCTAAGCGCGGCGGCGAGGCCGAGGAGAAAAGAGCCGGTCGCCGAGAAAATGGCGGCGGCGACATAGGCGCCGACCATGTAGAGGGAGCCGTGCGCCAGGTTGATCAGGTTCATGATGCCGAAGATCAGGGTCAACCCGGCCGCCATCAGAAACAGCATGACGCCGAATTGGACGCCGTTCAGCACCTGCTCGACCGCGTAGATCACGGCTGCATGGCGGACTGGGGCGCGCTGCGCATCGAAGTCGCTCTACGACCTTCGATTGGCTGGGGAAGAGAGCTATGCGCTAACGCTGCATCTTGCATTCGCCGGCATAAGCGTCGGCGTGGTCGGCGAACACGGTCTTCTGGATCCTGCGCACGAACGTGCCGTCATGGTACTTGGCGATTCGCAGCAGGTAAAAATTCTCGATCGGAAAATGGTTGGTGTTGTATTTGAATTTGCCGCGCACCGACGGGAAATCGGCCTTTTCCAACGCGGTGATCATGCCCTTTTTGTCGGCCAGATCGCCTTTTACGGCGGCGACGGCGCGGTCGATCATCGCGATCGCGTCGAAGCTCTGCGCCGCATAGAAGGACGGCCAGTAATTGTATTTCTGGCGAAACGCGCCGACGAATTCCTCGTTACGCGGGTTGTCGAGGTCGGGCGACCAGAAGCCGACCTCGTAATTGCCATCCGCGGCATCCCCGATCGCCGGCAATGTCGTCTCATCGACCGTAAAGGCCGAGTAGAGGGGGATCTTCTCGCGCATTCCAGCCTGCGCGTATTGCTTGACGAACTGGATACCCATGCCGCCGGGCAGGAAGGCGAAGACGGCTTTTGGATTGGCGTCACGGATTTGACTGATTTCGACCTGGTAATCGGATTGGCCGAATTTGGCGTAGGTCTCGGCCGTCACCTTGCCTTTGAAGAAACGCTTGAAGCCCGACATCATATCGCGGCCGGCGGCGTAATCGGGCGCGATCAGATAAACGTCGCTCATCTTCTGATCGTCCATGAACTTGCCCATCGCCTCGGGCGTCTGGTCGTTCTGCCAGGAGGCCGAGAAGAAATTCGGCGCGCATTTCTCGCCCGCAATCTCGTGCGGCCCGGCATTGGCCGAGATCAGCATGACGCCCGACTGGATCGCCGGCTGATAAATCGCCAGCATGACGTTCGACCAGATGATACCGCTCAGAAAATCGACCTTGTCGCGCGTCAGCATCTCGTCGGCGACCTGGCGGCCGATATCGGGCTTCTGCTGATCGTCACCATAGATGATCTGCGCCGGGACGCCGCCGAGCTTACCGCCGAGCATCGAGAGCGAAAGCTCGCTTGCGTCCTTCATGTGCTTGCCGATGATGCCGGCCGGGCCGCTCAAGGTGGTGATGAAGCCGATCTTGACGTTATCAGCCGCGCCGGCGGGCGCGGCAAGCAGCAGCAACGCGGCCATAGCGGTCAGGTATTTCTTCATGTCTCCCCCGTATTCGCCTAACGGGAGGAGATTGCTTCGCTTCGCTCGCAATGACAATGAGACCTGTCGGTGAGAGCCCGCGGATGTGATCCGCGGAGACGAAGCAAACCCCTCGGCGGCCCCTATTTAGCCGGCCAGCTTCACATATTCGAAATTCCCCGGCATGCCGTCGATGCCGGCGCGCGGCGGCGCGATCCATGAGGCGAAAGCACCGCGTTCGGTCACCTGCCGCATCAGACTTTCGATGAAGAAATTATCCTCGATTGTCGGCAGGAACGCGTCACGCCGCCGCTGCCATTCCTCCGTTCTAAGCATATTGCCGTCGGGATCGGCGTGGATCGCGGAGAACTCGCCGATACGGCGGTTGAATGCGACATGCGGCAAGCTGATGCGGAAGTCAAAACCAGCGCGCGCGATGATACGGTTCCACCAGCGCTCGATCGCGGAGGACGCATCGGCGATGTAATCGTCCCGCAATCGCATGTTGAGCGCCGACAGGGCCGGGACACCCTCCTTCATGGCGCGGCCGTCTTTGAGGCGCAGCACCGGATAGGTCGCGTTCAGGAGCTGGTGGTCGTCGTCGATCTGGTCTTCGAGATAGCGTCCCTTGAGGCTCGCATTGAAGGCGTTGGCGGCATTGGTGCTAATCTCGCTGCCGAACAGGTCGAGGGTCAGCGAGAAATGCAGATTGGCCTTTTTCTGCATGGTCGGCAGGTCGACGACGCCGAGCGCGCGCACCCGCTCGATATCGGTCGGGTCGTCGATGCCGGCCTCGCGCATCGCCGCGCAGGTGCGCTCGATGATGCGCCCGACGCCGGACTGGCCGACAAACATGTGATGCGCTTCTTCGGTCAGCATAAAGCGGCAGGTGCGAGACAAGGGGTCGAAGCCGGATTGCGACAGCGCGTGCAACTGCATCTTGCCGTCACGGTCGGTGAAGAAGGTGAACATAAAGAAGGACAGCCAGTCGGGCGTCGCCTCATTAAAGGCGCCGAGGAGACGCGGGCTGTCGCGGTCGCCGGAACGGCGGCTCAGGAGTTCCTCGGCTTCCTCGCGCCCGTCGCGGCCGAAATATTTTTGCAGCAGGTACACCATCGCCCAGAGATGGCGGGCCTCTTCGACATTGACCTGAAACAGGTTGCGCAAATCGTAGAGCGAGGGGGCGGTCGCGCCGAGATGGCGCTGCTGCTCGACCGAAGCCGGTTCGGTGTCGCCCTGCACGACGATCAGGCGGCGCAACATCGCGCGGTATTCGCCCGGCACCTCCTGCCAGGCCGGCTCGCCCTTATGCGTGCCGAAGCCGATCTTGCGATCCTCGACCGCCGGCGCCAAGAGGATGCCCCAGCGGTATTCCGGCATGCGGACAAAGCCGAACTTCGCCCATCCCTCGGGCTCGACGCTGACCGCGGTGCGCAGATAGACGAGATTTTCCTGAAACCCCTCGGGGCCGCGGTCGCGCCACCAATCGAGATAGCCCGGGTGCCAGCGCTCCAGCGCGCGACGGAGTCGGGGGTCGGCGTTGAGCCCGACATTGTTCGGGATCATCCCGTCGTAATCGACTGTCGTCGCGTCGCTCATGTGCGGTCTCTTTCAGCCGGCGGGCCGCGGCCGAGGCATCAGGTTCGTTTGGGGTCGAAGCTCGGGCGCAGACCGCTACCATAGCGCTTTAGGGCGCTGGTTTCCGCCGCCGCGTTCGGCCGGCTGAAGATCCAGTTCTGCCAGGCCGTGAGCCGCCCGAAAATCTTGCTCTCCATCGTCTCCGGCCCGGCGAAGCGTAGATTAGCCTCGAGCCCGGTCAAGGCGTCGGGCGAAAAGCTGGCGCGCTCCTCGAGCGCGAGACGCACCTCTTCATCCCAATCGACCTCGTCATAGGCGGCCGTCACGAGACCCAATTCCGCCGCCCTCTCGGCATCGAGTGGCTCGCCGATAGCTTTTTGGGCGCGCTCCAGGCTGTCGGGCTCGCCGAGAAACCGGGTCTCCAGCCGGGAGAGGCCGTTGCTCATCGGGAGTCCGCCGAAGTTGAGCCCGGACAAGCGGAGCATCGCGGCCGGGCGGTTGTCGCCGGCGCGCGTCCCGGAGAACATGAAGGCGCGGTCTGCGGCGAAGACCAGCTCGGCGAGGCTCCCGGCAAAGCAGCTGCCCGGTTCGAGAAGAGTGAACAAGCTCCGCGCAGTCAGGTCGACGCGCTTGAAGACGCGCTTCAGGTACAGCCGGATTTCGCGCACGAGCCAGTCATCGGCATGCACATCGAGCAATGCATCGGCCGCGAGGACGGCGGAGGGATCGCCCTCTGACCGAAACACCAGGATGCCGAGCTCGGGCTCATTAAGGCGCAGATGCAGCATCGCGTCATCCAACTCGCGCGCCATCGCGAGCAGCCAGAAATCGGCACCGGCAGCATGAACTCCGGCAACATCGGCCGGTAATTCGCTCGGCCCGAGAACCCTAACCTCCGCAAACCGCCGTTCGCGGTCGAGCGCGACCTTGAGGTGCGGGTAGGCGATTATGTCGCCGTCGATCTTGCGGTCGAGCGGCGGCAGCGCGATGCCGCTCGCCTCCGCAGGGCGGTCCGAGGAAGTCGCCAACGCGAGTGCGCGCTCGCGCAATTTTTCTTCCCAAGCCGACGGCGGCACGACCTCATCAACGAGCCGCCAGTCGAGCGCGCGGCGGCCGCGCGCGCCCTCCTCCGCCGCGCAGAACACATCGGCGAGATCGCGACGGACCCGCCGCTTGTCGGTCACACGGGTCAGCCCGCCGGTACCGGGCAGCACCCCGAGGAGCGGCACTTCCGGCAACGCGACCGCCGAGCGACGGTCGTCGACCAGCATGATCCAGTCGCAAGCCAATGCCAGCTCGTACCCGCCGCCGGCGGCGGTGCCGTTGACCGCCGCGAGATAGCGCTGTCCGGAATGCTCGGACGCGTCCTCGATCGCGAGACGCGTCTCGTTGGTAAATTTGCAGAAATTGACCTTGTGCGCGTGCGAGGCTTGGGCGAGCGCGCCGATATTGGCGCCGGCGCAGAACACATTGTCCTTGCCCGAGCGGATCACGACGCAGCGCACTTCGGGATGCTCAAAGCGTAAGCGCTGCACCGCATCGGCCAATTCGATATCGACGCCGAGATCGTAGGAATTGAGCTTCAATTCGGTGCCGGGAAAGAGGCCGCCGGCCGGATCGACATCGAGGCTCAGGGTCGCGATCTGCCCCTCACAGGCGAGGCGCCAATGCCGGTAGCGAGCGGGTTCGGTCGCAAAATCGATGCGCATCCCCGGAATATAGCGCCGGCCGGCGCGGTTCCGTAGCCCCGCCGATCGCCTTTCCGAGCCTTGCCGGAATCGGAGGGCTGACCGTCCCCGCCTGCGTTTGACTAAGGTCTCTCCGCCTCCTACGCTTCCCGGCTGAAGACGGGGCCAGCCCGTCACCTTTCGGGAGGAAAGCATGAGCGCTCACAAGAGCCCCGAGCAGGTCCGCTCGCAATTGAAGCATCCGGTCGTCGATGGCGACGGCCACTGGCTCGAATACGCCCCCGTCTTTAGCGAGAAGATGCGCAAGGCCGCCGGCGACAAATCGGCCGAGGGCTTTCTCGCGGCGCTGCGCTCAACGACCGACGCCCTGAAGATGGCCCCGGAAGAGCGGCGCCGCCGGCGCGTCGCGATGCCCAATTTCTGGAACCGCCAGGCCGAGAACACGCTCGACCGCGCGACCGCAATGATGCCGAAGATGCTGTATGACCGGCTCGACGAGATCGGCCTCGATTTCGCGGTCGTCTATCCCACCGCCGGGCTGCGCCTGCCGCGCATCAAGGATGACGAGACGCGCCGCGCCGTGATCCGCGGCTACAACATTGTCTCGGCCGAGTATTTCAGCGGCCTCGAAGACCGGCTGACCCCGGCCGCGATCATCCCGATGCACCATCCCGAGGAGGCGATCGCCGAGCTCGAATTTGTCACCAGGCAGCTCGGCTCCAAGGTCGGCATGTTCGGCAGCGGCATGTCGCGCCCGGTGCCGGCGGCGGCCGCGAACGATCCGGAATCACAGCGGTTCGCGGTCTCTTATGACGTGCTGGCGATCGACAGCCAGTACGACTACGACCCGGTCTGGCAGAAATGCGTCGAGCTGGGCATCGCGCCGACCTTCCATTCGAGCGCTAGCGGGCAGGGGCTGCGGAACTCGCCGTCGAACTTCGTCTACAACCATATCGGCCATTTCGCGGCGGCCGGCCACGCCGTCTCAAAGGCGATCTTCCTCGGCGGCGTCACCCGGCGCTTCCCGAAGCTGCGCTTCGCGTTTCTCGAAGGAGGCGTCGGTTGGGCCTCCCAGCTGTTCGGCGATCTGATCGAACATTGGGAGCGGCGCGGCGCGGCGGCGCTCGAACGCATGAAGCCGGAAAAGCTCGACCGCAAATTGCTGATGAGCATGGTCGAGAAATACCGGTACGACGATATCGCCGAGGCGCTCAAGGCGCGCGACGGCTGGCCGAGCCCCGACACGCAGGATTTGACCGGCAACCGCACCGAGCTCGACGATTTCGCGGCGTGCAAGATCACGCGGAAACAGGACTGGCTCGATCTCTACGCGAACCCGTTCTATTTCGGCTGCGAGGCGGACGACCGCATGAACGCGACCGCCTTTGGCAAGGGTAACCCGTTCGGCGCTAAGCTCAACGCGATCTTCAGCTCCGATATCGGGCATTTCGACGTCATCGATTTCCGCGATCCGCTGCCGCAGGCGCATGAGCTCGTCGAGAAGGGGCTCATCACCGACGACGATTTCCGCGACTTTGTCTTCGCCAATTCGGTGAGGTTGTGGGGCACGCAGAACCCGCGCTTCTTCGAGGGCACAAGGGTCGCGAAGGAAGCCGCCGCGGTTCTCAACACCCCGATCATCAAGGCCGCCGCCGACTAGGGCGCCCGACCCGAGACGCAAAACCCCTCTCCCGCAGCGGCGGGAGAGGGGTTTCTTTTGCGGAGACCGGAACCCGGCTAGCGCCGGCTCGCTTCGCGTTCCGCTGTGTTTCCGGCCGTTGCGTGATCTTGAGAGTGGGCGGGGGATACGCGGCTCACGGCCCAGCGCTCGCCGACGAGGGTCGCATCGGACGGGATTTCGCGGGGAACGCCCTCTCTCCCAAGCAGGCGGTCGAGGCTCCATTCGCCGCCGCCAGCCAGCCAGAAATAGAGAAAGGCGAAGCAGTAGACGATCGCCAGCTCGCCGCCATTGAGCAGCGGAAAAAAACCGCGCGGCGCGTGCGCCATGAAATAAGCCACGGCGACATCGCCGGCGAGGATGAACGCGACCGGCCGCGTGAACAGGCCAACCGCGAATAGGAAACCGCCGATCAGCTCGATGAGCCCCTGCGCGCCCGGATTGAGGGTCAGCAAGTCGAAGATTTTGTGCGTCTCCTGGTGCGGGAAATCGAGCACCTTGGCGGTGCCATGCTCCAGGAAGAGGAGCCCGATCATAATGCGGCTGATGCTCAGCAGGCGCGGCTCCCAGACCAGCCGCAGGCGAGAGAAATCCGACACGGCGATGCTCCGATTACGTTCAAACCCCGAACGTAAATGCTCGAAATGACGAGCCGTTCCGTGCCGAGCGTTTTGATCGGCCTGTACCGCCGCGCCCGGCCCGCTATAGTCGGCTTCTCAAGACCGTCAACTCAACAAGGGAGGACATCGATGGCCCTGACACTCGACGAAGCCAATCGCGTGCTCGAAGCCACCTTGGCCAAAGCGAAGCAGCTCAACATCAAGGTCAGCGCCGCGGTGGTGGATGCCGGCGGCCGCCTCGTCGCGTTCCAACGCATGGACAACGCGATCTGGGCCAGCGCCTACGGCAGCCAGGGCAAGGCGGTCGCCTCGGCGGCGTTCGGCCGCACCAGCGGCGAGATGCAGGCGCGCGCCGATCAGCCGACGCCGCGCGGCATCAACGCCGCCTCAGGCGGCGAAATGATCATGGGCCAGGGCGCGGTGCCGATCATCCGCAACGGCGTTGTCGAGGGCGCGTGTGGTGTCGGCGGCGGCACCTCGCAGGAGGATGAAGACTGCGCCCGCGCCGGCGTCGAGGCGCTCGGCCGCTAGGCTGAGTCCCCCAGCCCCTTCTCTCGCAATGCGGGAGAGGGATCTTATAGCGCCTCGGCTTTTGCCAGGTCTTCGAGGCGCTGGGCAAGGCGGTTGAGCTCCCAGTCGCGGGCGAGCGCAGCAGCTTTTTCCCACCTCGGAGACTGGTCGGGGATCGCTGGCAGGGGCGCCGACGCGTCCATCACCGCGATGCGACGATACAGCCTGAGCTGCTCGGCTTGGCCGGCGAGATGCCCGGCGGAAAATGCGTCCTCGATCGTTGCGTATTTACGCAACAATGCCGCCGCGCCCTTTGGCCCGACACCGCGCGCGCCGGGCAGCCGGTCGGACGGGTCGCCGCGCAATGCGATAAAATCCGGCACCTGGCCGGGCTCGACGCCATACCGCTCGCGCACCTCGGCGGGACCGATGCGCGCCATTTCGCCGGCCCGCACCGGGTGGAGGATCGTGGTCCATGGCGAGGCGAGCTGGAACGCATCGCGGTCGCCCGTCGCGACGAGCACCTGCCCACCCCGCTCCTCCTCCGCCGCGACCGCGGCGGCGAGAAAGTCGTCGGCCTCGTAACCCGGCGCCTTCGCGGTGGCGAAGCCGCAGGCCGCAACGAATTCGGGCAGGATTTCGAGCTGCTCGATCAGCTCGCCGTCGAATTGCCGTCCGCCCTGGTAATCCGGGAACAATTTCTGCCGATAGGTCGGCGCGCCGGGCGTGTCCCAGCCGACCAGCACCGCGCGCGGCCGCTCATTGGCGTAGAGGTTCAGCAGGAAATTGCTGAAGCCGATGATCGCGCCGCCGCCGCGATTGCCCTTGCGGCGGATCGTCTTTGGCAAGGCGTGGTAGGAGCGATGCGCGAAATTGTCGCCGTCGACGACGAGCAGCGGCCGTGAGGTCACCTTGATCATGACGCGGCGCTCTTCGCCGATGGCCTCACGCTACGGAACGTCACTGAATAGCGCAGTTGGTCGAGGGGCGGGATGCTGTGCTCCCAGTCGCGGCGCACCGGCCCGCGCAGCAGATAGGCCGAGCGCGGCGCAAGCTCGATCGCGGCGCGCCGCCAGGTATTGCCTTCTTTTTGGCGCAGGCGAAAGCGGCACGGCGCGCCGAGCGAGATGCCGATCACCTCGTCGAAGACCGGCCGGTCGCGGTGCCAGCCGATGCCCGCGCCCGGCGCATATTCGGTGATCAGCGCATGTTCGAACGCGTCTGGTGGAAGGCGAGAAAATGCGGCGGCCCGGTCGCGCAGCGGCAGCAGAAACTCGGGCATGTCAGACGCCGGCCGCACCCGGCTCGATGCGAAATCGTAATGCCAGCCAAAGGAGACGGTACGGCGATTGCCGAAATAGCCGTGAAACTCGAACGGCTTGAAGTCGAGCGCGCGAAACGCCTCGATCAAGCCGACCTCTTCGCGGCGCGAGACCAGCTCCGCCCGGTATTCGAATCCCTCGGGCAAGCCGGCCGCCGGCTCGCCGAGCAGGCTCAGCTGGGTTGCAGTAGTCATACGACGAGGATTTAGGCGCAGCTCGGGCTCATCGCAAAAATTTGTCATTCCGGGACGGTCCGCAGGACCGGGCCCGGAAGCCAAGAACACGGACAAACGCCGGCGGTGCTCGATCGGCTGCACCTCTCTGGATTGGCTCGTGTTCATGGATTCCGGGCTCGCGGCTTCGCCGCGCCCCGGAATGACGATCGAGAGACGTCGGACGACCGAGCGAAACGAAGTGGCTCGGCTACCCCTTGATCTCCATGTCCTCGTAGGACGGGAAGGGGCTCATCCAGACATCGGTGACCGTGTGCTTCGTGACGCGCGGCCCGATGCCCATCAGCGCGCGCAAATCCATGACCGGCGCGAACATCGCGCGGTCGATCGTCGCCTGCTGGATCTGGAAGAGCATCGCCTCGCGCTTCTTCGGGTCGCGCTCACCCGCCTGCTTCAAAAACAACTCGTCAAGATCGGGATAGCCGCCGAAGGCATAAGCGCCCTTCGAATAGATGAACGACTCGACACGGCTCGCCGCATTGCCGGAATTGCCGGCGCCGATCATGACGACGCCGTGCAATTTTTTCTCGATCCAGTTCCCGTAGAAGGTCGCACGTTCCATCTGCCGCATCTGGACGCGGATGCCGGCCTTGTTGAGATCGTTCATGATCGCATCGGCGACGGTCGGAAAGCCGGGGTTCGGCGTGAAATCGCCGGCGTCGATGCCGTTCGGGTAACCCGCTTCGCTCAGAAGCTGTTTCACCTTTGCAGGATCCGGCGGCAAGGCCGGCGCCTGCAATGCGTATTCCATGACGCGCGGCACGATGACGCCCGCCGGCGGGCACAGACCCATGCAGGCCGCCTCGTTGATCGCCTGCCGGTCGAGCGCGTAATTCACGGCCTGCCGCAGCCGGATGTCATGCCACGGTGATTTCGGGTTCCATTGGTCGGGGAACTCGATCCAGAAGATCGAAGCGTGCTTCGACGGCACGACCTGCAGGCCGGGGGTCTTCTGGATGTCCTCCGCGTCGGGACCGTCGAGCGCGTAGGCGATGTCGGCCTCGCCGGTCTTCAGCATCAGCGCGCGGGTCGTCGCCTCGGGCACGCTGCGCATGACCAGGGTCTTGACGTTCGGCACGCGGCGCCAATAGCCGGTAAAGGCCTCCAGCACGACCTCGACGCCGGGTTGGGTGCTGACGAATTTATAAGGGCCGGCGCCGATCGGGTGCTTTTTGAAACCGTCATCTCCGACTTCCGTCATGTATTTCTTCGGCACGACGATGCCGGCGGCGGTCGCGGTCGTGCCGTAGAACGTCATGAAATCGGGCCACGGCTCCTTCAGGTGAAACCGCACCACGCGCGGATCGACGATCTCGACCTCTTTGACGTGCTCCTTCAGCGTCTTGGCGCCGGTGCCGTTGTAGCGCTCGAAGCTGAACTTGACGTCCTCGGTCGTGACCGGGTCGCCATTGTGGAAAGTGAGTCCCTGACGCAGACGGAACTCGTAGGTCTTTCCGTCCTCGCTCTCCTCCCAGGATTCGGCGAGGCTCGGACCCATCTTCTGCCCGGGATAGGGGCGGACGAGCGCGTCGTGAATCGCGTAGAGCATGCCGAAGGGCGTGATCTGTGCCGGCGCGCTCGACGGATCGAACCAGGCAGGCGCGATCGTCACATGCCAGGCCATGACGGCGCGTCCCTTCGGCGCCGGACCCTCGGCAGCGAACGCCGCCGTCGCACAGGCGAAGATCCCGAGCGACAGCAGAACCGCCGCCATGCAGCGGCGCAGCCCGAGCGACGTCATCCGGCTCCTCCCGATCGGCCGATGCTTTTTTGCCAAAGAGGGCATCGGGAGCGGGATTGTCGGCCGATTTACCGGGTCGCGGCAACCGGCTTGGCGCGACCCTCTCCGCCGGGAGAGGCGCGCCCCTCCCTAGGGTATTTCGCGTTGCGGCTGGCCCAGGGACGCCGGGCTCAGCCGCCGGCAGCTGGACTTACGAGTTTATCCCCAGCAGAGCGGCCAGGGCGTGCACACGGGCCGGTAATAGTATGGCCGGTACCAGCCGTAATAATACGGCCGATGATAGTAGTGGCCCGGGTACCAGTATCGCGCGTGCCAGTAATGGTGCCGATAATGCGTGCAGTGCCAGCGAAAGCCGTTCCACCAGCAGCGTGCTTCGGCCGGCTGCGACCAGAACACCCCGGCGAACATCAGGACGGCAAGTGCCATAAGGATCTTCTTCACGGCATCCTCCGCGGTATAACGCCTGGCTGCTAACGCTGGGGTTGGGCAGATTGCTCCCGGCCCGATAACACCGAGGGAGGCAGGCGTGACGAGCGTCGACCAGCAGAAGATCAGGCGTACGCGCACCGGCCTGATCGTGCACGACCCTGCCCTGGCACAGCCGGGCTATACGCTATTCACGCCGATGTACGGCGACGGCACGGTCTATCTGATCGACATGGCCGGCGAGGTCGTGCACCGCTGGCAGATGCCGTACCGGCCCGGCCTGTACGCGCATTTCCTCGATAACGGCCATCTGTTCTACGGCGGCAAGGTCATGGAGGACCTGGACCGCTTCGAGGCCTGGCCGCGCTTCAAGGCGGGCGCCGCGCTGGAAGTCGATTGGCAGGGCCGCGTGGTCTGGGAATTGCGCCATCCCGACCATCACCACGATGCGCGCAAGCTCCGCAACGGCAATGTGCTCCTGCTCTGCCTGGCGCCATTATCCGAGGCGATCGCGCGGCGGGTCAAAGGCGGGCTGCCCGGCACCGAGGCGAATGGCGTCATCTACGCCGACTATCTCCTCGAAATGACGACATCGGGCGAGATTGTCTGGCAATGGTGCAGCTGGGAACACATGGAGCCGGAGCGCTATCCGATGACGGCGCAGGACATGCGCCACGAATGGACGCACGGCAACACGGTCGCGGAAACCGCCGACGGCAACATCCTCGTCAGCTTTCGCAACATCTCGACCGTCGTCATGATCGAGCGCGCGAGCGGCAACATCGTCTGGCAGATCGGCGGCCCGCCACTAGCGCAACAGCACGATCCCCGCCCCTTGCCGAACGGCAACATCCTGATCTTCGATAACGG
>WNGC01000895.1_pt1 | contig 17869 bp, 17 predicted proteins | sample 5400051 | NCBI WGS metagenome assembly WNGC01 (sample SAMN13153368, study PRJNA577476) | soil metagenome | isolation source: 20 cm soil or saprolite under grassland replicate 2 | place: USA:California | collected 2016-06-15
GACAAAGTCGTTTCGCAAGACTAATTTCAGCGGCATCGCAGAAGATTAGCTTGTCGATTTTCAGCGGAAAGTTGCCGGCTTTGCGAAAGATCGAGCGAATCCGGACGTACGCGTTCTGCAAATACGGCGCGGTATTCCCGTGCAGCGAAAGCATCTTGTCCCACGAAAAAATGTAATCCGTCGTCCGGTACTGCGAGAGATCCGCGCATTTCACTGCGCCGATGCCTATCTTCGCCGCGATGTCGTTCTTCTCGTCTTCGTCCAGGTCCGGATTTTTTTCGTCGACGATTTTCCGGGCGCGCCTACATCCTTCCTCGAGAAGCTCGCGCAAAGGAACATTCTCGCCCGAGCGCGTCTTCATCAGTTTCCTGTCTTCGCCAAGAACATTGCCGAATACTATGTGGCGTAGATCGGCCGTGTAACCTTCACGCCGACCGATCTCGAAAATTTGTGTGAAATGCAAAGTCTGCGGTGCGCCAACTACGTACCAAATCGCGTCGGCTTTCAGATCGTTGACGCGATAATCGATTGTCGCGATATCCGTCGTCGCATAATTAAAGCCGCCGTCCCGTTTCCGGATGATCAGGGGTTTATCAGCAAGTTCGGGAACATCTCGGAAGAAAACGACTACCGCACCTTCGCTGATCTCGGCGATGCCGCCTTTGAGCAGGCGTTCGACCACGCCGGGCAGCCTATCGTGGTAAAAACTTTCGCCGCATTGAATGTCGTAATGGATGTCGAGTAATTTGTAAGTGCGCTCGAAATCCTGCATTGAGAACGCAACGCATTCGTTCCAGATATCAAGGTTCTCCTTGTCTCCGGCTTGGAGCTTTATCAATTCCTGGCGGCACGCTTCGCGAACACCGGGGTCGTTGCTCGCTCGGTGGTTTGTTTCTTTGTAAATCCGCACGATCTCAGCCAGCGGATTGCGCTGCAGCGCCTGCCGATCCAGCAGGTTTTTCCAACCCCAAATGACCATTCCAAATTGCGTGCCCCAGTCGCCAATGTGATTATCGCGGATCACTTCGTGCCCAAGGAACTGCGCGATGCGCGCCAGAGCGTCGCCAAGCAGCGTGCTGCGGATGTGACCGACGTGCATCGGCTTGGCCGCGTTGGGCGAGCCAAAATCAATCACAATACGCCGCGGCGATTCTGTCTCAGTGACACCGAGCCGCTCGTCCCGGAGCACCTCCATTGTTTTTTCACCAACTGCGCCGGGACGCAGAGCGCAGTTGATAAACCCCGGACCCGCCATCCCGGGGGGTTCGCAAAGATCGCCCGCATCAAAGTGCGCGACGATTTTCTCTGCAAGAACTCGCGGATTTTCGCCGTGCTGCTTTCCCAGCACGAGAGCGGCGTTACTCTGGTAATCGCCGAAGCGCGGATCGGACGCTGGCGTTAATTCGCCGGCGGCAGGCAAATCAGCTGCTTTCAAAGCATTCGAAAGCTTCTTTGCAAGCTGTGACTGGAACGTTTCCATCGAGTGAAGCAGACAATCATGTCTGCTCGCCAACTTTCAATCCCGCAGGCACGAAGGTCTGCGGAACTAGCTATGAGCGATCGCGGAAGATCGATAAAATTTCGTCGGCGGATTTCGCGCTGGCGAGACTTTCGCGCACGGAGCGGTCGTTCAAAAACTTTGCAATGGAAGCCAGCGTGCGCAGGTGGGTCTGAAATTGATTTTTGGGAACGATGAAAAGAACGACGAACTTCACGGGAGCATTATCGAGCGCATCAAACTCGATGCCAGTCGTGGATCGCCCAAACGCGGCGACGACTTCATCGAGCCGGTCGGACGAACAATGTGGAATCGCGATCCCGAATCCGATTCCTGTGCTCATGGTTTCTTCGCGCTGCCGAAGAGCTGCAAGAATCGGATCTCGATCCGGGGGCTTAATTTTTCCAAGACGAACAAGCAAATCGATCAACTCGACGATGGCCGCCCAGCGCTCCGTTGCTTTCATCTCCGGGATGATCTGCTCGGCAGAAAGTAAATTGGCCAAGGACATGCGGATTCCCAGTGCGGGAGGCCAAGCTTAGCGGCAGCGCCTGGGTTGACAAGCGCGTTTTGACGCAACGTACCGTTTAAGGCTCGCGCATCTTGTGGGTCAATCGGCGCGAAAGTAGCCAGCGCACACCGAACATATCGATTGTCGCCCGGAGTGCGCGGTTACCGAGTCCATATTTGCTTTGGCCGAATCGACGCGGCCGATGGTTCACCGGGATCTCCACGAGCCGGTAGCCCGCGCCTTTGACCAGCGCCGGAATGAAGCGATGCATTCCCTTGAACGGCACCAACACGGTCACACATTCGCGCCGCATCGCCTTCAGCGTACAACCGGTGTCGCGCACGCCATCTCTGGTAAAACGGCTGCGGACCGCATTGGCGATCCAGCTGGTCAACCGTTTCACCACTGTGTCTCTGCGTTGCGTGCGATAGCTGCAGACGAGATCGGCGCCCTGCGCAATTTCGGCAAGCAGCTTTGGAATGTCAGCGGGATCATTTTGCAAATCGCCGTCGATAAGAACCACAGTTGCGCCGCGCGCTTCTTTAAGGCCGGCATAAATCGCCGCGCTTTGACCGGCGTTCTTTTCAAACCGGATCACGCGCATGTTCGTTCCAGGTTCAATGCGATCCACGGTGAGGTCGGTCGATCCATCGTCGACAAAAATGATCTCGTAAGTGAAGTCCTTGAGCGCTGCGCTGAGCTCTGATTGCAAGATGCCGATGCTGTCTTCTTCGTTGAAAAGAGGGACGATCACGGAAACAGCCGGTGAGCTTAACTGCTGCGTCATAATGGAAGCGTCCGGTAACTTCGGCACAAAAACACCTGCCAAATCCGTATCACCTTTCCATAGCGTGACACTTCGATCGTGCCCACCGACTCGGTCGATTGGAATGCCGCTCGGATATTGTGCGGCACATGTTCCTTCTCGCCGCTCCGAATAAAGAGAGCATCACGGCCAAGGAAACGGTTAATGCCGTTCTCTTCGGTATAGGTTTCACTCTCTGGCCGCGGCATGCCGGGTTTTAGTTCGACGAATTCATCGTAGCGCGGCCAAAACGAGAACTGGTTTACCATGTCCTGCGATTCGGGTATATACGCCGGGGGATGACCCGGTCCTTCGACCCGTTTGTCGCGCAAATAAAAGGAGATCTCTGATGCGCGGTCGCGGGCGTCGGCAATGAGAAAAAGCTTTTCGCCCAATTTTGCTTCGAAATCGTTACGCATTTTTTCAAGCGCGTTCGTGGCGCTTTTCCATCCGCGCATCCGATTGCTTGGATCGGTTCGCTGGAACTGATATCCCGTCACGCGCAGCAAGTCTGTGTCCAGCGCAATCACACTCATGGTGAGCGCAACCGGTATCGCCACAAGAGCGCCCAGCCGTAAAATCACGCTGGCTTCGAGTTTTTCCCACCAGAAATAAACCGCCAAAAGACCAAAGCCTAGAAAAGCTAAGCCGTCCCAATTTGGCGCAGCGGCCTTGTTCAATGAAAGAAGCAAGTAAAAGAGAAACACCGGTAACCCAAACCACATCAAGAACAGCACCTTGAATTGCTGATTGACGCGCCGCCAGCTTGCAATGACACCCCAGGCCAGCGCCAGAAAAAGAAACGGCGAGTACGCCAGAAAATGCTCGCCCAGAAAGGAAAGAACCTCAGCCGGATGAAAACCAAATCCATGCTCGAGACTTCCGCGCGAGCGCAAATGCGCGAGGGTGATCCAAGCATGCTGCTGGTTCCAGACTATCGGCGGCGCCATGCAGAGCGCGAACACGCCAAGCAACGAGTACAGACCAGGCCGTGCAAACTCCTGTCTGAGCCGCGGAGCCAAACCAAGCACCAATACGATCGAGATAAGCTCAAGTGCATTTGTGTATTTGGAAAGGAAACCAAGCCCGACCAGCAATCCAGTAAAAGGCCAGTACCAGGAAAAACGCGGACTTTTTTCCACCGCCAACCAGAACGTGAACATCACCGCCAGCCAAAAGAAAACTGACAACCCATCAATGGTCATTAGAAACGCGCCGATGTTAAATATCGGCGTGACGTTCAACGCGATCACCGCCCACAACCCAGCGGTGGCATTGAATAAACGCCGGGCGAAATAGAACAGCAGCAGGCTTGTTCCTGCTGCCAACAACGGACTAAAGAAGCGGACGCCAAACTCGTTCGCGCCAAGGAGCGCAGTGCTGGAGCGGATGGCAAAGGCAATGGCTGGTCCTTTGCTGAAGTATGCCGGCGCGAGCCGCTCTGACCACATCCAGTAATGCGCCTCGTCGAATTCCAGATCAGTGGTCGCCAGCATTGACAGTCGGATCGCCGTGAGCGGGACGATGAAAATCCAGACCGCGCGCGTGGTGCTCATGCGGGAAATTGCGGCGCGCCTTGGCGAGGGCGAGCAGGCTTTGGCTGGATGTTATCATCTGAATCGCCAACCAATGTCGGATGCCGCGCAGAAAGCTGCGGCATCCATTTGGGTCCGAAGATCCTCCAGATGAATTCGAACACGGCGAGCAACAACAGCGATTCACCAATTCCGAGGAAAACGGTAGCAATCACATCGCTGGGCCAATGCGAGCCGAGATAAATTCGCGAATAACCGACTGCAGCGGTGACGAACCAGTAGAGCCAGCCCCGCCGCCGGTAAAACAGCGTGCAAAAAACGGCAATTATGCTGTTGTTCTCTACATGTCCTGACGGAAAGGATGGTCCTGATTGGTTCCGATCGGAAGAATCGGAAAAGCGAATAGTCGGTCTCTTTAAAAGTGTGAGAAATTTAGGGTGCGCCTTCTGCAACTGTACCATCCGCACACTTTGTACCTGTTTCGGTCGACGACGATCGACGGCCGACTTTAACCCGCTGGTCACAAATGCTCCGATTAACAAGGACAATGCCAGGCAGATCACGAATGCGCGCGTTTTGAAACCGCCGACAAAGAGCGCGATGATTCCTACAACAACAAACAACGGCCTCCAAATCTCGCTGTCGCTCACTGCCGCCATGAACAAGTCCAGAAATGGACTTGTCCATTGTTGGTTAATCAAAGGAAACAGAGACTGGTCCATGCGAGTCAACTCGATCGGATTAAGGTTTAATCGCTAGCCGTCTAATAAACAAACGCGGGACAATGACGAAGCACGAATGACGAATGAAGCTAATGCCGAATGTTGAACGTCGAAGATCGAAGCAATGACAAATCCCGAACCGTAGCAAGCAGACAAAAACTTCGGATGGTGCGTTCGTCATTTGAGCATTCGAGTTTGTTTCATCATTCATCATTCATCATTCGTCATTTGATTCTCGCCATTTGTTTGGCCGTTACAGTATCAACACGTGGCCAGTCTCCTCCCGCTGCGAAGGACATCCTCGCTTCTGTGCGAATGATGGAGTCGCGCCAGCAGATCGATCTGCAGGGGCAGCTTCGACAAAATGACGTCGTAATTCCATTTCGGCTTGTGCAAAACGGGCCGCTGATTCGTTATTCATTCTCGAATCCGGATGAGAGCCTGCAGTTGCGTCTCGGCGAAAATAGTTCACGGCTTGATGTTGTGAGCGACGCCGGAACCGAAAAATTCGTTGGCTCGAAACTTAATGAAAGAATCCGCGACACGAGCGTGACGTACGAAGACTTGGCATTCAAATTCCTCTACTGGCCGGCTGCGCGCGTCCTGGGTGAGGAAAAAGTCCGCACTCGCAATTGCTGGAAGCTGCAACTGCGTGCCCCGTCGCGCGAGTCGCAGTATTCGAATGTGCTGCTGTGGATCGACAAGGCCAGCGGGGCACTCATGCGCATGGAAGGTTATGACTGGAACGCACAGTTGGCGAAGCGTTTTGAAGTGGTCTCGGCGCAGAAGATCGAAAAACGCTGGTTTCTAAAACAAATGCGGATCGAAGAATTCAAGCCAGGCACGAGCCACGTGGAGGCCCGCACGTATTTGGAGATTAAGAAGTAGGACGTCGGCGCTGCAGCTTGCCGCGTCCACGACATCGCAAGCCAGAGGCATGCGCTATTTTAGCGCGTCTGATGCTGATCGGATTTTGCCCCGCTGACAACGAGTCTGCGACCAAGGAATTCCTTGTCGTGCAATTCCTCCACGGCGCGTTTTGCTTCCTCGATGCTTTGCATCTGCACAAAGGCAAAACCTTTCGAGCGCTGGTTGTGCCGGTAACTTACGACCTCCGCATTCTGCACGTGTCCGACGCCGTTGAACAATTCAAAGAGATCGCTCTCAGTTGCGTCGAAGGACAAGTTCCCGACGTAAAGACGGGGCGAAGTCACGTCTATTCGTTCAGGCTTCCGCGCCGCGCGCGCTGGCTGCGCCCCATTGCGCGGCTGTCCTGCCGTTTTCTTTTTGTCTCTGTCGTTTCCGAAAAATTCGGCAACCCGCTGCCAGAATGTCTTTTTCTGCGTTTTCGCTGTTCCCTGCCGGTCCCGAAAGCGTTCGTTGTTCCCTCTGCGTCGGCCCCCACCGCGCGAGCGGTGTGGGCGTCTTCCGGATGAATAAGAGTTCATGTTGGTCCTCAAGTTTTTTCCAATTGTTAAAATGGCGGAGCGCCCCGAAAAGGTTCGGGACACCGTCCGCGGCGCGCGAATCATCAAGAGTCCAGTCAAACTTTCTCCTCTGCGACGCCAATGGAAACTCCGCCTCGTCGTGTCGGAAACGGACTCGTCTGGAAGCGAAACCCGGTGCACTCAGGCAACGAAACAGTATTGCGGCAATCGTTTGCAGCATTGGTTCAAGAACTCTGAATCGTCGTAGAAACCGGACGCTCGGAAGATCGAAGAAGATTCCCGACATTTCGGCCTGATTATGGCGTGCTTCCAAGGCCAATGCAAGTCCGACCAGTCAGACACGTCGAACTTCGCGTCTAATCCAATCATCGCGCAGCGAGTACGCGCGCGACTTGAGGTATTCTCGCGGACGCTCACCGCGGATCGGCTGCATGAAGTATCGCAACTCACGTCGGTTCAGCCTTGGCTCATAGCCGAATTCCGGCATGAGTTCCCGGCAATGCCATTCGACCCATCCGATTTCATCTTTGGAAAGTTCACTTTGCCACCGCGTCGCCGGTTCTGAGCTGATCTGCGAAAAGTTAATCCGGGCCGCGGAATTACCACTCCAGAACTGACCCACTTTCGTCGGTGTCAACACGGTGTCTGGATCGAAATCGATCTCCAAGTAATTGCAAACTTCGCCCATCGTCCTGGCCGGCTCGTACACCAATTTTTCATAGGGCACCACGAATCCGGGAACGTCTCCGTCGCGCACTCGCCTGGCCAGCCGCGCAGCGACCCGCCAATGCGCAATCACATAATAGGTCGAGAATCTTCCTGTTTGCCTCGTTTTCTCCAACGCGATTTGCGCCGCAAGAATGGCGCGCGGATCGCGAATCGTGACTAGGATTTTTGCGTGTGGGAAACGCCTGAGGATCTCCCGAATGTGGTTACGATTGGCCGGAGTCTTTTCCACCCACCGTCCTAGCGTATCCAACGGCCGTTGCAGCGTCGCCGCATACGCTTTGACCATGAGCGCAAGCAAATCCTTCTGGGTGTTCGCGGGATCAAATGCCACGCGCTCAAAGGTCTCGAGAAATTTCTGCCTCGGAAACGTCGAGTAATTCCGCTTGCCCCATTTGCATGGGCCACCGAACAGGACGTTCGAAAGCGATTGTTTGGTCAGGTAATCAAACTGCGCCCGGCGACCGCGTGGCGCGTATTTGGTCAGGACGGTAGGAAAATAAGCGGTTTCTTCCGGAAGAACGAGCAGCTGGGGATGATTATCGAGTAACGCCACCAAAAGCGTTGTGCCAGATTTCGCCTGACCTGCGATGAAACAGGCGCGTTGACCGAAGGGCAACTCCTGGATCGAACTCTTCATTTGCCACTGCGCAAAAACCAATCGACAAAACGCGGGAGTCCGTCGCTTAATCGCGTGGTTGGATTGTAGCCGAGCAATTTTCTTGCCTTGGAAATGTCTGCGCAAGTCCGAGGCATATCGCCGGGTTGCTCCGGCAGTTCGTTAATTTTTGCCTTTTTGCCGAGCGCATTTTCGATTGCCACGATCAAGTCTTTGAGCTGAATCGTCTCGCTCTCCCCAAAGTTGAAAACGTCGAATAGCGGGCCTTCGTACTGCAGCGCCGCCATGGTTCCCTGAATTACATCGTCAATGTATGTGTAATCCCTCCTGGTGCTGCCGTTCCCAAACTGGTCGATCGGTTGACCAGCGTAGATGCGCCGGGTGAATTGATGAATGGCGAGATCTGGCCGTTGCCGCGGCCCGTACACAGTGAAATAACGCAGCGCGACCACACGCATGTTGTACAGATACGAGTAAGTGGAGCAGAGAAATTCGCCTGCAACTTTCGTGGCGCCATAGGGACTGAGTGTCTGTGTGAGATGTTCGTCCTCAGAAAACGGAATCGTCTTCGAGGCTCCGTACACGGATGAGCTGGATGCAAAGATGAAGCGCTCGACACTTGTCATTCGCGCGGCCTCAAGCAGGTGTAATGTCCCAGTGACGTTTGTGTCGTAATAGAGCCGCGGTTCTTGAATCGATGGTCGAACACCTGCGCGCGCGGCCAGATGCGCGATCGTGTCAACTTTTTCGCGGTGAAATACATTTCGCACTGATTCGCCGTCACGAAGATCCACGTGGTGAATGGTCACGTCCTTGGCGAAACCGGCAATGTTGGCGTGCTTGATCTTCGGATCATAAAAATCATTGAAGTCGTCGAGGATGAGCACTTCATATCCGCCCGCCAGCAGCTTCTCGACAAGATGCGACCCGATAAAACCGGCGCCACCCGTAACGAGAATTCGCATCAGGCAAGAAGTTGAACCACGAAGGACACGAAGTGCACGAAGAAAATGATCGTGGAAACGAATGGTGCCGGTAGGGACGCCACGCTGCGGCGTCCGGTCGGCACAGCGCGCCGACCCTACCATTCAAAAATCGCGCCAGTGCGAAAGCAGATAAATCCAGTTCAACGCCAATGCTAAAATGACAGAGACACGCACAAACGTTCTCGCTCGTTGGGTGACAAAGGAGATTCGCAAACGTGGTGCGCGCGTTGTGAGTATCGCAAACGCGTAGAGATCAAACGCCATTATGCCGCATAGCGCTGTGAACACGAGCGGATTCCATTTCAATGCAGCGAGAAAGTGACCATGAAAGAATTGAATCGCACATCGCGTCATGCCACAGGTGACGCACGGCAATCCGGTAATCTCGTGAAAGATGCAGATGGGCCATGGCAAACCAAGCGTAAACCAAGCAACCGCGATGCCGAGCGAGGTAAGTGAAGCGCTCAGCCACACCAGCTCGTAATCGACTTCTCCCCCTTCCAACCGGCGCGCCACAACCCGCATAGTTCAGTGGCTCGAGTTGTGTTGAAGGAGCGCAAGCCCGCCGAACATGAATAGCAGCAACATTCCGCCGCCGCAACAAACAATGACGGGTAACAACACGGCAAGAGTGGCGCGGCCTGTATCAATTTCATGGGCGCGCGCCACGCCGATACAATTTGCCACTAGGCACCAGACAAGAGCAACGAGCCCACCACAGCATGGCACCAGTTGAAGCGGAGCAGTGGAACCTTGCGAAAAGGAGATGACGCGAAATGTCGTTTCGAACGCTTTGTTGGCACCGCCAACGACCATCAGAGCCAGGTGAACCAACCCGCCGAAAATGAATGGTGCAATAGCCACAGCAACCAAACGCCACACCAACATAACGAAACTCACACTCATACCCACCATGGGGCCAAAGCTCGTCTCGCGAGGGTTGAGAAAGCCCAGCGAGTTTAAAATGAGCGAGAAAATGAACCATACGATCACCCCTGCGCCGCCGCCGATGATGGCATAAAGCAGCGGCTCACCTAGCCCTCCTTCGGTCCGCATAACCGCGAATGCCGTGCCCGGCTTCGTCAGAACCATTGCCAGCGTTTCGATAAATGCATTGAAAAACCCGCGGTCCTGCCGGTGTTCCCAAGGCAGACCGCTGCGCGGAGCCGCCGTCGTCGTTCCTGGTGGCAAAGGCGCGCCCGTTTGGAGAGGCGGTACTCCCGCTGCTCCAGCTTGTATGTCGGCGAACTCCGCAAATTGCGAAAGTGGCTGCCAGTTTGCCATTCCTTCGCGCCAGCCAATGTCGCTGGCAGCAAAGCGGCCAGTGCGCAGGCCTTCGCGAATTTGCTCTTCAGAAAATACGCCCAAACTTGTTGCGCCCCGATTAACGTGGATCATGGCCATAGGCGCTCGTTCTAATGAAGCGCCGAACGAAGTGCAAGGTTAAATGAAGTGTTACAAGCGTTGCAACGAGTCCTCTTCGAGCTTGTAACTCTCTTAACCGTTTTGACTTTGTAACTCTTCTGATTTGTCCAGCGCTCGCCAGAAATACCACGCCGCGACCGAGCGGTACGGGCGCCATTTCTCGCCGATCTTCATTAGCTGCTTTGGCGTGGGAAGTTTCCGTTTGCCGAACGTTTTGGCGAAACCTTTGCGAACACCGTAGTCGTCAACGGGCCAGACGTCCGGCCGTCCGAGGTCAAAAAGGAGAAGCATCTCGACTGTCCAACGGCCAATTCCACGCACCTGTGTAAGACGCGCGATGATTTCGTCATCGCTCATTCGAAGGAGTGCGCGCCCTGATGGCACCGCTCCGTCAATCGTTTTTGCAGCGAGATCCTTTAACGCTGCGGCTTTGGCGCGCGAAAGACCGGCGCCACGAAGCATATCGTCCGGCGTTGCCAGGACTTTCTTCGGATCGAGCCATTTTCTTTTGGGATAAAGCGCCCGAACACGCCCAAAAATAGTTGCTGCGGCTTTTCCGTTTAGTTGCTGGTAAGCGATGGATTCCGCCAGTGCGTCAAACGGGCGGATTGCAACGGATGGCTTGATCTCATACGGCCGCGAACGCGCGATGAGGGCGGCCATGCGTGTTTCGCTCGCGCTGAGATGTTGGTGGGCGGAATCGTGGTCCATAAAGCGCGAGCGTAAATAAAATGACGAATGCCGAATGTCGAATGACGAATTAATGACGAATGAGGAAACGTCGGTTGCCGGATGCCGCAGCGCGCCCTGTTCATCGCCCTTGCCGAACGAATCCTTTTCAGTTTGGTGATTGCCATGGACACACAACTCACCTGGTATGGCCAGTCCGCTTTTAAGATTGTTACGCCCAACGGTCATGTTCTGCTTATTGATCCCTGGCTGACGAACCCGGTTCATGATCGGGGCAAAGACGAAGTCGCGGGACTGAAGCGTGTTGATTTGATTCTCGTTACGCACGGACATTCCGATCATGTGGGAGACGCGGTTGAGATCGGGAAAAAGACGCGTGCGAAACTGGTAGCAACATTCGATTTATCGGCGGCGATTGTTACCACCCTGGGTTATCCGAGTGAGCTCGCTGATGTTGAAACAACCGGGCACATAGGTGGCACGCTCACTCTTCTCGGAGGCGAAATCGCAGTTACGTTTGTGCCCGCGTGGCATGGCTCCGGAGTTTCCAAAGAGGAAACCGCACCGTCGGTTTACGCCGGCAATCCCGCCGGATTAGTGATCGCGATTCGCGGCGGCCCCACGATTTATCATACTGGCGACACGGATTTGTTTTCCGACATGGCGCTGGTGTCCCGTTTCCACAAGATCGACATCATGCTGGTTTGCATCGGGGACCATTTTACGATGGGACCTGACCGTGCGGCAGAAGCAGTAAAGCTGGTCAAAGCGCGGACAGTGATTCCGATGCATTACGGAACCTTTCCGGTTTTGACAGGAACACCTGAAGTATTCGAACGCGAACTGAAAACGCGTAAATCAAAGGCGGAGTTGCGCGTGATAAAAATCGGCCAAACGCTTACTCTCGACGAAGCTAAAGATTCATCGTTACAAGGCTCAAAGCGAGGGCGCAGCGCGTAGCCCGTCGCCAGCGACAGCAAGTGAAAAGCGCTTGCCCGCCACTCGTTTCTGTCCCCAGGCAAGGCTTTGGTCGAATTTGATTCAGATTCTGAACACCGAACTGGTGCGGTCCGCAGATGAGGATGAGGTACTTTCTATTCCGAGGAACCTGAACCTGGAGGCGCATTAAGCTGTTTGAGACCCTCCGGCGTGAATTCGGTGTCTGCGTAGGTCACACCGCGCTTAAGACGTGACCCGGTTATGGGAGTGACAGAGCCGCCGGGCCCGTAAACTTTGAGATCGACTGGAAGTGAATCACCTCCCTCGAGCAAAACGCGAGTGGTATTGATGCGTCGAATAACTTTGCCTGACGAGCCATATTTTTCGATGCGTAGAGGTACCAGTCGGCGCGAATCAATCCAGCTTTTCACGCTAGAGTAAGAGGAGGTGTGGCCTTTGTCCGGTTTTGATTCCAGAATCTGGCAGGGAGTGCCGTCCATGTCTTCCGTGCCAACGATTGTCTGCTGAGTCCAGGCGAAAGGACTGTCAATGATGTCTTCGTAAGAAAGATCGCTGCCGAAGAGCGGTTGCTTCACCTCGGCCGACCCAATCGATCTAGGATTGTTCGGCGGCGTGAACAATGTCCCACTGAATTTGCGTCCGGATCGGTGAAGCAAAATCGATTCACCTTTCCGCTCTTTCGGAAAAAGTATTTGATAAACGATGTCGCCGACCGCGTCGGAAACACGAGACTTGATTTGAATCTGAAGGGTTTGTTTTTCGCCGCTTCCGATCTCCATTCGAATCCGGACGAACATTGAACCGCTTTGCTTTGCACGCAGTTTAGCGGCCAACTCCGAGGCTGTGTCGGCGGCGGACCCGACGTAGGGGAGGGCAAGGCCAACACAGATGCCGACGAAACAGGTCCTTCTAATGCGAAAATGAAGATTCATAAGTAATTCTACGAAGCATTTGGTTTGTTCAGCCATGTAAGGCAAGGCTCGGCGTCAACCGCGAACTCCGCCATGCCGGATAGAAACCGCTCAGAACGCCGACGCAGACAGCGATACTAACGGCCATCAGTATTAGGTTAAAGCTGAGATCCGGTTCCAGTAGCCCACGGATGGCGGGCGCAGCCTGCATCAGGTGAACTCCTATAACGCCTAATCCTACTCCGATGATTCCACCGAGTAATCCGAGCATTGCCGATTCGCATAAAATCATTCGCACGATCCGGCTGCGCTTCCACCCGAGTGCCAGCAAAATTGCGATCTCCTGCCTTCGTTCAAACACACTCATAAGCATGGTATTTGTTACGCCGAGCACACCGACCAGTATTGCCAGCAGTGATGTGCCCCAGCTCATTGCACTAATCACGCGGTAGCCCTCGGTGTGGGCCAGGTGTTCGCCCGCGGGCTCGGCATGGGCTTCCGGAATAAGCCGTGACATTTCTTCGCAAAGCCGCCGGATTTCGGCGTCGTTAGTCCCGGTGACAACTCGCACGTCAATCGCGCTGATTTTGTCCTGGTTTCCCGTGATCTGCTGCAGTAGCGGCAATGAAAGAATGATCGAACCGTTCTCAACAAAGGCACCCCCTTCGACAATGCCAACGACAGTGAGTTCTTCAGTCTCGATCTGAACCGTGTCGCCCACTTTCTTTTTCAACACATCCGCAGCGGTCGTGCCGAGAAGCACCGCCCGCTCCATCTGGTCCTTTGGCATTCGTCCAGAGACGAGCTTGAGATTTTCCCAGGCAAAACAGCCCCATTCGCGCCCCGACACAATCATCAGCTCGGCGTTCTCGACGCTCATTAAGTCGACGAGAATCATACATGTTGCGGCAACACCGGGCAGATGCGCAATGCGATCGCGCGTAGCTGCGGGAAACGGCTTCGGCGTCAGCGACCCGCGCATGTTATGAACGACAATTTCGGTACCACGCGACTTCATACCTGCGGTCCAGCTTGCTACCAGGCCGCGGGACAATCCAATCAATGCCACGACGGCGGCGATACCCACTGAAATTCCCAAAAGCGTCAAACCGGTGCGGATCGGTCGGCGCTTGAGACCGCGCGTGATAACATCGAAAAAAGTCATCTCATGCGTTCCTGGAAAGGTTTGCCGGATCGCCATCGAAAACAACCTGGCCGTCCTTCATCTGGATCGCACGCGATGCGCGCGACGCAACACTCATATCGTGGGTGATGAGGATCCGCGTCATGCGACGGTCGAAGTGCAGGGAGGTGATTAGATCGAGTATGTGTTTGGCGCTTTCGCTGTCCAAATTCCCCGTGGGTTCGTCGGCCAAAAGAACCGAAGGAGAATTCGCCAGGCTTCTGGCGATGGCGACGCGCTGGCGCTCCCCGCCGGAAAGCTTGGCGGGAAAATGATTCACTCGCTGTTCGAGCCCGACCGCTTTCAACAATTCGAGCGCGCGCGTTTTTCGCGCGGTACGCGACTCGTGATTTTCGAACATCGGAATCTGAACATTCTCAATCGCGGTAAAGGTGGGAAGCAGATGAAACGCTTGAAAGATGAACCCGATCTCGTGCGCTCGATAGGCCGCAGGGTCGGGCAAATCGAGCAGTGATTTGCCCCGATACTTCAATGTTCCGGCGGTCGGCTGGTCGAGTGCGCCGAGCATTTGCAGCAAAGTTGTCTTGCCGCTCCCACTTGGGCCAACGATCGCGACAAACTCGCCTTCCCTGATTTGAAAATCCACACCTCGTAAAGCGTGCACCTGGCCATCGTCGTAATCCTTTTTAAGGCCAGCCGCCTCAAAGACGAAAGGCGACGTGGCATTCTGGGTGGAATCCGACGGCGTGTTCATAATGAAACAGGAAGCCGCGAAAGGAGCTGCGGCGTGCGCTGGCGGCTATGTTGTGACTTAATGCAGGTAAGCCCGTTCGTCGCGCAGAGCTTCATTCGTCGGTTTCTTATTTGCGACGAATTCGCGATGCTCACGTAATCGGCTCTCAGTCGCATCGCACCATTGCGCTCCGACGCGAGGATTCGCCAGGCTGCGGATCAGGTCCGGCAACGCCTGTCGATAGCTCATGAATGGAGCCACGTCATCGGGTCTTTTCGGTATGAGCACGGACGTAAACTCAGGCAGCACGCGATGCGGAAGTCCGGCATTTTGATGATGCACGCCGTGGTAAGGTTCGTGAAGCAACGTGTAAGCAAATAAATGGCCGAGCCAGCTCTTCGGAACAATGCTTCGGGTAGAGCTATTCACGGTATTGCCGGTCAGGCCAACGTGTTCGATGTATTTGCGCCAGCTCTGAAGATTTGCCGCTATCAATCCCGGGACCAAATACATCCAGAGAAAATATTTCCACACCCCAAAAAAGGCGATTGCAGTCAGAATGGCAGTCCAGACGACAGCCGCCAGGGCAAGCTCAGCCCAAATTCTCCTTCTCACCTTGCGGCTACGGACTAACGAGGGTCGGTGCAGGAAAACGCGCAAGAAGATTAACGGTGAATAGAACAGGCCGACGGTGAGTTCGAGGAGAGCAGCCAAGCGTCGCGCCCAACGGGGCGCTTTGGTGATGACTAACGGCCAGAGCTCAGTATCGCGCTCGGTGGCAAGGTGCATGTGATGCATTTGATGCACCACCCGATACAGGCTGAACGGCAGGAAACTAAATACGCCGAGGATTACACCATCGAATTCATTCAAACGACGGCTCTTCCGCAACAGACCATGCGACGCCTCGTGAAACCCAATCAACAGCCCGTGCATAAGATGGGCGGCGACCAGGACAAGAGGCAGCGCCAGCCAAAGCCATCCGCTCCAGACCACCCCCCAGAGCGCGACTTCGGTGAAAGCGAGCGAGAACACAAGGGTCTGGAATGCGACGCAGCTCACGTCATGCTTTTTGTGCAGCTCGGGAACGCCTTCGGCAGTTGTCGCTATTTTTGCCATTTCAGTTTGTCAGGACGGCTGTTCGCCTTTCGGGCACGCGGCAAATGCTTTCCAGCACTGTCCTGAATAAACGCCCCAGTTCTTCTATTTCAGGTTGTGAAAAGAGATTTTCCCGGAACAGCCAAACCACTTCAAGCGCGTCACCCAGTTCTGTTATCTCGCATCCCAGATCGAACCGGGGCGTTCCGGTCGAGCGCATCCTTAGCGTAAGTGAGAGCCCTCGAATCTCCACGTCAGGCACGGGGTGATTTTGTAAAGCAAATCGCACTTCAAAAATCGGGTTGTGTTTTGGCGACGGACGTTCGCCTATTGCCCGGACAAGTTCGGCAAACGGCATCGCGTTTGCAAATGAATCGACTGTGGATTGGTGAACGATTCGTAAATGCTCCGCAAAAGGACGATTCCGTTCCACCTGCTCCCGCAGGGGAACCACGCCGGAAAAATATCCCATCGTCTCACGGACATCCTGCCTCGTGCGGTTGGCGACCGGCGTTCCCACTACAATGTCTTCGGCGCCGGTCCACCGCGACAGCGTAACTTGGAAGGCTGCAAGCAAAGTGCTAAAAAGCGTGGCGCCGCTGCGGCGGGCCAACTCCCGCACGGGTCCGCTGATCTCCGCCGGTAATTGCGAAACCAATCGTCGCGGCAGAAAGACGACGTCGGCTTCGTCCGGCACACTCCACAGCCGGCGTATCCCGGTTAGGCGCGATTTCCAAAACGCGATACGCGGTTCCAGCTCGGCCGGCTGCCAGAATGCACGTTCGGCGGTCCCCCAGGCGGAATAGGATGTCGGCACAGGAGCAAGTCCGTTGGATGCACCGTTGCGCTGTTGGACGTAGGCGGCGCATAGATCCTGGACGAAGACGCCCAACGTCCACCCGTCGGCGATGGCGTGATGAATTGTGAAAACCATCACCTGGTCGTCGGGCGCGCGGCGGAGCACTTCCACTCTATACAGAGGACACTGGACCAAATCGAACGGTTCGTAGAAAATCCCGAGCGCGAGCTCTTCGATTGCTTGCGCCGAACTGTTTGACGGAATGTCACGAAACCGCATCACCGGCTCGCGCTGCGTTCGGATCAACTGAACGGGCCCGTTTTTGCCGGGCAAGACAGAAAGCCGCAACACTTCCTGTCGGTTAACCACGCGTTGCATGGAAGCCACGCAATCTTCCGGTGAGATGAGACCGCGCACGTTAATTACGCAGCAAATATGGTTCGACACATGGGCGGGAGGGGCAAGGGATGTTTCCCACAATTCGCGCTGTGGAAAGGTCAGCGGATGGAGACAGGCTTCTCCGTTGGCAAGCCATTGTTTGAATCGAGCGCGTTTATCGTCAGTCATGCGCGCTTTTCTCCAATACAATGTTTTGCTCGTCGCCGAGGAGCTGGTCGATCTGTTCGTTGGAAAGGGCGTCGAGATCAACTTCAACCGTGGACGGAGCCGGGTCTGCTACGGTAATTGGTGCCGCTGCCGGCGCAGCAGTTGGCGGCGCCGTGCCGCCTACGTGGCCAGCGATCAAACTCGCAATCTGACCAATAGTTCGCGCGCGCATCAAACTCGTAGGGGGAAGAGCGACACCGATGGCCGCCTCCAGCGAATTCTCGATCTCGACGCCCATCAATGAGTCGAGGCCGAGGTCGGTGAGGGGTTGGTCATCCCGTAACGTGTCAGGCTTTACGCGAAGAACGGAGCCGACAACTTCACGGACTGCTTGCGCGATCACCGTTTCCTTCTCCTCAGGAGCCGCCGATTCGATCCGGTTGCGCCAATCGGTGGTGCCGCCGTTAGTCTCGCGACTTTCGACCGACGCGAAGATGCGCTCGAGAAGCGGGTTCCCTTGCATGCCTCGGAAAAATGTTTTCCATTTGGCCCAGTCAACCCGGATAGCGGCGATCTGAGTGTTGCCGGCGGAGAGCGAAGACTCGAGGATGGAGATCACTTCACCGGGCGATAGTGCACTGACACCCTGCTTCCCTAGAAACTCGGCGACGCGTTCGTTACGCGCGACGTAACCTTCTCCGCCAAGGACGCCC
>WNGC01003371.1_pt1 | contig 17855 bp, 18 predicted proteins | sample 5400051 | NCBI WGS metagenome assembly WNGC01 (sample SAMN13153368, study PRJNA577476) | soil metagenome | isolation source: 20 cm soil or saprolite under grassland replicate 2 | place: USA:California | collected 2016-06-15
CGGTTTCTCCGCGGCGAAGGCCCGGGTCTACTGGTCATGGATGAATTTCAAATGCTGGGCGATCCGATGCGGGGCGTGCATTACGAGCTCGCCGTCGCCCTCGCTCCGAAAGCAACACAGTTGCTCTTTTTGAGCGGGAGCGTGGCCAACCCGCGCGACGTGGTCGCCTGGCTGCAACGCATCGGACGTCACGCCGTCCTCATCGAACATAAGACGCGACCGGTGCCGCTGGAGGAAACCGATCTCGAAAATTTGTCCGATTCCCAATTTGTTCAGTCGCGCAATTTCTGGCCGCGCATGATTGGCCGCGCCATGCGCGCGGACCTCGCTCCGGTGTTGGTGTTCGCGCCGCGTCGCGCTGCTGCCGAACAGATCGCGCAAGCCATCGCGGCGGCCCTGCCAGTGCGCGATCCGCTGCGATTGACCCCGGCCCAGGAAGCAACCGCGGGGAAGAGCCTGACGAAACTCTTGCGGAATCGTGTGGCGTATCATCACAGCGGACTCAGTTACGCCGCACGCGCCGGCGTGGTGGAATCGCTCGCCAAAGCGGGACAACTCAATGTCGTCGTCGCGACGATGGGGCTTGCCGCCGGGATCAATTTTTCGATGCGCTCGGTGATCGTGACCGATCGACGTTATTTTGCCGGCAATTTCGAGCGCCAGGTCGAAGCGGACGAGCTTCTCCAGATGTTTGGGCGCGCCGGCCGCCGTGGTCTCGATGAAGTCGGTCACGCGCTTTACACGAACGATCCGCCCCGGTTGAGCGACGCAAAAGCGCGCCAGCTGAGACGCGTAGCCCAGGTAGATTGGCCCAGTCTGATCAGTGTGATGCATGCGGCCACACAGCGCGGCGAACAACCGTTCGCGGCGGCGGTGCAACTGACCGAGTCATTGTTCAGCGTGCAACGCGTGCCGCTCGGCGTCGAACACTCACTCGAAAGCGGGCCGCGGCCGTGTGGATTTTGGGTGACCGATGAGCGCGCGCGGTTCGTCCGGCGCGGAATGATCGAGATGCTGAACGTTCTCGAAAAATGGGAACCGAAACCGGCGGCAGAAAGCGTGATGCTGGGTCGCGCTTTTGTGCGCGAAAACGATCGGTGGCGGCGGGCGCTGACCGTGCCGCATATGCTCAACGGGGTCGGCACGGGAAATCTCTGCCGGCTGCGCGAGCAGAACCATTACGGGCGCGAGTTGCCGGTCGCGACGGTGCTGGCTTCCGGAGAGGTGGCATTGGTAAAATGGCTGAAGAAAGCACTGAGAAAAGAAAACGCCGAACGGTGCGAGCCGCACCGGCAGCTGACGTCCAGCCCCGAAAAACTCTCGGGGCGGCGCGCCGAATGTCCAATTAAAGATTTGGCTGCGCGGCGCGGAATTTTTACCCATGCACAATTTGAAACTGAGATCCGGCCACAGCTCGTTGAGCTGGTGAAGCCGGGCACAATCGTCGACTGGATCATGCGCGGAAATCTGCTCTCGCTCCGGCTCGATTACGCCGATGTGCCGGTGAACGCTCACATCGATTCGGCTGGCAAGGCGTTAATCGATCCGCCGGAGCGCAAGAATCTGCCGGACGTTTGTCGAACGTGCGATCAGTTGGAGCACGATAAAACCGTTGCGATCGTGCACTCGCCGACGTACGCGTGGCGACATCTTGGACTGGTTGAACCTGACGGCACACCGACGAGGCGAGGAATGATCTTCTCATTTTTCCACGGCGGCGAAGGTCTGGCGGTGGCGGTCGCGCTCGAAGACGAAACCTATCCGATCGACGAATTGGTTTTCGATCTGGCCAATATTCGCGCCGGTCCGCGCTTCGCCGGCGAGGACGCCCCGATGGGCGGGCGGCTTGGCATTTTGTGTCAGCGAGTCTACCGCCGGGCCGATTATCCAGGTTACCTCAACATGGGTGTGCCGGTGCAATATGGCGCCGGTGCATCGGAAGTGGTGCGCGCGCTGGTGGCCGATCCGCGCTCCAAGCACAAGCTAACAAACGAACTGTTGCGTCACGGCGACATCGAACGGGCTCTGGTGGAGTGGCGCAGCATACTTCGCCACATCGTCCTTGCGCCCGCCTATCCGTGGTCGCGATGGACGGAACTGAAAGCGGCGGCCGAAGAGCTTATCGATAAGACGGCTTCGCCTACATCTGCTGTGGATCTTGCCACGTTGGTTCCGTTGCAGCAGCGGTCTTGAGGAAGTGGCGCCACGGCAAGGCAAGCATCATCTTTGGCGAAATCCAAGTTTTGATGAACTCTAAGGTTCTAAGAAGAATGCCGTCGTCTCCTCATCCATCTGACGCGCGCGAAACACGCATGGTTCCCATGGTTCCCAAGTTTTCCGGCGTCAGCGCCGCCGGCTACAGTTACCTAATCACTGCATATCCGGGGTAAGGCCTTTGCCGCCTTCGGCAATGAAGCGGTCGATCCGCGCCCTGACAACGGGCAGCGGTACCGAGCCAAGCTCCGCAGCCAGTGTGTTAGCGAAATTCTTGCTCGAGCCGCGGGCCGTTGGGCCAGAGAAGGTTCTTTAGCGCGTAAAGCTCCAGTGCGAATGGGATATAACCGCCATACCCAAGCAGAGGCATCTCGAAAATTCGCAAAAATTCCGCGCCTGGGATGTGATAAATCCATTTGGGGAATGAATAATAGTTCCACAGCTCCCAGAAGAAGCCGCATATCAGCGCGCCAAGTGCGAGACAAACGACGATACGCCAGTCGCCGTCGCGCAGGTTCTGTAGAAAATGCGGCTGGCGTCTCCAGTAGTTAATCGGCTCGCAAATTAAAACGAGCGAGATCCAGGTGAAAGGATAAAAGAGCTTCGGCCAGGCAAGCAGCGTTGTCAGCATGCCGAGGCCGAAGACAAATAAAGCGGCAAAAACTCCTGGCGTCGCAGGCACACGTGGGCCGGACCTGAACTTTTGTGTCCAATGAAAGCTCTGGATCAGCTCCGCGGTTTCAAATACTGCCGGAACGACAGTCGAGAACGAGATTGTGCAAAGCAGATTGAATTCAACCGGACTGAACAGCTCGCGCCCAAGATATTGCCAGTTGGCGGTGCGTAGATTGATCAGCTCAAACAACCACCAGACCGGTGCCGAAAAACAAAAGAGCAGCACAAATCTTTTTCGTGAACGCGACCAGAGGGAATTGCCAGCGCGTCTCCAGACGAAAGCGTCGACGACAAAAATATATCCGAGCCAGAGCGGGAAGAATAGAACGGAGCTCCGCACGCCGGGGAGCATCCAGTTGAGCGGCCAGCAAACGGCTATCAACAGCAGCCCTACCCAACCACGTGCCGGCCAAGGTCGATTTAATCGAATCATATCAGAATATGCAGCTCGCCGCCTTATGCCGTTATTGGGACGCCGCTCTGCGGATTTCACGTGTTACTTCTTCTGGCGTTTTGCGTCGTCCTTTTATCGGCCCGAGGTATGGACTTATTTTACGCTCACCTGGCGCTTCAGGTTCTCCTCTCCCTCAGGGAGAGGATTGAGGTGAGGGGCTATCATCGCCAAAGCAATCTCGTTGAACCGTTCGCAACGACCAATCGAACAGGCGCCGGCCCAGTGAGCGCCTCTACAACGGCCCCGAGACCTGCTCACTCCATATCCGGATAAGGGCCTTTACCGCCTTCGGCGATGAAGCGGTCGATCCGCGCCGTGACAACAGCACGGCATCGTGGAACGCGCGGATGTTGAATTTCGCTCCGAGCGTTTTCTCCGCCTTTTCGCGGGCACGCACAATTGCGACCTCGCCATCTAATAAGAGAGGCCTTGCCCGGGCCAGGCGATGTAACGGTCCACCTCAACGCGGGTAGCGAGCGAGTTTCAACGAAAAAGTAAGAAGGAGTTTCAAGGCGTGACGTTCGATTTAATTATGTATGTGGAATGGTCGTATTCTTCTGTTTGCCCTCAGCCTAGGTCTTGCTTTCGCTGGATCGATTTGCGCCGACGACAATGTGCGGACGGTGCAGGAAAAATTGCGCGACGGCGGTTTTTATTCAGGCGAGATCGACGGCGCATATAGCAGCGAGCTGGCTGCGGCGCTGACGCGTTACCAGGTTCGCAAAGGACTGGCGGTTACCGGGCAGCTCGACGTCGACACGAGCGACGCGTTGGGCGCGAAGCCGGCGGTGGCCACGAGCGCAGCTGCTCCCGGGCAGAGTTCAGAGACGTGGCGTCGGTTGCGAAGACGCGAGAGGCAAACAACATCAACGAACGCGCGTGAGAAATCCTCGGCGCGCACCGATCGCGCGGACTCGGAGGCAGAACCAGCACAAAGCAGTCCGGTTGCGACTCCAGCGACATCGGAACTTGCAACCCAATCCGCAGATTCGCCGTCCCGTGCTGCGCCGATTTCCGGCGCGGAACCAGCGTCAGCAGCGGCGGCTCCAGCGCAAACGTCGGCGGACACCACGGAACCGGCGTCAGCGCCGCCGGCTCCAGTCGCCGGTTCTTCGCGTGATGGTGACATCAGCACGGAACGGCTGCGCGATTATGTCGGTGCATTTGTGCTCGCCGGACTGGACCCGCACGTCGGATCGGAAGCGGATTTCTTTGCGGATCGCGTTAAGTACTACGACCAGGGCGTGGTTGATCGCGAAAAAATCCGCAACGATTTACAGGATTACGCGGCACACTGGCCGGAACGGCACTTTTGGTTCGCCGGCAATATCATAATCGAGCCGCAGCACCGGAAGCGTGTACGGGTGACGTTTCCGCTCCGATACGAGCTGCGTAACGGCGCCACGTATTCGACCGGCACGATCAACAAAACACTTGTTCTGGAACCGACCGGCGACGATCTCCAAATCGTCGAGGTCAATGAAACCAAAGCTGAGTAGCGTTTGGCGAGACCCCTCTTCGAAGAATTGTGACTGGTGATCAGTGATAGGTGATCGTTTACAGACCGGGATTGCGACGTGGAGTCCTTCTTAAACATCACACAGGTGACCTTATGCATCACAAAGCCTCGTACCGTGGGCGACTCCGATTATTTGGGCAATGCATACTTCCTCGGCGCGAGACGACGTCGCAATTGGAGGAATGGTCGCTCGACTGCGAAGAATAAGAGCGTCGCGGCGGCATAGACAGCAATCTCGACCCCGATAAGAGCTAGCGCAGATGTCTCCTGGATGTTGTGAGACGAACAGAATTGTTCGACCCCGTTAATAGCAAGTTTTTGAATCAGATAGGCGCTATATGCGATGCTGGCGATAAAAGCGGCGCCGGGAATCGCAATTCGACAGAGCGGTAGCCGCGGACTGACGGCACAAACAAGAAGCGCGGCCATGCCGATAGCGATGAGTGGGAATTGCCAGACACAGGCAACAACAGTGAGGGTTTCGATTTCGCCGAGATATAACGCGCAAGCAATTAGCCCGAGCGCGGGGAGCCAAAGCCAGGGCGCGCAGTTCATCACGCGTTGCCACCAAGTCGGTCGAAATTTTTCGATCGCGGCCAGAACGACGCCGAACACAAGCGGATCTAGCCGGGTCCAGGTTGGATAATAGATCCACGCTTGAAATCCGCGAAATGACACGCCGCCGCCATTAACTGATGGATTCTGTGCAGCCAGAAGAGCGCGTAAGCCGATGCCGCCAAAAACGATCAGGCATGGGATGATGATGGCCGCGCGTGGACGCCGAAAGAGAAAGAGCAAGAGAAAAGGTAGAGCAAGATAGAATTGGTCCTCGACCGCGAGAGACCAGGCATGTGAGAAAGCGGTTCCGCCATGGAGCGCGATGTTTTGCACCGACAACAGAAATTTCCAGAGCGGCTGCGACATCTCGGAATATTCGCGCCACGACGGCAACAAAAAATAAATAGCAAGCACGACGAAGTAGGCCGGCATGATTCGCAACGCGCGGCGTGTGAAGAACCGGCCGAGACTGATGCGCTGATCGCGCGCAAGCGGCGCGAGCAATTGGCCACCGATCAAATAACCGCTAAGGACAAAGAAAAGATCGACACCGATCCAACCGAAACGATCGATTCGGCCGGGCAATTTGAATCCGAAAAGCGCAGCGTGATAAACGACAACGACGATAATTGCGAGCGAGCGGAGCAGATCGAGCCCTGGCTGACGCTTGCGGTCGCTAAATCGCGGATCAATCGCAGTCTCGGATTGATGGGCCATTAATTATAGTTCGCCGATTCTGGCGAAATCTTTCGGTTAATTATTTGCGCCTCTGTCGCGGGTTGTCGCAGAATTGTCGTTTGACCGTTCGCGAAACTGTAATCGTGTTGAGAAAGGCTGATTAAGCCGAAACAAAAGGGAGAAAAAACCATGAAAGCAGTGCGGATCGAGCGTTATGGAAACGAAGAAGTGGTTGAAATCGCTGACGTGGATCGGCCGAAGCCGGGTGCCGGCCAGGTGCTGGTGAAGGTGAAGGCGGCGGCGGTGAATCCTGTGGACTGGAAAATCCGCGAGGGACTCGGTGAGATGTTTGGGTTGAAGCCGCCGCTGATTCTTGGATGCGAAGTGGCAGGGACTGTGGAGACAGTTGGCGACAATGTGGAGGACTTTTCACCGGGCCATGACGTCTATGGTTATCTCGGCGCGTACAGCGGCGGTTACGCGGAATATGTGGCAGCGCCAGCCAGCGAATTCGTGCGCAAGCCGAAGCAGATTAATTTCGATGCGGCGGCGGCGGTGCCAGTGGGCGCGTTAACGGCGTCGCAGGGAATTTTCGATCACGGCAAGCTAACGAGCGGCCAGCGCATCCTGATCACGGGAGCGTCGGGCGCGGTCGGTTCGATGGCGGTGCAGTTGGCGAACGTGATAGGTGCTCACGTGATTGGGACCGGGTCGGGCCGTAACGAAGAGTTTGTGCGAGGGCTCGGGGCGGATGAGTTCATCGATTATAAAAAGGGAAAATTTGAAGAGGAGGTGAGCGACGTGGACGTGGTGTTCGACACCGTGGGTAGCGAGACGCAGGACGGCGCGTTTCGAACGCTCAAGCGCGGCGGCGTTCTTGTGAGCACGGTTAACCCGCCGTCAGAGGAAAAGGCAAAGCAGTTCGGGGTAAAAGGGGCGATGGTGATGGTGACGCCGAAGCCTGATCAACTCGCGGAGATCAATCGTCTAGTCGAGACCGGGAAATTGAAGGTGCGCGTCGCAAAGGTGTTGCCGCTGGCGGAAGTGAAGAAGGCGCACCAACTCTCGGCGAGCGGACATGCGGACGGGAAGATTATTTTTCGGCCCTAGTCCGAACTCCGGCGCGTACATCGCGTGTTCCGGAACTCTCGAAGGCAAGTCTTCGACTGGCGTGGCGTTACCCGCGCTACAGGGTCGTATTCAAAAGATGTCGTCGATTCCTATTCTTCGTGTGAGGTTCAATTTCATCCGAATGCGCAGCGGGTCACCGATGCTGTGCGAAAGCTGACAACGCCATCGGCGCGACGCATACTACGTCGCAATGCTTGATCCGTCTGCCGATGAAATTTGTAGTTGGAGCAATTCCGTCACCCAATTCATGGCCGATTATCTCGGCGATCTCCGCGATCGCGGGGTGTATCGTCACATGGTTTCACGCGCGATTCGCAAACGGCTCGATCCCGCGCTTCCGATCGACGGAAGCGATTTTGACGAACTATTGAAGTTTTTTCGCGAGGCCATTGTCCCGTTTAGCCGGCAGAACGCGCATCCCCGCATGTTTGGGTATGTGCAATCGCCTGGTACTCCGCTCGGCGCGTTTGCCGATCTGCTCGCCTCGACCTTAAACGCGAATCTCACGGTGTGGCGTTCGGCGCCGGCGCCGGTGGAGCTCGAGCGTCTGACGATCGATTGGATCCGGCAAATTCTTGGATTCAAAGCCGAAGCCGGTGGGCTTTTTGTCAGCGGTGGGTCGATGGCCAATTTGGCCGCGCTCGCCGCGGCGCGGCAGACGAAATATGATTCGTCAGGTCGCTTGCGCATTTACGCGTCGACCGAGACGCATTTTTCCATCTCCAAGGCAGCAGCGCTTTTGGGAATCGGGCGAGAGAATGTGCGCCTCGTCGCTGTCGACGAGCGCTTCAAAATCCGCGTGGACGATCTCGTAGCAAAAAATTACCGCTGACCTGGAGGCGGGCTACCTTCCATTCTGCGTGGTTGCTAATGCCGGAACCGTGAACACTGGCGCGGTCGACCCGTTAGCGGAGATTCGAGAGATTGCGGATCGCTTCCAACTCTGGATGCATGTAGATGGAAGTTATGGCGCTTTTGCCGTTCTCGCGGAATCGGCGAAAAAATTGTTCGCAGGGATTGGCCGGTGGATGTTGGCTGCGTGATTTATCGCGAGCCAGAGATCGCGCGCGCCGCTTTTGCCCATGAGGCCGAATATACTCGGATCATTGGGCAACAGGCAGACGAGGCGTTCGCATTCTGGGATTATGGCCCGGAGCTATCGCGGCGTTTCCGGGCTCTTAAAGTATGGATGTTGTTAAAAGGCGTTGGCCTCGATTACTTGGGCGAGGCGATTGAAAGCAATCTTGCTTGTGCGCGCCACTTGGAGTCGATGGTCCGAGCCAGCAATGACTTCGAGATGGTCGCGCCGATCGAATTGTCGATCTTCTGCTTTCGTCACGTGCCGGCGCAGCTCAGGAATGGATCGCCACAGGCGATCGATGCATTTAATGAACGCCTCTTGATTGCACTGCAACGAGATGGCAGTTCGTATCTCTCGAATGCCACGCTCGGCGGTCGCTTCGCTCTGCGCGGGTGCGTGCTCAATTATCGGACCACTTTGCGCGACATGGAGATACTGCTCGATGATTTGCGACGCGTAGCACGGTCGTTAGCCGCTTTCGCCTAGCTGCAAATCAAGTCGCATCGCGCAGGAGCGGCTTCAATTGGACTGCCGTTGCTCGTGGCGCGTCAGTGAACTCGCTCGTTCCCAAACTTTGCCTTGATTACTCGCACTGCCCTGTGCTTGCGATTCCCGATCGCGACGCATTCTATGTCGCTGATCCTTCGGCTCCATTTAACGCAGAGTTCTTTCCTGCGTTTAACGAAAACTTCGCCGCCATGCGTTGTAGCTGCTCAAGCGGAGTTAGCCCGCCGCAGCAGCCTTGGCGCGAGCGCGTTCGTTGCAGGCGGCGCGCAACGCTTTCATCTCAGCGCGCAGTACCACCATCCGTGGACCGACGCCTTTGTATTTCTTCGTAGCCCCTGTGACTGTCCGATTGACCGCGCCCTGGTTGACAAGGCCCTGAAGCTTTTCGTAAGCGCGCAGGCGCAGCATCTCTTCGCCGCCACTGGCTGCGTTTCGCTCCCGCAGATTGAGCAGGACAATTTCAAATAACGGCTTGAATTCGAAGGTGGCCTTCGACGAAAGCACCGCGACCAACTCTTCGGTAATGTTGTCGGGCGCGCGGCGCGTGAAAGAGATGCCAGAGCGTTTAGACATTCAAGACTATAGACCAGATTCGAAAAATAGCGACCGAGCCCGCTTTGTAAGACCGTCTCATCAGCGAAGTCGGTCGCTTTCCGTCGTGCGCTCGCGATTGAACATGAGGGGTCATGACAGGCTAACGCTGCTCCTCCGCAACCAGTTTCTGAAAGCGCGGATCCTTGCGCAGCGGGTCCCACAGCGGATTGATCCGACGATCGCCGCGGGTTTCGCCATTGGGCACTTCCAGCAGATGCGGCAAAGCGGCGACCGCTGAATCGATATCGCCAAGTTGGGCCTCGACGATAGCCAGAGAGGCCTCTGCGAAAGGTTTGCCTAAAGCGTCACTGTCGTAATCAGCGATCGCGTGGCGCGCCTGCTCCAGTGCCTTCTCCTTTTCGCCAAGACCCGCATAAACCCAGGCGAGATAGGCCGGCAGTTCTCGCGCATCGACAATAACAGCTGAGTCAGGAGTCGGCTTCATCGCCGCGGCTGCGCGCGTAAAGGTAAGGCGAGCGGCGTCATCCTTACCGGCAAATTTCTGGCAGTACCCAAGTAGCGTCATGGTGCCGTGGATCGTTCGCAAAGGCCACGGGCGTGTTCTGCTGAATTTGAACGATCGCGGCGTCGAAGCGCCTCTCGCAATAGAGCTGCAGGGCTCTCGCGATGGCAAGGGCCTCGTCCTGGGAATTCGCGGGAGCTTTCGCCAGAACTTCGGCGGCTTCATTGAGCCGGCCCTCTCCCTGGAGGCTCAATGCTTTCCCCGCGAGCGCGCCCTCGTTTCCGGGCGACATCTCAAGGGCACGATCAAAGACCGTCCGTGCCTCGTCGAAACGATGGACGCTCTGGATTGTATCGCCAAGCGTTAAAAGGATGCCGATGTTGCGCGGATCCAATTGTGCGGCCGCCTGATAATGCTTTTGCGCTTCGTCAACCTGTCCGAGCCGTCGTTCCAGATGAGCCATCTGCTCAAGCACGAAAGCACTGTTCGGCAAACGCCTGAGTGCTTCTTGGTACGATTGGAGCGCGCCTTTGAAGTCGCGCAAGACGCGGTAGCGATAAACGCCTTGCGCGAGCCATGCTTCCCCGAGCTCGGGTTGAAGTAAGATCGCCCGATCCGCGGCCTCCTTCACTGCGGCACCGCTGTTCGTCTCCAAATCAACGCCGTTGAAATAGAGCTGGCTGCGCGCGACGGCGAGGCGGGCCCATGCCAGCGCGAATTGAGGGTCAAGCCGGACCGCCTCGGCATGAAGACCAGCCACCCGCTTTGTCGTGTCGAGGGTGGTCGCATTGTCGATTGCAATCGCGCGCAAGTAGGTGTCATACGCTGCCGCATTCTGGGTCGGCTTCTCCGCGACCGCTTTTTGCTCGGCACCAGAGAGCTTGGCATTGAGTTGGTCGGCAATGGCGTTGGCGACCTCGCCTTCCACTCCAAAGACGTCGTCGAGTTTGCGGTTGTAGCTTTCCGCCCAGAGACGCTCGTCCGTCGCGGCGCGGATCAACTGGACATTTACGTGCACAGCATTAGCGACTTTCTGCACACTGCCCTCGAGAAAATTCGCTACGCCTAACTGTCGGCCCACCTCACGCAAGTTCTCGGGAGCGCTCTTGTATTTCTGCGTCGAGGTGCGTGAGATCACCTTAAGCGCGGCAATCTTTGAAAGTCTGGTAAGGATCTCGTCCTGGATGCCGTCGGTAAAGTAACCATTCGATTTATCGTCGCTGAGGTTCTGAAACGGCAGGACGGCGATGCTTTTTTCCGAAGCCGGCGATGCCGGTGTGCCGCGTCCCGCGATGTTTCGGAAAGCGGTTCATGTCATCAAAAACAGGCTGGTCGCGCCAAGGACGATCAGCGCACCGATCGCCATTGCGACGATGGAGTAGCGGCGGCGATTTCCGGTCGCAACAGATGACGGCGTTCCGGCGATCGCCTTCCGGCCGAACTTTCCGGGAACGGCCGGGTTTCCGATTTCATTGTTGTAGAGATTTACGACGTGCAGGCGTTCGCCATGTTTGCCTTCACATTCGCCGAGATCATACAGATACGGTTGCCATTGATCGTACTGCTCGAGGTCTTCCGCGGCATGCTTCGACACCAGAATGTGACCGGCGTCACCGCAATCCATGATGCGTTGGGCGATGTTGATCCCGGCGCCGGCAATATTCGCCTGCTCGTTTAAATCGGTGACTTCGTTAACAGGACCACTGTGGATGCCCATGCGGACCCGGATCTCGGGATGACTTTTAGTGCCTTGGCAATTTCCTCCGCGCAAAGTACCGGCGCCTCCGGGCTGTTGCGGAAAGCAAGCGCGCCACCGTCGCCGCTCGGCAACCGCAACAGCTTTCCTTCAGCTTCGGCGGCGTGGAATTGCTCAGTCCCGCGGACGATGTCGCGCAACGTATCAATCTGAGCGCTCTGTTCGTTAATCCGCAATTTGGAATAACCGACGATGTCGATGAAAAGAACGTGGGCGATCTCCAGTCGGAGTTTCGATTTCTGTTCGTCCCCCATCGGAGCATGAGCTTAGGCGGTTCTTGCAAGGCGCTCTATATTAATTTTTCACCGAAGAGGGTCGCGCTTCCCAACTACTCCATTGAAACTCGCTCGCTGCCCACGCTCGCTCGCTGCAAGCCATCCACCACTGAATGCTACTTTGTCCAGGACCCCATTGAAAGAAGCGACCGATCCCCTTCCCGCCAGCGATGTTCTTAATAACCAGCATTACAACGCGTAAACTTATGGAAACAGGTTCCGAAACAGCAGGCGGTAAGAGCAACCAACGCGGCAGCAGCAGAGCGGATCCCGAAAAGGAAGCAGCGTATTGGCGCGAACAACATGCCAAACAACCGTACGCGAAGAACTACTCGTACGAGGAATTCGAGCACGCATATCGCACCGGCTATGACACGTTCTTCAGGTATCCCGGGAAAACATTCGACGAAGTCGAAGAGTCCGTTGCGGCGGATTACGAGCAAGCGAAACCCGCTTCAGCATTGCCATGGGACACGGTACGCCCCGCGGCAAGCGCGGTCTTCGACAGGCTGGGCGGCGTCATCGGTCCGCGCGATTCCGACCGCGGCATACGCGGTTCGATTTAGCGGGGTCTTATTTTTTTGAACAGGTTCAGTTTCGCACGCCGCTGCGGTTACCAACTTTTAACCTCCACGATGAGGGCGCCAGCTGCCATCGTGGCGATGATTGCCGCGAAGATCGTGTCCGCGGCTGCGGCGCCCATTGCTTTTGAAACAAGACCCACACCAATCACGGGAAGCGAAATACCGCAATAGCAGGCAATAAGATAACTCGACACGATTTCAGCCCGCTGTTCGGCCGGCGCGATCTCGTTTACCTTTTGCACGCTGCAACGGTAACCAAGTCCAGTCGCGACACCGGTGATGGCCGTTCCGATTAACAACAGCCCCATGGAACGCGCCAGCTCTGCGACGACGAGGAGCGCCAGGCTTGGCAGTAACAAAATGAGCGCGACAACCAGACCGCGGTGACTCGTCAGGCGGGGAGTCAATCCAATCGCCAACGTGCCAATGAAGAACACCTCGGCAACAATCGTTCCTGCGACGGCATGGTTCTTATTATGCAGCGCCTCCACCAGAAGGCTTGGCGCGAGCGCAGTGTAAAACCCAAGCACGGCAAAGACCGCGAACGCACCGACGGCCGGCGATACAAATTGCGTCCGAACATCACGCGGCACACCGAGGCGCGGCCTCATTAAGACTTCACCCAGGGATTTCGCTTTATCCAGCGTCTCTTCCGCTCGAGAAACCAACGCGGCGACAGGTACAAGCAGGAAAAGAAACGCGACATAGGAAAGACGGAGCGGCCACGGCGCATATTCGCCGAGCAGCCCGGCCAGCAATGGTCCCAGGCCAAGCCCGAGAAAATTTGCACCGATTGCCACTTGAGTCGCTGTGGCGTTATCGCTTTGCGGCTCCAACTCCACCACCCACGCGGTGGCGGCGCCCGACACAAGCGCGATGCCCAGTCCGGAGAAAATCCGCGCGGGAAAAAGCCACCAGATGTTTTGCGCGCAAATAAAGATCACCCCACCAGCGGCTGCGATTCCCAGCGATAGCAGAACGACCGGACGGCGCCCAATTTGATCCGACAACCGGCCAAGAAAAAGCATCGTCGTGACGGTGCCGACGACGTAGACAGCGTAGATGACCGTCAGCATGATCTGCGAAAATTGGAACGTCTGCCGGTAGATCACGTACGGCGGCGTTGGCAATGTGCTTAGGATGTAGCTGACACAAATAGCGCTCGCCGCCACCCACATCGCCGCGCGCCCTTGCAGCCGGCTATGGTTGCCCGCTGCCGCCTGCGGCACCGTAGATTTGTCCGGTTGCAAAACTTGGGTCAGACGCTGCGGGTTGAACATAGATCGATGCGAGTTCGGCTGGTTGGCCTGGGCGGCCGAGTGGAGTTTTGCCGCGGAATTGCTTTAAATGTTCCATCGAGGACGACGAAACATGCGGTTGCATGTTAAAGAAACGAATGCCACGCGCCTGCCGGCCGCAGAGACCGAACCCGCAAGCGCGCCACATCGATGCGAATTCAGGCGGTCAGACAGGCGACCAGTCGAAGTCGATTTCTCGAGCGAGTTTTGTGCTGAATCGACTAAATTGAACGAAAATGAGTATTGAGACCGACGGGCTGCCGAAGCTCGACAATATCATCTTCGGCGAAATCGAGGTGCTCCTCGCTGAGAAACGAACTGCGCTCGCTTCGCTCCGCACCGGTATCGCCGTATTCGCCTTGCCTCTGTCCGTGCTGAGTGCGCTCATTGCGACATCGCGCTATTACAGGATCGAGAAGGTGATGCCTCTGCTGCTGCCACTGATGCTCCTGAACCTTGGTCTGGTCGTACTCGGCACCTGGCTGGTTTTTCGTTCAATCCACCGCATTCGCCACTTCGAGCATCGGATCAAAGAGCTCAGCGAAAAATATCGGTCACTCGCGGAGTTTATAGAGTAGCGCCGACATAGATTCCGCTCAGGCAGCGGACGTTACAGCCATTCGTGACCCACCTTCAATCCCAATGAGGCCGCTCATGCCGTAGCAGGCGGGGGAACTGGAGGAGGAACTCCGGCAGCGAATCGCTTTTGCCAACTGGCCCGATGCAGGATCAGAACAATCAACCAGATCACGAATGCGAACAGCCCGCCGGGAATCGTAACAAGCATTAACCAGCCGAGCACACCCAGCGTATACAAAAGCTGGCCATAGTCTTTTCCATTTATGACGCAGGGATGCACCGACCCTTCATCCACTTTGCAGCCGTGGGAATTTGCAATCCATGCACATGTCATCACCGATCCTATCGGCGCAAACGCGAAGAGAACGATGAGGGCGAGAACGATCCAATAAAAAATCCACGGGAAGCGTTTCCGAATCGACAAAGGTGGCGGGTTCATTGCCGGGGATGCGTCTTGTTGAACCCGTCCGTGTAACCGTTCTCGAAGCCCTGGTCCCAAGTTTGCGGGTTCCCGGAGCCCTGCTGCTTGAAATATTTTTGAGCCATCATGTTTAAGTCGGCAGCAGTTGGCAACGTTGCTCCCGGTGAGGCTTGCTTTCCCTCTTTGAACCCGATTGCATAACCCGCCCGCTCCTCCGCAGTTCTACCGCGAGCTGCGCGATGAGTGTAGAACGATGTAATTCCACACACGACAAAGGCTGCCATTGCCATCATCACGAAAAAACGCACTGGTTTGAATTCTCTCGCCATGAGCCAGTCCTAGAAAATCATGCGCGGTTCTGGCTGACAACATTTTATGTCGAATCTCGTCAACGCACTGGAGAATTACGATGCTGCGGCTCGAAAAATTCTGGCGAAAAGAAGGTGCGTTGGCAGATAAACCGCAAGCGGGAACAACAGCATTAGAAGAAACACAAACAGCGGCGCGGAGCAGAATCCGCTGCGGATTTTCGCCTAAACCGTAGACCCAGTTCACATTCTCCTGTGGATCGCTCACCAGATAAGAGAGCGGCAGGACCACCAGCGCGACAATTGTCTGCCAGAAAAAAGCGCGGTGATCGTAGCCGAGCCGGTGCAGCGACCAGAGAAGTAGAAGCGGCAGAACGATGTGGAAACATGATAATCCGCGGATGAACAACGGGATCCTGAGATTAAACATATAAGCGCTCAGACCGATTAATGGCTTGCCGATCGCAAGACCGAAAAAGAAATCCACATTCCAGAGTGCTTCAAAAAACACAACTGAGACGGCAAGCACGCTGACGAGCAGCGCATTTTCCAACCAAAGCGCCGGCACAAGTGCCAGCAAGGCGATATCTGAAAACCAAAGGAAATTGGCCAGCCCGTACTCTCGCCAATAGATCGGCATCAGCGCACAAACGAAAATCGTATAGGCAACTTTCAGGCCGAGAGGAATCACGGCTTCAATAGGTACCTAAAAATCCCGTACGCAAAACGCGCCGAGATTGCTCCCGGCGCGAAGCGTTGATTTGATTGGAACGAGAAATCAGGTTTGCGTCTTACCTTTCTCGCCTTTCTTGCACTGAGCTTCGAACTTCGCGTACTGCTCCGGGGTCAGGATTGATTTCGCCGATTCCATGTATTTGGCTTCACTGGCCTCGTTGCAGCCGGCCTTTTGATGCTCCTCCATGGCTGCGTCCATTCTTGTCTTCTGATCAGGTGTCAGGCTTAGACTGGCCAACGAAACCTCGCACGCCATCTTCGTTCCACTTCCGACTTGCTTTGTGCAGTTGCCGTGTTCGCCCGCAAACATGGTCGCTGCCGCAAAGAGTCCCGCCGTCATTAACGCAATGAGTTTGGTCATAGCAGCCTAGACCTCACGCAGGGAACAGCGTTCAAAATCTGGCGCCGTGTCGTGTACACAGGTGCCGCGGCTTTCTTCTGATACCCGCAATATGCCGCCCGTTTTTTACACGCGATTGCATTTCCGGCAGATCAGGCGTGGAGAATGTCGTCCGGGCCGGTTGGTAACAACTTTGTTACCGATACGGCCTAACGAGTGTTGAACGGCAAGCTTAAGAAACGCATCTAACGGGCGTAACCGTGAGCAACAACAAAGGAGGCCCTCATGATCAAGAAGACAATTGTTATTCTCGCCTGCGGCGTACTCATTGCGCCGGTGGCATTTGGCCAGACGCGTTCGACACATAAGAGACAAACAACCGCTGCCATAGAACAACCGATAACGGTGACTGGAACGATCATCAAAATGACAACTGGAGAAGGATCGGCGGCGAGTTACCAGCCGTTCAAGACTCTCGTTGTTCGCGAGGACCGTTCGAATACTCCTGGCAGTTACGTTCTCAACGGACCTGGTCGCGTTGTGAACAAGAACGGCAAGGTGATCCATACCGCGATCAAACCCGGAACGCACGTGCGTGTTTATTACGTAAGCACAGGCGATTCACGAATGGTTGATCACGTCGTTGTCGATTAAGCCCGCGCGACCGGAAATATCACCAATAAGAAGCCGCACGATTTCCATGAATCCGGCGGCTTTTTTTTGGTGGGGACGAAGCCAGATGCCGTGCAAAGTCCTGTCACTCTTATGTTCTTTCCTGTTTATAAATCACCATGCCGCGGGCCTGGTAATTGTCCAAGGCCGCGGGATGATCAAGGTTGCAGGTATGCACCCAAACGCGATTGACTGAAGGGGACATCCGCCACGCTTGTTCGATTGCGCTGGTTAATAATGCTCCTCCCAGTCCACGACCAATAAACTCCGGTAACAAACCAAAGTAGGCGATCTCAACACCGCCTCCATCATCGTGACGCAGTTCGTAATAGCCTGCGAGCGTATGCTCATAATACGCTGCGAAGGTCCGCAACTCCGGTGCAAGCCCGTACTCCTTCCATTGTTCGTCGCTCCACACGCGCTTGTCGTTCCATGACCACATCTGCCCGACGGCAAGGTAAAGATCCCGATTGAACCGCCAGTCGCGTTCGATTTTCTCCTGAATATTAAATCGTCTATCTGTGCATCGCTTTGGACGAAGCTGGTCGGGCGAATGCATCTCAAGATAAGTTGTAACGATCGACATAACGCCTCAAGAACGCGAACTGCTCCGCTTCACAGTAATTTACCGGTGTTTTTCAAATCCGCCGCGATCGCCGTAGCGGCGGGCGTACCGCCTGCAAAAACCAAAGCCCCTCAGGAGCGTGGCTACAAGCAATAATGAACATCTGACGCCTGTTCGGTCTTGACGGACGGGGCCAGTCTCCGATTCAATCACAATCCGATGCGCGGCGGACGAGTTACCAGCGAGGAAAGATCGGCCATCAGCACGTACGTCGGTGCTGGCCTCGCAGTCGTGCTCATCGTCGGGGGACTGTACTTTTTCTTTCTCGCACAGAAAGAAAAAAAGGAGACCACAACTTTCGATCCGAACCGTCCGGTTCCCAGCGACGCCGTCTTGAAACAACGATTGAAGGCTGAGGAATATTCCGTCGTGCGCGAGGGTGGCTCCC
>WNGC01000938.1_pt1 | contig 17853 bp, 19 predicted proteins | sample 5400051 | NCBI WGS metagenome assembly WNGC01 (sample SAMN13153368, study PRJNA577476) | soil metagenome | isolation source: 20 cm soil or saprolite under grassland replicate 2 | place: USA:California | collected 2016-06-15
ACGGCTGCCACTACAGAAGCGCGTGTCGAGGAAAAGAGCGCCACACTCGAGCCTCAAAAAGTTTGGCAAGCCGTTCTTGCGACAATTCCAGCACAGAAGGGCTTCGTGCGAAATTCAGCTTCGGCAGCCCACGTTCTTGGAATCGAAGGGCGCAATTTTAAGCTCGGCTTCGCGGCTGCCGACAAGGCCGCGATGGATATTTTGGGCACACAAGCGAATCGCAAGTTCGTTGAGACTCTGCTGCATGAAATCACCGGGAACGATTGGATTTTGAAGCTGACCGTGAATGAAGAACTCGCTTCGAGGAGCTCAGTAGTTCCGGAACATTCTCCCTCTCATTTCAACAACGAACCATTAATCCAGGAAGCCATCGAACTATTCAACGCTCGGGTCAGTCAAGAAAGGTAGGGCGTGACCGCCGGGCGCGCCGCACCAAGGAGCTTATGAATCTAAACAAACTGATGAAGCAGGCTAGGGCGTGACCGCCGGGCGCGCCGCACCAAGGAGCTTATGAATCTAAACAAACTGATGAAGCAGGCGCAGAAGATGCAGGAGCAAATGGCCAAGACTCAGGCCGAGCTTGAGCAAAAAACTGTCGAAGTGAGCGCGGGCGGCGGGAAAGTGAAAGTCACGGCAAACGGCGCTGGCGACGTCATTGCGATCAAGATCGACAAGGAAGTTGTCGATCCGAACGACGTGGAATTTCTCGAGGAAATGGTGCTAAGTGCGGTGAAGCAAGCGATCGAGCAGGGTAAAGCGCTGGCACAATCCGAGATGACGAAAATCACCGGCGGGCTCGGTGGCATGGCAATACCGGGGCTGCAATAATGGCGCAGCTGTAGAGTGCGCTGTCCTCAGCGCATTCCTTCATGCAGTCCTCATCCGCTGAGGACAGCGGACGCTACAACTCTCTAATCTCGGTGGCGCCGAAGTAGGGCTGTAATTTTTCCGGGATGCGCACCGAACCATCCAACTGCTGATAACTCTCGATCAACGCAGCAAACAATCTCGGCAACGCCAGACCCGAACCATTCAACGTGTGGCAGAGGCGGTTCTTCCCGTCGCGATCTTTGAACCGCAGCTGCATCCGGCGGGCTTGGAAATCTTCAAAGTTGGAGCAGCTCGAGACTTCTAGAAACGCATTCTGTCCCGGTGACCAGACTTCGATATCGTACGTTTTGGCTGAGCCGAAACCCAAATCAGCCGTGCACAGCTCAATCAGTCGATAATGCAACCCCAGCAGTTGCAACACTCGTTCTGCATCCGCAATGAGCGATTCAAGTTCTTCGTACGATTTTTCCGACGCAACGAGTTTCACCAATTCGACTTTGTCGAATTGGTGCACACGAATGATGCCACGCGTGTCGCGCCCGGCAGCACCGGCTTCGCGCCGGAAACAGGGCGTATAAGCGATGAATTTTTTCGGAAGATCGTCGACACTCAGGATCTCCTCGCGATGAAGATTTGTTAATTGCACTTCCGCTGTTGGCGCGAGAAAGAGCTGATTGTCCTCCAAGCCGTACATATCGGCCTCAAACTTCGGAAGCTGTGACGTGCCGATCATGCAATCGCGCCGAACTACGAACGGCGGACTAACTTGAAAATACCCATGCTCGCGCGTGTGGAGGTCGATCATGAAACTGATCAACGCGCGTTCGAGCTTAGCGCCTGCGCCGGTAAAACAAATGAAACCGCTTCCGCTCAGTTTCGCGGCCCATTCGAGATTGAAGAGATTCAATCTCGTTCCGAGCGCAACGTGGTCGGCAGCATTGGTTAACTGCGGCTTCTCGCCCCAACTGCGGACGACTCTATTTGCGCTGGGATCTTTCCCAACAGGAACGCTCGCATGCGGAACATTTGGAATATCCAGGAGCAAGTTGCGCTGCTCTTCGTCGACCGCGTTGACCCGCTGTGTTAAACCGGCGATTTGCTCCCCGATCTTTCGCACCTCGGCTTCAAGCTCTTCGCTCGATTCCTTACGCAAACGTCGCGCGCCGATCTCCTTGCTCAGACGGTTGCGCTCCGATTGTAGCCGTTGCAGCTCAGTCTCGCTCTTGCGCCGCTCGGCGTCGATTCGCAATACCTCGTCGATCTTTGCCTCATCTCCTCCGCCGCGGGTCGCCAGGCGCTCACGGACGAAATCCGGTTTCTCGCGAATCAGACGGACGTCGAGCATGGCGCAGATTGTAGAGTCCGGGGTCGTCGGCGGCAAATGCGACTGGGTAACGCATGCCTCTCGCCTGTTGGCTTCGGGGCGTCGCGTCGAAACGAACTTCTCTTGAAGCTCAGTTCTTCGAGAGCAGTCACCGCTTTCAGAAAGTTCGCGATCGCGAGGACGCGCTCGCCAGCACGCGTGAGGCGTGCACTACCCGGAAATGCGAATATGGGTCGTTGCGTGACATTAACCGCCGACGAACCATATTTCCTCCGTGCAAAGATTGGACCTCCTCAGCGTCGCGCTCGGTCTCGCGGCGCTCGCAGGCGTTAATCTTTACCTGACTGTTTTTGCTACTGGCCTTGCAATCCATTTTCACTGGATCACTCTCGCGCCGCAGTATCAGTCGCTCGAAGTTCTCGGCAACTCGTGGATCATCAGCATCGCCGGTGTTCTCTACTTGCTCGAATTTTTCGCGGATAAAATTCCCTGGGTGGATTCAATCTGGGATGCCGTTCATACCGTGATTCGTCCGATCGGCGGCGCGTTGCTTGCGATTCAGGTGCTCGGTCACCCCAGTCCCGCGTTTACGGTCATCGTTGCGTTGTTGGCGGGAGGCACGAGCCTTATTGCGCACACGGCGAAAGCAGCGACGCGGCTCGCCAGCAATACATCGCCGGAACCGGTTACAAACATAGGACTAAGTTTTGCCGAAGACGCTGCGGTACTGGGTGGCCTGACTCTTGTGAATCTCAGTCCCGTGCTCGCCTTGATAATCTTTCTAATCGCCATCGGCGTCTTCTTCTATTTTGCGCGAAGAGTGTTGCGTTCGATTAAAGGAAAGATCGGGGTGCCCCGAAAGAAATTGGAAGAACCGGCAGATCGCAACGTGCCGGTGCGTGACTGAATGTCGGCCCGTTAGGCATTATCTTGCTTGCTGTCGTTGCGCGGCCAGGTATAACGCAATTACGTACGGAGGAAAATCGAATGTCCGTTTATGTCATCGCACAAGGTAAGGTCGAGGATCGCGGCTTGCTTGATCAGTATGTGGCAAAGGTTATTCCCACTGTCGAGTCTTATCAGGGGCGAGTTGTCGCCTTCGATGAACAACCGAAAGTGATAGAGGGGGCTATTGAGCACCCGCGTACCGTGCTTCTCGAATTCCCGTCAATGATGTCGTTCCACGCGTGGTATGACTCACCGGAGTACCAAGAAATTCTGCCTCTGCGACTGAAGTCGGTACGAGGCACGCTTATCGTTGCACAAGGTTTCACACCATCTTGACAGGTTTATGAGACACTTGGTTGTCGTATTTTTGCTGCTCACTGCTGGATCGATCTGTTACGCGACCTCGAACGTCACGTTCAGAGGTAATGGCTACGATATATCGGTCTTCTTGAGTGACGAAGATTGTAAGGTCGTTGGCTTGAACGTCAGCGGCGACAATCCAAACATTATTTCTGTTGGTGCCAACGAACTTACGGCATTCAGTAAGGCTGAGTCCGACTGTAAAAAGAAAACAATCCATCTCGTGGTGCCCGCGACGAAATCGCATCCCCATTTCGAATTGAAAAGCACCAGCAAGAAGGGTCACGCAACCCTCGGCGAGAAGAAAGTTAGAACTGAAGCTTTTCGTCTTTGTCATGGGCGCGGTGATGATTGCTTGGACCTGCATGTCCAGGGCGGGAAGCGCTCGGCCGGTTCGCATGGGGTTCCCTAACTGCCGCGTCGGACTGATAGGGGCCGCTCTCTTGGCTATGCTGAGCGTTGTGATTCACAAAGAGTGGCGCAGATTTTCTCTCGCGCTCACGAGTGCGTCGGTCTTCCTATTTCTAGTACTCCTCATCTTTGCTAAGTTCGCGTGATGAAACGTTCAACCCTTTAGCTCCTCAACTCTTCTAAATGGCGCTGTCGGTAATCATCGTTTTGTATGTGTGCGTAGGAATTCTGGCAGCAGCGGGATCCATCTTCATTGCGCAGCAATTATTCTCCGCAAAAGCAGAGCAGATCTTTTTTGCCCTCTTTCTGGTTGCTATTGCGGCATTTTATCTGGCGTTCACCGCCTATTTTGGAGATCAACGAGCGTGGCGACTTGAAACCGGAGCGGTGATTGTGTTCGGCGTGTTCGGTATTCTCGGTATCAGGTTGCCGGGTTTGCTCATCATTGGCTATTGCCTGCACGGCATTTGGGACGTTATTCATGAGATTCACGCTCATCGCGGAATCAGCCCATTCGGCGCACAGAAAATGACCGAGCTCCCGTTGGCGTACGGCGCTTTTTGCGCAGCTTTCGACTGGTGCGTGGCCGGTTATTTTTACAGTCGGCGGGGCGAGTGGAATGCGGCCTGGAAGGCGCATGCCCGGCTGCTGATGAACCCACGTTAGCCGCTGTAGAGTTATGACTCGGTTGGCGGTCATAAACTTGTTGACGTTGCTCCTGCCCCAATTGGCCTCTGCCAAGCTTCTCCCATCAGTGAAGGTGGACCCTGTGCTTTACGAAGTTATCCGCTATGTCGCGCCGAATGATGATGGCCGCCGCGGCTATATCGTGGCGTGGAATGTCGGGACCAAATAGTCCCCATCGCCGGGAGCGATTCGCGACGTACCCGACACACTTAAAAAGGGCCCTAACGAGCGGGTCAGCTGGAAAAAAGTATGATCGCTCCGTTCAGATGAACCCGTCGTATCTGGAAGGAGATTTTAATGGTGACGGCAACACGGACGTAGCGGTTTCGATCAAAGAACGCGCGAGCGGGAAGCTCGGGATTGCCATCGTTCATGGCGCGACCGGAAAGGTGCCAATTCTCGGCGCGGCATTGGCATTGGTAAGGGTGGCGATGATTTCGAATGGATGGATTCCTGGCAGGTTTACTCCAAGACGCCTGCCGCCCACGCCGTAGTTTGAAATCAGCGTTCCACGTTTGCGCGGCGACGCGCTTCTGGTTGAGAAGAGCGAAGCCGCCAGCGCATTGATCTATTGGAATGGCAAACGGTATGTCTGGTGCCAGCAGGGTGACTAGCCGCGAGCTGTGTGCGATCCGCACGAGGTTAGCGCGTAATTAAAACGTATCCCCTGCCCTGCTGGTGGTGTTCTCGCTCATTTAATTGCAATTGAGAAAGAGCAGCAGCGGTAAGGTCGCGCATTAGAACCGCCGCTTTTTCTTTCGAAGCAACGAGCGCGTCCAGACTTTCGGTATTCCATTCTGTGACGGCATCAGCTGGCTCAACGAAATGCGTCTTTCGAAGATAGAGAAGCAGCCCTTCATCTTTTGCAGATACGATCTCGTAACGCCAGTGACGCACTTCCGCTTCATGCCGCACATTTCTTCCAAAAATGGCGAGCGCGTTGCGATGATCGCGATAGCCGGTGATCACCTTCCAACCTGTGTAGCCGCCAGTGAAGAGGATCGCTAAAAGCAGCGCACCGGTGCTCCATCGATAGATAGGCGTCAGTGTATCTTTTGTAACCACCGGCCTATGGCCAGTCTCTGCCGATCCAACACTTCTGGAAGGATAGTCCATAGGACCGTGGCTACAGGAATTGCGCGGCGCGACCTGCGCCGCCAGCAGCAAACAGAGCGGTGGAATCACAGGGAAAATTCTATCGACACGCTTTGATGGGATCAGCGACATCACGATGAGTCCACCAATGCTCCAGCAAAGCAGCCAGAAAGTTTCCGGAAACATTTCGCGAAACACGGAGCGCAACCGCCAGTTTCGCAATCGAAGACCAAAGAACGCGATCACGACCATCAGCACACTCCACGGCGCGAATTTGTGCAATAGGTGCGGCAAATAAAAAAGGAGCGGCTGCGGCCGATGAATTGTTTCACCAAAACGGCCGACGAATTCGCGCATTACAACTTCCTTGTGAAATCCTGGATGAAACCGAATGCCGCCGGCTACCCAGACGAGAAAAATCGCAAGTGAGGCAACCCACGGCCACCAACCACCGGGCCAGGCGCTACTGCGGTTCGTTTGCGGCGCGCCCGGCGGGCGCGCCCTAGCACGGCGTAGTTGGAACAATGCAATGCCCGGCAGCAGAAAGGCGTAAACGATCGGACCTTTGATCAGCATCGCTGCCGTGAGCAGAACAAACACATAAATTTGATCGCGCAGTTCCCATTCGTCTCCGCAGCGGATTTTTTTCCAGATCAGCAGGCCGATCAGAAAAATCGCGAGCGCCAGCGGCATGTCGGTGCGCACAAGCGTGGCCAGCCGCGGGCTCACCAGATTCAGTCCAAACGCGCTGAGTGCAATTATCGCGGCGACTGTTCCATACGCGTCGTTTGCAGCGCGGAATAACACGATCGCGAGCGCGAGCGCCGCGACAAGCGACGGCAACCGCCATGCAATTTCCCATGATCGCGTCACCGTGAAAAACGCAGCTGAGATCCAGCCGACCAACGGCGGCTTTGTCGCGACTCCTTCGTGCGGCGTGTGCTGATAGAGCCAATGGCTTTCCTTGACCATTTCGAATGAGATGAACGCTTGCTTCGCTTGATCGTAGTCGTCGAGTTGCCACGGCAAATTGGCGATCGCGAACAAAACGGCAACCAGTGCCGCGACAACCCAGAGCGTGCGGCGGTCTTCGAGCAGACCTCTGGTCATGTCGAGCGAAGTCGCCTGTCGAGCCGTAGCTTCATGCGAAGGCTGAAGACATCCCGCGAAGTTCTCTCGGTTATGCCAAGGGATCCCTCGACTGCGCTCGGGATGACAATCATATGGATTCAATCACGCCACAGCACGGCGCGCACGGGTGCGCCATCGGCACCCGCGATTTTCAGAGGCAGCGCTGCAAAGTTGTAAATGCCGGTAGCGACGTCGCTGAGATCAAGTGATTCAATGATGGCGATTCCGGCACGGGCAAGCGCGTGGTGATTCTGCAACGATTTGGAATCGAGTTCGTCCATTGACGGCAAATCCACGCCGAGCAATTTCACGCCGTTCTTTTGCAACCACGCCGGAACATCAGCCGCGATCACTGGGATTCGATTTGGAAAAACTGTCGAGTTGCTCCATCTGCCGGTCTTTACGAGAAGCCGCGACGTTGCGGCGATCTCTTCGGCGTGCGGACGGAGATCCTCGCGGGTGATCAAGTGTTTCTCCGTCGATTGAAAAAAAGTTTCCGAGAGATCGACTACGGTTGCGCGGCCCAGATAAATCTCGAGCGACGCTTTCTCGATCGGCGCCCCATTCACCTCGAAATGAAATCGAGCGTCGGCGTGCGTTCCGTTGTGAACGCTCATCCCGATCGCGCCGAGATTTACGCTGGCGCCTTTTGCGATTTCGTTCGTAACACGATAACGAAACGGTTCGTCACCGGGCCATTCGGCGAAGTCATTCGATAACGTTCGTGAGATGTCCCAAATCTTCATCGTGTACTCCAAGGGGCGGCGGTCTCGACACCGCCCGGGCGACCTGGAGATCGCCCTTCCTTGAGTTCTTCAAGAATTGCTTGCGCAGATCTTTCGCTCGCGCCGGTGCCGCCGAGCTTGTTGATGATCGCATCAAAATCCGAAACCATTCGATCACGCGCGAGTGAATCTTCCATCAGCAACCGGACAGCTTTTACGATGGCGTCTGGCTTTGCCTCGTGCTGGATAAACTCCGGAACGATTTCTTTGGCTGCAAGCAAATTAGGCATGCCGAGAAAATCTACATTCACGACGAGGCGCGCTGCCATGTACGTCGGCCAAGCAACTTTGTAAATCAGCACGAACGGCATTCCAAAATAGGCAGCCTCAAGCGTGGCAGTTCCAGAGGCGACGATCCCGACGAAGGCGTGTTGCATCATGGCCGCGGTCTGGCCGACTGCGATTTCAATCGGGTATGGAAGCGGGCCTTTGGGACCCCTCACCCTCTCCTCTCCCCTCGACAAGGGGAGAGGTGTCTGGTGCGACGACTCGTTAGGTGCAACTTGCATTTTCGCCTTTCCCTTCGATGAGGCAGACGTCTGGTGCAACGATTCATTCGGTTCTGTTTCGACTTTCGCCTCTCCCCTGCCTGAGGGGAGAGGATCAAGGTGAGGGGCAACCATTTTGCGCATCTGGTCAGCGAGTTGCTCGGATGCGGCTGCGACTTGGAAGCGCAAGGTGGGGTTGAGTTGCAACAGTCGGCGCGCGGCTTCGATCATCACCGGAAAGATCTTTCGTACTTCGCGCGAACGACTGCCCGGGAAAAGTCCGATCAGATTTTGATCACGATGAGTCTCGATCTTCTGCGCCTCAAGTCTTTCGATCATCGGATGACCGACGAACACGGCATGGAGCCCTGATGCGGCGTAAAGATCGGTCTCAAACGGAAAAATGCAGAGCACAAGATCGATGAAGCGCGCCATTTTTTTGATGCGTCCGCGGTTCCACGCCCAAACCTGCGGGCTGATGTAGTAAATTGTTTTCTGGCTTTGCGATTGCCTTCGTAGAGCGCGCGCCAGTCGCAAATTGAAACCCGGATAATCGATCAAAACGACTGCGTCGGGCTTGCTTTCTTGAATCTCGCTGAGCGTCTGACGGAACTGCTCGCGAAAGTAACCGTACTTTCTCAGAACTTCCCATAAACCGAGAACGGCTGCATCACCGATCCAGTTCTTAAATTGCGCGCCGGCGATCTGCTGCATTTGCGGACCGCCCCGCCCGATAAATTTCAGCTCAGGATCCAACCTGCGCAGCGAGCGCATCAACGCTGCGCCGTGATTATCGGCACTCACTTCGCCGGCGACAAAATAGATGGTCATTCTTCTGTAGTGGCAGCTGTGCCGGCTGGCCGGTGGAATACCATGCAGGCGACACGCCTGCCTCTACAGTGACAGTTTGCCACGCGAGCCGTCTTATCCACTCGACGAGATTTGCTTCGTGATCTTAACCGCCAGCTCCAACGCCGCGGTCGCTTGAGAACCGGAAACACGCGGCTGGCGTCCGGTGCTTGCGCATTCAATGAATGACGTGAGCTGAAGATTGAGCGGTTCGCCGTGTTCGATCTCAGCCCTGTCACGCCAAATCTGTTTGCCGACGCGGCGATAGATCTCGCCGCTTTGATTTTGATAATCGAGCGAGAGATACGCATCTTCCTGAAATATTCTAATCTTGCGCATCCGCTCGGGGCTGATGCGGCTGGCGGTCACGTTTGCCACGCAACCGTCTTCAAAGTGGAGTCTCGCGTTTGCAATGTCTTCGCTCTGGCTGAGCACGGGCACGCCGACTGCGTCGATACTCCAAAGAGGCGAGCGGACGAAATTCAGAATGACTTCCAGATCGTGAATCATTAAATCGAGCACGACGCCGATATCAGCGCTGCGTTCGGTGTACGGCGAGAGTCGATGCGCTTCAATGAAGCGCGGATGCGTCAGGTGTTTTTCGAGCGCGCCCAGAACCGGGTTGAAGCGCTCGACGTGGCCGACTTGCAGGATGAGACCGTTAAGTGCAGCCAATTCCGCAAGCTCGGAAGCATGTGCAGTGTTGTCGGTAATCGGTTTCTCGATCAGCACATGTTTGCCTTGGGCCAGGAGAGCGCGTGCGACGTCGTAGTGAGTATTGGTGGGTGTTGCCACAGAAGCGGCGTCAATCATCCCGCTGAAATCATCGAGCGATTTGGCCGGTGCCGCCCCGAACTTGCTCGCAATTGTGCGGCTCCTGAACGGCTCGACGTCGTATACCGCGGTGAACTCAGCAGACGGTATTTCCGCGTAGAGCCGTGCATGATTGCTTCCGATATGCCCAACACCCACAACGCCAACGCGCAGCTTTTTCATCGGTCCCAACGCAGTCAACCCCTAAAGCTTTCTCGGGTCAACGCTCGAAACTCTTCGGGAGCAACTTACTTCTGTGGCCAGTTGGCGAGAAACCACTCGTGAGTTTGCTCGATGCCTTTTCGCAATGGGATCGTTGGCTGCCAGCCGAGCACGCGAATTCTGGTCACGTCTAAAAGCTTTCGCGGCGTGCCGTCCGGCTTCGTCTTGTCCCAAACGAGTTCGCCGTCGAAACCGACGACATCGCAGACTAACTTGGCCAGCTCGCGAATGGTGACGTCTTCGCCGGAGCCGATGTTAATGATTTCGGCAGAATCGTATTTTTCGAGTAACAAAAGGCAGGCGGCGGCAAGATCGTCCACGTGCAAAAATTCGCGACGAGATTCTCCGGTTCCCCACACGATCAGCTTGTTTTCATTCCGACTTTTCGCTTCGTGCGCTTTGCGCAGGAGCGCCGCGAGCACATGCGATGTTTCCAGATCGAAGTTGTCGTTAGGGCCGTAAAGATTTGTTGGCATAACCGAGATGAAGTTCGTGCCATACTCGCGCGTATACGCCTGGCAGAGTTTGATTCCAGCGATCTTGGCAATTGCGTATGGTTCATTCGTTGACTCCAATGGGCCAGTGAGCAGCGCGCTTTCGGGAATTGGTTGCGGCGCCAGCTTCGGATAAATGCAGGAGCTACCGAGGAAGAGCAGCTTGCGCACGCCAGTTTGGTACGCCGAGCGAATGACGTTGTTCTGGATGCGCAAATTATCGAGGAGAAATTCGACTGGGAAATCGTTGTTTGCCTTTATCCCGCCGACATTTGCCGCAGCCAGAATCACGATGTCAGGCCTTGCCTCGGCAAAGAACTTGGCAACCGCAGATTCGTCACTGAGATCGAGGTGCGATCGATCGCGCGTTAGCAGATTAGTGAAACGTTCAGCTTCGAGTCGCCGAACGAGTGCGCTCCCGACCATTCCGCGATGGCCGGCAATGAAAATTTTATCAGATTTCTTCAACTGCACCGTAGTCTCTAGTCAGAAATTGCCCGCGAGGCAAGATACCCACCACGGTGTTTGGTCTTGCTGAGAATAGCGCATCCATTTTGAATCCGAGAGAATGAGATTCATTCCATGGTTCGCCGCGATACGACTGGCTAGCGCCGCTTTCGTCCAAACATCGCCGGCGCCAAAGGGGCCGCTGGACCAACTGATTCCCTGGTTATTGGATGAAGACCAACAACTACGCGGCGTCGCGTTCAGCGAACTGATTTTCGATACCACCGGTAAAAAAGTACTGCCGTTTGAGGCGAACAACGCGGTGGATCAGCGTGTCGCGAAAGCGATCAGCGCCGCGTGCGATGAGACGATGAAGCGATTTAACGCGTCGGACAGCAAGATTCAAAACATCGATCGAATTAACGAAGTCAGCAGCCATTTCGAAGACACTCTACGGGAGCTGCTCAACGCCACTCGCGGTTTGCATTGCGATTTCCCGGTCACAGCCGAGGGCAAACTCCAACGTTCAGGGTATCCGGATCTGCGCATCACCGATCTGCAGAGCAAACGCGTGTTTTACTTGGACCCGAAGCTTTACGTCGCCGGCAGTCGTGACAGCAGTTTCCGCACGTTTTATTTCGAGCCGAAGAAGTCGACGAATAAAGTGCGCGATGACGCAGTGCATTTCGTGGTCGGATTCGAGCATGCTCCACGCGAAATTCGATCAGGTTCTTCGAACGCGCCGTGGAAATTCACGCGATGGGATCTTGTCGATCTTTCGCGATTTACCGTCAGACTGAAGGCCGAATTCCAGGGGAGTAACCGCGACATGTACCGCCCGGAGGCAATTGTCGCCTCAAGCGAAAAGTAGTCTGATTGGTGCGCTTGCTCGTGGCCGAGCTTCGGTCTCGATCACGACCATAAGCATGAGTAAGAGTTGCTGAGCACCTCGCAGGAAGTAATGGTATTATGCTCAATGATCTCCCATCCGAAGGAAACATTCCAATTCGACGCGATTGACGATGTCCTAAGCGACATCGCGAAAGGGCGCATGGTGATCGTGACCGACGATGCGGATCGCGAGAACGAAGGTGATCTGGTCATGGCGGCGGAAAAAGTGACGCCTGAAGCGGTCAATTTCATGGCGATGCACGGCCGAGGCTTGATTTGCGTGCCCATCTCGAATGAGCGCGCCGACCAGCTCGGCTTGCAACGCATGGTGGCGCAGAATCGAGAAAAACATAACACCGATTTCACCGTTTCAGTGGACGCGGCGCGAGGCGTGACGACCGGCATAAGCGCTTATGATCGCGCGACGACAATACTGGCCATCGCCAATCCGAAATCGGCACCGGAAGATTTGAACCAGCCGGGTCACATATTTCCGCTACGCGCAAAAGACGGCGGTGTGCTCCGGCGCGCCGGCCACACCGAGGCCGCTGTGGATCTGGCAGGAATGGCAGGTCTGCAAGCTGCGGGCGTGCTGTGCGAGATTTTGCACGACGACGGCAGCATGGCCCGTCTTCCGGAACTGATGGAGTTCCGCAACAAACACGGGCTGCGCATTTGCACGATCCAGAGTTTGATCGCTTTTCGACGCAAGAGCGAGAAATTGGTGGAGCTGGAGCAAATCGTAAAAATGCCGACTGACTACGGCGATTTCGATTTGCATTTGTATCGCTCGAAGCTCGATGGGCAGCACCATCTCGCGCTCGTGAAAGGTCGGATCGACAAGAACAAACCGACGCTGGTACGCGTGCATAGCCAATGTCTTACCGGCGACGTTTTCGCGTCACGCCGGTGCGATTGCGGAAATCAATTGCACGCGGCAATGCGGCAAATCGAGGAGGAAGGTCAAGGCGTTCTGGTTTACATGCGCCAAGAGGGCCGCGGTATCGGCTTGGCGGCAAAAATCCACGCTTACAAGTTGCAGGAGGAAGGACTCGATACGGTGGAGGCCAACGCGAAACTCGGGTACGCAACTGACCTGCGCGATTACGGCCTCGGCGCACAGATTCTTTTCGATTTGGGCGTGCGACAGTTCCGGTTCCTCACCAATAATCCAAAGAAAGTTGTCGGCCTGGAGGGCTACGGTTTGGAAATGATCGAGCAGGTGCCGATTCGGGCCGAAGCCAATCCGCACAACGAAAAATATCTCGAGACAAAAAAGACGAAGCTCGGGCACTTGCTGTGATTGCGGATTGCCGATCGCAGATCTGAACAACCGATGTCGAAATCGACACCGTCTCGTCCGCCAATCGCTAACGCCAAACGCACGTTCTATATCGTTGCGAGCCGGTTTAATGAGCAATACGTAGGTGGGCTGATAGATCACGTTTCGGAGGAGCTGCGCGAGCTTGCGCCACACGGTACGATTTTGATCCATCGCGTCCCTGGTTCGTTCGAGATTCCCGTGATCGCGCGCGAAGTTGCGATCCAAAACGAGGCCGACGCGATCATCGCGTGCGGGGTAATTCTGCAAGGCGAAACCGATCACGCACAAAACCTGAGTCGTTCCGTCACTGATGCTCTGCAGCGAATAGCCACAGAGCACGGCGTGCCGGTAATCAACGCTGTACTCAGTTTCGACAACGAAAATCAGGCGCGGGCACGATGTCTTGAAAATAAAATCAACCGCGGAACCGAAGCCGCGCGCGCAGCGGTGGAAATCGCGAACGTTTTGTCGCAAGTTCGTAGCATACAAGGAGCGGCGGTTTCCAAACCGCCGAGGGACAATGGGTAAACGACGGCGCGCTAGAGAAGCTGCGGTTCAATATCATTTCTGGCGGGATCTCCAGCGCGGCGAAGGGCCGGACAAGATCGATGAGTTCTGGGAATTTTGCCCCGCGCAACCGCGGGTGCGCGAATTCGCACAACCGCTGATCGAAGGAATGGTGGCGCATTTACCAGAGATCGACGAGCGCATTCGCCGTTACTGCGAGAACTACGAATTTCGCCGGATTTCAGCGGTCGATCGCAACGTTCTGCGGCTGGCGATTTACGAAATGCTTTATCGCGACGACATCCCGCCGGTAGTCTCTATCAACGAAGCGATCGAGCTGGCAAAGGCGTACGGGGGCGCGGATTCAGGCCGATTTGTGAACGGTATTCTCGATCGTATCCGAAAAGATTTGGATCGCCCCGCGCGTGAGCCGGTAAAAAAAGAATTGTAGCCGTCGCCCTGCGGGCGACGCTGTGCAGATGTGGTAACAGCTCCAGTGCTCACGCTTCCCACAGCGAAGCGGCTACAGCCCACAAATGAATTTTCTTGAATCACTCGCCCAGCAATTCGCCGGCAAACCAATTGACTGGGACGAGCTTGAAGAAACACTCATCCGCGCCGACCTCGGCGTGCCGATGACAATGCGCATCATCAAAACGCTTCAGGAACGCGAGGCGTGGGCTTTGCTGGGAATCGGCGACGTAATTAAAGCGGTGCGCGAAGAAATCGCGCGCATTTTGCCGCGCGACCCGTCGCCAATACGCCGGGCGAAGGGGAAACCAATTGTGGTTTTGATTGTCGGCGTGAACGGAACCGGTAAAACAACATCGACGGCAAAACTCGCGCATAATCTGATGCATGCACGCCACTCGGTGATGCTCGCGGCCGCAGACACATTTCGCGCAGCGGCTATCGAACAACTCGACATCTGGGCAAAGAGACTCGGCGTTGAAATCGTTTGCGGACAACGCGGCGCAGATCCTGCGGCGCTTTGTTACGAAGCGTATCAGGCAGCCGCGAAGCAGGAGATTGAGTTTTTGCTTTGCGACACTGCTGGCCGGCAACACACGAAAGCAAATCTGATGGCCGAACTGCAAAAGATAAAACGAACTCTGGGCAAATTCGATGCAGACACACCGCAAGAGACGTTGCTCGTCGTCGATGCTACGACCGGCAGCAACGCGCTAAGTCAGGCACGCGAGTTCCACAACGCGCTTGGACTCACTGGCCTGATCGTGACCAAACTCGATGGCAGCGGCAAAGGGGGCATTGTCGTGGCGATCCAGGATGAACTTGGAATTCCCACGCGTTTTGTCGGCACCGGCGAAAAGCTCGACGATTTCGCGCAGTTCGATCGGAAGACGTACCTCGAAAATTTGTTGTGATCGCAGAGGTGTTGCCATCCTGAGCGAAGTCGAAGGAGCCCGGTGAAGCCAGCATGAAAGCTTTGCCAGGGGAATGGAAAGCCTGGCCTCGCCCCGAAAGCATTCGGGGCTACGTTGCAGCCTCGACTTCGGTCGGAATGACGGAATAGTTCGGCGTCGTGGGCCAAATAATTAAAGAAGTAATCCCGTCGGAAGAAACTGTGCCTGCTGGAGTAGCCACGGGTCTGCGTGGTTTCATAGCAAAGTTTACTGTTCTTAAGGGGGCGCAACGCGAGTTGTGGCTCACGTTCCTGATCAAGTTTCTCATTTACACGGCCTACTCAGTTACGAACAAAACAATGGTGCTATGGCTGTCGAAAGACCTCGGCTTCAGCGATCAAGCAGCAGGGGCGCTGGTCGGCTGGGTGTGGGCGCCGGCAATGACGATCTTTACTTTGCTTGCAGGATCCATCACCGACGCCGTCGGATTGCGCCGCACGTTTTTTCTTGGCGTCGCCATTTGCACAGTTGCTCGCAGCGTCATGGTCGTTACGACAATCCCATCGTTGGCGCTAGCTTGTGGGGTTCTTCCGCTGGCAGTCGGTGAAGCACTTGGCACGCCTGTGCTGCTGGCAGCAACGCGGCGCTACTCCACAGTCGCACAACGGTCGATCTCTTTCTCGATCATCTACATGATAATGAACGTCGGTTACATCGCCGCGGGTTGGATTTTCGACTACATCCGCCAATTCAATTTCCACGTCAGTTTCTTCGGACTTCAACCCAGCAGCTATCAGCAGTTGTTCATGGTTAGTCTTGTTTTCGAGATTGTGCTGTTTCCTGTCATCTATTTTCTGCGGCGTGGCGCGGAAGCGACAAATGGCGGTCCGGTGATTGATCAGGTGTCCCGTAGTCGAGGCGCTGCCGTGAGTTTCTTTGGCGGCATCTGGGAAACAGTGCGCCAAAGCGCGATCGCCGCCGCGCAGCTTTTTCGACGGTTGATTGGTCAATCAGGATTTTACCGGTTGCTGCTGTTCTTTGTTTTCATCGGATTTCTCAAGGCAATCTTTTTGCAGATGGATTACGTCTTTCCAAAGTTCGGAATTCGCGAACTCGGCGCGAACGCTCCGGTCGGGAAACTCTCCGCGATCAACGCTATCGTGATCATCCTCCTCGTGCCGATCGTAGGGGCGATGACACAAAAGTTTGCGGCCTATCGAATGGTAGTGATCGGCGGAGTGATTTGCGCCGCCGGAGTATTCATCATGGCGTTGCCAACAGAATGGTTCGTATCGGCTGCCAACGGCGTGTTCGGCCAATGGCTGGGGCACGCTTATCTTGGATTGCAGGGAAGTATTCACCCTTACTACGTCATGTCCGCGTTGTATCTGATCGTGTTCTCGATCGGCGAAGCTTTCTATTCACCAAGGGTGTACGAATATGCCGCCGCGATTGCTCCGCCAGGACAGGAAGCTTCGTACGCTTCTCTTGCATACCTCCCCTTCCTCGTGGGCAAACTCCTTGTCGGCACTGGCGGGTGGTTACTTGCCGCGTTTGTCCCGGAACAGGGACCGCGCGATGCGGGCAGGATGTGGCTGATTTTTGCTTTCGCGGCCTCGGTCGCACCGATCGGATTAATTCTCTTTCGTCGCTACATTCGCGTTCCCGAAGCCGGTCGACAGGAATGAACGCATCCCAACCACTTTGTGTCTAATTTGCGATTTTATTGAGAAGCAAATCTCTGCGCATTTCCTTAAGGAGGCGTGATCATGCGCAGACTAAGCACTGCTAGAGGGAATAATTCTCACGCAAAAAAACACAATGGAAGCAACGCGATTAACGTACAAACACAAACACTCATACAAAACTCTGTGGTTTGGGCTGGCCGGCACATTCGTTATGATTGTCGGTTCGATTTTGTTCGGGTATGCTCAAGGGCAGAAGCAAGAAGCTGAGAAAATGAATCCGACCAAACCCGTGCCAAGCGAAGCCGAGTTGCAGCAAAATTTAACCAAGGACCAGTATAAGGTGACGCGCCAATGCGGCACGGAAACGCCATTTCACAACGCCTACTGGGATAATCACAAGACGGGAATTTACGTCGACATCATCACAGGGGAACCGCTCTTCAGTTCGCTCGACAAATTTGACAGCGGCACGGGTTGGCCCAGCTTCACGAAACCGATCAAGTCAGCGAACGTAACGGAAAAGCGCGATACTTCTTACGGAATGGAGCGCACCGAAGTTCGTGCCAAATCGAGCGATTCGCATCTTGGACACCTGTTCGACGATGGTCCCGCCCCGACCGGCCAACGTTTCTGTGTGAACTCCGCCGCATTACGCTTTGTTCCTGTCGAAAAATTGAACGAAGAAGGGTACGGTGAATATCTCTCGCTGTTTCAACCACAGGCGCTGCCGCAGCAGCAACAGCAAGGCCAACAGCAGAAGCCGCAATAATTGTAGGGCGGTTGACCCACTCGCTCCCGCTCGTTCGGGGCCAGAGGCCTACCCGTCTATGTCGCTCGCATCCCCGCGGCTCCATTCTCTGAACCCCGAAAGTATTCGGGGCTGACACAACAACGCCCTACAGTTGATTATTCGTCATTCGGGTTTCGTAATTCACCGGTCGAATGCTTTTTTTTGAATACCGCGATGCGGAAGGTAGGTTCCGTCGATCATGACTCGCGACGATTTTGATTACGCGCTTGAAAACACGCGCGTTATTCTTGCGCCAGAGGGTCAGATTGCGACCTTCGGCAGCACCAGTTTCAATTTTTATTTGATCTCGGAGTTGATGGACCGCGTGAATCAGGTGCGGATTCGCAATGGGAAAATCCAGGCGGAACGCCCGCAGATTGTGACGCCGGAGCATTATTGCCGGC
>WNGC01004059.1_pt1 | contig 17846 bp, 15 predicted proteins | sample 5400051 | NCBI WGS metagenome assembly WNGC01 (sample SAMN13153368, study PRJNA577476) | soil metagenome | isolation source: 20 cm soil or saprolite under grassland replicate 2 | place: USA:California | collected 2016-06-15
ACGGGAGCGGGACGTACAACGACAAGCAGTTCAACCGCGGCGGGACGGTGGCGTTCCAGGCCCAGCCGGGTGCCGCGGGCTACAAGAGCAACTGGAACCACGTCGAGGTCTACGAGCAGATGAACAGCGTCGTGGGCGGTGTGGGCGTGCCCGACGGTGTGCTGCAATACTGGTTCAATGGCACGCTGGTGATTGACCGGCACAACGTGATGCTCCGGACCGGGACGCGGCCGAACCTCAGCTTTGCGCAGTTCGTCATCGGGCCGTACATCGGCGTCGGCTCGCCGGTGGATCAGTACATGTGGATCGATAACCTCACGATCGCCACAAAACATCCGTAGGGGAGTCGGAGCTGAAACGCGCGAGGGGAGGTCGGCCTGGAGGTCGATCTCCCCTTGTTCTATCTGTTACGTCCGCGACATTCTCCGAGGGACCGCTGGGGACCCACGTCGGCGCCCGGGGGGTAGCACGGGCTCGTATGAAGCGCTGGGAACCTGGCAGCGGGCTCCGTGTGACTTCGGTCACAAGGCCGGAGGTAGGTGCCGTGGTTCGGTCGGTTACGAGTTGGGCGCCTCCTCTTGCGCAGCTCGCGTCCGAGTTGCTAGCATGTCGTCGCTGCTGGTGTGATTCGATATTCGTGGCGCGCATGTCGGGAGTTCGCGCGTCCGGGTTGCGAGCTAATGGGCCGTGCTCCAAGGCGGGCCGCGCAAAGGCGGTGGCGCGGGAACACGGCGTTCAGGCGGGTTCGAGCAGCGGCGGTTCGGCTTCGTTCGGGCCTCGCCGGAGGGCTTGCCGATGGCGTTCGCTCAAACAGACGGGCATCGTGCCGCGCATTTGATCCGTGTGAGTTCGTGGCTCTTAGTGGCGGCGCTGGCCGGGTGTCTGGCCGAGCCGGTGGCGCCTATTCAACCCCCCCCGCCGCCGCCGCCCCCACCGCCGCCGCCTCCGCCCCCCGCGGTGCTGTTCCAGGAGAGCTTCGCGGACGGCGCGTTTGCGGCGCGGGGCTGGTACGACAATGCGAACATGCTGGTCACGAGCGCCCAGCACGCACCCGGTGCGACCAGCGCGCTCGAGATCCGTTTCATGCCCGGTGCGCTGCAACCCACGTGGGGCGCCGCCGCGCGACACGCCTTCCAGCCCACGCCGACGTTGTATGTCAGCTACTGGGTCAAGTACGGCGACAACTGGGTCGGCTCAGCGACGCGTGACCATCCGCACGAGTTTTACGTGCTCAGCAATCAGGACGGGCAATACGCCCCGCTGGCCAACGATTGGCTCACCACCTACATCGAGACCAACTTCGTGAACGGCGCCGGGGCGCCGCGCGTGACCCTGCAAGACAACCGGGCGATCAACGCGAGCTACGGCAGCTTGCCGATGAACCTGATCGGCGTCACGGAAAATCGGTCCGTGAGCGGCTGCAACGGCGTCGTGGAGACGGATGTTTTTTCGGAGTGCTACGGCAGCGGGACGTACAATGACAAACAGTTCAACCGCGGCGAGACGGTCACGTTCCAGGCGGCGCCCGGTGCCGCGGGCTACAAGGGTAACTGGAACCACGTCGAGGTCTACTTGCAGATCAACAGCATCGGCGGCGGCGTGGGTGTTCCGGACGGGGTGGTACAGTACTGGTTCAATGGTCACTTGATCATCGACCGCCACGACGTGTTGTTTCGGACGGGAGCCCGGTCCGACCTCAAGTTCGCCCAATTCATCATCGGGCCCTACATCGGGAGGGGTTCGCCCGTCGATCAGACCATGTGGGTCGACAACCTGATCGTAGCCTCGCAGCGGCCCTAGCCCGCAGAGCTCGGGCGCGCTGACGCCGCTCGACCGCAACACGTTTCCGGGGCCGGGACACAACCCCCGCCCAGTCCCGTGGCACCAAGACGTTACATGGCTGCGGGTTACGTAGATGCCGATGGGTTCCGGCCCGCCCCTGGACCCCGCCAGGTCCGAGTCTTGCTCCCGGGACACTGCGGTGACCATCCTCTACATCTATCAGGGCGAATGGCCGCGCGGTGCGACGCGCGTGGCGAAGCAGGTGCGGAGTTTGGCGCGCGCCGGACACGCAGTGCACCTCCTGGCCCGTAACTATGACGGGGCTCCACGACTCGAGACATGGGAACAGGTCACTGTCCACCGGCTCCCATGGGTGCGAGTTCGCTGGCTGACTCGCGTTCTCAATTTCCCGGTCTTCCTGAATCCGATGTGGACGTGGGCGATGTGGCGACTCGTCCGGAGCACCGGCGCCGACCGCATCGTCGTCGCGGACTTGCCGCTCGCACCTGCCGCGATCTGGCTCGGATGGCTCCTCGGAATTCCAGTGCACTACGACATGGCGGAAGTCTACCCCGAATTCCTGAAATCCTTGCACGTCGTTTCCGCCCGGCCTTGGTCGGACCGTGTTATTCGCAGTCCCGCTGCAGCGGCGTTGGTTGAGCTTGGCGTCCTGCGCGCGGCGCAGTCGATTTCGGTTGTGTCGGAGGAGTCGCGGTTGCGGTGTGTGCGCCGGGGAGCGCGGGGAGAGCGAGTGGTCGTCGTGGGCAACACGCCCGACAATGTCGTAGAGCTCACCTCGCAGCTGCCGTTTCCGCCGGAGCTCCGGCCCTGGGCCCAGCGGCCGCGAGCTCTGTTCGTGGGCACCTTGCTCGCCGACCGCGGGGTGAAGGAAGCGGTCGAGGCACTCGGGTTGGTCGTGCGGGAGGTGCCGGACGCCTGTCTCGTCGTCGTCGGCGATGGGCCGGATCGGCCGCGGATCGCCCAGACCGTCGAACGCCTCGGCCTGGGTGATCACGTGGCCTTGCTCGGGTGGCAGCGCCACGCGAGACTCGCCGAGTTCTACCAGCACTGTCAGGTTGGTCTGCTGCCGTTCCTCGACACCCCGCACGTTCGAGTGACGCTGGCGAACAAGCTGTTCGATTACATGGGAGCGGGCCTGGCCGTCCTCGCTGCCGACCTGCCGCCGATGCGCCGTGTCCTGGAGGAGGTCGGGGCGGGGGTCTTGTACAGCGTGGGGAGCACTCAGGCACTGGCCGAACAGGTGGTGAGTCTCTTGAGGGATCCGGACCGGTGTCACACGCTCGGCGCGCGCGGCCGAGAAGCCGTCGTGGGGAAGTATCATTGGGGCCGCGATGAGGCCACGTTTGTAGGCGCTGTCGCGGGCGTATCTCGCCACGCCGTTTCGGTCACCGATCTGTTGAGTAGGGGCCACAGCTGAGGAGCGTGAAGCCGGCGCCCTGCTCCGGCACGAGCATTGCGCAGACGCTGTTACGTGAGTCCCCGCCGCCTCGCAGCCACGCCCCTCACCGGAGATGCCCGGCGCGCTTCGGATCTACTCGTTCTGGACCGCGTGCGCATCCGCGCCTGGGACCGGATTCTGTTCGTCGAATGCGGGGACGGGTGGATCGTGGAAGAGGCGTGGCGCCGGGCCGGGCGCGCGTATGTGTGTGGGTTGGATCGGTCGGTCGCGCACGTCGAGCTCGCGAAGCGGCTGCGAGAGATTCCCGGGAAGGTCGAGTTCAGTCTGTGGGATGGACAGCGGCTCCCGGTTCCGGATCTGGGGTTCAACCGCGTCGTGGCGACTCTGGACTCGATGCGCGCGCACGATCCGGCGGCCCTGTTCCGGGACCTACGGCGGGTGCTGCGGCCGGACGGCGACGGCTACCTGCTCCAATCCACATCCCACCATGGGGGGCTCCCGCACGCCCTGGCCGAGGCAGGATGGCCAGAGTTGCATGAGCTCGCCCGGACGGATGATCATACGGCCGTCCTCCTGCATATCCGCCCGGCGGCGTCGACCCCGGTCGCTTAGCGATCATCTGATGGCCTTACGGACGACGCTCATGATCATTGTCGTGACGGGCATGACGGCACGAGCGTCTCGTGCCGGCGCGCAGGCCATGCCGCGGGCCGCGAACGAGTGCGCGACTCCGCACCGTGAGTGGATCTGGTGCGATGACTTCGAGGAGGATCGGCTCCAGCAATACTTCGAGTACGATGAGGCCTCCGGAAGCTTCGTGCGAGCCGCAGGCGCCGGTGTGCAGGGATCGTTCGGCATGCGGGCGCGATTCACCCGAGGTCAGACGTCCGTGGGCTCCTTGCACCTCGCCATGGGGAAGGTGCCGGACAAGTACTTTCGACCGGTGGATGCAGGGACCGCAATATACCGGGACCTCTATTGGCGACTGTACGTGCGCTACCAGCCGGGGTGGGTTGGCGGTGTAGGCGCCAAGCTCACCCGGGCGATGAGCTTCACCAGCTCCACGTGGGCCGAGGCGATGGTCGCGCACCTGTGGGGTGGTGATCCGCCCGACACGAACTACCTGCAGCTCGATCCGGTCTCGGGCACCGACCCGTCGGGCAATGTACGGCCTGCCAAGTACAACGACTTCGCGCGGTTTCGTTGGCTGGGTAAGCAGCGCGGCGCGACGCCGCTGGCCGACCCGTCTCGCGTCGGCCAGTGGTGGTGCGTCGAGGCGCACGCACGCTTGAACGACCCGGGCCAAGCCAACGGCGTGTTCGAGTTCTGGGTAAACGGTGACCTGTCGGCGAGGGAGGAGGGCTTGAATTTCGTAGGAACGTTCACCACTTATGGTATCAACGCCGTGTTTTTCGAGAACTACTGGAACGGGGGAGCGCCCGCGACCCAAGAGCGTTACCTGGACAACATCGTCGTGAGCACGCTGCGGATTGGATGTTGAAGCCGGTCCCTACGCGATGGACCGTTGCCTCGATGCAACACCACCGGTGGCGACCGATCTAATTACCTTCTGGTGAGCCGACGCCAGCCCAAATCTTGCTCGCTTGGGCGTGACATGCAACTCCCGAGCTCCATGACCGTTCCCGGCAGCATCGCATACCCTAGCCAGCCGCGGCCCGTCGCAGCGCCTCGCTTGCCGTGGGACTCGCTGCAGCTGACCCTTTTCTTGCTGGTCTCGCTGCAGGTGTGGCGTGTCCACGAGCTGTTTCCGACTCTAGCGGTGCACGGGCTGCCGATCCTGACGACGGTGGCGGCGATCGGCCTGTTCCTGCTTGGCCGTGATCCTCGACGTCGCATCGGGAGCGTCAACGCGCCCGTCGTGTGGGCCGCGCTCGGGATACTCGGGCTCGTCGCCCTCTCGGTGCCGGGAAGCCTCTACCCCGGGCACAGCCTCAATTTCCTGCTCAAGGACTACCTTCGCACGGTGCTCTTGATGGTGCTCGTGGCCGCGAGTGTGCGGGGGCTGGCGGATCTGCGGCGGCTTGCGTGGCTCCAGCTCGCCGGCGTGACGCTGTTTTCCGCGGTGATTGTCGCTCGGGCACAGATGGGAGAGGACGGGCGCCTGCGGGAAGTCGCCTACTACGACGTGAATGACCTCGCCCTGTTGATCGTATGCACGCTGCCGCTGGTCGTATACCTGTGGCGCAGGCCGGCGCAGCCGTGGTCCCGCATCCTGCTGGTGGCGGCTACTGTGTTCTTGATGGTCACGCTGGGAAAGACCCAATCACGTGGGGGGTTCCTGGGATTCCTGGCGGTCGTGGCCTATCTCCTCCTGCGGTTGCGCGGAGTCTCGAAAATCCAGCGGGTGGCAACGGTCGCGTTCCTCGGCACCATGCTCGTGGCGGTGGCGAGCGACAAGTATTTTGAGCGAATCCAGACGATCCTGCATCCGTCGAAAGACTACAACTGGAGCGGGAAGTCGGAAACCGGACGGATGGAGATCTGGGCACGCGGCATCGGCTACATGGTCGATCACCCGTTCCTGGGCGTCGGCGCCGCCGCGTTCCCCATGGCGGAGGGTACCCTGGCCCCGGAGGCCATCGAGCAGAAGCGGTACGGGCGCGGCTTTCACTGGTCCGCCGCACACAACGCTCTCATTCAGATCGGGGCCGAGCTCGGCGTGGGGGGCCTGATTCTCTTCGTCGCGCTCTTCGCTGGGACCTTCCGCTTGCTGTCCAGACTGCGGCGCGTGCCGGCGACTGAGGTCGCCGTGCTGGCGCAAATCCTGACCGGCTGCCTGGTGGCGTTCGTCGTGACGGCCTCGTTCCTGTCCCAGGCGTACTCCGCCTACCTGTACACGCTCCTCGGGATGATCCTGGGGCTCGCGAAGATCGTGTCGTTCGCCCGGCCGCCGGTGCCCACGCAAGCGGCCGTCCCTCGTCCTCTGGGATGAGCGCGCGCGCCACGCTCAAAGCGTGCTTCGAGGCCGGACTGGTGCGGAGCGGCGTGCCCGCCCTGAACCGGGCGGCGCGGGCGCGACGGGGGCTGGTCCTTGCCTACCACAACGTCGTGCCCGATTCCTCCCCGGGGTTCGGCGACCGCTCGCTCCACCTCCCGCGCGGGCTGTTCATGCGCCAGCTCGAGAGCCTGCTCGCCACCCACACGGTCGTCCCGCTGGCACAGGTGCTCGACGCGCCTGTCGCCGGGCGTCGTCCCCGGGCGGCAATCACCTTCGACGACGGCTATCGGGGAGCGGTATTGCTCGGCGTGGCGGAGCTCGCGAAGCGCGGCGTTCCCGCGACCCTGTTCGTTGTTCCCAGTTTCGTGGGGAAGGGCCCGTTCTGGTGGGATGCCTTGGCGGCGGAGCGCGGGGTGGATCCCCCGCTGCGGGCCCGCGCCCTGGACGAGCTGCGGGGCAAAGATCAGGAGGTCCGCGGCTGGGCCGCGCGCGCGCGGATCCCGACGGCGACGGTTCCGGAATGGGCGCTCGTCGCGTCGGAAGCGGAGCTGCGGAGCGCCACTCGGCATCCCGGCATCACGCTCGGATCGCACACCTGGACGCACCCGAACCTGGTCCGCCTGGGGGGGGGCGACGAGCTGCGAGAAGAGTTGCGGCGGCCGCTCGTGTGGCTGCGGGAGCGCTTCACGAGCGTGATCCCGTGGCTGAGTTATCCGTACGGGCTGGCGACGCCGGCCGTGGAGGCCGCTGCGCGCGAGGCGGGCTACACCGCCGCGCTCACCCTCGGTGGAGGCTGGTTCCCGTCCACCCGCGTGAACCGCTGGGCGGTGCCGCGGGAAAACATTCCCTCGGGATTGTCGGAAAACGGGTTCGTCATTCGATCCTCGGGCCTGTGACGCGACGCCTCAGAATCCTTCATGTGGTGCACAAGCTCGATTATGGCGGCCTGGAACGCCTGGTCGGCGCCCTCGTCGAGCGTCTTCCTCGCGATCGGTTCGAGAATCACATCCTGACACTGAGTGACTTCGGCCGCTTCGCCGAAGGCCTCGCCGGGCACGCGCAGCTCCACCAGGAGCGGTCGCTGCGGCACTGGTCCATGATCTGGCCGCGCGGCCTGACCCGCACGATTCGCGCGCTCGCCCCCGACGTCGTGCATACGCACAGCGGCGTGTGGTACAAGACGTCGCTGGCGGCGCGGCGCGCCGGCGTCCCGCGCCTCGTCCACACCGACCACGGCCGGCCCTACCCGGACTCACTCGCCGGGCGTCTACTCGACGGGCTCGGGGCCCGCCGCACCGACGTGGTCGTGGCCGTCTCGGAGGCGCTGCGCCGCCAGATGGCGGCGACGCTGGTACCGCGCCCGGCGGAGATCCGCGTCGTGATCAACGGGATCGACACCCGCCGGTTCCAGCCGCGGTCCGTCAACGGGTCGGTGCGCGGCGAGCTGGGCCTGCCTGCCGGGGCACCGGTCATCGGCAGCATCGGCCGGCTCGACGCGATCAAGGCCTACGACGTGATGCTGCAGGCCTTCGCGCGGCTGCGCGCCGGTTGGAGCGATGCGCATGGCGCGCCGCCCAGCCTCGTGCTGGTGGGCGACGGTCCCGAGCGCGCCCGCCTGGCGGCGCTGATCGACCAGTTGGAGTTGCGCGACGCGGCCCGGCTGGCCGGGTGGCGCAAAGACGTAGAAAACGTTTATCCCGCGTTCGACATCTTCACGCTGTCGTCGTGGAGCGAAGGAACCTCGCTCGGTCTGCTCGAGGCCATGAGCAGTGGCGTCTGTCCGGTGGTGACCGATGTCGGCGGGTCCGGTGCGGCGCTGGGCGAGGCCCTGCGACACCGCCTCGTGCCGCCGGGGAATCCCACGGCGCTGGCTGCCGCCTGGCGCGACGCGCTGGGCGACTCCGCGCGCCGGACCCGCGATGCGGCGGCCGGGCGCCGGCGCGTGGAGCAGGCGTTCGGGGTCGACGCGATGGTGCGGGAGTACGAGCGGATTTACAGCGGCGGAGAGTGAGGCAATGCGCGTCAGCGACCCGCCATCACGCCGCTTTCCAGGTACACGCGGTGCCACACCGAAAAACACAGCAGTGCCCACAGGATCCCCTCGCGGTTGTGGCGACGGGCGAAGTGATCGTCCAGTAGGCCGCGGACCACGGCGGGCTCGAAGTACCCCAATCGGCGCAGCCGCTCCGGCGCGAGCTCGTCTTCGATCACGTCGCGCAGCTCGTGCCGCAGCCATTCGGCGGTCGGGCCAACGAAGCCGCGCTTGGGCGCCCGGAGATGCTCGTCGGGGAGCCGGCCTCGCAGCGCCCGCTTGAGCAACCGCTTGTTCCGCCACAGCCCGATCTTCGTGCGGTCCGGGAGCGGGAACACCCGTTCGACGAGCAGGTGGTCCACGAAGGGGACGCGGATCTCGAGCGAGTGCGCCATCGCCATGCGGTCGCTGAGTGCGAGCACATCGTCCGCGAGAAACGTCTTGTAATCGAGATACAGGCCCGCGGTCAGTCCCGCGGGGGCGCCGTAGCCCTGATGCAGCTCGCGAAACCGGGCGCTCGCCCTGCCGGCGCGTGGACCCTCCCGCAATCCGGCGGCGTACAGAGCCTGCCGGTCGCCATCGGCGCAACGCGTGACGTAGCCGAGGAACCGGTCGGGCGTCGAGCCGTTGCCGGGCCGCAGAAAACGCTTGAAGCGATCGACCGCGAGCGACGCGCCGGTGGGCTCGCGCAGCAGATTCGCGAGCCCGCTCAACCCCCGCTGCACGGCGTGCGGCAGCCGCGCGTAGCGCTCTCCCACCTCCGTCAGCTTGACGCCGTACTTGGCCGCGAGTCGCCGGGCGAGGTCCGTTTCGTCGGCGCTCGCCGCCCCCGAGCCGAAGTACCGCGCGGTGAACGCGTGCGGCGCGTCGCTCGCCAGCGCCCAGCTCGCGACCACGGCCGACGAATCGAGCCCGCCGGAGAGGAACGCCGCCACCGGCACGTCGCTCACGAGATGCGCTCGCACCGACTCGTCCAGCCACTCCCTGACGCGCTCCTCCGCGTCGCGCGGCGCCGCGACGCGCTCGCGGGGGAGGTCCCAGTACCGCGTGGTCGACACGCCGCGCTGGCGGTGCCACAGCGCTGTATGGCCCGGCTCGAGCTTGGTGACGCCCGCGAACGGCGTGGCCGGGGCGGGGATGTACCCGAGCTGGAAATACATGTCGAGCGCGTCCCAGTCGAGCGTGCGGTCCGCCAGGCCCGCCGCGTGCAGGGCCTTCAGCTCGGACGCGAACGCGATGCCCCAGGGCCCGGTGGCCACGTACAGCGGCTTGATCCCGAAGCGGTCGCGGGCGAGCAGCAGCGTCCGCGCCTTGGCGTCCCAGATCGCGAAGGCAAACATGCCCCGCAGCCGTGTGACGCACTCGGGGCCTTCCTCCTCGTACAGATGCAGGATGGTTTCCGTGTCGCCCTGGGTGGCGAACGTGTGGCCGCGCGCGACCAGGCCGCGCCGCAGCTCCGCGTAGTTGTAGATCTCCCCGTTGAACACGATCACCGCCGACCGATCCTCGTTGAAGATCGGCTGGTGACTGCCCGCGAGGTCGATGATGCTGAGGCGACGCATGCCCAGGCCGACGGGACCGTCTACGTAGACGCCCTCGTCGTCGGGGCCCCGATGCCGGATGGCGTCGCACATCTGCCGAATCACGGCAGGGGCGACGGAATGGGTCGGGTCGCGATGGACGATGCCGACGATGCCGCACATGAGCCCCGAAGCATAGAGCAAGAGGGAGGCCGCGCGGGCGCACCGGTCTAGACCAGCCGACTGTAGAGCACAGCCACGCAGGCGTTGCGCCCACGCAGCACTCGCGCGCGCGTCGGTATGCCCGGTGGCTCAGGCACGGAGATTGTTCTACCGGGCCGCGTGATATCGCGAGACAGGCTGTCGGTGGTACACGTCATCGCTCCCGGAGACGTGGGCGGTGCGGAGCGCGTCGTGCACGCCCTGGCGACCGGTCAGCACCGAGCCGGGCATCGCGTTCGCGTGGTCGCCGTGCTGGCAAACGGGGCCGATCGGCACCCGTTCCTGGCGCGCCTCGAGCAAGCCGGTGTGGAGACGATTCCGCTCCCTGTCCCCCCGCGCGCCTACATCCGCGAGCGCAGCGCGATCGCGGAGCTGTGTCGCCGGCTCCGGCCGGATGTGGTGCACACGCACGGCATCCGCGTGGACGTGGTGGACGCGGCCGTCGCCCGGCGGGCCGGCATGCCAACGGTGACGACGGTTCACGGGTTCACGGGCGGGGATTTCAAGATGTGGGTGTACGAGCGGTTGTGGCGACGGGCCTTGCGCGGCTTCGACGCCGTCGTTCAACGCCTGGCCGGCGGACGACGCTCCTCCCCTTGCTCGCGCCGAGGCCCGCGATGAGCTCGGCGTTCCCAGCTGCGGCTTTCATGTCGGATGCGTGGGACGCCTGACGGAGGAAAAGGGCGTGGATGTGCTGCTCGCGGCGGTGGCGCAGCTCGGAGACCTGCCCTTGGTGGTATCGGTGGTGGGCGACGGACGCCGACGGCGGCAGCTCGAGCGAGAGGCCGGCCGGCTGGGCGTAAGCGACCGTGTGCGGTGGGTAGGAACTCGGACGGAAGCCGCGCGCCTGTTCGCCGCGTTCGACGTGTTCGCGCTCAGCTCGCGCACGGAAGGCACGCCGATCGTGCTATTCGAGGCGATGGCGGCCCGTACCCCGATCGTGGCCAGCGCCGTCGGCGGCGTTCCGGACGTGCTCTCGCCGCAGGAAGCGCTGCTGGTCGGAGCCGACGATCCGGCGGCGCTGGCGCGGGCGATTCGATCCGTGCACGCGGATCCAGCGGCGGCGGCGGACCGGGCGCGCCGCGCGAACGAGCGGCTGGCGAGGGAGTTCGCTCCCGGGCCCTGGCTCGAGCAATACGAACGCATTTATCGGAGTGTGGCATGATCTCGGCTTGTCTCTGGCTGCTCGCCGTCGCGTTGACCTTTGCGGCCTATACCTACGTAGGCTATCCACTGCTGCTGGGGCTCGTCGGATTGCTCCGGCGTGGCCGTCCGGCCGTCGCATCACCGGTCGAGTGGCCGGCGATCAGCATCGTGCTCCCGGTCTACAACGAAGAAACCGTGGTGCGCCAGACGCTCGAGAATCTGCTGCGTCTCGACTATCCCGCGGATCGCCGGCAGATCCTCGTGGTGTCCGACGCCTCGACCGATCGGACCGACGCGATCGTGCGGGAGTACGCGGGCCGCGGCGTCGAGCTGCTGCGGCTGCCCCGCCGGGGAGGGAAGACGGCTGCCGAGAACGCCGCACTGCCGCTCTTGCGGGGGGACATCATCGTCACCACCGATGCGTCGGCCCGTCCGGAGCGGCGGGCCCTCGAGGCGCTGATCGCGAGCTTCGCCGATCCCACGGTCGGCGTCGCTTCCGGACACTATGTGAGCGTGGCGCGGGTGGACGGGCACGCCAACCACGGCGAGTCCTGGTACGTCGGCTACGACATGTGGGTGCGTCAGCTCGAAACGCGCGTCGCGGGCATCCCGGGCGCGGCGGGATGTTTCCACGCGGTTCGCGCATCGATCCATCTGCGCGTCCTGCCGGAGGAGATCAGTCGCGACTTTGCCGCTGCCTTGCTCGCCCGTGAGCAGGGGCTGCGCACCGTCTCCGTCGAGAGCGCCGTGTGCACCGTGCCCCGGGTGCCGTCGCTCCGGACGGAATACCGCCGCAAGGTGCGCACGATCGTGCGCGGCTGGCACACGCTGCATTTCAAGCGGGCCCTCTTGAACCCCTTCCGCCACGGGTTCTTCTCCTGGATTCTGGCGAGCCACAAGGTGTGCCGCTGGGTCCTCCCGCACGTTGCCCTACCGGCGTTGGTCGCGCTGGGGTGCCTGGCGCAGACGTTCTCGTGGGCACGGTGGGGCGCGGGGCTGGCGGCCGCGGCGGCGCTGTGCGCCGCCCTCGCATGGTGGTGGCCCGAGCAGCGGCGCCTGCCGAAGGTCGTCGCCCTGCCCGCCTATCTGGTGGTGGGGAACGTCGCGGCGCTGCACGCCTCCATCCGGGCCGTCAAAGGCGAGCGCACGCCGCTCTGGGAGCCAACGCGGCGCGAAGTCGAGCGGGCGGCGTAGGCGCCGTCAGGAGCGGGACGCCGCGACCGGCACGGACGACCCCGCAGTCTCGAGCAGCGTCGCGGCTTCCGAGACTGTGACGAAGCGCAACGGCGTCACGCGGCCCACCCCTTCCACATAGCTCGCAATCGCGCGGTACATCCCCTCCACGCCGGCCCGGTCGGGAGCGAACGGGCTCAAGCCGGGACTGAGGCTGGGGCTGTGAAAGAACACGTGGAGATGTCGTAGCCCCGCGTCGATCAGGCGGCGTGACAGCGTCAGCATGTTGGCGACGGAATCCGTTTCGGGACTGAGCCCGATGCGCCTCACGATGCCGGCGCGCGACGCGATCCCGCGCAGGTGCAGCGGGCGCAGCGCCGGGGCCGACAACGCTCGGTACACCCTCGTCCACGCCCGGGACGGGGGCCGATTGTAGCCCACCGACATGGGAATCTCCACCAGCGCCCCCCCGGGCTGGGGGATGCGTACGTCGGCGTCTCCCGCGAGCCGATACTCGTGGATCGGCGCCCCGATGAACGTCGGGCCGTCGTCGTACGCTTCCCAGCTTATGAAAGGGGTGACGCTCGAGTCGACGCGGTAGCCGCAGCGGATCAGGGCGGTGACGGTGTCGGGGCCGAGTCCGTAGCGACCTGCCCGGAACGCCACCGGCCTCCCACCAAACGCCTCGCGCAGGGTCCCTGTGAGGCGCTCCAGCTTGGCGAGCTGCAGCGCTCCCGGCAGGTTCTTGAGCATCGTGTTGCGCCCGATGAAGGGTTCGTCCAGCGGGGGTGTGTTCCACGGATGCAGGTGGGCGGCCAGCTCGGCTCCCGCGCCGTGCAGCTCCCGCAAGATGGCGGCTGCCCAGTCGCGGATCGCGACCTGGTATGTCGTGAAGTAGGTCGCCCGTACCCCGAGTCTCTGAAACAGCGCATCGAGACGCGGCAGCTCGCGGATGTTCTCGACGGTCAATCCCTCGCGACACGGGTGCCAGTTGTCTTCTTCGGTATCGATCGAAACGATCAGGAGCATCGGCTTGGACATGTGGCTTACGCTCTCGCTCGCAGCCGGGCACGTACCCGGCCCGCCCAGTCGAGGCCGCGCAGCCAGCGACCGCGCCATCCGGGCCGGAACGCCACCAGCTCTTGCGTCACCGATTCCGCGGCCGTCCACTCCCGCTTGTACGCCTCGTCGCCGCGCAGGAAGTCGAACCTCCGGTAGCCGCGCTCGATGGCGCGCCGGATCATCTTCACCATCAGGGCGACCCCCACGCTCTTTTCCTCCCAGCGGGGATCGCGGCCGCTCTGGTAAAAGTAGACCGTATCGCGGTCGGCGAACCCATACCACGCAGCTGCCGGCGTGCCGTCCAGGTCGAGCGTCGTCAACCACAGCTGTCCCTGGCGCGAGAGTTCTGCGGCGAACGTGCGGTGCAGCCGCTCCACCCGTGGATCGCTGAACGTGCCCCCGCCCCCGGTCGCCCAGCGCCGCTCGTGCAGCTCGACGAGGTGGCGCCACCCATCGGCGAGGTTCTCCGGGCCGTAATCGGTCAACTTTACGCCGTGGTCCCGCTCCAGATTGCGCTCGCGGCGGCGCAGCGTCTGGCGGCGGCTGGCACTCAACGAGCTCAGGTACTCGTCCCAGGTCCCCGGAAGCGCGAGGTACGGGCACCGGCTCCCGGCGTTCCAGCGAACCGCGCAACCGGCGCGCGTCAACGCCGCCGCAAGTCGCGCCACGTTAGGCGCGGCGGGCGCGAGATTGCTGAGGATCGCGACCTCCCAGGGCAGCGACAGCAACGCCCGCACGACGTCATCGAGCTCGGCGCTCGGATCGGCCAGCACGTCGAGATGGTCCGGACATCCGATATCCCCGATCGCCCAGCTGAGCCCGGCGACGGGGCGGCGGCGGAACGTGACGGTGCCGACCGCGACGGGAAGGAGTGCCGCCGTCCGTCCGCGTGCGTCCCGCACGACAATGCCGGTGCTCGCCTGCAGCTCCTCCTCCGATGCCGAGTCGGCCCAGGCTCGATGCCAGGCCCAGCCCGCGAAGGGAGACGCGGCGCGCGAGCGCTCGCGCAGCTGCTCCCAAGCGGCGGGATCGCGCGCCAGCGCCTCGACGAGGGGGATGCAGGTCATGTGGCTCCCCGTGGCGGATCGGGGCTCTGTAAGAGTCCGCACGGTGAGCGCCTGCTGCAGAGGTCGGGCCGTCGACGCCGAGAATTGTTCTCGTGGCGTGGCAGCTACAGCGAGTGTCGCGACAGCCGTACCACATGTCTCCGCCGCCTGCAGTCCGTGGCGTCACCGCCACAGCCAGGCGTCCGGGCGAGAACCGGCCAGCCAGCGTCCGCCGCGGACCCACGGCACATGCGATGCACAGGCGGCGGCCGGAATCGCGTCGCGGGGGAACTGGGGACGTGCTGAGAAACGTCGGGAGCAACTGGCTGATAACGGTCGTGACCGTGTGCGCGGCCTACCTCCTCACGCCGTTCACACTCCACACGCTCGGCGACGCTGGGTACGGCACGTGGACCCTGATCACATCGATCTCCGGCTACCTGGCCCTGCTGGTGCTCGGCGTGCCGATGGCGTCGGTCCGCTACTTCGCGGAACACGTGGCCAGCGGCGACGCGCGCGAGCTCAACCGCGCGATCGGGAGCTGTACGGGGCTCTACCTGCTGCTGGGCGGCATGGCGCTCGTCATCGGAGCCGGGTTGTATGCGTTTTTCAACCTGAGCTACGACATCCCCACCACCATTCGGCGCGACGCCGACTGGGCGTTCGCGCTCACCGTGGTCTATGTGGCGGTGGGGTTCGTGGGCATGCTGCCCGAGGGCATTCTCTCCGCGCACGACGCGTTCGTGCCCCGCAACGTCGCCAAGCTGGCAGGGACCGTGCTGCGCGTCGGTCTCACGTTCGGCCTGCTCACGTGGCGGCCCACCCTGAGCGTCCTGGCGTTCATTCAGCTCGCGTGCCTCGCCTTCGACTTCATCCTGTGCGCAGCGCTGATTCTCCGCCGCTACCCCGGTACGCGCGTGCGGCTCGCGGATTTCGAATGGGGCCTGGTGCGCAAGATCTTCTCCTTCAGCTTGTTCGTGCTCGTGTTGAACGCCGGGGCGCGGCTGTCGTTCCAGACGGACTCGCTGGTGATCGCCAAGTTCCAGGATGTGAGCGCGATTCCATACTTCACGGTCGCCAACAATTTCGTGATCTACCTGATGGAATTCGTCCTCGCGATCGCCGCCGTGGTCATGCCGGCGGCGACGCGACTGAAGACACAAGGCAGAGCCGCCGAGCTGCGCGAGACCTTCCTCAAGTGGTCCAAGATCGCCCTCTCGGTCACGCTGATGGCGGGATTGTTCCTGATCGTGCTGGGGCCGCGCTTCATCGCGTGGTGGATCGACCCGCGATACGAGCGACCGGCGGGTCAGGTGCTGCAGATCCTCATGGTGTCGTATCTCGTCTTCTTGCCGGTGCGCGGCGTGGCCCTGCCCATCCTGATGGGGCTCGGTAAGCCGGGTGTGCCCACCATTGGGTTCCTGATCGCCGGTCTCGTCAACCTGGGCCTGAGCGTGGCGCTCGCGGGTCCCTTGGGGCTCGCCGGCGTCGCCCTGGGGACCGCCATCCCCAACGTGGTGTACTCGGGCGTCGTCCTGGCGCAGGCCTGCCGGGAGCTCGAGACGCCGGTCGGTGTCTTCATCCGCTACGTCGTGCCCCGGGCGATCCTCGGTGCCCTGCCGGTCCTGGCGCTGCTCCTGTGGTTCAAGTTCGGCCTCGACGTGCATGGCATCGGTCAACTCACGGGCGCCGGCGTCGCGATGACGCTGGTGTTCGGGTTGCTGTGGGTGTTCTTCGTATACCGCAACGACCCCTACGTCGACCTGCGCGGCCGGCTGGTCGGCCAACGGGGCGGGGCGCGGTGGTGATCGCGTGGTGGGGCGTGGCGCTGCTCGCCGCGGCGCTCGTGGGCGTCGCTGCCGAGCTGGGCGCGCGCCGGTGGATCCGGCGCCGTACGGGCTACTACGTGTGGCCGCCAGAGATGCGACTGGAGCTCCGAGCCGATGGCGCCGAGTCCTCGCACCGCGCGCCGCGCGTGCGCTTCGACGTCAACGCGGACGGCGAGCGGGGCCGCGACGTGCGGCCGGACCAGTCCGGTCTGTTTCGGGTGCTCGCCGCGGGAGGGAGCTCAGTCGAGTGCCTCGCGCTCACTGAGGAGGCGAGCTGGCCGGGAGCGCTCGAGCGGATACTCAACACCCCTGACCATCTCCGCATACTCGGCGCCCAGCGGGTACACGTGGGAAACATCGGTCGCTCCGGCGTCTCGTCTCGAGAGCTCGACCTGATTCTCGAGCGTGTGCTCCCGCGATACGGTCGGCTCGCCGTGATCGTGATCATGGTCGGCGGCAGTGACATCTTCCAATGGTTCGAGGAGGGCGCACCGCCGACGCTTCCGTCGACGCCCCCGACTGCCGACGAGGCCTTCGCCGTCCATCCCGAGAAGCGGTTCGGCTGGAAACCGCGTTACTGGGCCACGATCGAGCTGGCTCGGCGGCTGCGGCGCCGCTGGCTGCGTCCGCTCGAGGTCCGCGAGGAGGCCGGCAAGTGGCTCGCGGCGGCCCGCAAGATGCGGGCGGAGGCGCCCGACGTTCGCACCACCCTCCCCGATCCGCGCGGGTTGTTGGACAGCTTCGAGCGTCACCTCCGGCGGTTGCTCCAGCGGGCCCAGGCTCACGCCGACCGCGTGCTCGTGCTGCGCCAGCCGTGGTTCGAGAAGGATTACACTGCCGAGGAGGCGGCGTGCTTCTGGCACGGGGGCATGGGCAAGGCGTGGAAACAGACGGTCACCACGTACTTCTCGCTCGAGGTCGTGAACCAGGTCGTGCACCTGCTGGACGCTCGCGCGGCCCGAGTGGCCGAAGCGCTCGGCATCGAGCACCGCGACCTGCGGAGCGTCCTGGCGCCGAGCCTCGAGAATTACTACGACTACATGCACTATACGCCGGCAGGGGCCGCCGTGGTGGCACGCGAGGTCGCAGCCACGCTGCTGCGTCCGTATTGCCCCGAGGACCGCGCGACCGTGGGAGGGCCGTTCAGCGTCGCTGCGCGAGGATAACGGCGTCCGGGCAGAAACTTCTCAGCAACGGAATGCTCGACAACGGCTCCAGTGCGTCGGCCCAGTGCGAGTTCAGCACCTCGGGACGCTGCAGCTTCGCGCGGTAAATCCACAAGCCGATTCCGAAGGTACGGCGCGCGCGGAACCCGGCGTGCCGCAACAGGCGGCGCAGCTTCCAATGGTGCAGGTCCGCCCGCGCCCGCTCACCCACCAGCCGTCGCAACAGCCTGTGCAGTGACCAGGGATTTTCGTGATCGTTGAGCAAGAGATACCCGCCAGGCGCGAGGGAGCTGTGTATCGCCTGGAGCGCGCGCACCCGCAGGCCGTCTTCGGCGTTGCCGAAAAAGCGAAATGCGGTCACCAGCTGCACGGGCGCGATCGGCAGCGGTCGCTCGCTGATGTCCTGAATGAAGAACTGAGTGCGCGGACACTTCGCCCGCGCCTCGGCGACCATCGACTCGGACACGTCAACCGCGAAGCACGCCTCGG
>WNGC01000943.1_pt1 | contig 17831 bp, 20 predicted proteins | sample 5400051 | NCBI WGS metagenome assembly WNGC01 (sample SAMN13153368, study PRJNA577476) | soil metagenome | isolation source: 20 cm soil or saprolite under grassland replicate 2 | place: USA:California | collected 2016-06-15
CGCGATGATTCCGCTGAGGTGATAAAGATGCCCGACCCAATCATCGAGCCGATCACGATCATCGTCGCGTCGATTGGCCCAAGCGCGCGAACCAGGTTGGTCTTCTGTGGAGACGGCCCGCCCTCGGGCCGCATAGGACGCGCGTTTCGGCGCGAGGGCGCGCCGGCTCCATTCTCGGGGCGCTCCTGCTCCATTAGAACATCAAATCATGTATCGTTCCGCGGTACGGCCACGCATCGATGGTCTCGACGAGGCCCGCCCGAACCGCGTTTTGCTCAACGTAATGCCATTTTTCGGAATAGATTTCGCTGGATCGCAGATATCGATCGAAATAATCCGTCTGCCAGGTGGGCGGATCGATGGAAAGCGCCGCCGCGATTTGTCGAGAGCTAACGCTTTTCCACATCTGCACCCAATCGGCCATACGGCGCGCACCGATTTCAGGCCGCGCAAAGAAATGTACGTGATCCGGCATTAAGATGTAATGTCCTACCCACCAGCCATCGTGATCAGCGGAGCGTTGCCAAGTTTCGCGCAAAATCTTCTCGCATTTCGACGAGGCAAGAATTTTACGTCGCTGATAAGTGCACGTTGTAAAGAACACACACGTAGTGAAGAAGACAATCGGATTCTCGCGAAATGATGGCACATGTGCCAAATGTCGAAATGGAGTCGGCCCGCCCTCGGGCCGCACGGGACCTGCCATTCGGCGCGGGGGCGCGCCGGCTCCATTGTCGCTCTTTTTCGTCACAACAAACGCTGCGGCGCCCTTATTTCGACCGCTTCCCGCTCGAGCTGCATTCGCAATTCGCGCGCGAACTCAACTGCGCCAGGTGTATCGCCATGAACACAAATCGTTTCGCCACGCACGCCGACATCGCGGCCTTCGACGGAGCGCACTTTGCCTTCACGCAACATCCGCAGGACGCGCTGTGCGGCTTCTTTTGGATCGTGCAGCAATGCATCCGGCCGCGTGCGCGGAACGAGCCATCCGTCATTCAAGTAGTTGCGATCGGCAAAAATTTCTGGTGCGACTTGTAAACCGCGCGCCTGGCCGGCGCGGGCAAGCTCCGTGTTGTCCGGCGCAAACAGGATCAACTTTGGATCGACGGATTCAATGGCGCGGGCGATTGCGTCGGCCAGATTGCCATTCCGCACCGCCATGTTGTAAAGCGCACCGTGCGGCTTGACGTGGTTTGGTCGCACGCCCAAAGCAGACGCGATAGCTTGAAATATTCCGAGTTGGTAAGCCACGGCATCGAACGCTTCTTCGTTGGATACCTTCAGTTCCTTACGTCCGAAATTCTCGCGATCGAAATAGCTCGGATGCGCTCCGACAGCGACTCCATGCTGCGTCGCCGCAAGGATGGCGGCGTGCATCGTATCAGAATCGCCCGCGTGAAAACCGGTTGCGATATTGGCTGAGGTGATCAGCTCGAACAGTTCGGCATCGTATCCGGAGCCTTCGCCAAGATCGGCATTTAGATCGACTGATAATTTCATAAGACTTGAAGGCTGAGGCCAATGCGGAAACGATCGAATTCGCGCTCACGTTCCAGCAGGAAGTGATGCGCATCGGCCAGCGAAACTTCGGAAAAGCGAACGCGGTCGCCTGCGCGAAGCTGCGCAGCGATCCCAAGATCGACCGTAATCACGTGCGCTATTTTCGGGTAACCACCGATTGTTTGGCAATCTCCCAAAAGCAAAATCGGCTTTCCACTCGGTGGAACCTGGATTGTGCCTGGAGCTACTGCCTCGGAGATCAGATCGACATTGTCTTCGCGTTTCAGTTCCGGACCATCAATGCGCACACCCATGCGATCGGAATCGGATGAAACAGCGAACAATTCGTTCATGAAATGTTGAAGGGTTGAAGCGCTGAAACGGTTCCAATCCACGCCACGTACGAACCGCAACGTCGGTTCATGCTTTGCTGGACTCACCCAATCGTGCGGCGCAGTCCACGAGGAGATGCCCGTAGCTGCAGGCGTTGACTGCGGCTTCTGAACAAGCGGAAGAACGTCGCCATCTCGCAGCGGACGACCGTTGAATCCTCCAAAATTCGCGCGCAAATCGGTGGAACGACTACTGAGAACAATTGGAACGTTGATCCCACCAGAAATTGTCAACCATGCCCTGCAGCCAATTTCAGATCGGCCGAATTTCAGTTCGTCACCGGCGGGGACAAGCGCTGCATGACCAACCGGCAATGCCGTCGATCCAACATGCACATCGAATTCGCCGCCGCACCAGGCGACGATTCGCTCCTCCTGAAAATGCAGCTGCAGACCGCCAAAAGTAATTTCTAATCCAGCGGCGGCTTCATCATTGCCAACGAGCAAATTCGCCACGCGCAGGGCAAAAGGATCGAGTGCGCCGCCTGCCGATACGCCGAACTCGCGAAACCCTGTGCGCCCAACATCCTGCACAGACGTAAGAAACCCAGAGCGCGCAACAATCACCTTCATTGCACTGTCATCTTGAACGAAGTGAAGGATCTCACAAAACTTAACAGGTCACATAATGGCAGCTGTTTGACTTCCGGATCGCGTGCGAGGTTCTTTACTTCGCTCAGGATGATCACCGTTCATCGCTTCAGCGAATCAAATTCCTCACGCGTAATCGGGTGGAAACGAACGCGATCGCCCGCACGCAAGAGCGCAGGCGGACTTTTCGCCGGATCAAAGAGCGTTAGCGGTGTGCGTCCGATCAAATTCCAGCCACCAGGTGAACGCAACGGATAAATTCCCGTTTGCGCACCGCCAATCCCCACCGAACCGGGAGGAATTTCCTTCCGTGGTGTGGCTCGACGAGGCGTCGCTAGTATCTTTGAAAGACCTGCGAGAAACGGGAACCCCGGAACAAAGCCAACACAGCTCACCCGATATTCAGCCGTGCTGTGAAGATCGACAACTTCCTTTGTTGAGATCTGCGCATGACGCGCAACGTCTTCGAGATCGGCAGCAAACTCCAGATCATAGCAAACTGGAATTTCGACGAGGCGTACATTCCCTTTTTTAGTTTTGCGGCGTCTTCCGCGTTCAGTGCCCGCGGCTACAACTCCGCGAACGCGCTCCACCAGCCACTCAAACGGTTGACCTGGCCTGGCGCTCGCCTTCGCAGCAGCGATCGGATCAAAAAAAACTCCGACGCTAATGTAAGCCGGCGCGAGTTCGACGATTCCAGGAATGGCGGCGTTTTGCAGCTGCTGAAACGCGCGGAGAACCTGGTCCAATGTTTCCTCAGGCGCATCGTCAAATTGGTCGCGCAGGCGCACGATCAGCGCAGAATCTCCAAGAGCTGTAATCTGCATGCGAGAAAAGATCGACAGGCGCGGAGAACTCTAGTCGGAGCTGTTGCCATCGGCGAATCCAGATCTCCGCCGCTAACTCTTTTTGGGCGAAACAGCTTCGCGAACGTCTTCGATGTGCTCTTTGATTTCGCCAACCTTGGGGTGCACGTCACGGATCAAATCATGCTCGGCTTGCGAAAGTTTTTCAATCCGCGTCGCCATTTCATGCAGTTCTTCCAACAGAGCATCCTGACGAGACGAGATGCGATGCATCCACCAAAAGCAAACGGACCAACAGCCAATGCCGACCCAGGTGAGCAGAAGGACAATCATATTACTGGGCACGCCTGGCTTCGATTTCAATATTGATCGCAACCGTCTGGCTGATACCGGAGACTGACTCAGTGCCTGGCGCAAACATCAGATTGAAATCGCGTCGTGTGATCGGCTCGGTCGTTACCTGCCAGCGCGTCCGGCTCGTCTCGTTGAGCGGTGTAATTAATTTCACATGAAGCGTGATTGGCCTGGTCACGCCATGCATCGTGAAGTCGCCGAGAATGTCGCCGCTTTCCGGGCCGGTCCGCTTCACGCTCCGGCTCTTGAACGTGATTTGTGGAAATTTTTCCACGTTAAAAAATTCCGGGCTACGCAGATGATCGTCCCTTTTTTTTATGCGCGTATCAATGCTGCGGACGTCGATCTGCGCCATCACCGAGGAATTCTCCGGATGCTCGCGGTCGACGTCGATCTTGCCATTGAACTTCGTGAACTTTCCCTGGGTCGTGCCAAGGAACTGATGCACACTGAAACCGATCGTTGATCCTGACGCATCGAACTTATAAGTCTCTTTTGCCAGGGCGGCAGAGCTCAAGCTGGCGACTACGAAGGCGGCGATAGAATTTCTCAATCTCATTTGGAACTCTTTTTCGCCTCTGCCGCGAGCGTTTTCAAGAGCGGTGTGCGGGAGAGCGGCAATCGCCCGAACAAGTTCCCCAGCGCAAAGGCGGCACTGTAGGGGACGCTGTTAGCGCCCCGCGGGAAGCTGTCAGCTTCCCCTACAGATTTCATGCCGTGCACGCCGGCGATTCGCGCCAACTCGGTCTCGAAATGCGCCACGGCCCGAGTAGTGGGATTGTTGGCGTCGAGGTAGCCGAATGCACGGCGCAATAGCTCGAATAATTCCGGTTCGCGATGATCACGCTCGGTACAGATCTCAATTAATTCGACGAAGTATGCCGCGCCCCGTGTGCGCAGATAGTTGCTGCGAATTCCAGGAAACGGATTCTTCAGCACAACTTCGGCGAGAGTATGCAAGTCTGATTTGCGACTTCGCACCACAGAAATTTCGGCTTCAAAAAATAAATCGAGCTTTCCGGCAAATGGGCTTTTGGGACGTCGCGCGCCTTTAGCCACTGTTTGCACGCAGCCAAACGACTCAGTGCACCATGAAACAATCAGACTCGTGTCCCTGAACTTTCGTTTCCGAATGAGAATGGCCTCTGTGCTTTCCACTCGATGGAAACCTAGCACAACGACAGGCGCGATTTTGCAATTGTCGGGCTCGCCAGCCATGATGAATGATGCCGAGCAGGACAACTGAAACCGCACGTGTTCCGGAAGACATCAGCGGACGGCCACGTCGGATGCCCATTGGCAGGGTAACGTGGCGGCACACGTTTCGGGCGCTACGGCATCGCAACTATCGACTGTTTTTTTGGGGTCAACTCGTCTCGCTCATTGGAACGTGGATGCAGCAAACCGCGATGAGTTGGTTCGTGTATCAAATTACAAATTCAAAGCTCCTGCTGGGCGTCGTCGCGGCCATGGGATCCGCGCCGATGATGTTGTTTTCAATTTGGGGCGGATCGCTCGCTGATCGTCATCCGAAGCGCTCGATCCTTCTTGCGACACAGGCCGCGCAAATGATTTGCGCGTTCGTTCTGGCGGCCGGCGTGTGGGCGGGTTTTGCCACGCCGTTGTTCATCATTGTTATCGCTGCGTTGAATGGCGTGGCGATGGGCTTCGACATGCCAGCGCGTCAGGCGTTCACAGTTGAAATGACAAGCCGGGAAGATTTGCTGAACGCCATCTCGCTTAACAGCTCAATTGTGAACGGCGCACGTGTCGTTGGCCCGTCGGTTGCTGGTTTACTGATCGGTTGGGTCGGCGTCGCGATGTGTTTTTTCCTGAACGGCGTGACATTTATCGCGGTGATTGCCGGTTTTTTGATGATGCGTTTGCCGCCGTTTCAGCGCCCGGCGCACGCCGTCTCTGTCGGTGAACATGCCTGGAACGGCATCGTCTATTCGATGAAGCATCAGCGAGTCCGCACGATTCTGCTGCTCTTCCTCGCGGTGGGTGTTTTCGGCTGGTCGTACGCGGTACTAATGCCAGCGTTCGCGCGCGATGTGCTCAATCGCGGCGCAAACGGTTACGGTATCTTGATGTCGGCCAGCGGGGCTGGCGCTTTCATCGGTGCGTTGGTCGTCGCAACGTACGGACATCTGTTTACACCACGAAAACTCGCGCTCGGCGGAGTCTGGGTGTTTTCGATTGCGCTATTCGCGCTTTCGCTGAGTCGAAATTTCTACATCGCACTTGCATGCCTCTTCGTCGCTGGATTTGGAATGCTTTTGTTTTTTTCCACATCTAATACCGTGATGCAAACGACCGTGCCCGACGAAATGCGCGGCCGAGTGATGGGGGTGTGGTCGCTCGTGTTCGGCGCGATGATTCCACTTGGCAGCCTCGAAGTCGGCGCGGTTGCGCATTGGATCGGCACATCCTTCGCTCTCGCGTTCGGCGCGGTTGTTTGCGCGGCCTCGGCAATCCTGACGCTGGCGGTGATCCGACGGCGCGAAGCGCGGAACGCAAGATGACTTGCAGGGCAGGCGCATCGCCTGCCATGTCGCCGGCAAGCGGAGCGCTTGCCCTACAATCCTGAATGAATTCGCGTCTAGATTGCGACGGGGTGCCGGATCACCGATTCATGATGTGCAGCGCACGCTTCTCCACGTTAAGCGCAGCTTCTCTGACGGCCTCGCTCAAGGTCGGATGGGAATGGGTGGTGCGCCCAATGTCTTCGGAACTGCCGCCGAATTCGATCACAGAAACGGCTTCGGGAATTAACTCCGAAGCCAGATGGTGCAAGATGTGTGCGCCGAGAACGCGATCGGTCTTGGCGTCCGCGACGAACTTGACCATTCCTTCCACGTCATCGCCGGTGAGTGCCCGGCTGTTGGCGCGGAATGGGAATTTGCCGATTCGCACGTCGATGCCCTGCTCTTTCGCCTGGTCTTCGGTTAGGCCAACGCCAGCCAGCTCAGGATTCGTGTAAATGATCCCGGCGATCGCGTCGTAGTTCACGTGGCCGGCCTTGCCTGCGATGATCTCGATGCAGGCCATGCCTTCGTCTTCGGCTTTGTGCGCCAGCATGGGACCGGCGATCACGTCGCCAATGGCATACACGCCGTCCACGTTTGTGCGAAAATGTTTGTCTACTTTGATGCGCTTCTTGTCGTCGAGCTCGATACCAACTTTGTCCGCGCCCACGCTTTCGGAAAACGGGCGGCGCCCGACTGAGACGAGTACCTTGTCCGCCTCGAATTTCAGTTCCTGACCGCCTTTGGTTGCGATCACTGTCGCGCGCCCATTATTGAGCTGCACCCCAGTGACCTTTGTTTCGAGGTGAAACGTCATGCCTTGGGCGGTGAGCAAACGCTGAAGCAGGTTCGAGAGTTCGAGATCGAACCCGAGTGCGATGCGCGGCAGAAATTCCAGCATCGTCACTTCCGAGCCGAGCCGGTTCCAAACCGAGCCCAGTTCCAGACCCACCGCGCCCGCGCCGATGACGACGAGCTTTTTTGGAGGCTCCGTAAATTCGAGCGCTTCGGTGCTGCTGACGATTGTTTTACCGTCAAATTTCGCAAATGGCAGTTCCAACGGAGCGCTGCCTGTGGCGATGACAATGTTTTTCGTCTCGATGTCCTGCGTCTGGCCATCCGCGGACTTAATCGAAACTTTTCCCGGCGCGGTAATGGTGCCCAGGCCTTCGAATACGGTAACCTTGTTCGTCTTCATTAGCGAGCGCACACCGCTGTTGAATGTCTTCACGACCTTGTCCTTGCGCTGCTGCATCTTCGCGAGATCGACGTGTGCGCCGTCGATCACGATGCCGTGTTTGGCCGCCTCTTTTTTCACGAACACGAAATGATCGCTCGAAGTGAGGAGCGCTTTGCTTGGAATGCAGCCTACGTTGAGGCAGGTGCCGCCCAAGTCTTTGTCTTTCTCAACGAGCGCGGTTTTCAGCCCGAGCTGTCCGGAACGGATGGCAGCAATGTATCCTCCCGGGCCGGAGCCGATGATAACAACATCAAATTTTTCCATGGCTGTGTTTTGTCATTCTGAGCGGAGCGAAGAATCTCATTACTGTTCTCGGAACGCTGGCCAAAGGCAATGATCAGAGATGTTTCGCTTCGCTCAACATGACAAGAGGATCACGTCGCTGCTGTCATTCTGAGCGAAGCGAAGAATCTCGGATCATTTCTTCTATCTGCCATGTTCGATCACAGAACTTTGGCTGCTGTTCCCAATCGTCACTCAGATCGAGCCATCGTGGGTTCGTTTGTTCGATAAGGGCGATCTTCCTGCTGCGGCGCCAACCTTTCAATTTCTTCTCGCAGGCGATCGCATCACGGACGTGGCGAAAGTGCTCAATCCAAACCAGCCGGTTCAAACAATAGCGTTTCGTGAAACCCTCTACGTCTCCATGCCTGTGTTGGTACAGACGGCGTGCAATGTTATTCGTAATCCCGATATACAATGTCGTATTGCCTTTGTTGGTGAGAATGTACACCCAATAGTCGTGATTGCGCATGCTGTCGGAGGAAATCAGAGATGTTTCGCTTCGCTCAACATGACACAGGGAAGCGCGTCAAAAATCCAGCGGGAGTTTTTTTGGATCTTCGATGCATTCCTTCACTTTTATTAGGAAGGTAACTGCTTCTTTGCCGTCGATGGCACGGTGGTCGTAGCTGAGCGCCAGATACATCATCGGGCGGACCTCCACTTTCCCGTCCATCGCCATGGGTCGCGGCATGATTTTGTGCATGCCGAGAATCCCGCTCTGTGGCGGATTCAAGATGGGCGTGGCAAAGAGCGAGCCGTACACTCCGCCGTTTGTGATAGTGAATGTGCCGCCCTGCAGATCCTCGATCTTCAATTTCCCTTCGCGAGCTTTCGCTGCGAAATCGGCGATGTCGCGCTCCAAATCAGCAAAGCTTTTCTTATCCGCATCACGCAGGACAGGCACGACCAATCCGCGCTCGGTCCCAACTGCCACGCCGATGTCATAGAAATTGTTTTGGATGAAATCGTCATCCTCGATGCGGCCATTGACTACCGGCACCGCTTTGAGCGCTTCGACACATGCTTTAATAAAAAACGACATCAGCCCGAGTTTGACGCCATTCTTCTTCGTGAACTCCTCTTGTCTGCTCCGGCGCAATTCCTGAACGGCGCTCATGTCGCATTCGTTGAAAGTCGTAAGAATGGCAGCCGTGTGCTGCGCCATCACAAGTTGTTGCGCGATCTTCCGGCGCAACGGCGACATCTTCTTGCGGATGAACCGGCCATCCGTGGATGGTTCAGCTTCCGCAGGCGATGGCGCTGCGCGGCGAGGGAAGCTGACAGCTTCCCCTACAGGTTCAGCTTTGCCGCGGCCTTCGGCTGCTTTCAGCACGTCGGCTTTGGTCAAGCGACCGCCGGGGCCGGTGCCGGGAATTTTCTCCGGCTCAAGTTTTTTTTCTTCGACAATCCGGCGAACAGCGGGCGAAAGCTCTGTACTCGGAGTCGGTGCCCCCGACTGGCCGTGGTCGACATCCGTAGCTACAGCTTCTTTTTTTTCTGCAGGTTTTTTCGCTGCCTCCGGGCGTTTCCTTTTTTCCTCGGGCGCTTTCTTTGGCGGTGCTTCCGCTTTTTGTACGGCCGCGTCCTTTGAATCATCGATTGTGGCAACCACTTCCCCGATTTTGACCTCCTGGCCTTCAGGCACCTTCGTTTCAAGCAGGCCTGGTTTTTCGGCGACGATCTCAGTGGAGACCTTGTCAGTCTCCAGTGTAAAGAGCGGTTCGCCCTCATTGACGAACTCGCCGGATTTCTTGTGCCAAACGGAAACGACACCGCTGGTGATCGATTCACCGACCGCGGGAATTTTTACTTCGATGACCATGCGCGAGAATTACGTAAGCTAATCGAGCGTCGCGGTCGAGAGAGCTTTCGTCAACAATCAGCAGGGCAAACGCGCGTCGGCTTGCGATGCCAACAGGATCGAGTTAAACGGGATATGCCGAACCTCAAAGGATCAAAGCAAGAGACGCAGCGCATTTTCGTGCTCGCGGACACCCACAATCGGTTGCCGGAAAAGGTGATTGATACCGCGAAAGGCGCCGATGAGATCTGGCATCTCGGCGACGTTTGTGCGGAGCCGATTCTCGATGAGCTTCGCGCGATCGGCCCTCGTGTAATCGTCGTTCGAGGAAATTGCGATAGTAATTCGGAATGGCCGCTGGTCATGGACCTCGAGCGAGCAGGATTGAAATTGCGGCTGCAACATATACCACCTGAGCGCCCGCCAACTGATGTGGACGTCGTATTGCATGGGCACACGCATGTCCCGCGACACGAAAGACGTGGAAGTGTTCTTTTTCTGAACCCCGGCTGCGTGACGCGCGCAAATCAGGGCGCACCTCCGAGCGTTGCGTGGCTTGAAATCGAGGACGGACAAATCGACTGGAAGCTCGTGCTCCTGCGCTGACGCGTACTCGGATCAAACATCATTGGAGTGCCAGCCGCAATCCTCCGGTCTGCTGGTTAAGTCCGGAGCTTAGAACGAGTGCGCGACGGGCTCCTGGCAATGGCGTGCGCCGATGTGAAATCCGCAACGAAACAGCGGAGGGTGCGTGCAGCACAGGCGGAAGCTCGCCAGAACACAATGCCTGGGCCGCGAAAATAACCTGCCACAATCCTGCAGCACCAACGCTCTCGCCCAACGCTGGTTTGCCAGTATAAACGAGCGCATTCGGAATGATTTTCGCCAGCGCTTTCGACTCTGCTTGATCGACAAACGTCCCATCCGCGCTCGATATGACGAGATCGATTTCGGTTTCGCTGAGATCGCTTAGAATTTTCTCCAGGATTTCTTCGGCTTCGGCGCGTCGCGCAAAGAATCCGCCCGGGTGAGAGCGTTCGACTGCTAACGCGCCTCGGCGCCCGAGAAGGATTGCCCCTGCACCTTCGCTCAAAATCATTCCGCGTTGTTGCTCACTGAATGGCTCAATCGGAGGCGCAGAGCGAAGTAACCGCCATCGTCGATAGGCGTCGCACAGGAGCCAATCGACTTCTTCCGTTCCAACGATAAGGCAGTGGTCGAGCGCCTCATTGGCCATCAGATCTTCGGCCATTCTTATCGCAAGGAGACCCACTGCTCCGTCGCCGACCAAAGTGTAAGTGGTGCCGGTGATACCGAGAATTGCGGCAAGATGGCTCGCCGGCGCATTGAACACCGTTTCTGGAAACAAGAGAGGGCTTGCCGACTGCGCGCCTGCGTCCACGACGTCGCGATAAAAACGCTTTGTGTAAATCACACCTCCATTCGAGATGGCGAAGATCAGCGCAGTTCGTTCCGCATTCTGCGAATCGAGTTTTACGCCCGCAGCGCGCACGGCATCCAAACCTGCTGCTGCGGCAAATCGCGAAATGACGCTGGCTCGGCGCAGGCGTGGATGAGCGAACCCTTCCATCGCCGATTCCGGTACGCGGAAGACGCCGTAAGCTCGATCGCCGAATTTTTCCGAAATTGTTGTTGGTGACGCCTCATGCCCATCGAGCAACCGCTCCCATACAGAATCCACGCCGCTTCCCAGAGGTGTCACCCACCCCATTCCCGCGATCGCCAGACTCATGCCTCGAATTTACGCATCAGGATCGAAGCATTCGTCCCGCCGAAGCCAAAGGAATTCGAGAGCACTGTTCGAACGCGAGCTGGACGCGCTTCGTTGGCCACGATGTTTAAATCGAGATCATCGTCCGACTCCCTGAAATTGATGTTCGAAGGGAGAAATTGGTGCTGCAGCGCGAGTAAGCAGACGATCGCCTCAATTGCGCCGGCGGCTCCCAGCGAATGGCCCATCATGCTTTTGGTCGAGCTCACCGGCACACCGTTGAACAACATGCTGATCGCGTTTCCCTCGGCCGCGTCATTAAACACCGTGGCTGTGCCGTGGGCGTTAATGTAATCGACCTCTTTCGCCGAAGCATTCGCATTCGCGAGAGCTCGCTCCATCGCCTGCCGCGGTCCGATGCCGGAAGGGTTGGGCTGTGTGATATGAAAGTTATCGGTGGAAATGCCGTAGCCAATAATTTCTGCCAGGATGCGCGCACCACGTCCGTTAGCGCTGTCGAGATTTTCCAACGCCAGTATCGCGGCACCTTCTCCCAAGACCATCCCAGTGCGATGCCGGTCAAACGGCCGACATTTCTCAGGCGTTGAGGCTTGAAGCGAGTCAAAGCCGACGAACACCATTTCCGACAGCGCGTCGTAACCTCCAGTCAACACGCGCTGGTAGCGACCCGACCGCACACATTCGAAGGCATGGCCAATGGCATTGGTGCCCGAGGCGCAGGCGTTCGCGATGACCTGGCAAGGCGACGAAATTCCGAAGGACTCCTGGGCGTCGAGCACCGCTTTTTGCGCCGGGTAGTTGGCAATCCATGTAGGCGCGCGCCGTAAATCCCCAGCTTGACGCAATGTGCGGTAGTAATCTTCACCGTACGACATGCCGCCGCTTGTTGTTCCGATTACCGTCAGCTCAGGCTTGAATTGCGGTTCTTGCGTTAGGACTTCTTTTAGCGCGTCAATCATCATGTGCGACGCACGATGAAGGCGTCGCCAATGTGGTGGTTCACCCCGGCTCGCCAGGAGACGGTGATCCGATATCTGGCCAGCGCTTTTACATCGGCATTGCGCCACAGAAAACCGCGTGACAGGGGTCACGCAATCCCTTGACCCGCGCAGCGAATCGAGTGTTTCGCCCAGCCCGAAACCCAGAGGGCTGACCACGCCGGCAGCCACAACCGCCACACGAGCAGCGGTCTGTTTCTCATTCACGCCGCTAAATTGACCCATTACAAAATTGACCCGATTTTCTATTGCTTTCTTTTTCGAAGCATTTTACAAGTGACTCGAAAGCGGAAACGGAAGCCCGGAAGTTGGTGGATTGTCAGTTGAGTTTATTCAGTGACGATTTGAAATCCGATAAGCGGGAACAAGTGACCTGGCAACGTTTTCCAGAATAAACTCAATGGGCACCAAATTATACGTAGGCAATCTTCCCTTCAACACCACAGAGAACGAGCTGCAGGAGCTTTTTACACAGGCTGGAGCTGTGCAGGAAGTGACTCTCATGCAGGACAGATTCACCGGCAAGTCGCGAGGCTTTGCTTTCGTCACGATGAGTTCGGACGAGGAAGCTCAAAACGCCATTTCGAAACTCAATGGCCACTCGATCGAAGGCCGGTCATTAACCGTGAATGAAGCGCGGCCACGCGAAGCACGGCCGCCCGGTGGCGGCGGCGGACGCGGATACGGCGGTGGCGGAGGCGGTGGCGGTGGCGGATACGGTGGTGGTCGACGTGACGGTGGCCAGCGAAGAGGCCACTGACGAGTTGCGCAGAGGATCTTGGGGCAATTGGGCAGGGCTGGATTCGAACCAGCGAAGGCGTTAGCCAGCAGATTTACAGTCTGCCCCGTTTGGCCACTTCGGTACCTACCCTTTCCTGGGCGGAAGACTCGCCAGGGCGAGGCTGCGCACGCGGACGCCCACTGTCGATCTTAATTCGAAAAATTCAACGATCGCGTTTACTACATATCGTTGCGATTCGAGCGAATTCGCCGGATAAAACACGCATCGCCAGGATTGGGCTGCGGCGCCTGGTCTCCGCAAGACGCCGCCACCACTGTATTGATTGGATCAGTCGCAGCGGCTAGTCTCTTTCATGGCATTTCTGCGCGGGCTTTTTTGGTTCGCTCTGTTTATCGTGTTCACTTTTTGCTTCGTTGTGTTGTTTGAGTACGGCCCTCGCGATTTCCCTAACGGTGTTCAGAAGGAGTACGTCCGCGTAAAATCATTCGTCACAAAGCAAACGGAAAAAATAGCGAAACCAAAGAAAAACCGCTGATCACGATGCGCTTCCAGTGATCGGCAGATCGGAGCGCAATCTCGTCAGCAGCAAACCAGCGAACCTGTTCCGAGGGTTTCTATCGGCAACGGAGCAAGAAATTCTTTTGCATCCTTGACCTGCAAAACTGGCCGGGCCAGATGCGCTGCGAGAAGACTGGTATCTGGCGTGGGAGCGATCGCTGCTTGCGCGCGGATTTCGCATCGAGCCAGGTGCTGGATAACGAGCGAAATCCGCCGCAGAAGGGAATCGCTATGGTGAGCTTTTTCGCTGAAATTGCGATTGGCTGTGAATTGAACTGTGCAAATACCCGGGGCGGTTTTTTCTACAAACGGACTGAGAGTAAACGCACACTGAACCAGGATTTCCTCGATCGATTCTTCCTGCATATGTGCACGAGCTTTGATCACGACCGATAAACATCGAGCCAGTGCCTGACTAGGCGTCATTCCTTTTCGAATTCCGGTCTTTTCGGCAGCATCGTTCAGTTGAATGATGACCGGTTTTCTTTCGTGTTCTTCGATCAATGCCACCGGTTTTCCACGAAGCTCTGGCTGATACCGGGTGGCGGCCTGCAAATAGAAATTCGGCACATAAATCGTGGCGAACATCATTTAGCTGACCTCTGCTCTTTGGCTGCCGGCCTCTGCACGGAAACGCGAACGTTGAACACGGAAGCGTAGCTGCGATATCGGATCGTGTTCCAGATTCTCAAGGCTCCACGCACTTTCGAGAACAAGTTTCAATTGTGCACTGCCGACCATTTCGTAGCGGGTGAGGACCAGACACGCCGTAGGGGCTAATTCAATCAGCCGCTGCAAACGATACCAATTCGTTTGCGGAATTTTCCGCAATTCTTCCGGCGCGTTCAGCACCACATCGACAATCACCAGGGGGAAATTGGCATCTCGCAAGAGCAGATCAGCCGCTTTGATCGCTTCAGATGCTTCGCTGCAACGGACCCAAAGCAGGTGTCGCAGAGAAGTATTATTTAAGCCGCAGGGATCAAACGAATCGCGCCCATCAATCAGCGCCACGAAATAATTATCGCGATGCGCGGCCTCAACAAGAGCATGAATGAGCGACGCGCTTCCCGCACTTGTTCCTGGGCTGATCAATTCGGTGATCGCGCCTCGCGGCAATCCGCCCCCACTGGATTCATCAAGACAAGATAAACCGGTGACTAAATACGTTGCTGCCGTGGCAGGAGGATGAGGAAAACGTTCCGCGAGCAGTTTGCGAAGATCGATAATCTTGCCGCTTGCAGCCATGCAGAAAATATGGCCGCTTCCGAGTATATGTTCAAGCGAACATTTACGACTTCTTTCGGCGCTCTTGTTTACGGATCAACGACACCATCACGCCTTGAATTTTTAGCTCACGAGCTGGGATCAAATCGGGATAATGCGGGTTCTCCGCTTTCAAATAAGGCCGACCATGCTCCACAACGTAACGTTTCAATGACGTTTCGCCGTCGATCAACGCCGCAACGATATCGCCGTTGTGCACCTCCTTGGTGTCTTCCAAAATCACAATATCACCATCAACAATGTGCGCGCCGAGCATTGAATCGCCCCGGACGCGCAACGCGAACGTGCCACGATTCCTTAGAACATTCGCTGAGCGCACATCGAGCGACACGTGGCCTTCAACAGTCTGCTCAGTCAACGCAGACATCCCAGCCGGGATCTGCCCATAAATCGGAATATCGGTAATCCTGACCTTCATAGCTGGAGTAATCAGCGCGCGTGCTTTGCGGGCATGCCGATCGAGAAAGCCCTTTCGCTCGAGCGCCGCGATGTACTGCATCACTGACGTTTGGCTGGCGAACCCGAAATGATTTTGGATTTCGCGCGTGCTTGGCGTCATGCCTTTCTCGCGCTGCTCGCGCTGAATAAAATCCAGAATGTTCCTCTGCCGTTCCGTCAGCATGATGAATATCATGCTTCACCGCGAGCCGTGAATCAAGTTCAAATGAACAGATGGTAATGTTTGGAGTCCCGCGTTTACGCGGCCCGAGCCTGAAGGCGAGCTCCGAACTCCAAAACTCCGCGGTCTAAGCTCCTTCGCTGCCCTTGCGAGAGCTAGAGCCGCACGAGATCGACCAAAAACTGGCACCAGAGATAAATCATGCCGCGCCAGGAATATTTAACATCGCCGGTCGCCGTCTGTGTAAGAACGCCTTTGTGAATGTTGTGGGCAATTTGGTCCCGGAGATCCTTCTCCATTTCTGCCTCAATTTGCTCTTCATCGAGGCCTTCGATTTCAGCGGGATCAACTCTGTTCCGGCGGAGAAACTCGCGATGACTTTGATAAAGTTGCCAGAAAGATCGATCCGGCCGCTGTCGATTTATGCGAAACAGCGGAGTGAGTTTCAAGCCGTAGGACAGCGGATAATTCCATGTCGTCCAAACCTTGCCGTCTTTGGCGCGAGACGAAATGCGTAGATAGTAGAAGGAAAAATCGCTCTGCTCGTTCAGGCAGATCGCGGCCTGTGCTCGATCCTCTTCTCTGTAAAACAGCCTAAAAAATTGCCGGTAATCTTCCCAATCCCAGCCGGCGTCGCCTACGTGCACAAAGCCTTCATCCTCGATCTCGTGCGTGATGTCGCTGAGCGCCGGGAAAGTGTCCGTAGAGGGCGGACTTTTCGGTCGAAGCTGTTTTTCTTTCGGAAGCCTGAGGGCACGAATCCGGGTGAGAATTTCCAGCCACGGCAGAAACAGCCAGGCCACCGCGGCGACCAAACCCCATACCCAGCTACCGGCAATAAAATAAACCGCGAGAAAAGTGGTCGCGAGAATGCCGAGCGCACCGGCTTTTTGTGCATACGAATTTTGAAAACTGCGCAGGCCGACGCTAAACACGGCCACGCCGAGTGTAAGAAAGACGCCGAAAAGCATTAAAGTATTACGGATTGATCTGGTGCTCGTCCAGGAACTTCTCGAGCTGATCGGTGTCGAAATTGGCCAGGACTTTGTCGCCTGCCACAAAAGTGGGCACGTAGGTTTGAGCGGAAAGCTGCTTCATAAGCTCGTACGCTTGTCGATCTCTTCCAACGTCGATTTCCTGAAACCGGTAGCCTTTCTCGGTCAGATAATCCTTCGCATCAATGCACCACGAGCACCACTCGCGACTGTAAAGCTTCAATTCCATCGGCAGCGCGGAATTAAACGGGTCGCGACTACGCAGTCAACTGGGAAGGCACGTCTTATTTGGCCAGGTCTTCAGTAGGATTTAGCCCAAATCACGCTCCGTGCGCTCGCTCCACCGGTAAAGATACATTGCCCCGGTTCGGAGGCGTCATCGAGCGGAACGGCCCGGATGGTGACTTTAAGATCGTTCTTGATCTGTTCCTCAACGTCGCGTGAGCCGTTCCAGTGTGCGAGCGCAAAGCCGCCATGGATTCCCGGTTTCTCGGGATTTTCCGGCGTAAAGAAGTCGTAGAAGTCTTTTTTTGAATTGATGACGCGCGTGTTCTCATCACGAAACTTTTTTGCTCGCGCATACAGAGAATCCTGAATCGACGTGAGAATTTCCGGTGCGCACGCAACGAATTCTTCCATCGGCATCGACTCTTTGGTTTTCGCCTCCTGGTCACGTCGACTGAGCACGACCGAACCTTTTTCAAGGTCGCGCGGACCGATTTCGACACGCAACGGCACGCCTTTCTTGATCCATTCCCAATTCTTAACGCCGCCGCCGAGATCGCGCCGATCTACCAGTACCTCGATTGGCGCATCGGCATAGCAAGTCTCGCGCAAGCGCGCTGCAAGTTTGTCGCACGCTTCCAAAACTGCCGCGCGCGTTTGCTCCTTTGGCGTAATTGGCAGGATGACGATCTGCGTCGGTGCGATTCGCGGCGGCAAAACCAGCCCGTCGTCATCGCCGTGCATCATGACAAGCGTGCCAACGAGCCGAGTGGTCATTCCCCAGCTTGTTGTCCAACCGAATTCCTGTTTCCCCTCGCGGTCTTGGAATTGAATGCCACTGGCGCGAGCGAAGTTTTGTCCGAGGAAATGCGACGTTCCGGCTTGGATAGCCTTTCGGTCCTGCACCATTGCTTCAAGCGTCAATGTTTCGACCGCACCGGGAAATTTTTCGCTTTCAGATTTCGCTCCAGTAAAAACCGGAACGGCAAGATGATCCCGGACAAATGTTTCATACAAATCCAAAATCAACCTAGTTTCAGCGCGCGCCTCGGTTTCGGTCTCGTGAACAGTATGGCCTTCCTGCCAGAGAAATTCAGTTGTGCGCAAAAACAGCCGCGGCCGCATTTCCCAGCGAACGACGTTCGCCCATTGAT
>WNGC01000899.1_pt1 | contig 17827 bp, 10 predicted proteins | sample 5400051 | NCBI WGS metagenome assembly WNGC01 (sample SAMN13153368, study PRJNA577476) | soil metagenome | isolation source: 20 cm soil or saprolite under grassland replicate 2 | place: USA:California | collected 2016-06-15
GTCTCCTCGTCGATCACCAGGTCGAACGGCATGATCTTCGCAACCAGGTCGGCGAAGGCCGCCAGCGTCTTGTCGCCCGCATACGGAAGCTTCTCCGGGAGCGGCAGCTCGAGCTGGCGGTACACCGACGCTGTCCCGAGCGCCACGTCCTCGATCACCTTGACGAGCACCCCGCGACCCTCGGCCCATGCATCGACGCCCTCGCGGAACAGGTGACGCGGCAGGCCGTACACCTCGCCCAGGTTCCCGTGCTTGTTGACCGCTTCGGCGAACACGTTGTACGCCGTGAGGTGATCGCTGCCCGGCACGATCAACCCCTTCAGGTCCCGCTCCTCCCGGGTCATGCGGTGCAGCGAGTCGATGTTGGCCGCGACCGCCACGATCGGCGTCAGGTCGCCCTCCGCGTGATACAGCAGCTCGCCCCACGACCGCTCCACCGGCATGGCCTCGACTTCGCGGCCGTAGCGCGTCAGGCGGCCCCGCTCGATGAGCCCGCGCTCGGTCAGGAGCTCCAGCGCGTCGCGATACGCCCGGCGATCGAGCGGGACTGGCAAGTCGAGGTCCTGCGCGTCCACGCCCAGCGCGGCGCAGGTGATGGCGACCCGCTCCGTGTCCCCCGCAAGTTGAAATTCCGGCGGGGTCGGCACGAGCCGCTCGAAATCGAGCGAGCGGTCCGACAGGATGTACACCTCGCCTCCCGCGACGCGGCCGTGCACCCGGCCCGCCATCTGCAAGATTTCGTTCGCCCCGAGGTAGAGGCGGGTCAACACGTTGCGGCCCCGCTCCACGACGTTGCTGTAGCGGGCGTCGTAAATCACTACCGTATCGAGACCCCGGATGTTCAGGGCGGACTGACCGGCCGCGGTCATCGCCAGGAGGAACGGACGGCGCACCTCTCCGTCGAGGAAGGGACGTATCACCCGGATCGGCTCGCCGCCGTGGTAGAACGCCGTGGGCAGGGCCGGCCAACGGGCACCCAGCTCGCGCGCGATCTGCTCGACTTCGGCGCGCGTCGGCACGAACACGGCCACACCGCGCCGTTCCCGCAGCACCTGCTTGACGAACCGCTCGTTCAGAAACTCGAGCGGCTGTTGCGGGAGCACGCGCACTTGGGCGGCCTTCGCCGGGTCGAACGCCCGGGTCTCGAGCACCTCGACCGAGCCCAGGTAACGGGCGTAGAAGGCCGGGTCCACGGTCGCCGAGAGCCAGATGAAGCGGCAACGGGCCCGCTTGCCGAGAGCGAGGCACAGCTCGAGCTCCGCCGACGTCTGGTGGATTTCGTCCACGACGAGCGTATCGCGCGCGGTGATCAGCCCGTCCTCGAACCAGCGACGTGCGATGCCCGTGGTGACGATCACCACGTTCCAGGTCGGCGTTTCGGGCGTCGCTTCACGCTCGCGGTTCACGACGCCGACCTTGAGGGGCGCCCGCAGGATTGTCTGGGCGATCGAGCGGATCGCGAGGGTCTTCCCGGTGCCGGTGCCGGCTACGATGCCGAACCCGCGCCCCGAGGCGGCCAGGCGGTCGATGTCGGCGCCGTGCTCCCGTGCGAGCAGGGTGTCGATGTCCAGGCCGAACGCCAGCTCGATCGTCTCGCACGCCGCCCGAGTCGGGGCGATGACCACGACCCGCCCGGTCGCGGGCTCGGCGGCGAGGAAGGCCTGGGGATCGGGAGGAAGAAAGTGGTCGCGCGAGACTCGCACGTCCGCAATATAGATAGATTGCTCCAAGCTCCTCGAGGAGAAGGCGGGAAATGTCCGTTCGCTGTCTCGCGTGGCTCGTGCTGCTCGGGTGGAGCGCGGCTGCCGCTCAGAAGCTCGAGAAGCGGCCGCTCACACCCCAACAGCTCGAAGCGCAGCTGCATTACCAGACGGGACGGATCACGGTCCGTAACGGGCTCGCCACGCTCGAGCTGCCGCCCGATTTCCGATACCTCGACGCGCGCCAGGCCGCCATGGTGCTGCGGGCGTGGGGCAATCCCCCCGGCAGCCGCACGCTCGGCATGCTGCTGCCAGCGGGCCGCAGCGTGTTTGCCCGCGAGGCGTGGGCCGTCGTGATCACCTACGACGAAGACGGCTACGTCAAAGACGACGACGCGGCCAAGATCGACTATGGCGATCTCCTGAAGAAGATGCAGCAGGGAATCCGTGACGAAAACGACGAGCGCAAGCGCGCCGGCTATCCCGCCGTCGAGCTCGTCGGCTGGGCGGAGCCGCCCCGCTACGACAGCGCCAGCCACAAGCTGTATTGGGCAAAGAGCCTGCGGTTCGGCGACGACACGGCGCACACGCTCAACTACAACATCCGCGTGCTCGGGCGGCGTGGCGTGCTCGTGTTAAACGCCGTCGCCGAGATGGACCAGCTGGATCAGATCAAGAGCGCAATGAGCCAGGTGATGGGCTTCGTCGAGTTCACCGATGGACATCGCTACGCCGACTTCGTGCCCGGATCCGACAAGGTCGCCGAATACGGGATCGCCGCGCTGATCGCCGGGGGCGTCGCGGCGAAGGCGGGGCTCTTCAAGGTGCTGCTCGCGGCGCTGATCGGGCTCAAGAAGCTGCTCGTGGTGGCACTGGCCGCCGTCGCGGCGTTTTTCCGCAAGTTGACGGGACGCAAGAAAACGGGAGGCGTCGGTGCGACGCCTCCCGCTTGACTACCAGCGATCGTGGTGATGGTGACGGCGCACGTAGCTTCGAGGAACGACGACGACGACGGGCGGCCGATAGAAGTACGGCCGGTGGAAATACGGCCGATAGAAGTACGGCCGCCCAACCACGACGACGCCCGACACGTACGGCCGCGGGACGCCGAACCCGACCGCCACACTGACGCGCGTCTGCGCCGGGGCCGGGGCCGGAGCCGCGGCGAGGGCGGCTGCCAGTGCGATTACCAAAGCCATCTGTCTCATAGGTCACCTCCCTAGGCGCAGACCCTTTGGAAGGGTCATGCCAGGCCGGACGGCCGGGCGACGCGCGCACGGCTGTCACCTGGCGTGGTCACCGTGTGGTTGTGGCCGGCGGGGCTCAGTCTCCCAGGGAGATCCCCAGGTCGCGGGCGGTCGCGATGGTGTCGGAGTCGAGCGGTACGGTCTTCGGAGCGGCCAGCGCCTCGTCGATCGCGATCGGCGCGATCGTAGGGGGACGCAGCGCCACCATGGTGCCGAACTTCCCTTCGGCGATGACGCGCACCGCCGCGGCGCCGAAGCGCAAACCCAGCAGGCGGTCGAACGTCGTGGGGCTGCCGCCGCGCTGGAGGTGGCCGAGCACCAGGGTGCGCGTCTCTTTGCCCGTCATTTCCTGAATCGAGTGCGCGACTTTGTCGCCGATACCGCCGAGGCGCTGGTGCTCCGGGTCGATGAGCGAGACGGTCCCGCCCCGGGGAGCGGCTCCTTCCGCCACGACGACGATGCTGAAGTGGCGTCCTTCCGCTTCACGCCGAGCGATCTTCTCGCACACCTTGCCCATGTCGAAGGGAATCTCGGGCATCAGGATCACGTCGGCGGAGCCGGAGATGCCGGAGTGCAGCGCGATCCACCCGGCGTGGCGTCCCATGACCTCCACCACCATCACGCGCTCGTGGCTCTCGGCCGTGGAATGGACCTTGTCGATCGCTTCGGTGGCCGTCTGGACTGCGGTGTCGAATCCGAACGTGAGCTGGGTCCCGCCGACGTCGTTGTCGATCGTCTTGGGCACGGCCACCACGGGAATCCCCTTCTCGCGAAACAGCCGCTGCGCGATGCGGAGCGAGCCGTCGCCGCCGATGGCGATGAGGGCGTCGATGCCCTTTCTGTGGAACGCCGCGACCAGCTCGTCGGCCCGATCGTGCTCGATCGCGCTGCCGTCGGCGCGCTGCCCCCGCCAGCGGAACGGGTCGCCGCGGTTGGTCGTGCCGAGAATGGTGCCGCCCAGGTGGGTGATGCCGCGGACGGCGTTGGCGTCGAGCGGCACGACGCGGTCCTCGTCGAGCAGCCCGTCGTAGCCGCGGCGGATGCCGACGCATTCCCAGCCGCGGTGGATCGCGGCGAGCACGGCCCCACGGATCACGGCGTTCAACCCCGGGGCGTCGCCGCCGCCGGTGGAGATGGCGATTCTCAACGCGCCGGCGGCGCCATCTTCTCGATCAGGCGCAGCACTTCCCCGGGCTCGGCGTGGCGGCCGAGCGATTTCTTGGAGAACACACGGCGCCCGTCGACCTCGACTTCGAACACGCCGCCCGACGATTGGATCAGCTTGACGTCCGCGTGCGGGTGGGCCTTGCGGATTTCGGCCGCCAGACCGGCAGCCCGAGGCTCGTAGTTTCAGACGACACAGTATTCGATCGTGACGCGCATAGGTTGGGAGCAAACGGGCTCGGTTGGGTGAAGCATAGCCGCGCTTGACACGCCACGCCACAGTCCCGAGCTTGCGCGACAGCGACCCTTCATGAGCCCCCTTCCTCGCCCCAATGCTGCGCCCGGCGTGCTGGTGCGGGCGCTCGTGTCGCTGGGCGCCGTGTCGGCCGTGGCGGCCGCGGTGGCCGCCATGGCTACCGGGCGGGCGGTGCCGGGCCCCGGGTTCAGCGCCGAATTCGCGACGCTGGTGATGATCGGTGCCCTGGCGCGGCGCTACGGTGTGGCGCTCCCCGGGAACGGCTTCTCGTCCTACATCCTCGGCGTCACGGCGTTCGCCGTGCTCGACCGCGGCTGGGCCTGCGCCGTGCTGGCGGGCCCGACGGCGATACTGGCCGGCGACCTCGTGTTGCGGCGGCTGCCGCCGCGCGCGGCGCTCGGCAACGCCACCCACCTCACGGCCGGCACCGCGGTCGTCGGTCTCATGTACGACCGGCTGGGGGGCGTCACCGGCCCGGACGCGTTCGACCCCACCAACCTCGGGCAGCTTGTCGCGCTGCTCACCCTCCTGCCGGTCGTGGTCAACGCCACCTTCTACCTCGAGCTCGCCCTCGGCCGCTCGCTCGCCTGGGTGGACGCGTGGCTCACGGCGCGCTGGGAGACGATCGTGTACGCCAGCTCGGTCGGGCTGGCGCTCGCCTGGCTGCGTCTCGCCCACGCCGGGCTCGGCCCGCTCGAGACGGCAGTGGTGGGGGCGGCCATCGCCGCGGCGACCGCGATCAGCGTCTACGTGATCCGGCTCGGGGTGCGCGCCGACGAGCTCGCCCTGATCCAGGGGCTGTCGCAGGCCATCGCCCGGGACATCTCGCTCGCCAAGAGCTTCGGGCGTATCCAGGAGCTCACCCGCCGGCTGGTGCCGTGGGAGCAGATGGGGTTCGCGCGATACGACGCTCACACCAACGAGATGGCGCTGGTCGCCGATACCGCCACCACCGGCCGCAGCAGCTTCCGCTTCGACGCGAACGCAGGACTGACGGGCGAGGCGGTGCGGCTGCGCCGCCCCGTCGTGGCGCACGGCCTGCAGCCCGACCAGGTCGTGGTCCCCGGAGCGGAGCACCCCGGCGCGGAGGTGCTCGTCCCGCTGTATCACGCCGGCCAGCTCGTCGGCTTGTGGAGCGTACGCCACTCGGATCCTCTGATGTACCGCGAGACGGACGGGGAAGTGCTGGCGCTGCTCGCGCCCCAGCTCGCCCTGATGCTCGCGATCGAAGCGTCGGTCCAGCCCGTGGTCGGCGCCTCCGAACGCACCACCACCTACATCGAGACGCTCACCGCCACGACGCAGCAGATCCATGCGTCGAGCCAGGAAGTGGCCGCGGCGGCGCAACGGGCCAGCCACGGGGCCAAGCAGGCGGCGAGCCTCGTGAGCACTGTGACGCGCGAGTCCGACCAGCTCAAGCAGCACGCCGCCGAGGTCGCCACCGCCGGGGACCAGACGCGCGAGTCGGGCGCCGCGATGGAGAAGACGACCGAGAAGGTGCGCCACGCCACCGCGGACGCGGTCCGTCGCCTCACCGACCTGGGCGTGACGACCGCGCAGAGTGCATCGGAAGTGCGCCGGCTGCGCGACGTCGCCGAGCAGGTGGAGAAGTTCTCCGAGACGATCGGATTCATCGCGAATCAGACCAACCTGCTCGCCTTGAACGCCACGATCGAAGCGGCGCGCGCCGGCGTACACGGGCGCGGCTTCGCCGTGGTGGCCGACGAGGTGCACAAGCTCGCGGAGGCGAGCGGGCGCGAAGCCCGCGCGGTCGGCAAATCGGCGCAGGACACGCGCGGGGCTCTGGACCAGGCCGCCCAGTTGCTCGAGCGCGTCCGCGAGGACCTGACGGAGGTCGTGCAGGGGTCCTCGGCATGGGTCGCCGACCTGACTCATATCGCCACGGCGGCCTCCGGCACGGCCCGCGCCGGCAAGCGGGTCGCCGAGCTGGCGCGCGGCATCGCCGACTTGTCCGGGCGCATCGGCGCGTCGCTCGAGCAGGCGCGGGCGGGCGCCCAGACGTCGGCCGTGGAGACGGAGGCCGTGGCGGCGGCCGCGGCGGAGCAGCTCAAGGCCATTGCCGAGCTGACCCACGGGGCCAGCGAATTGACGCAGCTCGCCGACAACCTTGCGAAGGCCGTGCGGTTCGTTCGGGGGGAGAACGGTCACCGGTAGGCTCTCGCCGGCTCTGGCCGTGCTGCTCGCGGCGTGCAGCAGCACGATCGGGCCGCCCGCCCCCGCCGCGCCCCGCATCGATTACGTCGATGGCGCGATCGAGCCCGTGCTGGGGCGTGGCGGCACGGCGGTGATCGAAGGCTTCGGGTTCGGCGCAGCACAGGGGACTGGCGGCGTCACGCTCGCCGGGACGGGCGGCGGCACCGTTCCGGCCGCCGTGGCCGCGGCCGGCAGCTGGAGCGACCTCACAGTCCGCATCACCGTTCCGGACGGCGCGGTCTCGGGACCGCTCACGGTGACCACCGCCACCGGCCTCCGCCTCACCGCCCTCGTGCACGTCATTCCCCGCGTCTCCTTCAGCGCGGACACGCTGCGCTGGCAGGCACGCGCCGCCTTCCCGAGCGCGCCGGTCGGCGTGGGCGCCGCGGCGGCGGAGATCCCTGCCGGCAACGACGTCTCGACCACGGTGTACGCCGCGGGCGGCGCGGAGCTGATCGGCGCGCGGCTCGTGCCCGACTCCGGCGTCCACGTTGCGCGCGCACTGCCCGGTGGGGCGGTCGCCGCCTGGGTGCGTCAGCCGGACAACGCCGATCCGGTTCAGAGCCGGGTCCTCCCGGCCCCCCGCGCGTTCGCCGCCGTTGCGGTCGCCACGCGCTACAACTCCCACTTCACCGGGAGCGCGCTGTATGTGATCGGGGGCGTCGACTCCGCAGGGCGGGCGCAGTCGTCCGTGTTCGCCGCCGACGTCACGCCCGGCGGCGTGGCGGGGCGGTTTGCACCGATCGAGCCGCTCCCCGCGCCCATCGCGGGCGCGACGGCGGTAGTGCGGCGGGGGCGGATCTATGTGATCGGCGGTGCCGACTCGGTGGGGCGCCCGCAGCAGTTCGTGTTCGTCGGACGCGTCGCCGCCGACGGCCACATCGACGGCTGGTACCGTCAACCGGTGCTCCCGACGCCACGCGCCTACGGCGGCGGCGTGGTGCTGGACGACCGGGCGGTCACCTTCGGCGGCGTGGCGGACAGCGTTCCGCCGGGGGGCGGCCTCGACTCCGCGACCACGCGGCTCGCCTCGAGCGACACGGCCCCGGTGAGTCTCGTCTCAGGCTTCTTCGCCGGCGCGTGGGCCCCCGGTGCCACGCTCTTTCCCACGCCCCGCTCGCAGTTCGCCACCCTCGACCTGGGCGACGTCGTGCTGCTGGTCGGCGGCATGTACAGTGGCGCCGCCACCAACGCGGCGGAAACGATCGCCGCCCGAGTGGTCGGGGACTCGCTCGGCCCGTTTACCGGGCCCGTCGGGGCGGCCACGATCGCCGGGCAGCGCGGCGGCACCCTCGTCGGGCCGGCGGGCGTCACCTGGCGTGAAGCGGACGGGGCACGCCACGCGCTCGTCATCGGGGGGATCGACCTGAGCACGGGCCGGCGGCAAGGGGGCGTCTGGGGTTTCTAACCGGTGCCGGACTTATTACCGTAGGGCCACCCTTTGGGGAGGGAACCCGTTCGTGCGCACGCTCGCGATCCTGGGACTGGCGCTCACGGCCGCCGCCGGCACCGCCGGCGCGCAGCGCGCGCATCAGTTCGAGCTCGGCGGCTTCGGCTCGTACACGCACTACGATAAGACGTTCGGCCTCGAGAGCCGCGTCGGCGGCGGCGGGCGACTCGGCTATTTCTTCACCGACATCGTCGCCGCCGAGCTCGACGCCGGTTACCAGGACCTGCGGCCGAGCACGGGGACCACTTCCCCCTCGTTGACGCTCGGCAGCGCGAGCTTGAGCCTCAATTTCGGAAACGCACGCCACCTGTTCTACATCCTCGGTGGCTACTCCCGGCTCGATTTCGAAAAGACGGCGCCGTACCGCTTCACCGACGACGCGGTGCACGGCGCCATCGGCGAACGGGTGTTTCTGGGCAATCGCGCGGCGCTGCGGGTCGAAGTCCGCGGCATCTACACCCCCAATAGCGGCTTCGCCGGCGCCGACTGGGCGGGGCACGTGGTGGGCTCGCTCGGCCTGTCGATCTTCACCGGCACGGGGATGCTCGCGGACGAGGACCACGACGGCGTCCCCGACAAGCGGGATACCTGCTCCAACACACCACCTGGCGCCACGGTCGACGTGCACGGCTGCCCCACCGACGCCGACCACGACGGCGTGTACGACGGACTCGACCAGTGCCCCGGCACACCGAGCGGGGCGCGGGTGGACGTGAAGGGCTGCCCGATGGACTCGGACCACGACGGGGTGTACGACGGGCTCGACCAGTGCTCCAACACCCCCGCCGGCGCTCACGTGGACGCCAAGGGCTGCCCCACCGACGCCGACGGCGACGGTGTCCCGGACGGGATCGACCAGTGCCCCAACACGCCGGCGGGCGCGACGGTGGACCCCGCAGGCTGCCCGCTCGATTCCGACAAGGACGGCGTCCCGGACGGGATCGACAAGTGCCCCGGCACACCGCCCGGCACGGAAGTGGACAGCACCGGCTGCCAGCGCTTCAAGGACTCCGACGGGGACGGGGTCGACGACACGAAGGACAAGTGTCCCGGCACGCCGCCCGGTAGTCGCGTCGACGCGAACGGCTGCGTGATCCTGTTCACTCCGGAGCGGACGCCGGTGATCCTGCGAGGGGTGACGTTCGAGACGGGACGAGCGGTGCTGCAGCTCGAGTCGTTCACCGTGCTCAACATCGTCGCGCAGTCGCTGGTGGCGAATCCCGCCATCCGGATCGAGATCGCGGGCTACACCGACGGCACGGGCTCGGCGGCCACGAACCTGCGGCTCTCCCAGGCTCGGGCGGAGGTGGTACGCGCCTATCTGGTGAGCAAGGGCGTGGCGCCCGGGCGGATGGTGGCGCGGGGGTACGGGGTGAGCAATCCGATCGCGGTGAACACGACGGTCGAGGGGCGGGCGCAAAACCGGCGGGTGGAGCTGCACCAGTTACCCTAGGAGACCGGGCGTGAGACGATACGCGGCGCTGGCCGCGCTGCTGGCGCTCCCCGCGGGACGCCTCCGGGCGCAACACGCCGGACAGTTCGAAGCGGGCGTTTTCGGCAGTTACACGCGCTACGCCGCCGCCCTCGGGCTCGCGGACAAGCTGGGCGGCGGTGGCCGGCTCGGCTACTACTTCGGTGACGCGCTCGGGCTCGAGGCCGACGTGCTGTTCCAGCCGCAATACACGGTCTCCACCGGCGGCACGCCGACCACGCTCCAGCCGCTCATCGGCAGCGCCAGTCTGGTGTTCAACGCCGTCCACGCCAGTCGCCTGATGATCTACGTGCTGGGGGGCTATTCGCTGCTCGATTTCGGCACCCGGGCGCCGTATCGCTTCACCGACAACGGGATCCACGGCGGCGCGGGCGCCCGCATCTTCCTCACGCCGCGCGTGGCGCTGCGGGTCGAAGGGCGCGCTGTCTACGTGCCCAGCACCAAGTACGCGCCGGCGTCCACGACCGCCACGCATGTCGTCGCGACGGCGGGGCTTTCGGTCTTTCACCTGGGCAGCGGACCGCCGCCGGACTCGGACAAGGACGGCGTGCCCGACAAGAAGGACGCCTGCCCCAACACGCCGCTCGGGGCGACAGTGGACGCGCGTGGCTGCCCCACGGACTCCGACAAAGACGGCGTGTACGACGGGCTCGACAAGTGCCCCGACACGCCCGCCGGCGCCACGGTCAATGCAACCGGGTGCCCCAGCGACTCTGACTCGGACGGCGTGCCGGACGGGATCGATCAGTGTCCCAACACGCCGGCCGGGGTGCACGTCGACGCGAAAGGCTGCTCGAGTGATTCGGACGGCGACGGCGTCCCCGACGGGATCGATCAGTGCCCCAACACCCCCGCCGGCGCCACGGTCGACGCCGTGGGGTGCCCGTCCGACGCGGACAAGGACGGCGTGCCCGACGGGCTCGATCAATGCCCCAACACAGCCGTCGGCGCTCTCGTGGACGCGAAGGGCTGCCCGATGGATACGGACCTGGACGGCGTGCCGGACGGTCTCGACAAGTGCCCCAACACGCCCGCCGGCACGCCCGTCGACACCGCCGGCTGCCCGCTGCCGCGACAGCTGATCCGCGACTCGGACGGCGACGGCGTCACGGACGACCGCGACAAGTGCCCCAACACGCCGGCCGGCTCGAAGGTGGACGCCACCGGCTGCATCATCCTGTTCCAACCGGAAATCGTGCCGGGCGCACCGGGCGCGCCGGCCCGCCCGACGCTGATTCTGCGCGGCGTGACCTTCGAGTGGGGCCGGTCGGCCCTGACCCGCGACTCCTACACCGTGCTCGACCAGGTGGCGGGCTCGCTCGTCGCCAACCCGGAGATCCGAATCGAGATCGCGGGCTACACCGACAACACCGGATCGGCGCCGCTCAACGTCCGGCTGTCGCAGGCCCGGGCCGCCTCGGTGCGCGCGTACCTGGCGCGCAAGGGCGTATCCCCGGACCGGATGGTGGCGAAGGGGTACGGGGCGAGCGGATTCATCGCCCCCAACACGACGGCCGCGGGCCGCGCGCAGAACCGGCGGGTGGAGCTGCACAAGTTGCCGTAACGGCGGCGGTCGATAGTTTTCTCCGTCCCGCAACTGCCGGAGCACCACATGAACGCCCGCTGGCTGCCTCTGGTCGCGATCGGCCTCGTGGCCGGTTTGCATGTCCGCCTCCGAGCGCAAGCGAGTCCTTTAGGGGCCGCCCAAGCGTCTCCCCATCCCTTCCAAGCCACGGATTACTACAAGCTCGCCAGCGTCGGCGAGCCGCGGCCCGCTCCCGACGGGCGACGCATCGCCTTCGTCGTGACGACGGTGGTGGAGGACAAGGACCGGCGCCATTCCGAGATCTGGATGGCGCCCGCCGATGGCTCGAGCCCGGCGTTCCGCTACACCAGCCCGGCCACCGAGGCGTCCAGTCCGGTCTGGTCGCCGGATGGCTCACTGCTCGCCTTCACCAGTAAGCGCGAGGGCTTCGACGACGACGTGTGGTTTCTCCGGACTTGGGCGCCCGGCGGCGAGGCGTTCCAGGTGCGCGGGGTCCACGCGTTGCCGTCGTTCTCGGGCGACGGCAAATGGCTGTTGTACAGCTGGCGCGGCGCTGAGCCCGACAGCACGAAGAAGGATTCGTGGCGAAGCCGGGTTTCGCCCAGCGCGATCACCCGCGGGCCGGACCCCAAGCGGTTCGACGGCCGGGTGTACACCTCGTTGCCGTTCGTGGAGGACGAGCGCGGGCTGGTGCCGCCCCGCGAGACCCGGCGCCCCAGCCACCTGTACCTCGTGCCATCGGGCGGCGGCGAGCCGAAGCAGCTCACGAGCGGCGAGTTGAGCCAGCGGGCCCCCGACTGGTCTCCCGACGGCCGGGCGATCGTGTTCGTGCAGGACTCGACCGACACGAGCGAAGTGAGGAACCAGGTCCGGCCGCAACTCTACGTGCTCAATGTGGCCGACGGCGCGGTGCGGCGGCTCGCCACGCCCTACGTCGAGAACTCCGCGCCTGCCTGGTCGCCCGACGGCACCGCCATCGCCTTCAGCTGCTCCAAGGGCCGCGGCGAAGAGAACGACGTGTGCGTGATGCCGGCGGCGGCCGGGGGGGGCGGGGGGGGACCCGTGCGCAATCTCACGAGCGGCTGGGATCTCGATCCCTCCGGCCCCGCCTGGTCCCCCGACTCGAAGACCGTGTACTTCACTGCGGAGACGCGCGGCAACATCCACGTGTTCGCGGCGCCGGCGACGGGGGGCCCCGTCCGCCAGATCACGACGGGCGAGCGGCAGCTCACCGGTCCGGCGATCACGCGCGACGGCAAGTGGCTCACGTACGCGGCGAGCGACGCCACGCACCCGGCGGAGCTGTTCGTCGCCCCGGTCGGGCGCGCCGCGGCCGGGCCCGACCGGCGGCTGACGTCATTCAATGACTCGTTGCTCGCGCAGCTCGTGACGATCCCGGCCGACACGTTCTGGTTCACGAGCGTGGGGGGCCTCTCCGTCGAGACGTTTGTGATGCGCCCCCACGGCTACCGTCCTGGGAAGAGCTACCCTTTGATCCTGTACATTCACGGCGGGCCGCACTGGAACTACGGCAACGTGTTCTTCCCCGAGATGCAGCTGCTCGCCGGACAGGGGTACTGGGTCCTGCTCGTCAATCCGCGCGGTTCGACCGGGTACGGGCACGATTTCACGTTCGCGACGCGCGGGCGCTGGGGGATGGAGGACTACCAGGACCTGATGAAGGCGGTGGACGTCGCGATCGCCCGAGGCGGCGTGGATACGACGCGCCTGGGGGTCGCGGGGGGCTCGTACGGCGGCTTCATGACCAACTGGGTGGTGGGGCACACGCACCGCTTCGCGGCGGCCGAGTCCGATCGGTCGATCTACGACTGGTACTCGTGGTACGGCTCGTCGGACGCGCAGGGCCTCACGGATTACGAGTTCTCCGGGCCGCCGTGGGATGCGGACTCGCTGTACCGGGTGCTCTCCCCGATGACGTACGCGACGCGCATCCGCACGCCGCTGCTCATCGTGCACTCGGAGGACGACCGGCGCACGCCGATCACCGATGGCGAGCAGCTGTTCGTCATGCTGCGCAAGCGGGGCGTCCCGGCCGAGTTTGTGCGCTACCCGCGCTCGTACCACGGCCTGTCGCGCAGCGGTCCGCCGTGGCTGCTGGTGGACCGGCTGGAGCGGATTCGGACGTGGTTCGCGCACTGGCTCGGCGGCGGCGAGACGCCGCCCGCCGCCGGCACGTTGCGCTGACCCGCGTGGCGCCGCGCGCGCTCGTCGCCCTGCTCGTGGCGGGGCTCGTCGCCCTGCCCGGGACGCTCGCTGCACAGCAGCGCCACCGTCCGCGGACCGCGCGCCGGCCGCAGGCGCCCCCCGCCCCTGCCCCCACCGCGGGCCGCGTGCCCACTCCGAAATCGATCCTCGGCTTCGAGCCCGGCGAGGACCGGAAACTCGCCGACTGGCCCGTGTTGCTGCGCTATTACCAGGCGCTGGCGCAAACCGGCGACCGGGTGCGCTACCACGAGCTCGGCAAGACCACGTTGGGCGCGCCGCTCGTCGCGCTGGTGATCTCGAGCCCGTCCAACTTGAAGAACCTCGACCGCTACCGTCAGCTCAACGCTCGACTCGCCGACCCACGCACCATCCACAACAGCCGCGAGCAGCAGGAGGCGCTAAGAGACGGCCGCGCCATCGTGCTCATCACCTCGGGCATCCATTCGAACGAGGTCGGCGGGCACCTGACGCCCGCGCTGCTCGCCTACCGCCTCGCGAGCGACACCGGCACTACCACCCGCCGGATCCTCGACAACGTGATACTGCTGCTCGTTCCGTCGCTCAACCCCGACGGCGTGTCGATCGTCACGCACTGGTACAACCGCACGCTCGGCACCGCCGCCGAAGGGACCGACCCGCCCGAGCTGTACCACCACTACACGGGGCACGACAACAACCGGGACTGGTACGCCTTCACGCAGGTCGAGACCCAGCTGGTGGTCGACTCGTTGCACAACGTGTGGCATCCCGAGATCGTGCACGACATTCACCAGCAGGACACGGACGGCTCGCGCCTGTTCCTGCCTCCCTACCTCGACCCGGTCGAGCCGAACGTGGACCCGTTGCTGGTGGACGGGGTGAACGCCCTGGGGACGAGCGTGGCGTGGGAGCTCGCCGGCGAGGGGAAGACGGGCATCGCGATCAACGCGATGTACGACGCCTGGACGCCTGCCCGCGCCTACCAGCACTACCACGGGGGGGTGCGCATCCTGTCCGAGGCGGCGAGCGCCAACCTCGCCTCGCCGATCGACATTCCGTTCGACCACCTCGCGACCCGGGCGCGCGGCTTCAACCCGCGCGAGCGCTCCTGGAACTTCACCAACCCGTGGCCCGGCGGCCGCTGGACGCTGCGTGACATCGTGAGCTATCAGACCGACGCCGCTTACGCCCTGCTCGAGAATGCGGCACGCTACCGCGATGTCTGGCTCGCGAACTTCCTCACGGTTGAGGAGCACGGCGTGCACGGGTGGCGCGGCTGGCCTTACGCATACGTGATCCCCCGCCAGCAGCGCGACACGGTGGCGCTCGCGACGCTGCTCGGCATCCTGCACCGCGGGCAGGTAGAGATCCGCACCGCTCTCCATCCCATCACGCTCGCAGGGCAGCGCTATGCCGCCGGGAGCTACGTCGTGGTCCTGCGACAGCCGTACGCGGGGTTCGCCAAGACCTTGCTCGAGCCGCAGCACTATCCCGACCTGCGGCTCTACCCGGCCGGCCCGCCGCTGCCGCCGTACGACGTCACGGCCCACACGCTGCCGCTCCTGATGGGTGTGACGGCCGTGCCGGCGCGCGACTCGCTGCGCATCGGCCTCTCGGCGCCGGTCGAGCCGCCCACGGCCACGCCGGCCTACACCGGCATGGCCGGCCCGGAGGGACCGCGCGTGGGGCTGTACCGCTCGTACGACGCGTCCATGGATGAGGGATGGACGCGCTGGGTGTTCGACACCTGGCACGTGCCGTACGTCTCGGTGGTGGACTCCGTGGTGCGCGCCGGCAACCTCGCGGCGCAATTCCACGTGATCGTCTTGCCCGATCAAGCCCCCGACGAGCTGCTCAACGGCCTGCCGCGCGAGTATCCCGCGCCGTACGGGGGCGGGCTCGGCGCGGACGGGGTGAAGGCGCTGAGTCAGTTCGTGCAGGACGGCGGGACGCTGGTCGCGCTCAATGACGCCAGCCGGTTCGCGGCCGAGCAGCTGCTGCTTCCGGTGCGCAACGTGCTCGCGGGGGTGGCCGACGACGAGTTCTATGCCCCGGGATCGATCTTTCGACTCGAGCTCGACACGGCCGCGCCGGTGGCCCGCGGCATGCCGGCCCAGAGCATCGCCTGGTACGAAGGTGGTCCGGCGTTCGAGGTGCTCGATTCGAGCGCCGCGCGGGTGATCGGCCGCTACCCGACCGAAGCCGACAAGGTGCTGCTCTCCGGCTGGGTGCTGCACCCCGAGCGCATCGCCGGCAAGGCCGCCCTGGTCGAAGTGAAACAGGGGTCCGGGCGGGTCGTGCTGTTCGGGTTCCGTCCTCAGTACCGCGGCCAGAGCATCGCCACTTACCCGTTGCTGTTCAATAGCTTACAGGTGACGGCGCGGTAAGGTGATCCCCGTCTCTTGTCTGGTTGACGGGGTATTCCTATCGTGTAGCCCCCTATGGCTGTGGTCCGGCAGGCTGGTGCTCTCTTGCTGGCCGCGCTCTTCATGAGTCGCGGCCTTTTTGCACAGGATAGCGTACCGCCGCCGCCCGACGTGCCCGCACCGTCCGAAGTGACCGGCGCACTGCGGCCGGCTGCCGCCGATCAGGCGCACGTGACGTTGCGACCGATCGAGCTGCGCTACGTGCAGCAGGAGACGCTGCTCATACCGCAGACGTCGTCGATCAAAGGGTTGTACGTGAATGCCTGGGCGTTCGGATCGCCGAAGCTGTGGCACCTCGTGCGGCTCGCCGACGAGACCGAGATCAATGCCTTCGTCGTGGACGTGAAGGACGACACCGGCTGCCTGCTGTACCCGTCGGCGGTCCCCACGGCCCAGCAGATCGGCGCGAATGCCTGCACCCGCGCCAAGGACGCGAAGGCGCGGCTCGACACGCTGGCGGCGCACGGGATCTACGCGATCGCCCGCATCGTCGTCGCGAAGGACCCGTTGCTCGCGGAGCGGAAGCCCGGCTGGTCCGTGAAGGATCGCACCACGGGCGGGCTGTGGCGCGACCGGATCCACAGCGCCTGGGTGGACGCATACAACGACTCCGTGTGGATCTATTCGGCGCAGCTCGCCGCGGAAGCCGTGCGGATGGGATTCAGCGAAGTGCAGTTCGACTACGTGCGCTTCCCAGATGAGCCGCGCGAGCGCATGGCGACCGCGATCTTCCCAGCGCACCATGGAGAGACACAGCGCGAGGCGGTGCGCGCGCACATCACGCTGCTCCGGAACCGCCTGAAGCCGCTCGGCGTCCCGATCACCTTCGATATCTTCGGCCTCACCGCATCGGCGACTACGGGCGACCTCGGCATCGGGCAGGTGTGGGAGGATTTCATCAACGTCGCGGACGTGGTGCTGCCGATGGTCTATCCCAGCCACTACTACCGCGGCGCGTTCGGCCTGGCGTGGCCCAACGGCGAGCCGTATCGCGTGGTGCGCTATGCCTTGAGCGACGCCCTGCAGCGCTCGCGGCCGCACCCCGCCGCCGCGGAGATCCGGCCGTTCTTGCAGGCGTTCACGCTCGGCCGCCGGCTGCCGCGCTACTCCCCGACCCAAATCCGCGATCAGATCCGCGCGGCGGAAGACCTGGGGATCACGTCGTGGGTGTTGTGGAACCCGCGCAGCGTGTACCAGCGCGAGTCATTGCGCCCCAAGCACAGCGCGCCGTCTTCCGGCCGGGAACTCTCCAGCACGACCGGCGGCCGCTAGCCCCGGCCGAAAGGCCAGGGCCCGAGAATCACTCGACAGGAGCCAGCGCCATCCCCGGCTGCCACTCCGTGATGTACCCGGTAATGGCGGACGCCGCGACGCTGTAGGGGTTGGCGAGGTAGAGCTGCCCCGGACCCGAGCGCCCCGGGAAGTTGCGGTTGATGGCGCTGATCGTCACCTCGTCGCGCGTCTTCGACACGCCGGGGCCCGCGTTGATGCAGGCCCCGCACGACGGCTCGAGGAACGTCGCACCGACCTTCTGGAACAGCTCGAGATAGCCGCGCTCCTCGCAGTAGCGCTTCACGTCCTGCGACCCGCACTGGATGTAGAATCGCACCCACGGCGCGACGCGTGCTCCGCGCTCCGCCGCCTCCGCCAGCACCCGGGCGTACATGTCCATGTCTTCCTTCTTGCCCGCCGTGCACGAGCCGGCGTAGGCGATGTCCACGCGGATCCGCGCCGCGGCGTCGATGTACTGGCCGTTCCCGGGATCGCCCGGCAGCGCCAGCATCGGCCGAATCGCCGCGGCGTCGATCTCGATGACCTCGCAGTACTCGGCGCCCGGGTCGCTCGCCAGGCCGGCACATAACCGCTCGGCCTCGCCCCGCGCCATCCCGCGATACTCCATGAGATACTCCACCGTCTTCGCGTCCGGAGCCACGTAGCCGGTAAAGCCTCCCACCTCCGCCGTCATGTTGGTCATCGTGGCGCGCTCGTCTACCGACAGCGACTCGACAGCATCCCCACAGTACTCCACCAGTTTGCCGATGGCGCGGCCGCTCTTCACGTACGGCTGGCGCAGCACTTCGAGCATGAAATCCTTGGCGGTCACGTTGTCCGGCTTCCGGCCGCGCA
>WNGC01001016.1_pt1 | contig 17811 bp, 17 predicted proteins | sample 5400051 | NCBI WGS metagenome assembly WNGC01 (sample SAMN13153368, study PRJNA577476) | soil metagenome | isolation source: 20 cm soil or saprolite under grassland replicate 2 | place: USA:California | collected 2016-06-15
AAACGCTGATGCCGGATGATAACGAACGATTTCCTCACTTCTCCACGGCCGAGTTTGCCTTCTCGAATTTTTCGACAAATGAATTGTCGAAAAATTCCTTTGGATTGGTGCTTTTCGCCCGAGGAAAGTCTTTTTCGTTGAGATACTCCAACTCCGCCCGGATCACTTGTTCCCGCACGGCCAGATTCGTCTCGAAATACGGCGCGTAGTCGTCATACGACGTGTCAAGTATCTTCGGATCATCGATCTTGATGTATTTGCCAATAGCTCTCTTGGCCCCCGCGCTATCTTTTTTCGTTAACGCCACTCCTTCGATCATCGCTTTGCTAAATGCGTACATCGTATTCGGATTGTTCCTGAGCAACTTCTCCGTCGTTGCGTAAGCACCTCCCAACCCAGGGACATTCAACTTTGCGATATCCACTAAAAAATTCAGGCCGCTCTCGCGTGCCTTCAGGTTGAGGGGAGTCGACAACGTCCCTCCTGAAACCGTACCTGTGAGGATCGCTGTAAGAATGGCGGGAACTTGATCATTATAGACAAACTTCACATCCGCGTCCGGATTGAGACCGAGTTTCTTGAGCGCCTCTCGCGTAGCGATCTCGATGGCTCCTCGCGGAGCTGATACCGCAACCAATTTTCCTTTGAGTTGCTCGATCGCGGTCACTCCCTTTGCGCCGAATATCTGAAATATGTATCGCTGCGTATAGGCGCCAAAATATTTCACACCTGCTCCGCCGAGCCTGGCGGGTACGAGGAGCGGTCCGTCAAACAGGATGTCGATCTCCTCGGAAACAAGGGCCTTCTGCCCCGTGCCAGTACCCATAATCTGGGGTTTGACTTTAAGTCCGTATTTCGCAAAAAGGTTCGCCTCGGCGGCGACGTAGAGGGGGGTAAAGGCGGCGCTCGGCGACACATAGGCGACCGTAAGCTCTGGCTTTTCGGGCTTCCCAGTGATCTCGGCCGCCGTAATACTAAGAGGAGACTTCAGCATGAGGATCAAGCCGAGCAGGAGGTAAAATCGCCCACTCGCACAGGTCGGAATCAAGCGAGTTACAATGAACATTGTTTTTATCCTTTCGTAAGTCTAGCGTTCGCACTTCGAGCGGCTGTGCGTTTCCGACGACTGATCGGTCAGAATATCATGCAGCTACTTCAACTTCGCTTTGCGAAGGCCTCCGGATATTAGTAGACGAGTAGGAAGCGCTAACCTGCAAGCGAAGAATGAATGATAGAATGATAGGAATTTGCTTTTTAATGAATGATAGGAATTTGCTTTTTGAATCTCGACGCGAATAACTGAAACCCGCCTCCATCAGCCGCTTGCGAGCCAGCTGTCAACAGCTCGATAGCGAGTCGGACAAAGAAAAGCAGTCTCCATTCGTCACTTTGGCCGGAGACTATCCGATAAGGTGATCTTATGTCAACTTCAAAAAGACCAAAGCCCGATTCCCTTTTTCAGACGAACGAATCCATCTGATAGAGAATCGGGCTCCCATCCTCAGTCCGATCTGTGCTCGGGCAGATCCTTTAGCCCATCAACGGGCAACTTCCATATTCCGTTCTGCCCTACCTATCCAAATTATATAGACGAGGGAGAGTCTTAAAAATTCGGCAGGCGATCCAGTGGCCGTAAACTTGACGCATCCAATGCCGAAAGCTATTGTCGATTTGATGAAAAAAACGATCAACGTGACGATTAACGGGCGTCTGTACGAAGAAGACGTCGAGCCGCGTTTGCTGCTTTCTCATTTTCTCCGCGAGAATATCGGCCTCACGGGAACGCATGTCGGTTGTGTCGTCGGCGAATGCGGTGCCTGCACGATTCTTTTGGATGGCAAACTCGTTAAATCATGCCTTCATTTCGCGGTCCAGGCGGACGGACGGGAAGTCACGACCGTTGAAGGATTGGCTAAAGATGGCGAGTTGAGCGTCGTTCAAGAAGCCTTCGTCAAGCACTACGCGTTTCAATGCGGTTACTGCACCCCCGGAATGATCATGGCGAGTTACGCGCTCTTGCGCGATCATCCGAATCCCAGCGAGGGAGAAATTCGCAAAGCGCTCTCCGGCAATCTTTGCATGTGCACAGGCTACGTGCAGATCGTCGAAGCCGTCAAAGATGCAGCACAAGGACTGAAGAATGGCTAAATTCGTAGGCAGCCGCAGTCGCAGCAAGGAAGGACCCCGGCACGTCACCGGTCGAGGTCTTTATACGGATGACTTCATGCTGCCGGGCATGCTTCAGGCGATGATTTTGCGGAGCCCCCACGCTCACGCGAAAATTGTTTCCATCGATCCTTCAGAGGCGCTGAAAAATCCCAACGTCATCACGGTAATCACTCCGGACGACGTCAAGCAAAGCACACGACCGTTCAGGCCCGGCCGGTATGCCGCTGGACTGAAGCGGCCCATCGATGAATACGCGGGCGCCGTCGATAAAGTGCGCTATGTTGGCGAGCCTGTAGGGGCGGTTGCGGCTCGAGATCGCGGGACGGCGGAAGATGCGTTGGAATTGATTTCGGTTGAGTACGAGCCTCTCCGTTCCGTGGTGGACGTGCGCGAAGCTATTAAGCCTTCCTCCGCTGTCCTGTTCGATGAATTGGGCACCAACCTGGCATGGCACGGCGCTTTGAAGTATGGCGAGATCGACGGCGCATTCAAATCCGCGGATCGAATCGTCAAGGAGAATTTGAAGATTCACCGCTACAGCTCGACTCCTCTGGAGCCTTTCGCCGTCATCGCGTCCTACGATGCAGCGAGCAAAAGATTGACGGTTTGGGTCACGGCTCAGGTTCCTGAGGTTATTTACGATGGACTGCGCGAGGCGCTCGGATTGCAAGACGTTCGCGTCATCATTCCCGACGTCGGCGGCGGGTTTGGCCAAAAAATCCATTTGATTCGTAAATACGTCGTTCTGATCTCTCTTCTTGCGATGAAAAGCGGCCGGCCGGTCAAATGGATCGAAGACCGCAGCGAGCACATGATGGCCGGCGGCCACGCCTGCGCTCAGGAATTTGAGGCCGAAGCCGCCGTGAAAAATGATGGCACGGTTTTGGGTCTTCGCTTCAAGGAATACGATGACGTGGGCGGCTCCATTAGCACTCTCACGATCCACTTCACCAACAAACTGAACAACCTTTCTAACACCTACCGCACGCCGAATATTTCAATGGAAGGTTTCGCCGTCGTGACGAACAAATGCCCGGTTATTCCCAATCGTGGCATCGGCAAACCGGGCATGTGCTTTGTTTGGGAACGAATGATGGATCGTGTTGCTCAGGAGCTGAATCTAAGTCCCATCGAAGTACGCCGGAAAAACCTGATTCAGCCCAACGAGATGCCCTACAGCACTGTGAGCGGCAACGTCTATGATAGCGGCGACTATCCGGGGCTGCTGCAAGTGCTCTTGGAAAAAATAGATTACGATAAACTCAGAGAGGAACAAAAGCGTGAACGGGAAAAAGGGCGTCTCATCGGCATCGGCGTGGTTATCGGCGTCGAACCTGGCGGCCGAAACGCCGCCCGTGACATGGCGATCTTTCCCGAGATGAAGGAGCCACCGGGCTCCGGCGGCATCAATGGCGCAACTATCAAGCTTGAGAAAAACGGCACCCTCGCGCTTCACCTCGGCTCGCCCAACTGCGGTCAGGCCCACGAAACCACCACCGCGCAAGTAGCGGCGGAAGTTCTCGGGACGACTCCCGACCGCATCAGTACCAGCATCCCCTTCGACAGCGACCTATCCCCGTGGGGGGTCGCCGCCGCCAACAGTGGGAACAACTTTCATCTCTACGATATCGGCGCGGTTCATGGGGCGGCCACTCGGCTCCGGGAAAAAATTCTCAAACTGTCCGCGCACGTGCTGAACGTCGACAGCAAAGAACTCGCCATCGAAGACAGCACGGTCAAAGTGCCGGGCTCAACAGTAAAGCAAGTGAGCTTTGCCGAACTCGGACGGATTGCTTACAACAATCAGCATCTGATTCCGGACGATATGGAACCCGGCCTGCAGGCGACGTACTACTACACCTTTCCCCATGCCAAGCCCAACATCGTTCCTAACGCGGAACGCCTCGTGCGCGCGCAATTCACGTTTTCCGCCGGCGCTCACGCGGCTGTGGTCGAGATCGACAAGGCCACCGGAAAAGTCGAAGTGCTGCGCTATCTCATCGTCGGTGACAACGGAACCGTCATCAACCCGGATGTAGTCAACGGTCAGGTTTATGGATCCGCTACGCATGGGATTGCGGTGGCCCTCGGTGAAGGATTCATTTACAGTCCTGACGGTCAACCGCTGACGGTGACCTATTTGGATTATGGTAAATGCTCCACGGCGGAAACGCCCAAGATCGAAGTCGTGCACCGTCCGTCGCCGTCGCCGTTCACGACTCTAGGTCAGAAAGCCGCCGGCGAGGGCGCAGCGATTCCCTCGCCCGCCGCCATCGCCAGCGCGGTGGAAGACGCGTTGACGCCGCTCGGTGTAAAGATTACCGACCTTCCACTGACACCCGAGGTGGTCTGGCGCCTCGTCAACAATAATCCGGAATCCTCCCGGAGGTCGTACTAATTATGATCCCCGCGCCCTTTGAATATTACTCCCCTCGCTCTATCAATGAGGCCGTGGATTTTCTCAGTGCTCACAAAGACGACGTAAAAATTCTCGCCGGCGGTCAGAGCTTGTTGCCGCTCATGAAAATGCGCCTCGCCAAGCCGGGTTATCTTCTTGACATCGGCCGCATCTCCGGACTCGACACCATCGTTGAAGATGGGAATCACGTTATCATCGGCGCGATGGCGACCCATGCGCAAATCGAGCGTTCGGATCTGCTTAGAAGACGCTGCTCCCTCTTACCTCAAACGGCGGCGACCATCGCCGACGTGCAGGTACGCAACTGCGGCACAATGGGCGGCAGCCTCGCCCATGCGGACCCCGCGGGAGACCTGCCGGCGGCAATCATAGCGCTCGATGCCGAAATCAAAGCCGTCGGTCCTGACGGCGAGCGTTGGATTAAGGCGGAAGATTTTTTTCTCGGCTTGCTGATGAGCGTGCTCGAGCCGGACGAGATCGTAACCGCAGTCAGGGTTCCAGCCACCGATGGTGAAAAGACCGCTTACCTCAAGGCCGCGCCAAGATCGTCCGGCTTCGCCGTTGTCGGTGTCGCCGTGCGCCTGACCCTGGATTCATCCCAGACCTGCAGCCGAATCGCCGTGGGCATTACCGGTGTTGCGGATAAAGCTTACCGGGCGGAGCGTGTCGAGAAGGCGCTTGCAGGAAAGAAATTGGATTTAAAAGCAATCGAGCAAGCAGCCGCCGAGTCGACCTACAACATTGACGTCATAGAAGACATCAATGGTTCCGCGGAATATCGAACCCACTTGACTCACGTCTACGTAACGCGAGCCATTGAAGCGGCCATGAACGGTTGAGCTTTTTTTCTTAATCTTCTCTTTTCAATACCGTAAAAACAGCGAGGCATCCGGAAAAGTGGAGGCCTCGTCAATTTGCGGCTGTTAGCCAATCGGGATCGGTTCTAAAGCTCCTTTGTCTTGATCGTGTAGCTGAAGTTTTTCGGATCGAGACTATCTTTCCGCCCGTTTGCGGTCTCGCCCTGGGGATACATCAGAAAGCCGATTTCGGGCCCATTCGACTGTGGCAGTTTCACATCGTGACTATAGTTGTAGGGTAGCCAGTTCATTTCCCACGCGCCGAACAGCTTGGCCCGCGCTCTTTGCACTTTCGGATCGTCGAGCGGGAGCAGTTCCGGCGGGTTTTCTTCCAGCACAACCTTCCTTACGTCCGCCGGATCTACCGGCACCCAGCCGTAGCCCGTGAGATAAACCTCCGCCCGGCAGTGCTGCGCGCCTGTGATATCGTCGGCTTTGCCGAGGCTCTTAAACTCGCTCGACGCAGCGCAACGAACACCGTAAACATCGCGCGCCGGCAACCCGGCCGCCCGAGCCAAGCCAACGTAAAGCGCGTTCAAGTCGGCGCATTTGCCGCCCAAATATCCGGTCTCAAGCATCGTCGAAATATCGCCGATCCCACAGCCGCGAACCTTGGGATCGCGGAACGTGTTATCGACGATCCACGCATAAATGGCCCGAGCCTTGTCCACATCGCTTTTCTTACCCTGGGTTATTCCGCGCGCCGTATCGGCCACGATTCCATCGGTTTTAATGAGTTTGGACGGTTTTTTAAAATAATCCAGGACGGCCTTGTCTTCCTGAATCGAGGCATCCGGCTTTTTATTCAAATCGACCTGCCGGTCGCGCGTCATAAAATTGCTCTTGATCTCCAAAGATGGAGCCTTCTCGGTGGGCTGCCATTCAGCAAAAACCAACCCGGTACCGTAGCGGTCGACTTGGACGGAACGGGCTGCTTTGAAGTTTCCCGTCCAGGTATCACCCTCGCGCTTAAAATAGTCGGTATTATTCAAAAGCGGCACCGGCACCCACGCACGCACAGCTCCTAACGGATCGATGAATTCGACTTTGGTGATCACCTCGAACGTGCGCCATTTGGTCGGATCGTCGGCATTGGCGCGACGGGTGAATTTTGGCAAGCCGCCGAGCATTAGTCCTGCTGAAACTGTCAGTCCTTGCTTTAGAAACGTTCTTCGTTCCATAGCCTCTCCCTTTCCATACAATAGGGCTTTTCAATACCCATATAAAGACCATTGAGAGCTTTTTGTCAATTAGAGACCGTTGAAAGCTCTAGAGAGGCCTCAGCAATGTCTTGCGACGAGCTAAACAGCCTAGCCCGCCCTTCTAAATTCATCCTCTGATTCCGCATTGATGCTTACGAGTTTCTCGACACGCAACGGAATTTCGCGAACACGTGAGGATAATGGGCTTGATACCAATTGCGAAAACTCGGCCTAATAAGCTCTGTCGCGGTAGCCCACGAAGCCCCTTTCAGCACGAAATGTTTGCCGTCGAAGAAGGCCTCCGAGTAATCCGGATAGCCGCTCATGTAAGGCTCAAAACCTGGAAAAGGCGCAAATGGGGTATCAGTCCATTCCCAACCGTTTCCAACCAGCTCATGCACTCCCCAACGGCTAGCTCCCGCCGGATTAGAACCGACTGGCATCGGAGACCATGCAGTGAAATCAAAATTGCCGTGCCGGACTTCGGGCGGTGTGTTTCCCCACGGATATCGCGTCTCACTCCCGTCCGGTCCGCCGAAGGCAGCGCGGTGAAACTCCCCTTCAGTGGGAAGCCTCTTACCGCGCCAATTCGCATAGGCGCGAGCTTCGGCGAGACTCACATAAACCGGCCAGGTCGTCACTTGCGATAACGGCAGCACATCAAACATGGCTCGGTAAAACCAGTCATCGCCGCGCTTGAGCCAAAAATTAGGATAGTTTCTGCCTGTGCGTCTTTTCCAATGCCAATCTTCCGGCCGCCAATAATGCTCGTCTTCATAAGCGCCGCAGCGGACGTACTCGAAAAACTCGCCGTTTGTGACGGGCAGGGAATCGATCGTGAACCGAGGAATCTCAACGATGACTTCGGAAAATTCGTTATCCCAACCGAAAGCCAGATCAGAGAATCTGGCACCCAGGCGGGCGATTCCTCGTGGTATCTCGATGGGACGCGAAGTAGAAGCAGATTGAAATGCATATAGAGGCGCTCCAACGGGACGACTCTTCTTCTCGATCGGCAACTCCTGCATCATGTACAAGAGCGTCTCCTGGTGCATGTACTCGTGCTCGAGAACCATTTCAAAGATGCGTCCATCTCGCGCCATGATGTCCTTAGAGTGGCTCGGTGGCGGCGCATCGAGCGATTCTAAAATCAACCCTCGAACTTTGTCCCGATACGTCAAGGTCTCGTTTAGATCCGGCCATTTCTCCGGCACGTGCGGATGCCAATGACACTCCCCTGTGTCGACGTCCGGATCGATGCCCCGGCAAAAGAGATCATCGAAGTAGCTGTGGAACGACTTCCAGTTCAGAATGCCGCCGCAAATTTGATTCCACGCGAACGCCGGCAGGTGGCCCAGATAGAAAATAAAGGGGTGGCGCCAAATGATCGGCTGGGCGAGAAACTCCCCTTCTTTTATCAAGCTGAACAGTTCATCGCTCCGGGACCAGGCGGCGTAGAATCTCTCTTCCAGATTCGCAACGCCCCTCCGGTCATGCCGTAGTAGCAACGAACGCACGTTGTTCGACCTCCTATAGTTATCTATATACTAAATAGATGTTTCCTATAACAAGGCCTAATCAAAAAATTTTCATCTGGCTAACATCACTCGTCAGAAGATGCGTCATGCGGCGTGAAGAAAAAAATTCCAAACGCAAAACAAGGCGGAACATCGGTCCGCAAACCAACCAGCCATTCGAACAAGACTCCAATGCGCCGCATCGGACCATATGGCGGAACAGGTGCCACCGACCATGCAGTAAGTCGCGGACGGAGATGTTCGTACGTTGAGCGGCAAACGTCTTAAAAACAGTACGTGTGAATCGAAGCAGAGGATCGATGGCATGGTTATATAGGCTCCTCGATAACTCAGCGTCATTTTAATTGTCTGTGATAACGGACCGATTAAGTCCCTAAATGCCGCACAAAAGCGCATTGAAAAAACGTCCAATCTTCTTCGTATCAGCCGTATTCCCGCACTGGCACATCTGTTGCTGTTTCTAAGAACCAAATGCTGGGCGGCGACTCTACTCTAAACCCAAAGGAGGAGAAAAGATGCTGAATTGGTCGATAACGTTTCTTGTAATCGGACTTATCGCGGGAGTTCTCGGCTTTAGCGGGGTAGCTGGTGCTGCGACTCAGATCGCGTGGATTCTTTTTGTGATTTTTCTAGTACTGTTCGTCGCCAGTCTGGTCATGGGCCGTGGCGGACCGCCAACTTAGTAAGGCCGTGGAATTCGTAGCGGCTGGTTATCTTAAGTAAGGTTAACTTGCTCGGCGCTGCGTAGAGCTTGCAGCGCCAAGCAAAGTAAGGAGGATCTATGTTTCAGGGAATAATCTTATGGTTCTTAGGAATACCCTTGGGCGTAATCATTTTGCTTTGGCTTTTTGGATTTCTGCATTAGACGACGACAACGAGCGAAAGTGGTATGTGCCCCGCGGGCTTACTCTGGATTTGAGTCTGCGGGGCAAAAGTTATTCTAAACAATAAAAAATTGTATTCCCGGTTTATGTTTGTACACAAACAGAATTAAGGACCAACTTTCCTGCTGAGCGGACATTCTCGCCGCGCAATCTGCTTGTCTTACTTTGTTTCAGAAAATTTGCACCGCCCCCGGTTACACGTCACGCTTTGACGAGCTTCACGGCACTGACTACGACAAAGCTTTCGGTTCCGGTCGTTGACAGAACTATTCTGTTCGGGCTGGGGAATCCCTTATCGAAGGGATACACACCGAGATCATCCCAGTCGCCACCCTGACCCGTCGACTTCTGGTCCAGGGTAAGATGTGAGGCTCCCGCGGTATGACTGATCGTTACCGGAACGTTGTCTGATCGTTGAGCATCGATCGAACTGCCGGCTGGATATTTGATACAGACGCGATAACTGCCAGGTTCCGGAATATTTAGCGCGAACGTCAAGGTCTTTCATTTTCCTTGATTACCATCCGATAAATACCCCTGGCCGATGTAGCCGAAGGCACTCGAGCGATATTCCCAGGTCGATGGCGGAGTTTGTGACACAGCACCATTCGGATAAGTCCCAGACACGTCCAAGACGATTGCGCGGCCAGTTACAGTCCGGTAGATGTCCTGCTTTTCTTTGAGCTTTATGAGCGGAACCTCCTGAACGGCAAAGCCCTGACTTACCACCAGTGAAGCAGCGATGCCCGCCGCCTGCCCGAGCGCCATCAGCACCGGCTCAACGCGCATTGAACTGAATGCGACGTGTGACGCGCTCATACAAAAAGTCACGAGAAGATTCGTACATTCCGTCATCTTCGGCAAAAGAACCCGATAAGGGATCTTATATCCCACAGGAGGGTTAAAAGTGTTCGGCCCTTCGTTTTTGACCTGGCCGTTCGCGATAACATTCTGGACCGGGTGGGTATCGACCGTATAATAGCCGAGCGCGACTTCATCGGTGAACCCGTTTGCGAGCGTCATATGGTTTTCGTTCATTACGAAATCGCCGATCAGCCGCCGAGACTCTCGGACATAGAGTTGTGGGGAGAAGCCGGCTTGCGTGCCGAACTCATCGGCGCAGAGGCCATAAGAGGCAACGGATGCTTTTAAAGATGGCGCCACGCGGGCATCCACCTGAATCCATCTGAACAGTCCGAGCGTATAGTTCTTGATGTTCTGCAGGATTTGTTCGCGGCGTGACCACGAGGCGCTCACGTATTCGGTACATTCAGGGCTGACGTAGTCAAGGGACATGGGCCCTTGGCTGTTCACGTCGAATTTGGATGGATTTTGTAAATTCGTTAGCATGAACAAGTCAGTCATCGCATTGGCTTTTAGTCCAGCAGCGATCGCCCGACCCAGCAATTCGTATTTGAGTGGATCGTAATCTATCGGGTCCTGGATCGGGAGCTTGTTTGACTTGTCGTTGGTGAGCACGAGTCGGTAGCAGAAGGCTTCTACCTGTCTGTCCTGCGATCCACCCGAGGGAAGAGTCGATGCAGATACGAAAGGCAACAGTCCGGAGGCTGGATCCCCAGCCACGACGTAAGGACTGACGCCATCCGGAAACTGCGATGCCGTTTTGTTCAAATCTCCAACGCCATTGTGGCTCTCACCATAAACTGCATTCGCTTCGCGGCCGATAAAATAGGAACAACCCGCCTGTGCCAGCAAATCCCCCTCGTAAGAAGCATCGATGAATACCCCCGCTTGTACAGGTCCGATAGTGTCAAAAGTTGCCGCGACTATCGTCCTGTCGTTTATCTCGACCGACTGAAGCTTTGCATTTACGATTGGGTGAATGTGATGCTGGGCAAGAAATCGCTTGAAGAAAGCCAGGTTGACGCTCGGCTCCCCGTTATAGCTATGAGTCCAGAAGTTGTTCTGGCTCTGATAATAACCGTCCCTCGCGATCGCCCCGTAAAACTCGTCGGGAAATCCGACGACCGCCGCCTTGCTTACGCCTTCATCTACATCCGTCCGGGCGATACCGCCAGACACCGTGCCACCGATCCAGTTTGTCGGCTCTATGAGAAGGATGGAGCATCCCTCCCTAGCGGCGGCGATTGCGGCGGCAATGCCGCTGGGGGTTGCACCGTAGACACAAATATCCGCTCTCATGTTTAGAGGATGCAAGGAGCAACTCCCCTAGTGGTCGAGAGAGCCTAGCCCAGGTGTTTAGTTACGCCTAAAAGCCTGTACCTTTGGACCCTGAGGCACGCTGACTCAACTGTGCGATTGTCTGACTTTCGCCGCCTGCTGCCCGAGCGCTCGGCGTGTCTTCTTTGGCAAATGTTTCAAAGTTTGTTTTCGTTTTGCAGCCCGTCCGGCCTTCTTTATGTTCTTACGTGCTGCCGCGCGTTGCTTTTGTGTAGTCATAAAACCCCCTTAGACAAATCCTAAATTTATCCTAACAAAAAGGTCGCCAGTTCAATCGTATGAACCTTTTCTACCAGCAGTCTCAACCTACATAGAGGCTTTTGCGTACACGTACCTGATAATTCCCGGGCGTTGTCTCTCGGCGATTCAGCTGCGGGGGCGATCTGGCACACCAGCGGTATCTCAGCGCCTTTTATAGCCGCCCCATGAGAAGCAGTATGATCACGATCAGCAAAATCAACCCCAGGCCCCCGCTCGGATAATAACCCCACCCTGAGCTATAGGGCCAGCTCGGTAATGCGCCGACGAGCAACAGAATGAGAATGATGATCAAAATTGTTGACATAGGTGCCTCCTTCTTTAGGATTGAATGATTCCAGCAAAGTACCCTTCGTGCTAAGAATCGTGACATGGCCATCCACCGAATCCGTGGAGCAAAGACGATACCAAGGCCTGTCGTCAGTGTGTCCAAACGAAACTGGTTTCCCGCCGCCTTTTTTAATTTACTGACCATGGAAGAAGATGATATCGGTTCACGTACATTCGAAATTAGATAGCTGCTCATTTCCTGCCGCACACATTGTCACGAACCTGACGAAAGAAGAAAACTTTGTCAGGAGTTACCGTCTAATTAGATCACTCGGTAAGGCTTATCCCGACAACTCCTTTCGCCTTTAGTCATTTTTTTTCGGCAAATTCATTTTGGTACGTCGCTTGCTGCTACGTAGCTGTAAATAAAATTTTACCTGGTAGCCAATTATAGATGCCTTAGAGTTTCTTAAGGAGAATCCACTCACACGCCGCAGCGAAACTCCAAGCGTCTTGCCCGCTGAGCGAGATGAGATGGCCATCAACCCTATAGTGCGCAGTCTGCGGCGAAAAGTTTGATTCGCATGAACAGCTCCAAGAACATTTGACAAAATGCACGGCAAAGAATCGCTAAACAAAGGAGAAGCTATGTGCATCTTTCATGATCAGTCACGGGGCAATTCCACGTGACCGATCATCGAGGAACCATGTGCGCGGAGTGAATGTATCTGTCATCGCTCATCCGCCGCGTCTTATCGATGAGAGCGGGCCGCGCCATCGGTGTTCTGAAAGAGATAATCCGTCTTTTATCAAAGAGACTCCGGACAATGATTCTTGAATCTAATTATTGGAGGTAACCAAGCATGGATACCCAAATGTGGATCGTTCTTGTTGCCGTGTTAGTCGGAATAATTATTTCTTTGGTCGCCTACCTTTATTTGGAAAGAAAACGCTCTCGCGATCTGCAGACGCGCTTCGGCCCGGAATACGACCGAACGCTTAACAAGTATCGGAATCAGCGCGCCGCAGAAGCAGAGCTCAAAGCGCGTGAAGAGCGCGTGAAGAAGCTCCATATCATCCCTTTATCGCCGGCGGACGGAGCAAGATTCTCTGAGGCTTGGCGCTCTTTGCAGAATTGTTTTGTCGATAGTCCGAGAGCGGCGGTCGAGGACGCCGATCGGACAGTCCGTGAGTTGATGGAGAAGAGAGGTTACCCTATGGGCGATTTCGAACGGCGGGCCGCTGATATATCGGTGGATCACCCGTCCGTTGTCGAAAATTATCGACGGGCTCATGAGATCGCGCTCCACAGTCAGGGCGGCACCGCAGATACTGAGGAGTTAAGGAAGGCCATCGTGTACTACCGCGCGCTCTTCGACGAGCTGCTGGAAGTACGAGCGCCCGAGCGAACAGCAAGGGGCACTGAGCACAGAGAAGGAGGACGTAAATATGGAGTCTAAGGAAAAACATCTTTCTACTGAAGATATAGCTTCGGGTTCCGAAAGTCAGAATATAAGCCGGAACGCGGAAATCAATTCGAGAAACGACGACGAAGGAAATGCCGTTCCGCCAGAAGGTGGGTCTGATCGAGCCGGGGCAAAAGATCTTGTGCCGTTATTTTCCAACGAAGCGGTGCAGGGCTACCGATCGCGGTGGAACTCTCTTCAAACCGGATTCGTGGATGAACCCAGACGGGCGGTAGAGGAAGCCGACGAACTCGTAGCTCAGGTCATTAAAGAGCTAGCCGAGACTTTTTCGGACGAGAGGAGAAAGCTGGAGGGACAGTGGGATCGAGGCGACAAAGTATCGACGGAAGATCTGCGGCTGGTCCTCCAACGGTACCGATCGTTTTTTGAGCGGTTCCTCTCAGTTTGAGAACTCAGCCCGGCTAACTAGTTCTCACTGAAAAATTCCCTGTTCGCCCTTCGACATCGCTCAGGACGAACGGAACCGGTCCTCGACCGAGTGCGCTCTCAAAAAGTTCGTAACGGCCTGAAAGTACGTTGTCGTAAAAGAACCAAAAAGGAGGATGGCACAATGAATTGGGATAAAGTTTCTGGACAATGGAAACAATTGAAAGGGAAGGTCAAAGAAAAGTGGGGAGACTTGACGGACGATGACCTTGATCAGGTCGAGGGCAAACGTGACCAATTGGTCGGCAGGATTCAACAGAGATACGGGATCGCAAAGGATGAAGCGGAAAGACGGGTCGATCAATGGGCGAATGAGTTAGATCAGAGATAAAAAAGCAGGTCTATAGCCTTTCACAAAAAGTGGCAGGCGTCTTCGCGCGGGCATTCGTCTCAACGTGGCCGCCGGAACATCGTTAGTCGCGAGGCGGGCGAAGGCGACCTTCACGAACAGTTGCAGATCGTAAAGGCCAGGGCCCTGTTGCCTATCCGGTTGCCCGACCAGGATTTGGGCGGCTTGGAAGGAGTTGCATTTCATTTATATTCCTTGAGGCGAGCCTAACATTCGATCGCCGGGCGATCTCAAAATTGGGCGAGTCACGCCGGTGCCCAGAATAGGGTGTTTGTCCTAGCAGCCGTCGCTCCGAGCCAAGTCGATGCAAAGCACGCTTGGCCGCCTTCGTTCCACGGATGCTAATGATCGCTGACGTCGATCGAATCAAGCCGGCGCCCTCGGCGGCCGCAGCATATTCTAGCGACTCTTTCGGCAAATATTGCTCGGTTCCGGCCTTCGATCCTAATCGCAACATATAAAACTGCATCGGGCCAAGATTCTTAGCAATAGGACAAATTAACAGCGGCTTGTCGGCAAATACCGGTACAGCAGTTTCTTTTTAGCGACAAACTCAGAGCCAATATGAGAATCATAATCGCTTTTCTTTCGCTGTTCACCTTGATCTTCCAAGGAGCAGTTGATTTTTTGTTCCTTATATTTTGCGGGAACAAGATTTGCGACCGCATTTAGAAAAAAGTTAGCGACGGCTGATTAACAAGACGTACGGTTAGAGTCTTAGCTTCTGGGTTGATTCACACGGGAGGACGATACTGTGTACAATATTTTTTACATTATAGGCGTCATAGTAGTAGTACTGTTCATTCTTGGATACTTAGGCCTTCGTTAGCGAACTCCGATTCGGAGAGCTGCGGAACTGTTTGTACCGAGAGCGTCGGACGGCCCATGCCCCGCCTTTGGTGCGCGGTCAGAAGGGAGAGTCTGCGAACCTTCCCCTAAGTGGAAAAACACAACGCTTGCGATTAGTTATTTCTGGTTGCGAACCGCTTCACTTGACTAACTCGGTGAAACTTCTGGAGAACTGTTTGCATTTCCTTCGATACCAGATTGTTCGAAGTCGGCTGCCGAGTCATCCGAACTTCCTTCGTAACTAGCTTCGTTGGGACGAATCGTCTTTCATGCCGAGCTGTGCCATAGTTTGGACGTCCGATTGTGAAGTTGTCTCAACGCCCGACGACTGTTGTGAGCCCATGTCGATTTCTGGCGTTCCGTTCCGGTTCTCGTCAACTTGTTCTGCTCTCGCCCTTGCGGGCGTGGTGAGCCATCCTCGTGACGCGGAATCTATTTTGTAGGCATTTTCCCTTTTAATGATAGATAAAGCTGACTTGTTCGATGAATATCAGTCTAGCCGGTTTGAACAAAAACAATGGTTTCCCTAATTAAGAGATGGTGGCATGAGGCTTGCTCCATTCCAGGCTAAATCTAAGGTAGGTAGGAGGAGAAAAATATGAAGTCTGCAAGCCGTTTGTCGTTATCCGTAATAGTATTCGCTGGAGCTTGCGTCGCGACGTTTTCCGGCTGGACCGCCGAGACGCCCACGGACCGGTTACCAGATACCTCAAAGCCCGGAACAGCGCAGAGGCCAGGCAAGGTTGATAAGGACTCCACCAAAAATCAAGGCATGGAAAGTACCGGCACCAGTAAGGACCGTAGCGGTACAAGTGATAGTTCAGCTCGCAGCAGCAGTACAGGCGGGCAATACGATGTAAAAACCGTTCAGGAAGCTCTGAAAGAGAAAGGGTTTGATCCCGGCCCGGCTGATGGCGTGATGGGACAAAAGACGCGAGAAGCGCTCCGGTCATTTCAGCAATCAAAAAATATCAAAGCGACCGGGAGGATTGATGCGGAAACCGTACAGCAACTTGGTTTGCAGCAAGGTTCGCGAGGGTCGATGGACAAGTCTGGTGGTAGCAGTAGCTCCGGGATGAAATCCAGTGGATCATCCGGCACACCGTCTGGAGGATCTTCAACATCAGGAACAGGGTCCGGCAATAATTCTTCAAAAACTAATCGCTAAGATCTCGTTTTTCTTCCCCGAGGGAAGGGAATGTTTTCCCTTTATTAACCGGGCGTGCCAGCGGTGGACCAAAACCCACTGCTGGTGCGTTGGTGTACGCCTCGTCCATCTCCTACGTGAATCTTATTTTCGGCTAGACCGTTCTGAGTTGGATATTGGCCTCTACGCGGTAAGCAGACTAGCAAGTCCAACTGAGGCTGTTGACATACCTCTCGGAAGTTTAGCCAAGGGATAAAAACATGAGCAGGTTTTTTTCAATTAAGCCAGGACTGATTCTCAAGGGGCGGGAGTTCAGGGGATTGCGCGGCTGGGCAGGTAAGCCGCTGCACCCGCCTCTCACTGATTTCCCCATTGTCTGTTACGTGCTCACAGCACTCTTCGATATCATCTCGTATTATAAAGCCGATGGCGGCGGAATAGCGCACCAGAGCGTAGCCCGTGACCTCTTTGTCGCCGCGACCTACGTAATTATCGCCGGTGCAATCGTCTCACTGAGGGCTGCCCTCACGGGCTTTTGGGATTGGTGGAAGGGTATGGATAGGGATCCTTCGACCGGCATTCTTGGCAAGGCTAAGCGTACACAGGTTTGGCGCACTGCAAACTGGCATATAGCGGTGATGCTTACAGTTACTGTGATCGTGATCATCGACATTATTGTCCGTCTTTTACAATTCCCCGAAGGATACACAGAGCTTTCCACAATGATCCTTTCCATTCTTGCGGGCGCGCTTGTTTCCTACGGAGCTACCTATGGAGGCTCGCTGGTGTACGACTACCAGTTCAACGTAGAAAGCTTGGAAGGAAAAGACCGAGTTGGCAAAGATTTACATTATGGACCGCCTAGTTTGCATTGATCTCTAGCTGTAGTAAACGACCTTGAAAGTATGTGCGGACGATCACAAGGGCCTTCGACTTAAGAGAGATAAAAATTCGCGGGAACATCGACCCCGGGAACAACGGACATGGCGCGCAGTACTGCTGATTCCTCAGGTATCCGCCTTTGTTGTTCGTGGCAAGTCTCTACGAAAACAAATGCCTATCGACCTATCCGACTGATTTTCTCTGTCCCATGGCATGGTTCGGATAGCACGCCAGTGGCATAACGGCATAGCGGTTGAGACACAAGCCTTGCACGGGTAGATGATGCGCCCGTACTCCGACGCCAGTCTGCTGAGATCGAGGAAATCTGACTCAAAGCCTTTTTCGTTGACTATGACTTCTTCAGCGATTTTCGCCAAACGAAAGGTTTTCGACATCTCTCCTGGACAAGTTTGATCGCTGCGGGTGGACCCATTGATGAGGAGAATACGGGAATTTGATCGCGGATTTTTCTGACGTTTTTCCGCCTGTTCGATCGCCTTGCGTGTTTCGAGCCATTCGATCGGAAGCGGAAACTCAGGGTCGCTGAAGTCGCGGCCGGCTTGCCGTGTGCGCGGACTCTTGTGGGATTCCGTATAATTCTTCCATGCCACATCAATTATTCTGTCTATTTCCGCAGTGACCGTCGTGAAGGTCGGATCGTAGAACCGCTCGCGGGCGCGCTTTGAGAATTCCTCCTTGGCTAATTGAGCACTGGGCATACCCTTGCGAACCTTTGGCTTCGGCATGATCCTCCTTAGAGTTTCAGTGTTGAGGGCCGAGTTTTTGAAATCGTGCAAACGTGCCGTAGTTATAGTGGGGTCCAGCCGTGCATTACAACAGGAGGGCATGCCGACCATTTCTGGCTCTTGCAT
>WNGC01006882.1_pt1 | contig 17790 bp, 13 predicted proteins | sample 5400051 | NCBI WGS metagenome assembly WNGC01 (sample SAMN13153368, study PRJNA577476) | soil metagenome | isolation source: 20 cm soil or saprolite under grassland replicate 2 | place: USA:California | collected 2016-06-15
GCGATGCCGGCCAAGGTCGCGAGGTTCGGCAGATCGCCGACCATCTCCTTGACGTAGAGGGTCACGATCGGCTGCACCGTGCGGACGCCGAACTGCGCCATCAGCAATACGAAAAATAGCGCAAGGAGGGCCGGCGTCGTCACCAGCGCATAGAGGCTCGCCAGCGTGCCGCGTCGGCCGCCGCTGCCGAGCCCGGCGCGGCTGAACTCCTCCTTCACCGCACACCAGACGAGCCCCATCGCGACGAAGATCGTCGCCGAGGTCACGTAGAACGGCACACGGTAGCTGCCGGTCATATCGGCGAGGATGCCGCCGATGATCGGCCCGACCAGCGAGCCGACGAGCTGGCCGGTCGAGAGCCAGCCCAGGGAATAGCCGAGCCGGTCTTCCGGGACCTGGCTCGCGACGAGCGCAATTGCGGCGCTGGAAAAGCCGGCGAAGACGCCCATCAGCGCGCGGCATCCGAAGAATTGCCAGACATCGCCCGCGGCACCCATCAAGGCCGTGAAGAGGCCGATCGCGAGGCTCGACCGAAGCAGCATCAATTTGCGGCCGTGGCGGTCAGCGACCTGCCCCCATAAGGGCGAGGCGAAGGCCGCGATAAGCGAGGTGACGCCGTTCAAGACGCCGGCCCAGATGTCGATCGCCGCCTCGCTCTCGACGCCGAGCACCGGCAGGAACAGCGGCATGATCGGGGTCAGCATCGAGAAGGCGGCGGTCATCACAAACTGGATGCCGACCATCGCCCACAATGTCTGCTGCCAATGGGCCGCCGCGCCAATCGGCGGCAGGCCCTCGGTTCCGGCGGAGTGCTCAGAGATCAAGGGTTGTGAGCCTCGCAGCTGGCGCGCAGCGGGGCGTTTTCCACTTTCGCGCATTGGCCGCGATCATGCATGGCGTAGGCCAGGTTCTGAAAGCAGGTGTCGCGATAAACCGCGGCCGGTGATTCGTAGGGAGCGATCGGTCCGGTATCAGCTATTTCCTCACAGAGTTGCGGCCGGCGCTTCTCGACCGCGATTTCGCGCAAGCAGGTGAAGCGGGTGGTCCGGAATTCGATTGCGCGGCAGAGCTGTTCGTCCTGGGTTCGATCGGCAAAGATCCGGAGGCAATTGGACCGCTTCGTCACTTCCGCGAACTTGGCGCACTGTTCGGGGTGCGACGGGGCAAGCAGCATCTGGGCGGCAGCCGCAACGCCGATGAACGTCGCGGCCAACGCGAGGCCCGCCACCTTGAGGGCGCGGTACTCCGCGGTGGCAACAAACCCGATAGCGGCAAGGAGCACGATGGGAACGCTGACATAAGAGACGTAGACAAAGCCCAAGCCGCAGAGGGCGCCGGGCCGCGCGCTCAGAAAGCAGGGGAGCACCCCGATCGCTTCGAGCAGCGACGGTACAAACACGACGACGGCGAAGCCCAACCTGACATTCGATCGCGAGCGCGGCAGCAGGAGGCAGACAGCAACGAAAAGCACCGCCAAATTCGCGGCCAGCCCGCCGAGGAAGAAGTAGATCCCGAAATTGCCTGTCGGATCGGCCAGCTCGAACACATCGATCGTCGAGCGAAGCTGCTGAACAATCAGCGCGACCGAAATCAGCGATGCGATGATCCCCAACGGGGCTATCCAGAAGCGTCTCATAACTCACCCGCCGCGCCGCCAGCTGGACCGGCCGCATCCCATTCCGATGCAGCCTGCCGCCTACGCGTTGGCATTGTAATGCGGAAGACGGCCCGGCATCATCCCGCCGCCGCCCCGTCCGAGAGGGATGGAGGCGAGGAGGAAGGGCGATGAAATTCGGGATCTTCTACGAGCTGCAACTGCCGCGGCCCTGGGAGCCGGGCGGCGAGTTGCGCCTCTATCAGAATGCGCTCGACCAGGTCGAATTGGCTGACCGGCTCGGCTACGACTATGCCTGGGAGGTCGAGCACCATTTCCTCGAAGAGTATTCGCACTCGCCGGCCCCGGAAGTGTTCCTCGCCGCCGCCTCGCAGCGCACAAAGCGCATCCGCCTCGCGCACGGCATCATGCAATTGACGACAAACCATCCCGCGCGCTGCGCCGAGCGCATCGCTGCGCTCGACCTCGTCTCGAACGGCCGCGTCGAATTTGGCACCGGCGAGAGCGCCAGCATCACCGAGCTGGAACCGTTCGGCGTCAATTTCGACGAGAAGCGGGCGATCTGGGAGGAGGGGCTCCGCGCCGTCATTCCGATGCTGACGCAAGATCGGGTCGAGCATCACGGCAAGTATTTCGACATGCCGCTGCGCAATGTCGTGCCAAAGCCGGTACAAAAACCGCACCCGCCGCTATGGGTCGCCTGCTCGGCGCTTGAGACGATCGAGATGGCGGGGCGGCGCGGCCTCGGCGCGCTCGCTTTCCAATTCCTGTCGGCCGATGCGGCGCATGCCTGGGTGCACGCCTATTATAACGCGTTCACCAAGCGGCAGCAGAAGCTCGCCGATTATGTCACCAATCCGAACATCGCAATCGTCAGCTATTTCATGTGCGCCGAAACCGATGAGGAGGCGCGGCGCCGCGCTGACGGCATCCCGTTCTTCCAGTTCGCGCTGCGCTTCTACGGCCAGCAGCCGGGGCGGCGGCGGCCGGAACCCGGCACGGTCAATGTCTGGGACGAATACGAGAAATGGAAGCTCGCCAATCCCGAGGCGCATGCCCGCGCCTTGTCGGGTGGGCTCATCGGCTCGCCCGAGACGCTGCGGCGCAAACTGTTACGCTTCGAGACCTCGAACATCGACCAGGTGATTTTGCTCAATCAGGCCGGCAAGAATACGCACGAGCATATCTGCGAGAGCCTCGAACTGTTTGCGCGCGAGGTCATGCCGGAATTGCACGCCAAAATCCCCGAGCACGAGGAATGGAAGCAGAAGGTGCTGGCGCGCGAGATCGAGCTGGAAGAGATCGACACGCAGCCTTTCCGCGACCGCTACGGCCCCAATTCGGTGCAGCTCACTCGCCCCCAGGCCGCGGAGTAGGGCAGGGTTTCACCACAGAGACACAGAGCGCACAGAGAAAAACCGTCGTCCCGGCGAAGGCCGGGACCCACCGATCCGCCGCATGAGATGCTGAAGAGTGGATCCCGGCTTTTGCCGGGATGACCGGTTTTCTTCCTTCTATCTCTGGGCCTCTGTGTTGAAATCACCTTACGATCATGCCGGTGAAGACGTAGGCCTGCAGCATGACCAGCACGCCGACCAGGCAGGCCAGCGTGATCGAGTGAAAGAACACATAGCGCAGGATCGAGCCTTCATGGCCGAACCAGTTTGTCGCGGTCGAGGCGACGACGATCGATTGCGCGTCGATCATCTTGCCCATGACGCCGCCCGAGGAGTTGGCCGCGCTCATCAGGATCGGCGACAGCCCGAGCTGTTCCGAGGTGATTTTCTGCAGCCCGCCGAACAGCACGTTGGACGCCGTGTCGGAGCCGGTCAGCGCGACCCCGAGCCAGCCCAGCAACGTACCGAAAAACGGATACAGCACGCCGGCGCCGGCGAAGGCTAAACCCAGCGTCGCGTCGAGGCCGGAGAAGCGCGTCAGGGTACCGATGGCCAGCATTGCCGCGATCGTGATCAGCGAATAGCTGACGACGCGGATCGTCTCGCCATAGGCGCGGATCATCCGCAACGGCGAATACTTCATGAAGAAGCCCGAGATGATCGCCGCGATCAGCATGCCGGTCCCGGTGAAGGACAGATAGGTGAAGGCGAACACCGCCGGCTCCGGCGCGGGCTTGGCGACGACCGGCGGCACCTTCTCAACCACATTATGCAGCCCCTCGATCGGCCAATTGATCGTGAAGATCGGGTTGACCACCGCCTTGAACCAGCCGGTGCCCCACACCAGCAGCACGGCGCAGACGATGATCCACGGGATCAGCGACCACCATACCTCGGTTTGCGTCGGCGCTGCCCCGGTGACGGCGGGCGGCGGCGGCATCGTCGCCGCCGAGGTGTCGTGATGACGCAGCGCCGGCGAGGTCCAGATCTCCGCCGGGTGCCATACCTTCAGGAACAGGATCAGGCAGCCCATCGAGACCAGCGCGGCGCCGATATCGACAATCCACGGGTTGATGAAATTCGAGATCAGGAATTGCGGCACCGCGAAGGACACGCCGGTCACGAGGATCGCCGGCCACACCTGCACCATGCCGCGCCAGCCGGCGAACGCCCAAATCAGCCAGGCTGGCACGATCAGGGAGAAGAACGGCAATTGCCGCCCGACCATCGCGCCGAGCAGATAGGGGTCGAGCCCGGTGACGCTGGCCAGCCCGGCGATCGGCGTGCCGAGGGCGCCATAGGCGACCGGCGCCGTGTTCGCGATCAAGGACAGGCCGGAGGCGGCCAGCGGCGAGAAGCCGAGACCGATCAGGATTGCGGCCGTCACCGCGACCGGCGTCCCGAACCCCGAAGCGCCTTCGAAAAAGGCGCCGAACGAGAAGGCAATCAGCAGCAATTGCAGGCGCCGGTCGGCCGAGACGCCGCCGATCGCCCGCTGCAGGATCGCGAAAGCGCCGGTTGCGACCGTCAGCCGGTACATGAAGATGACGTTGAGCACAATCCAGCCGATCGGGAAAAACCCGATCAGCGCGCCGAGGAAAGCGGCGCGCAGCGCCAGCCCCCAAGGCATCGTGAACAGCAGCACCGCGACGAGGATCGCCGCGGCCAACGCGATCAGCGCCGCGATATGCGTCTTGACCGCACCGGTCGCGATCAGCACCAGCAGCGTGACGACCGGGACCGCCGCGGCGATCGTCGACAGGACATCGCTGTGAAGCGGGTTGTAGACCTGCTGCCACATGGCGCTCCCTCCCGGCCCCAAAGATTTTGCCTACTTTAGCGGCATCCGTGCCTCGCGTCGCGGTAGCGTGTTCGTGAGCGGCAGCTATCTTCAGAAGCGAAAACCTTGCGTGCCGGGCGCGACATCTAGGTCCCCGCGAGGCCCGGGACCTATCTTTCGGCCGTGCCGGCCTTTCGCCGGGACCTAAAGAACGAGGAATCTTTGCGGGCTTTGCGTATCCTTCGCGAGCTCGTCTGAAGAGCTCGCCTCTGTGTCCTCCGAGCCTCTGGAATTTCCGAGGAGCCCCGCCCGATGCCCGAAACCTTGCCTGCGCTGAGCCTGGTTGCCGTTCCGGGGCGGCGGCATGTCACCCTCGATGTAGCGCGGGAGGCGGAGCGGCGCGGCTTTGCCGGCCTCTACGTGCCGAGCATGTTCGGCAACATGGCGCAGTGCACAGCCCTGGCGCTGGCCACCGGACGCGCCGTCTTCGGCACCGCGATCGCGCCGATCTATTCCCGCACGGTCGAGGATTTCGCGCAGAGCGCCGCCTTTATCCACGAGACCTCCGGTGGGCGGTTTCGTTTCGGGATCGGCGTCGCGCACGCGCCGAGCCATCGCCGCATGGGAGTCGTGCCCGGTCGGCCGCTCGCCGATATCCGCGATTTTGTCGCGCGGTTTCGGACTTACGACGGGTTTGGCGCCTTGCCGCCGATCATCCTGGCGGCGTTGCGCAAGCGCATGGTGGCGCTGGCCGGCGAGATCGCCGACGGGCTCATCTTCGCGAATGGCAGCCGCTCGCATATGCGGGAGTCGCTGTCGGCCCTGCCGGCGGCGAAGCGCGGCCATCCCGATTTTCTCGTGGCCAACATGATCCCGACCTGCATCGCCGACGATATCGAAGCGGCCAAGGCGGTCAACCGCCGCACGCTGACCCGCTACACGCTCTTGCCGAACTACCGCAATTACTGGAAGGAGGCCGGCTATATCGAGGAGATGACGGCGATCGAAACCGCCATCGCGGAGAACCGCGAGGCCGACATCCCGAGCCTGATGAGCGACCGCTGGCTCGCGGATGCGACGCTGTTCGGCCCGGCCGCGCGGGTGCGCGAGGGTGTCGCGGCGTGGCGCGACGCCGGCGTCACGACGCCGATCCTTGTGCCGTCCTCGGCCTATGGAAACCAGCTCAAGGCGGTCGAGGAAATCTTCGCCGCCTTTGCATGATGCGCGGCGAACGGCATGGCCACCGCTCGCGACCCTTGTAATCGCCGGCCCGGGCCGTCGCGCGACATCGCGATGTCAGGGCCGATTCGCTGGGGGCAAGGAGATCGGCACTCTACGACGGAGCGACTCAGGTCATTGCTCGCGGTCGGCGACGGAAATTTTGCCCGTTTTCGGGGATACGCAGTATTTGCATAAGACTCTTGGCATTCTTTCTCCTGAGATTCTTCCCGCTTACTTACCGTTGTGCAGTTCGAGGAGCGCCCGGTTAACTGCGAATTAACCAGACGATTGCGAAACTTTCCGGGCAGGGAAGGGGACATTTGGATGCCCGGAAAAATCTCTGGAGATCGCGCCGGTCGTCGGCCGCAGCAATCGCTTGCTCGCGGTGTGTCGTCGGTTGCCGTTATCGCTTGGCTTGCGACCGTCATGACGCCCGCCGCGGAGGCACAGGGAATCCGTCAGGACCCGATGCGGCAGGCCAGCATCGGCCCAGATTTCCCGGCTCGGCTGAACCCCGCCCAACCCTCCGGGCCAGCCGCAGGTGCGGCGACCGCTCAGACTTCGAACGCGCCGGCCGCCGTGGCCGAAGAGGTCGGCATCCTGTTCCTGCGCGCCGATGGCGGCGATCCGCAGCAGCTCCAGGCCGACAGCGGCTCAACGCTGGTGTTTATTGCGCGCAGGGACGGCGAAGGACGCGCCTATCGCAACGGCCGCGAGGTCGGGCTCGAGGCGGCGGTCAAGGAGCACTCGCTCAGTTCGGCGCGGCAACGAGCGGCGAGATTGCCGTCTCAACGCTTCCCGCTGGCGCGCAAGCCGCCCTGCGCCAGTACCCCGTCGCGGGCGCCTCGCTGCGCATCGTGTTCTCGCATATGACGAACCGCGCCGATACCGGGCGGGTCTCGGATCAGCACGCGGCCAAGATCCTGGCGCTAGAAACCTCCGCTAATGCCGGCAAGAACATAGTCGCGCTCATCAAGACGGCGATGCAGATGTTCGGGCTCAAATCCGACGCGTGCGACAATTCCGAGGATGCGCGCTGCAACGAACCCGGCGTCCGCGACGCCTTCGCGCAAATCAAGCGCGAGGAAGCGCAGCAGCGCGCCAGCGCCGCCCGGTTCTGACCTCAGAAACGAAAAACGCCCGGCAGACGGGCCGGGCACAGGTGTATTGGTGCAATCTCGATTGTGCCTGTTGTTACCACCTTATATCCGGATTGTCAAGATCATAATTGTAACAAATAGGCCCCGTCTCGGCCTGCGCTCGCGTCTTGGGGCAGAGCCCCGCCTGGATCATTCCGCAATTCCCGATTGCCAAGCAGCGGTCGGCTAAGAGGATCGGCGCCTTCTTAGGCCCGGCCTGCGCCCGCACCAATCTGCTGGATGCGATCAGCGCTCGCGCAGCTTCGGGTCGAGGATGTCGCGCAGCGCGTCGCCGAACAAATTGATGCCGAACACGGTCAGCATGATCGCGAGGCCGGGGAAGATCGCGATCCAGGGCGCCGTCGAGGCGTATTCCTCGGCGCCGCCCTGCAGCATCAGCCCCCAGGCCGGCACCGGCTCCTGCACGCCGAGCCCGAGATAGGAGAGCGCCGCCTCGGCGAGGATCGCCTGACCGACAAAGGCGGTGATGATGACGAGAAATGGCCCCATCACGTTCGGCACCATGTGGCGCATGATGATCCTGGTGTGGCCGTAGCCGAGGGCGCGCGCCGCGTCGACATAAGGCACCTCGCGGATCGCCAGGGCCGAGGAGCGCACGATGCGGGCGCAGCGCGGGATCAGCGGGATCGTGATCGCGACGATGACATTCTGGATGCCGGTGCCGAAGATCGACACGACCGCCAGCGCCATGATGATCAGCGGGAACGCCATGACGATGTCGAGGACGCGCTGCAGCCACAGATCGAGCCGGCCGCCGAAATAGGCGCTGGCGACGCCGATCACCAGCCCCGAGAAGCCGCCGACCAGGGCCGAGGTCATGCCGACAATGAAGGCGGTGCGGGCGCCGTAGAGGATGCGCGACAACAGATCGCGGCCGAGCTGGTCGGTGCCGAGCCAATGCGCCCAGCTCGGCGCTTCGGTCATCGCGGCGAAATCGTTGGAGGTCGGGTTGTACGGCGCGACCCATTCGGCGAAGATCCCGGCGAGCCCGAAGATCAACACCAGCACGAGGCCGATCGCGCCGACCGGCTGGCGACGGAAAAAGGTGGCCGCAACGCCCCAGAGGCCGTGCGGCGTGCGGCCTCGCTCGTCGACAAGGACGGGGACGGTGGCGGAGGTTGGGGCGATTTCGATGGTCATCGGGCGGGCCCCTTCAGGCGAGACGGATGCGCGGATCGAGCCAGGCGTAGAGCAGGTCGACGACGAGATTGCTCAATACCGCGATCGTGACGACGACCATGACCAAGGCCTGGGTCAGCGTGTAATCCTGGTTCTGCACCGACAGCACCATCAGGCGGCCGATGCCGTTGAGGTTGAACACCTGCTCGGTGACGACGAGCCCGCCGATCAGAAAGGCGAACTCGATGCCGATCACGGTCACGACCGGCAACAGCGCGTTCTTCAGCGCATGGCGGTTGATGATCAGCCGGCGGATCAGTCCCTTGGCGCGGGCGGTGCGGATATAGTCCTCGCGCAGCACTTCGAGCATCGCCGAGCGGGTCATCCGCATCGACACCGCGGCGTAGCGGTAACCGATCGTCAGGGCCGGCAGCATGACGATCGACAGGTTGCGGATCGGATCCTGCCACAGCGGCACATAGTCGATCGGCGGCATCCAGGGATGGCCGAACACGGCCTGCGTGACATCGAGAACGATCAGGATCGACACGATGCCGAGCCAGAAGGCCGGCGTCGCGAGACCGGCGATCGAGAAGGTGCGCACCAGCAGATCGACCCAGGTGTTCTGCTTCAGGGCCGAGATCGTGCCGAGCGGGATTGCGATGACGACCGCGATGACCGTCGCCATGACCGCGACCTCGAGCGAGATCGGAAAGCGGGTGGCGATCTCGACGATGACGGGCTTGCCCGACCACATCGACTTGCCGAAATCGAGCCGCGCCAGGCCCCACAGGAAATCGAGGAATTGCAGGATCCAGGGCCGGTCGATGCCGATCTCGGCGTGGCAGGTGGCGAGCGAGGCCTGCGTGAAGCTGGTGCCGCCCGACCCGAGCCGCACGAGGCAGATATCGCCCGGAACCAGGCGCATCAGCAGAAACACCAGGGCCGCCGCCCCGATCAGGGTCGGGAAGACGAGGAGGATGCGGCTGATGATGTAGCGGTACATCGGGTTACGCTCGGGGGCTCACGCGTTGGGCAAAAACCACCACAGCCACCCCCTACCTGTCCAGCCACACTGTCGCGAGATCCTGGTTAATGAAATGGCTCGGGCTGATCTTCCAGCCCTTGAGATAGGAACGGTGCGGCACGGTCCGGTACCACCAGGAGACCCAGATCTCGTGCGCCTGGGTATCGATCGAGTGTTTCTCGAATTCGCGCATCAGGGCGCGTTGGTGTGCCGGGTCGGTCTCGTGCAGCATCTTCCCGTAAAGCGCGACCTCGTCCTTGTCCTCGAAATTCCCGTAATTGGCGGTGAACACCGAACTCGGCAGATAGGGCTGGACGTCGAGGATCGGGTTCGGCACGGCGCGGCAATTGGCCTGCAGGACGACCTCGAAATCGCCCCGCCGCATCGCATCGGTCCACGGGCCGGTCGGCTGGACGCGCTGCGTCGCCTTGAGCCCCACCTTGCTCCACTCATCGACCAGCCAGGTGCCGACATATTTGTAGGGCTGGTCAACATTGCGGTTGAGGAGCTCAAAAGAGAGCCCCTCGGCGCCGGCTTCCTTTAGGAGCCGCCGCGCCTCCGCGCGCGATTTCTCAATATCGGGCCAGAAGCCGGCGAGCTGCTGCAATTCGTCTTTGGTCGCAGCCAAGGGGGAGGCAGGAAAAACGATGCCGCCGACGGTGTGCATGTCGGCGACCTTGGAGAGCGCCGGGACGCCGTGCCAGCGGTCGACCGCGAGGCTCAGGGCGCGGCGCACCCGAACATCGTCGAACGGCTTCTTGGCGTGGTTTGGCGTCACCAGGCTACCGCAGTTCCAGTCGCTCTCCTGCACCGTGATCTTGTCGTCGAGCGCCGCCTTCAATTCGTCGCGCGCCGAGGGCGGCAGACCGCGGAACTCGGCTGCGGCGCGGTCGCTGCGGATCGCGTCGAGGCGGGTCGCCTGCTTTGCCGCATAGATGCCGGTAAAGCCGTCGAGATAGGGAAGGCCCGGATGGTGGTAGTCCGGGTTGCGCACACCGGTGATCGACTGGCCGGTCTCATAGGTGACGAATTTAAAGGGGCCGGAGCCGAGAATGTTCTTCTCGTACCAGTGCGGGTCTTTCTCGAGCTTCTCCTTCTGGTAGACAAAGGTGAACGGGTCGGCGAGCGCCGGCAGGAAGGTGGTGGTGGCGAATTTGAGCCGGAAGACGACCGTCGCGGGGTCGGGCGCCTCGACCTTGTCGACCATCATGTAATAGCTCTCGCGCGGCGAGAGGACGCCCTCCTTCGGTGCAGAGGTCGCAGACGAAATCGGTCGTCGAGGACGGGTTCTCCGGGTTGATGCGCGTGAGCGTGCTGTAGAACGGCGCCGTCGCGTGCAGCATCGCGAAGGTACCTTCCTGATGCCCGTCGAAGGAGGGCGGCGCATCGGCCGGGATCATAAAGGTCAGCGTGCCGCCGCGTTTGGGCGCCTCGGCGCCCGAAGCCGGCATCGCGATCGCCAGAACGGCCGTTAACGCCGCCGCGCAGAGCGTGAAGCCTGCCCGCATCGCCTCCTCCCTCGTTCCGCTCGGCCGCGTTTCGACCGTTTCTTCTGGCCGCTACCCTACGCCCGCACTGGCCGGCGCGAAAGAAGACAGTAGGACAGGTTGAGCAGCGCGAAACCCATTCTGCCGATCGACAGGATGGGTTTCGCTGTGCTCAACCCATCCTACGGCATCGCAGCCCTACTACTTATCGAGCCAGATGTTCGCGAGATCCTGGTTCAGATAATGGCTCGGGCTGATCTTCCAGCCTTTCACGTAAGACCGGTAGGGGACGATCCGGTACCACCCGAGCTTGTGCGCCTCGGTATCCATGACGTGCTTGGCGAATTGAAACATCACCTGTTTTTGTTTTGCCGGATCGGTCTCGTGCAAGGCTTTTTCGTAGAGTTCCTGTTCCCTCGGGTCTTCGTAGTTGCCGTAATTCTGCTTGCTGACCGAGCTCGACAGATAAGGCTGCACGTCGATCAGCGGGTTGACGACGCTGTGGCAATTGGCCTGCAGCACGACGCTGAAGTCGCCGGCGCGCTCGGCCGCCACCCAGGGGCCGCTCGGCAGCACCTTTTGCGTGACCTTGACGCCGATCTTGCTCCATTCGTCGACAATCCAAATGCCGACATATTTGTAGGGCTGGTCGACATCGCGGTTGAGCAGTTCGAACGTTAGGTTCTCGGCGCCGGCCTCCTTCAACAGGCGCTTCGCCTCGGTGCGCGACTTGTCGATATCGGGCCAGAACCCGGCGACCTCGTGCAGCTGCTCGTTGCTCGGCGCCAGCGGATCGCCCGGGAAGATCAGGCTGCCGGCGGTATGGACATCGGCGATCTTCGACAATGCCTGGGCGCCGTGCCAGCGGTCGATCGCCAATGTCAGGGCGCGCCGCACGCGCACATCGTCGAACGGCTTTACCTTCTCGTTGATCGTCACGACGCTGCCGCAGTTCCAATCGCTGTCCTGAAACGCGATCTGATCGCCGAGCGATTTCTTCAGATCGTCCCGGGCGGCGGGCGGCAGGCCGCGGAACTCGATGGCGGCCCGGTCGCTGCGCAAGGCGTCGATCCGCGTCGCCTGCTTCGGCGCGTAGATGCCGACGACCTCGTCGAGATAGGGCTTGTCCTTGAAATAGTAGTCGGGGTTGCGCACCCCTCTGATCGACTGCCCGATCTCGTAATTGGCCAATTTGAACGGGCCTGAGCCGAGGATATTGGTTTCGTACCAGTGCGGGTCCTTTTCCAGAACCTTCTTTTGGTAGATGAAGGCGTAAGGATCGGCGAGGGCCGGCAGGAAGGCGCTCGTCGCAAATTTGAGACGGATCACGACGGTCGAGGGATCGGGCGCCTCGATCTTGTCCACCATGTCGAAATCGCTGGAGCGCGGGCTCAACACGCCCTCTGGCGGGAAGGCGATCATCTGGAGGCTCTTCGCGACATCCTCGGCGGTCAGCGGGTCGCCATTGTGGAACTTGACGCCCTGCCGGATCTTGAACGTGTAGGTCTTGCCGTCATCGGCCGGTTTCGGCATTTCGGTGCAGAGATCGCACACGAAATCGGTCGTCGAGGATGGGTTGTCCGGATTAATCCGGATAAGGACGCTGTAATAGGGCGCGACCGAATGGATCGTGGCGTAGGTCGTCTCGCGATGCCCGTCGAAGGTCGGCGGCGCATCGGCCGGGATCAGGTAGGTCAGCGTGCCGCCGCGTTTCGGGGTATCCGCCGCGCCCGCCGGCGCCGCCGCGGCGAGCACCCCACCAAGCACCACCGCGCCAAACCGCCATCCGCCGGTCATCATTTCCTCCGCAACCGTCTCCGGGCGAAACCAAGCCTCTCTCGCCCGCCAACGCTAGCTGTCCCAAAGGATTACCTTTGCGGGGGTGCTTCGAAGCGCGTCGCTGCGCTCGACCCATCCTACGGACAAACCGCCCCCGCTATTTGTCGAGCCAGACCGTGGCGAGGTCCTGGTTGACGTAATGGCTCGGGTTGATCTTCCAGCCCTTCACATAAGCGCGGTAGGGCACGATGCGGTACCACCACAACAGAAAGATCGCATGCGCCTTGTCGTCGAGGACGTCCTTCTCGAACTGCCGCATCAAGCGGCGCTGCGCCGCGGGATCGGTCTCCGCGATCATCTTCTCGTAGAGGGCGATCTCGTCGGGATCTTCGTAGAACCCGAAATTCTGCGCCTCGACCGTGTACGGAAGGTAGCGCTGCACGTCGACCAGCGGATTCACGACGCTCTGGCAGTTGCCATAGACGGCGACCTCGAAATTGCCGGCCCGCATCGTATCGAACCAGGGGCCGGTCGGGACAACGCGCTGCGTCACCTTGAGCCCCACTTTGCTCCACTCATCGACCACCCATGAACCGTTGTACTTGTACGGCTGGTCGATATTGCGGTTGAGCAATTCGAAGCTGAGCCCCTCCTGCCCGGCTTCCTTCAAGAGGCGCTTGGCCTCGGTCCGCGATTTCTCGATATCGGGCATGTATCCGATGAGCTTCTCTAGTTCCTCCCTTGTCGCCGCGAGCGGCGAGCCCGGAAACACGATGCCGCCGACCGTGCGGACATTGGCGATCTTGGCGAGCGCCGGCGCGCCGTGCCAGCGGTCGATCGCCAAGGTCAGGGCGCGGCGCACCCGGACATCGTCGAACGGTTTCTTCCGGTGGTTCGGGATGACGAGCGTCCCGCAATTCCAGTCGCTCTCCTGCACGGTGAGCTGGTCGCCGAGCGCCGCCTTCAATTCGTCGCGCACCGAGGGCGGGAAGCCGCGGAACTCGATCGCGGCGCGGTCGGCGCGCAACGCGTCGAGGCGGGTCGCCTGCTTGTCGGCATAGATGCCGACAAAGCCGTCGAGATAGGGGAGGCCGGGCTGATAATAGTCGGGATTGCGTACGCCCCGGATCGATTGTCCGGTCTCGTAGGCTTCGAGCTTGAAGGGGCCGGAGCCCTGGATGTTCTTCTCGTACCAGTGCGGGTCCTTATCGAGGACAGCTTTCCGATAGATAAACGCGAAGGGGTCGGCGAGCGCCGGCAGAAAGGCATTGGTCGCCTGCTTCAGGCGAAAGGTGACGGTGGAGGGGCCGGTCACCTCGATATTGTCGATCATCGCGGCATAACCGGCACCGCGCGCACTGATGACACCCTCGGGCGGAAACACGATCTTTTTCCAGCTCGCCGCGACATCCTCGGCGGAAAGAGGCGACCCGTCGTGGAACTTGACCCCCTGGCGGATCTCGAAGGTGTAGGTCTTGCCGCCGTCGGTGGGCTGCGGCATCGCCGTGCAGAGATCGCAGATAAAATCGGTCGTCGACGACGGGTTCTCGGGATTGGCGCGGATCAGATTGCTGTAGAACGGCGCGACCGAGTGCACGGTCGCGAAGCTGTTCTCACGATGGCCGTCGAAAGAGGGGGGCGCATCCGCCGGGATCAGGAAGGTCAGCACGCCGCCGTGCTTTGGGGTCTCCGCCGCGCCCGCGGGCTGCGCGGCGGCCAGCCATGCCAACCCGAAAATCGCAGCAATCCGAGTGAAGCGCCTCATCGCAGAGAGCCTCGGCTACTTATCGAGCCACACGGTTCCGAGATCCTGGTTCACGTAATGGCTCGGGCCGATCTTCCAGCCCTTGACGTAGGATTGGTACGGCACGATGCGCTGCCACCACAGCAGGAAGATGCCGTGCGCCTGTTCGTCGAGCACGTATTTCGCGAATTCGAGGAGCCGTGCCTTCTGCTTTGACTTGTCGAGCTCGCGCAGGAGCTCGTTGTACATCTTGACCTCTTTCTCGTCCTCGAAATTGCCGTAGTTCGACGCCGATACCGTATGCGGCAGGTATTTGCCGACATCGGCGAGCGGGTTGACGACATTCTGGCAATTGCCCTCGACGGTCACATCGAAATCCCCCGAGCGCTGCGCGGCAAACCACGGCCCGACCGGCAGCACCTTCTGGGTCGCCTTGACGCCGATCTTGCTCCAGTCGTCAACCGCCCAGATGCCGTAGTATTTGTACGGCTGATCGGTCGAGCGGTTGAGCAGCTCGAAGCTCAAATTCTCGGCGCCGGCTTCCTTCAACAGGCGCTTCGCTTCCGCCCGCGATTTTTCGATGTCGGGCCAATAGCCGGCGATCTGCTGCAGTTCTTCCTTGCTCGGCGCCAGCGGCGAGCCGGGGAAGGTGACACCGCCGACCGTACGCACCAGCGCGATCTTCGACAAATCCGGAGCGGTGTGCCAACGGTCGAGCGCGAGCGTCAGGGCCCGCCGCACGCGGGGGTCGTCGAACGGCTTCTTCTTGTGGTTCGGGGTGATCAGCCCGCCGCAATTCCAGTCGCTCGTCTGCACCGCGACCTTGTCGCCGAGCGCCTGCTTCAGCTCGTCGCGCACGGTCGGCGGAAAGCCGCGAAACTCGACCGCGGCGCGGTCGCTGCGGATCGCGTCGACCCGGGTCGCCTGCTTGTCGGCGAAGATGCCTTTGAAGCCATCGAGATAAGGGAGGCCCTGATGGTAGTAGTCCGGGTTGCGCGCCCCCTCGATCGACTGGCCGGTCTCGTAGGCGACAAACTTGAACGGCCCCGAGCCGTCGATATTCTTTTCGTACCAGTGGATATCCTTGTCGAGCTTTGCCTTGCTGTAGATCCACGCAAAGGGATCGGCGAGCGCCGGCAGGAACGCGTCGGTGGCGAATTTCAGCTTGAAGACGATGGTGGACGGATCGGGCGCCTCGATCTTGTCGACCATCATGAAATTGCTCTGGCGCGGGCTGACGACGCCCTCGGGCGGGAAGATGATCTTGTTCCAGGAGGCGAGGACGTCGGCGGCGGTGAGCGGCGTGCCGTCGTGGAACTTCACTCCTTGCCGGATCTTGAAGGTGTAGGTCTTGCCGCCGTCCGTGGGCTGCGGCATCTCGGTGCACAGATCACAAACCAGGTCCGGCGATCCCGGATCCATCGGATTGGCGCGGATCAATGTGCTGTAGAACGGCGCCGCCGAATGAATGGTCGCGTAGGTCTCTTCGCGCTGCGCATCGAAGCTCGGCGGCGCGTCCGCCGGGATCATGAAGGTCAGAACCCCGCCGCGCTTCGGCGTCTCGTCCGCGGCGGCCGGCAATATCAGCATCGAACCGGCGACGAGGCTGACCAGGATCCGTAACGCGACCTGCATACCTTCCTCCCTGAAATTATCGTCGATGTCTCTGCCGAAGCTATTTGTCGAGCCAAATCGTGGCGAGGTCCTGATTGACAAAGTGGCTGGGGCTGATCTTCCAGCCCTTCACATATGACCGGTACGGAACGATCCGATACCAGAAGGTCAGCGGCAATTCGTGCGCTTGGGTGTCGATGACATATTTCTCGAATTCGCGCATCAAGAGCCGCTGTTTCGCCGGATCGGCTTCGCGCAGCATCTTTTGATAGAGCTCGATCTCGGCCGGGTCCTCGTAGCCGCCGTAGTTTTCCGTAAAGACGGTGTGCGGCAGGTATTTGCCGACATCGAGCACCGGATTGACGACGCTTTGGCAATTGGCCTCCATCGTCACGTCGAAATTGCCGGTGCGCATGCCGTCGAACCAAGGCCCGGTCGGCACGACCTTTTGCGTGACCTTAAGACCGATCTTGCTCCACTCATCGACCACAAAGGTGCCGATGTATTTGAAAGGCTGATCGACATCGCGGTTCAGCATCTCGAAGCTGAGATTTTCCGCGCCGGCCTCTTTCAAGAGACGCTTTGCCTCGACGCGCGACTTTTCGATATCGGGCCAAAACCCGGCGAGCTGCTGCAGTTCCTCCTTGGTGGCCGCGAGCGGCGAGCCGGGGAACACAATCCCGGCGACCGTGCGCACGATCGCAATCTTCGACAGCGCCGGCGCCCCTTTCCACTGGTCGATCGCCAGCGACAGGGCGCGGCGTACCCGAACGTCGTCGAACGGCTTTCTCTTGTGATTGTAGGTAAGCAGGTTGCCGCAATTCCAGTCGCTCTCTTGGACGGCGATCTGGTCGCCCAGCTCCTTGACGAGCTGGTCGCGCGCCGAGGGCGGCTGGCTCCTGAACTCCATCGCGGCCCGGTCGGCGCGGATCGCATCGACGCGCGTCGCCAGCTTTGGCGCGTAGATCGCGGTGAAGCCGTCGAGATAGGGCAGACCCTTATGGTAGTAGTCGGGGTTCCGCTCGCCGGTGACGGATTGCCCGGTCTCGTAACCCACGAATTTGAAGGGGCCCGATCCGAGAATGTTCTTTTCGTACCAGTGCGGATCCTGGTCCAGAGCGGCTTTCTTGTAGATATAGGCGAATGGATCGGCGAGCGCCGGAAGAAAGGCGGTCGTGGCGAATTTGAGCCGGAACACGACTGTGCGCGGGTCCGGCGATTCGACCTTGTCCACCATCGTGTAGAAGGCTTGCCGGGCGCTGGTGACACCGGCCGGCGGACTGACGACGCGCTGCCAGCTCGCGGCGACATCGGCGGCAGTCAGCGGCGACCCATCATGAAATTTCACCCCGTCGCGGATTTTGAAGGTGTAGGTTTTGCCGTCATCGGTTGGCCGCGGCATCTCGGTGCAGAGGTCGCAGACAAAATCGCTGGTAGAAGACGGGCTTTCCGGGTTGATGCGAATGAGGACGCTGTAGAACGGCGCGGTCGCGTGCACCGTCGCAAAGGTCGCCTCACGATGACCGTCGAAGCTCGGCGGCGCGTCGGCCGGGATCAGATAGGTCAGCGTGCCGCCCCGCTTTGGCGTCTCCTCGGCAGCGGCCGGCCACGCGAGAGCGAGCGCCGCAGCCAAAACGAACGAGCCGCGTATCGTCACCTTCATCCGTATGGTCCCCTCGCTCGCGGCTTCTATTTGTCGAGCCACAGCCGCGCCAGATCCTGATTGATGAAATGGGTGGGCGCGATCTTGAAGCCCTTGAGATAGGAGCGGTACGGCACGATGCGGTGCCACCACAAGGCCCAGATCTCATGCGCCTGTTCGTCGAGGACGTATTTCTCCAGCTGGC
>WNGC01000904.1_pt1 | contig 17788 bp, 15 predicted proteins | sample 5400051 | NCBI WGS metagenome assembly WNGC01 (sample SAMN13153368, study PRJNA577476) | soil metagenome | isolation source: 20 cm soil or saprolite under grassland replicate 2 | place: USA:California | collected 2016-06-15
CACCAGAATCGTCAGCAAATAATAGTAAATCATCGAGCCGTAATCGTAGCCGTGCAGGCTCCCGCCGCGCTCTTTGAAGATCGCGCGCCAGAGAAAAACTGTGCCGGCCAGCGGAATCAGCGCGAAGAGCGCGCGCAGGAAATAATTCCAGCGATAAACAAACGTGTTTTGCAGTCCAAGATTAAAGACGCTGACGTACTTATCGATCTTTGCCGTCATTCCTTTTGCGTGAGGTCCACCGCAAGTTTGATCGCAGCAATCATGCTATCGGGGCGCGCGATGCCTTTGCCCGCGATAGTGAACGCGGTGCCATGATCGGGGCTCGTGCGAGGAAACGGCAGACCGAGCGTGACGTTCACGCCGCCGTGGAAGGCGTGCAGTTTCAGCGGGATGAGGGCCTGATCATGATACATGCAAAGGACGGCATCAAATTCACCTTCAGCGGCGCGATGAAAAACCGTATCGGGCGAGAGAGGACCATCGAAGACCGCGGATTGGTCCGAGCCGGACTGGCATCGATTGCCGATTGCGGATTGCAGCTCGGCGACCGCCGGCGCGATGATTTCGATCTCTTCGCGCCCGATTTTGCCTGATTCACCGGCATGCGGATTTAGTCCCGCAACGGCAATGCGCGGTGCGTTGATGGATCGACGATGAAGTAAATCGACCAACAACAAGCCGACGCGCACGATTTCGGGTCGCTCGAGCGTACCTGAAACTTGACTCAGTGGAATGTGCGTCGTGACGAGGGCGACCGTGAGCTTCCCTCCGGTCAAGCACATTGCGAAATTCTTCGCTCCGCAACGATCGGCAAAAAACTCAGTTTGCCCGGCAAACTTAAAGCCCGCTTCGTAGATCCGGCCCTTGTGAATGGGACCTGTTACGACCGCATCGAGTTCACCGCGGCGCGCCAAAGTCACAACTTCTTCAAGTGCGGCCGCGGCGGCGCGGCTGGTTTCGACCGTTGGTTGGCCTAACGAACAATCGGGATACTTCCCGATGATGACGTACTCGGCAGTGGTCGGTAGAGCGTTTGATGAGAGCGCGGCTCGAACAACTTCAGGTCCGATGCCGGCGCAATCGCCCAGGGTGATACCGATGCGTTTCAAGGTGGCGCAACTTTCCAAGTTGCGGAACAAAGATTCGCAGGCCGGAAGACAGCGCCACTAAAAAGTCCGGATGTAAGCTTTTGAGCGCAAACTGGCGAGCCAGCGTTCCTGAAGGCTTTGCGCTTCCAGTTGGATCAGTTTCTTCTCGATTTCGGATCGGACTTCAGCGAGCGATCGCGTTACGCCACCGTGCTTGTCCTCGATCTTAAGGATGTAATAATTGCCGGCATAGTCGATGACGTTGCTAATTCTCCCGACTGGCACTTTGAAAGCGACGTTTTCGAGCGGAGCCGCGAGTGTTTTGCGTTCGATCCAGCCCCAATCGCCGCCCAGATCGCGGGTGCTGTCCTCGGAATAAACCTGTGCCATGCGCTCGAACTCCGCGCCGCTTGCCAGTTTGCCGAGCACCTCTTCGGCCATCGCTTTTTGTGCCGTGGAATTCCCGGTATCGGCATGGCTGGGAATCATGATCATGCGCAACTTGATCTGCTCCTTGGTAGTGAATTCGTCGCGGTGTTTTTTGTAGTAGTCTTCTATCTTGGGCGGTGAAATGATCAGGTCCCTCTTGACATTCTTACCGCGCATCCCCTGCACGATTATTCGCTCCAGCTCCTTTTCTTTGAACTCGCCCAGGGTATAGTTCTGCGCTTCTAGCGTTTTAATAAACGTATTGCGGTCGCCGCCGAATGACTCCCGGATAATCTCGTGCATCCGCTGATCCACAACATGATCCGGGACTTGATAATTCTCTTTTTTGAACGCCTGGATAATTAGCCGTCGATCAACCAGGTCTTTCAGGGCGGCTTCTCGCAGTTGTTTCAGTTGCTTTTCGAGCTCCTCGCCGGTGTATTGCGAACGCAGCAACTTTTCCCGTGGCGCGGACAGCTCGCGCACTTCCGAGTAGGTGATCACGTCCTTGTTCACTACCGCCGCGATGCCGTCAACGACTTGCGGCTCGGCGGCGAACGCGGCGCGGCAAAGGGGCGGCATAACGAGTCCCGACACGACCAGGAACGCGATAGCAAGCGGACGAATGATATATCTCATAATTTCTTGATAAGCTCCAGAACTTCCCCCAGATGCTGCTCGATTTCGGCTGCAACTAAACGGGGGAATTTGCCCGCGACAAGTATAAAATCCCCACGCCGGGTCAACATCAATTTGCGCTCCCGCACTTCGACACGGCTGACACCAGATCTTGCCGCAGCCAACTTAATTTCGGTGAGCAGGAACAAATTGTCCACCGCGGACGGGAAGGATCCAAAGCGGTCACGCCAGTCGCGCATCAAACGTTCCAGTTGCTCATTTGTGGTGATTTCCGCGATATCGCGATAGGCTCGGATGCGCAAACTCGCTTCGCCGATAAAACTGCTCGGCACAAAAGCGGCTACGCGCGCCTGCGGGCCGAGATGAACGAATTCCGCTTCATTCGTAGCAACGAAGTCGAGCCGGAGATCGACATCGAGCCGGACCCGCAATTTTTCACCTTTGAGCTGCGCGACCGCTTGCTTGAGCAACTGGCAGTACAAATCGAAACCGACCGCCATGATGTGGCCGCTTTGTGCTGTACCGAGAATGCTGCCCGCACCCCGAATCTCCAGGTCTCGCATGGCAATGCGGAAACCGGCGCCCAGCGAGCTGTATTGTTTGATCGCGTTGATCCGTTTGCGCGCGGCGCCAATTGCCATCATCTCACGCGGAAGAAGGAGATAAGCGTACGCTTTGTGCTCGGCCCGCCCGACCCGCCCGCGCAGCTGATAGAGATCGGCGAGACCAAACCTATCCGCACGATCGATGATGATCGTGTTGGCGTTCGGAATATCGAGTCCGCTCTCGATGATCGTTGTGCAAACTAGTACGTCGACTTTCCCGCTGACGAATCGCGCCATGACGGCCTCCAATTCGTCCGAATCCATCTGGCCATGCCCGACCTCAATCCTTGCCTCCGGGCAAAGATCGACGATACGATCGCGCGCTCGGTCGATCGTCTGGACGCGGTTATGCAAAAAGAAAATCTGACCTTGCCGCTCGAGTTCGCGATTGATCGCGTCGCGAATGAGCCGCTCATCATACCCAGACACCACCGTTTCCACCGGCAAGCGATTGAGTGGCGGGGTCTCAATCGTGGACATGTCTTTTACGCCGACGAGCGAAAGATAAAGGGTGCGCGGGATTGGCGTGGCGGAGAGCGTCAGGACATCGACGAGTTTGAAGAGATCTTTGAATTTTTCTTTGTGCAAAACGCCGAAGCGCTGCTCTTCATCGATCACGACGAGACCGAGATCTTTGAAGACAACGTCGCCGGAGATGAGCCGGTGCGTGCCGATCACAATATCGACACCGCCTTCGCGTAACAGTCGCAAGACTTTCTTCTGTTCCGATTGTGAACGGAAACGGCTGAGCATTTCGATGCGCACGGGATAATCGAGCATGCGTTGCCGAAACACCTCGAAATGCTGCTGGGCCAGAACCGTGGTTGGCGCGAGGACCGCGACCTGTTTGCCATCCATAACCGCTTTGAACGCGGCGCGAATCGCAACCTCGGTCTTGCCAAAACCGACATCGCCGCAAATCAGGCGGTCCATCGGCTGCGAGCGCTCCATGTCGATCTTCATGTCGATGATCGCTCTCAATTGATCAGGCGTTTCGCGAAACGGGAATGAATGTTCAAATTCGGTTTGCCATTTGCTGTCGGGAGCAAATGCATGGCCGGGATGGGTCTGCCGCTCGGCCTGAAGCGCGAGCATTTTGCCGGCATAGTCGAAAATGGATGCTGCGGCGTTTTTCTTGGCACGTGTCCATTTCGCGTCTCCAAGCGAGCTGAGAGGCGGCGATTTTTTTCCGACACCAACATAGCGGGACACGAGATATGCTTGCTCGAGTGGGACATAAAGCTTCGCTTCATCAGCGAACTCGATCGAAAGCACCTCGTCTTTACCGACTCTTTGCAACCCCCAAAATCGTCCGATGCCGTGCTCGAGATGCACAACAAAGTCACCTTCTGTCAGTTCACTGAAATCGATCTGCGCGCGATGGCGTTCTATGCGTCGTAATCGCCGGCGGCCATGTGCGGCTAGCCTCCCGAATAACTCCGCTGCCGAAAGCACGACGAGGTTAGCCGCGGGAAAACAAAATCCACGGGCGAGCGTGCCTTCTACAAGATCGACACTGTCAAGCGTTTCCTTCTCGTCCATGATCTCGCGAAAGCGCTCGATCTCGCCCTCGGTCTGAAAATAAATGATGATCTTTGCCTTGTTCGCGCGCCATTCCCTTAAGCGTGCGGCAAATTGTGCGCGTTTTGCTTCAGCAAGCATGAGATCGCCGATCGCGAACTCACCGATTTCGCAATCCTGAAATGCGCCGCTAAAATCTTCCGGGCCCCACTCAGTCCAGCCTGCGCTAATTTGGATGTCCGCGTTGAAACATTCTTCCGGTTCGATTGCAATCTTGAGATGATCGCGGCCAATGTAATCGCGGACGGTGGCGCCTTGATCGTCTGCCGCTCCGAGCAGAATATCGGCGAATCTCAGATCGCGCACCGAAGTCTGACTGTCGATATCGAACTCACGCAACGATTCGATTTGGTCGCCAAAGAATTCCAAGCGTGTTGGTAGCGGCGCTTGCCACGAATAAAGGTCGACAATTCCGCCGCGGACTGCGAATTGTCCGCGTGTTGTGACTTGAGCTACGCGTTCATAACCCGCTTCGGTGAGCTGTTCGAGGATGCGTTCCATCTTCTCATTTGCCCCATGCCGGAGCTGAATAAGGGCGGTTTGGAGCGCGCCGCGTCTTGGAGCGGCTTGATCGAGACTTGCGCGTGTGGCGACGATTAGCCGCGGAGCCTGCTCGCGCTCAAGTTGCGTGAGCAATGCAAGCCGCTCAGCCGCGATCTCGGGGTCCGGCAAAATGTTTTCGACGGCAGCGAATTCCGCTTCCGGCAAAAAAAGCGCGTTGGGCTGCCAGTTAAGCAAACTTTCATAGAGCAATTCCTGGGAATGGACGCTGGGGCAAAGGACCCAAATCGTGTTCTGGACCTTGGACGCGATGGCGGCGACTAGAAATGCCTGTGCCGGGTCAATCACGTGCGAAAACTGGACCGGCCATTGCGTTCTCTCGATTGCTCGAAGTTTACGCCCAATTGGCTCGCTCTTCGCGACGATTTCTAGAAGGTCCGTGGATGCCGGTTTCTGCACCGGTTAGCTCTCGCCGAAAAGAGGTGGAAGTTCAAAATTGCTCGCTGGATCAACTTTGAGTCGAGCAGTTAGAGCTTCCTGCCAATGGCTGCGGCCACGGCGCGGAGGCGCGGAACAAGGTCGGCGAAAATTTCTGGCGTGAGCGCTTGATCGCCGTCGCTCTTGGCCAACTCAGGAGAATCGTGGACTTCGATCATGAGCCCATCCGCGCCGGCAGCGAGCGCAGCAAGAGACATCTGCGGAACAAATTCGCGCAGGCCAATTGCGTGCGTTGGGTCGACAATTACTGGCAGATGGGTTTTGGATTTCAAGAGCGGAACTGCGCCAAGGTCGAGCGTGTAGCGGGTCGCCGTCTCAAACGTACGAATCCCGCGCTCGCAGAGAATCACGTTCATGTTGCCCTCGCTCAAGATGTATTCGGCGCTCATGATCAGGTCATTGATTGTAGCGCTGAATCCGCGCTTGAGTAGGACCGGCAATCTGCTGCGGCCGACTTCCTTCAAGAGTGAGAAATTCTGCATGTTGCGTGTACCCACTTGAAGACAGTCCGCGTATTTTTCGACCACGGACAAATCGCGGGGGTCCATGATTTCGGTAATCACGGGCAGGTCCGTTTCGGCGCGTGCTTCAGCGAGAAAGCGAAGCCCGTCTTCGCGTAACCCCTGAAAACTATACGGGGAGGTGCGCGGTTTGAATGCACCGCCGCGCAAGATTTTTGCGCCCGATTTCTTGACGATTTTTGCGATTGAGAAAATCTGCTCTCTGCTTTCGACTGAACATGGACCAGAAATCAGAACGACGTCTTCATTTCGGCCCATGGACACGCCACCAATTGATACCGACGAGGCTCCGCGGGATTCGCACGAAGCGAGTTTGTACGGCTTTAGTACGGGAACGATTGCTTCGACACCAGGCATGGCGGCGAGCGGTTTTTCGCGAAGGAGGGCTTCGGGCCCAATCACACCGATGATCACGCGTGATGCGCCCCGGCTGATTTGCGCGTCAAGGCCGAATTCACGGACGCGAGTGACGAGCCGTTTGATTTGTTCCTCAGTAGCGTTCGGCTGCGCGATGATGATCATATTTCGACCGGCGGAATGATGAGAATGCCGCCGGCACGAATTTTCTGCAAGCCCAGATGCTGACCCAGAGGAATCTAATTTGTAATCGTAACGGGGGTTCCGGTCGACACAGACTTGAAAAAGTTTTCCGCCATAAATTCAGGCATCCGGATGCATCCATGAGAAGCTGGGTAACCTGGCAAATAACCCGCATGCATTCCTGTCCCGGAAACGATGCGCATAAAATAAGGCATTGGCGTGCCCCTAAAATGAGCGCCGGGCGGTTTCGGATCCTTCGTTACGTCAACGTTGGGCACAACTACGGTGCCTGCCGAATCGACGTAGTCACCGAATAGACTGGAGACATGATTGACGTCCTTCTGAATGATCGAAAAATGCCCATAGGGAGTGTTTAGCCCTTCGCGGCCAGTCGAAAGTTGGGAAACGCCTACGAGCACACCGCTCTTGTAAAAGTAGGCGCGTTGCTCGCGGAGACTGATGGTAATGGAAGGCTTCCCCTCGATCCCGTCTCCATCCCAGTACGAGACAGAGTCCTGTGGCGCTCCAGCTGGAGCGTTCCCGTAACCCCCTCCAAGATATTGGGTCCGGGCTGAGTAACGGGGATCTTCGGCACAACCAGCCGCAACGAGAAGAAGAGCAGCGGAAAATGCCGCCATCAGACTGCGATAAAGCGAAGGACGCATAAGAATTTTGGACAGACTTTCTATGCGCATGCAATGCAAAATGTCAAGCGAGAGGCCGCCTTTCACGGTTTAAGAAATCTAAGTAAAAATCTCGACTGGCATGAAGGGCGACGGCTTGAATTGTGCGCGGTTTAATGCAGACTTCGCCGTCTCCCCGGCCGCTGATTCCAAGGATTATGCCCACCTACGAGTATTCTTGTCAAAAATGCGGACAGAATTTTGACGCATTTCAGTCAATGCGCAGTGAGCCATTCCGTGAATGCCCAAAGAACCTGTGCCGGCTTCCAAAATGGGGACATGGAAAGGTGAAGCGTTTGCTCGGCACGGGTGCCGGTCTTATTTTCAAGGGCTCCGGCTTTTACGTTACGGATTATCGAAGTGACTCGTATAAAGAGGCCGCCAAAAAAGAAGCGCCTTCCACGTCGACCGCCGCGGAAAAATCAACCGCGCCGAAAGAAGCCGGTGGCAAGGCTGTGGCGGGAACGTCGACAAAGACGCCTGAGAAAAAGTCGCCAAAAGAACCGAGCGGATGAGCTCGAAGAGGCTCAGAAGCGATCCCGCTTGGTTCTTAACTTGATGAGGCCGTAATAGCACAACCGGCGGCTCGCCATTTACACCCTTGCGAGTCCGCCGGTCAACCAACCGAAAGATCGACAATCGAATGCCGGATCAACCAGGGCCGATTGTCCACCAAAACCTAGTAGCGATCGATCGCGCCGTACTCGCGCTGATTGTGGCTGCGTTCGTACGCCCGAATCGCACGTCGCGTCTCTGGTCCCATGATTCCATCAATGCTGCCGTGGTAGTATCCCGCGCTAGCCAGCCGACGCTGCAGCTGCGCGACCGAGGATCCTCCGCGGTAACGATCGCCGTTGCCGTATCCTTGATCGCCGTTGCCGTATCCTTGATCGCCGTAACCGTACCCTTGATCGCCGTAGCCGTACCCTTGATCGCCGTAGCCGTATCCGTACGGGTAGCCGTAACCATAGCCGTATCCGTACGGGTAGTCGTAACCATAGCCGTAATATCCGTATGGATAACCCCAGCCCCAGAACGGAAAGCCGAAGCTGCCGATGAAGATGTCATTATTATTATTATGGTGATGGCGCCAATTGCCGTTCCAATTGCCTCCGCCCCAGCGCTGCCCACTCCAATTACCGCCGTTCCAATTGCGGCCGCTCCAAGTGCCGCCCCCCCAACGCTGGCCACTCCATGTGCCCATTCCGCTGCGAGTAAACGTGTGCCCGCCACGCGCTGGCATCGAAGCGAAATGCCCGCCACCGTGGCCGCCGCGCTGATCCGCGCTTACTGCGGATGTAGTCAACGTAACCGCGGCGAAGAAACTTAAGAAAAGTATCAGTTTTGCATTCATATAGTATTTGAGTGTGTGTTAATTAGACACCTCAAAGCGGGAAGAGTCTCGGTATTTTTCCGCCTGTCAGCGAAAAAATCTCGCTGCCGGTTCGTGCTCGCCCGTCCACCTCGCCCTCGATTATTATCCGCCAGCTACCGATGAACACTACCTGTCGGGCAATCTTCCGATTGATATTGCTGGTCTTCATCCTCCAATCGCTCCGCGCGGCGCCACCGGAACGTAGCGTGAGTCCTTCACGGCAATTCATCATCTACGCCCCCAGTGCGGCGCTGCGCGGAGCGGTCTCTGAGCTTGGAGAGCAGACCAAGGCCAATTTACTCGCGCTGTTACGACAGCCCGACAGGTGGAAAACGCCGATCATCGTCAACTTGCAGCCAGAACAGGCAAATCTGCCGGAGATTCCGCCGGCCGCGTTGCGTTTTAGCCAGACTGGTTTTGGTCTAAAGCTCCAGCTCGATTTGACCATCGGCGAAAGCATCGACGCCGCGCTGGTCGAGCGTGAGCTACTGCGCGCAATTCTATTGGAAATAATTTACCGAAGCCAACCGGACGTCGTTCCTGGCACTGCCTTTGTCGAACCTCCGGATTGGTTACTGGATGGCGTGCTTGCGATCACGCCGGGGCGGGACCGTGGGCCGCTTGTGGAAGCGCTTTCGGTGTCGGCCAAACAGCTGTCGCTGGAAAAATTTCTTCGGCAACGCCCGGCGCTTCTCGATTCACCCGGCCGCCTGCTTTATCGCGCCTACTCGGTTTCGCTCCTGGAACTGCTTGTCGACGGGACCGACGGGCATTCGCGACTAGCGCGGTACATCGACAATTTATCGCATGCCTCAAACGATCCATTCGCCGATCTGAAGGCGCAGTTTCCACGGCTGGGCGACGACGTGGAAAAAACCTGGCAATCGGCCCTGGCCCGATCAAGCGGCGCGCGAAATTATCAGTTGCTCACTTTCGCCGAAAGCCAGCAACGGCTTGACGAATTGCTGCGCGTTAAGATCCCAGATGCCGAAAACTCATCCAAGCACGTGGAACTCAGCGAACTCGCCCAGAGAAAGCTTTCTGGGGTGGAGAAGATCGCGCTCAATGGACTGAGCGAGAACTTGGTCTTGGCCACAATCCGGGCGAATCCAGTCATGCGTCCGATTGTCCGGGAATATCAGCAAATCGCCGAGCTGCTCGCGCGTGGCAAAAGGAAGAGAGTCGCTGAGCGTCTCGTGCGTGTGCAGGCGACGCGCGCGACGCTCGCGGCACGCATGAGCGACATCGATGACTACATGAACTGGTTCGAAGCGACCCAATCAAAGACTGGTAGCGGAGTGTTCGTCGATTATCTCAGAGCCGTCGGTGAGTCGCAAATACCTGCGCCGCGGCGGCGCGACGCGCTTTCGGTTTATCTCGATTCGGTCGCGGCACAATTCGAGGATTAGCTGTATGCACGAATCTCTCAGCAACACGATCGATTGCATCGAGATGCCCTCGCGCAATCTTGCTGAGACGAAACGCTTTTTCTCCGCGCTCTTTGGTTGGCCGTTCGTAGATTACGGCTCGGACTTCTCCTCGTTCGACGATAGCCGAACGGTTGGCGGCTTTCCGGCGCCGCCGTAGCAGCCCGTACCAATGGTTTTACTTCGAAAAATCCTTACTCGACTCAAGAAACGCGGCGGAAAGATCACGCGCGAGATTTTTGAATTTCGCGGCAGCAGGCGCTTTTATTTTCGCGAACCCGGCGGCGGCGAGTTCGCCATGTGGTCCGATAAATAAATAGGAATTGTCGATCTTTCCTGCAGTTGCTCATTCAGCGGTTGCTGATTAACATAGGCAGCGCGATCAAACTGCGCCTTTTTCATTCTCATGCAAAAAATTGGCTTTGCCGAAGCTCTTGATTCGATTGTCGCGAGTGATCCGCGTTATCAGCGAGACGCGTACGTGTTTCTGCGCGACGCGCTCGATTTTACGACCAAGCAGCAGAAGAAAATCAAGGGCGCCACGGTACGTCATGTGGCCGGACCGGAATTGCTCGACGGCGTGCGACAATACGCCCTCAAGGAATTCGGGCCGATGGTGATGACGGTATTTTCCTCCTGGGGAATTCATTGCTGTGAAGATATTGGGCACATGGTTTTCAACTTGATCGAAGCGGGAATTTTCGGGAAGACAGAGGAAGACTCGCTGGAGGATTTCAAGAGCGTTTATGATTTTGAAGAGGCTTTTGTGAAGCCGTTCGCGCCAGTAAAACCGACGGCGGTGAAGCCTTCGCCGGAATTGCCAGTGCCCAAATCCATATGATCCGATTTGCGCCGGGCCTGGCGCTTATCGTTGCGAGTATGTTTAGTTCTGCCAATTTGAAAGCAGCGGCGACCAACGATTCGACGGTGATCACTTTTCCGCCAAGCACCGCGCAAAAGTGGGTCCTGCCAAACGGCCTCACAGTAATCGTGCAGGAAGATCACAGCGCTCCGGTGGCCAGTGTGCAGGCGTGGTGCGCCACGGGCAGCATCGACGAGGACGAACATCTCGGCGCAGGCTTGTCTCACATTCTCGAGCACATGCTCTTCAAAGGCACAAAGACGCGATCGACCAATGTGATTGCCCAGAAAATCCAGGACGTCGGCGGTTACATCAACGCCTATACATCATTCGATCGCACGGTTTTTTGGATCGACGTGCCGAAGGACGGCGTCGCCACTGCGCTCGACGTCTTGGCTGATGCGATGATGAACTCAACTCTGCCGCCGAAGGAGTACATGAAAGAACAGGAAGTGATTCGGCGCGAGTTCGCCATGGGTTTGGATGACCCCGACCGCGTGGCCGGGCTGCTTCTTTTTGCCACCGCTTACCAGCGACATCCGTACCACTTTCCGGTGATCGGCGACATAGAAATTTACAACCAGCTCACCCAGGACCAGGTGATACAGTATTACAAAACGCGCTATAGTCCGAATAATCTCACCTTTGTCGTGGTCGGAGATGTCGATGTAGCCAAAGTGCGTCAGCAGCTCACCGAATTTTTCAAGGCGTATCCGGAGAAATCACTCAAGCCGATCTTCATTCCTGAGGAGCCGCCGCAATTGGGCCGCCGGGAAGTTCACCAGGAATTTGCCACTGAACTGACGCATCTCTCGCTCGCCTGGCACATCCCGGAGGTGACGAATCCAGACGTCCCCGCACTCGATCTTCTCTCGACCGTTCTAGGCGATGGGCGCAGTTCGCGCTTGTACCGGCGCGTGCGGGAAGAGGCGGGTCTGGCCTATCGGATATCGGCATTCTCCTACACGCCCGGCGATCCGGGCTTGTTTGGCATCGATGCTACTCTCGATCCAAAGAAACGCGAAGTAGCGGAGCAATTGGTGTTGCATATTCTCGACGAGGTGAAGCAGGCCGGCGTCACGGCAGAGGAATTGATAAAGGCAAAAAAAATATCGCTCAGTCATCATCTCGGCGCGCTTACGACGATGCGCGGCCAGGCTTCCGATATCGGCTCGAATTGGTTGCTCACGCGCAATCTCAATTTCAGCCGGGATTACCTCGACGCCGTCCAGAAGGTAACGCTCGATGACATTAAGCGAGTCGCAGCCCATTACCTGACGAACGAAAACCTGACCGTCATATCGTTGAATCCCAAAGGTTCGCTGCTGCCAAAAGCCGGGACCGCGAAGCCAATTAGCGCGGGCGAAGTTCAGAAATTCGAGCTATCAAACGGATTGCGACTTCTGGTGCGGGAAGATGCGCGTCTGCCGCTGGTTGCGGTGGGCGCAGTTTTTCGCAGCGGCCTTCTCGCGGAGACGCCGCAAACAAATGGCATTACGCGCTTAATGGCAAAAGCGCTGTTGAAAGGAACCACAACACGCACAGCGGAGCAGATTGCGAACGAGATCGAGGCGGTCGGCGGTTCCATGTCGAGCGAGGCCAGTAACAATACCTTCAACGTTTCCCTCGAAGTGACCAAGCCCGATGTCAAGTTAGCCGTCGAGTTGCTTTCGGATGTGTTGCTTAACGCGATCATGCCGGAAAAAGCGATTGCACGGGAAAAAGAAATCCAGCTCGCCGCGATCAAACAGGAGGAAGAGCAGATGACAACTGTGGCGCGAAACATTTTGCGGCAGGCGCTCTTCACCCAGCATCCGTACGCGTTGCGGGCAAACGGTTCGGTTGATTCGGTCCAGCGATTGACCCAGAAAGATCTGCTCGAATTTCGAGATCGTTATGTGGTCGCGAAAAACGGCGTCATTTTCGTGTTTGGCGATGTCAAGGCGGCGGAGGTGAAACAGCTTTTCGAGAAGGCGCTCGGCGGAATGAGACCCGGCGCGCTCGCCTTGACGGACGCGCATCCCGCTGCACCACTCAGCAAAACCGAGTCGGTCGAAAGCCGAAAGGACAAAGCGCAAGGCGTAATCATGGTCGGATATCGCGGCGCAGATATTTTCAGTCCGGACCGATACGCGCTGCAATTAATCGATGAGGCAAGCAGCGATCTCGGCTCGCGCTTTTTCATTCGTATTCGCGAACAGATGGGGCTCGCCTACTACGTTGGCGCCAGCCAGATGGAGGGGCTGGTGCCGGGACTTTTTGCATTCTACCTCGGAACGGATCCGCAAAAGATCGAGCCAGTGAAAATAGCGTTGCTCGATGAAATCCGCAAACTCGCGACTGACGGTCTTACGAATGAAGAATTGGCACGCGCGAAAAAGAAATTGATCGGACAGCAGGAGATTGCGAACCAGAGCAACGATTCGTTCGGTTATCAGTGCGCGCTGGATGAGCTCTACGGACTTGGGTTCAATTATTACAAATCGCTTCAACACAACGTCGAAGCAGTCTCGCTCGACGACATTAAGCGCGTGGCCGCGAAATATTTTCGCGATCAACCTTACGTTCTTGCGACGGTGCGACCACCAGATGGCTCCGCAGCCGCGAACCAGAAGTGAGCCATGGCTGAAGTTCAGACCAGCGTACAGAGCGGCGAGCTTTCGCAACGCTTCATCGAGTTTGTCATGATGCATGCACAAAATGCAGCTCTGTTTCTCGGCCAGATTCCAAATCCAAAAACCGGCGAAGGCGAAGTGAATCTGGAGCTGGCAAAAATGTTCATTGATCAATTGGCCATGATTCAGGAGAAAACGCGGGGAAATCTGACAAACGAAGAGTCCACAGTCCTGCGCAACGCGCTTTCTAATTTGCAGATGGGGTATGTCGAAGTTGCGCAGAAAACGTCCGGGGTCACGACCCCGGCCCCAGGTGCGAAGCCGGAGCAGCAGTCTGGCACCACGGAAAAAATTACCGAAGTGGAGGCAGAAGGATCCGAGGCAATTTCGACCGCCCCTTCGAGCGAAGCTGAGTCAAAAAAGAAATTCACGAAGAACTACGGATCTTGATCGGTAGCGGCCCCGAAAGCATTCGGGTTCGCATTATTCAATCGGCGGTCACAGACCGCCGTTACAGTTTCGACTCGCGAATTCAATTACGTGCATGCCTCGGCAAAAAATGTTCGCAAAGAAAAGAGGAAGATTGTCGATCTTAAGAATGGCACCGATCTAATCGACGCTGCTGAGGAAGCTGGGTTGCGTTATGTAAGCGACACTCAACCCGGTTACACGCGCAAAGCGAACGGGGAAGGTTTCGAATATTTCGATACGAATAGAAAGTCGATTCGTGATGAACAACGGCTCTTGCGCATTAGGCGGCTGGCCATTCCTCCGGCTTGGAGTGAGGTCTGGATTTGTCGGTCACCAAATGGACACATCCAAGCTACCGGACGCGACGCCCGTAGGCGCAAACAATATCGTTACCATGATCGTTGGCGCGAGATGCGCGACGCAAACAAATATGAGCGACTGGCTAGTTTTGGAAAAGCGCTGCCGAAAATTGAAAAACGCCTATGGAAAGATCTGGCTCTGCCTGGTCTGCCCCGAGAAAAAGTGCTCGCGACAGTCGTCCAGCTTCTCCAGCAAAGCCTGATTCGCGTTGGCAATGAAGAGTACGCCCGCGAAAACAAATCCTTCGGTCTTACCACTATGCTAGATCGACATGTCGATGTGAAAGGGTCGAAACTGCGTTTTCGTTTTCGCGGCAAAAGCGGGCGTCAGCACGACGTGGATGTAACTGATCGCCGGATCGCGCGGATTGTATCGCAGCTCCAGGATTTGCCCGGCCAGAGCCTATTTCAGTACGTTGATGACGAGGGCAAAGTGCGCGACATTACTTCGCAGGATGTAAACGAGTATCTGCGCGAGATTACAGGTGAAGATTTCACCGCGAAAGATTTTCGCACATGGGCGGGAACAGTACTCGCCGCGATCGCACTTGGGATGGCCAGCGCATTTGAAACAAAGAAGCAGGCCAAAGCCAACGTTAAAAACGCAATCGAGGCGGTCGCGAAGATTCTCGGCAACACCCCGACGGTTTGCCGAGAGTGTTATATTCACCCCGCCGTGGTTGAAGCCTATTTCAAGGGAAATCCGATCAACGGTTTCAAAGCAAAGACAGAGGAAAAGGTCGAAAAAGGAATCGATCTTGCCTCGGCACAAGCGGCGGTTCTGAACCTTTTGCAAAACGATGCGTCAACAAAGGCTCCCTGACGATCGATAATATTTATTCGCGAGAAGCGCTGCGCCGCGTTGGCGTGGGACTTGGCTTGGCCTTGGTGCTCTTGCGGACGTTGATGGTGTGCCCGTCCGCAGTCGTTGGCGTTTGCCGTTGCTCTTCGGCGTATTTTTTTGTTGACGGCCAGATTAAACGCCACGGCTGGGTTTTCACCGTTTCGCTGAAATCTTTAATGTTGCGTCCGGCGGGGCCGAGATCGTTCATGGTGGCTTTCAATCGCTCAGAGGAATCGCGAAAGTTCTGGAGCGATACGCCGATATTGTTGTTCGCTGTGAGATCGTCGCTGATCTTCTGGATGTTAACGAGAGAGTGCGACAAGGGACTGTCGGGTGCGGTCAGATCGACCAGATGTTCCCCGAACGTCTTGAACTGGCCGAGCGCGAGGTTCAGCTCGGAATTTTCATCGGTGATACGACTAAGATTTTGCGCTGTAGTCTGGAGTTCCTTCATAGTGGAAGTAGCTTCTGTCGCCACCGGCTTGATTACTTCGAGCATCTGGGCCGCGGCTTCAGAAAAATCGGGAACGCGTTCGCCAGCGAACATTTCGCCATCTTTCGCGCGTCCAGAGCTTTCGGTCCCCTGCGTGATGTCGATCGCCATGTCACCGAGCAGCCCCAACTGCATCAGTCGTGCATGCGCATCGCGATAAACCTTCGCGTTCTTGTCCACCTGCACCTCAACCCGCACTTCATATTTTGGTTTGTTTGGTTTGCCTTCTGTTGGGGTCGGTGTGGGCGTCGCGCCTGGTTCGGGCGGATGCAATGCAGTGTCCGCCTCTTGCGCGCGCGCATCTTCCTCGCGTGAGACTGGCGAGAATAATTTCTGGACCTGTCCAATTTTTCGGCCTGCCAACATAACCGGCGCGCCTACTTTGATTCCCGCAGCGTTATCGAAATACATTCTGTAGGTGACGAGCGGCCGGAAAAGTCCGGGTGCACCCAGGAGGACGAGAATAAAGACCAAAACAGCCACGGTGCCTACCACCAGGACACCGGTCATTATTTCATTTCTTTGCAATTGCATCTTGGCTGTCTTTCAAAATGGGGCCTTCTGTGCTTCCGCTCAAGAACTGAGCGACCACCGGATTCTTCGATTGTTTGAACTGCTCGGGTTCGGCGTCCTCAATGATTTTGCCTTGATAAAGCATACCCATTCGCGTGCCGATGCGAAATGCGCTGCCCATTTCATGCGTTACCGTGATCGACGTTACCTTCGATTTTTCGCTCAAGCTAATGATCAATTCGTCAATCACGGAAGCAATCACCGGATCGAGACCAGCCGAGGGTTCATCGAGGAGAATCAGTTCCGGCTCCAGGACGAGCGCGCGCGCTAGGCTAACGCGTTTTCTCATGCCGCCGCTTAGCTCCGAAGGCAGCAGATCCTTTGCATCCTGCATGCCGACGAGTTCGAGCTTTTGATCGACAATCTCGTCGATCTCTTTGCGCGATTTGTCGGTGACCTCTTCCAGCGGAAGGGCGACGTTGTCGCGAACATTGCGCGAGCTGAGCAGCGCTGAGTATTGATAGACCATGCCGATGTGTTGACGGACCTGCTGCAACTTCCGGCGACGCAGCCGCGTAATTTCAAATTGTTTGAAAAAAACAGAGCCGGAGTTCGGCTGCAGCGTCCCGAGGATGAGACGCAGAATCGTGCTTTTGCCGCTGCCGGTTTGACCCATAATGACAAGGCGATCCTTCGGCTGAACCCTAAGCGAGAGTCCGTCGAGCACTTTTTTTTCCTCAAACTGCATGTCGACGTCACGCAACTCGACCATATGAGAGTTCGGCGCGTTCACGTGGGAAAAAACACGGTATAAACAATGTTGTAGAGGGTATCGACGCCGATCACAACGGTGATGGCGGTGACGACGCTCGAAGTCGTCGCGGTCCCCACGCCAGCGGCGCCTCCTTTGACGGTCAATCCCCGATAGCAGGCGATTGCGCTGATGAGCAGCCCGAACATAAAGCTTTTGAGAACGCCGGTAATGATGTCGCGAATGAGTAACGCGTCTTTGACCAGATCGAGAAAATAGGGAAAAGCGATGCTAAAGTAAGCACGAGAAACCAGACTGCTGGCGAAAATCGCCGAGATGTTTGAAACGGTGGAGAGACAAGGCATCAGGAAAAACAATGCCAGCATCCTCGGCGCGACAAGAAATCGGAGCGGCCCAATTCCCATGGCCTCGATCGCCTCGACTTCTTCGGAGACCTGCATTGTCCCGAGTTCCGCTGTAAAGGCCGCCCCGACTCGCGCGGCCAGCATAATACCGGTAATAAGAGGGCCAAGTTCCCGCGTAAAGCCGATCGCCACCAAACCAGGAATGAGACGCTCGGTCCCGAATCGCTGAAGCTGGTAACCGGTCAACAATGCCATTGTCAGGCCGAGGAAGAACGAAACAAGTCCGACCAGGGGCACCGAGTCAACACCCGCGCGTTCCGTGTGACGAAAAAAACTGGTCGCGCGAAATGGCACGCGGCCGCGGCGAAGGCGCTCGATTGTTTCTTCAAAGGTGTGGGCAATGAACCAGAACATGCTCCCGACTTCGCGGAGGAAATTGCGACCCATCTGGCCGATGTCTTGCACGACCACGATTGGATTTGTCGGAAGCCTTTCGCCAGGCGCAGAGTTTCGTTGGGTGTTGGCCATGTCCACGAGAAGTTGCTCCAGTTAATAGTGTGGAAAAGTAGAAAGTTGAAGCGTTTAGCACGGTAGCAGTGCTGCGAAGGCATAGGACGTCATTAATCAT
>WNGC01000907.1_pt1 | contig 17761 bp, 16 predicted proteins | sample 5400051 | NCBI WGS metagenome assembly WNGC01 (sample SAMN13153368, study PRJNA577476) | soil metagenome | isolation source: 20 cm soil or saprolite under grassland replicate 2 | place: USA:California | collected 2016-06-15
GATCGCGCGGTATTGCTCCGGAAAATCGGAGCGCTGATCGAGGTAATAGGGATGCGAGAAGATTTCTTGCGCGTCTTCGAATCCGATGCCACGCTTCGGGTTTGCCCGAAGCCTCTTACTTTTCCTTGCGTCAAACTGAAATCGCATGTGACTGGTATAACTCTTATACCATAACCACAAACGTATCCTGCGTCAACAACAGACATGGTTAGTACTTACTCCGAGGTAGCGCACTTCCGACAATACTCGCGCATCAAACGCCAGTAGAAGCTTGTCGTCCCGATTGAGTTTGTTTCTGAACACAAATCGAATCGGGACAAACTGCGCGGTTCGACCTCGGCCGGCCGCGGGAATTTGCTCCATCACCTGACAGGAACATTGCAAGTTCTGACTCTGTACAGCGAAATATATACCCAGGTGCCATTGAGCCGGCTTAAGGCTTCCCATCACCTTTGTGCCGATGGCACATTCATCGGGTGCGACACCTGGCTCCAAGCGTTTGGTCCCTTCGATGCGAAAGACGTCGTTTTTAGTTCGAGCCCAAGCGGCATAAGCGTTTCCCGTCCCAGCCTCCCCTCGTGACCGGAGGAAGCATTTGGTGGGGCATTTAAGGAAGGCTTCCACGAGATCGTCAGTGATAGTCATATTCATTAGCGTAATTGTGACCGATTCCGTCGGGCCGCCGGATTTGTACCCAGGCGCGTGGTACAATCATATTGTGGAAATCATAATCAAAAATCGAGATATTCTTGGTGGCACTCCTGTGTTTCGCGGAACGCGAGTGCCGATCCAAACCCTTTTTGACTACCTGGAAGGGGGAGAAACACTCGAAGACTTTCTGGAGGGTTTTCCTACCGTCTCTCGTGATTCGGCCGTCGCTGCACTGGAAGAAGCAAAGCACCTTTTGCTCGCACGTCACTAAATGCGCATTCTGATCGACGAGTGTATCGATGAGCGATTCCGGAACTCTTTGCCCGGTCACGATTGCCAAACGGCCCGCTACGCTGGACTGGCTGGTCTGACGAATGGTGAGCTTCTTGTTTCGTGCCAGCGTACCTTCCTAAACTATTTGACGGCCGTGGCGGCCGAAGTGCCAACAACGACTTTCTTCTCGAGCGCACGCTTGTGGACGAACAAGGTCAGCGTTTCATGACGATTGTGAAACGCATCCAGCTGAAAGATGTGGCTCTGAAAGCTGTTGTCGGTCAGGACCACTTCGTCCTCGGCAATGGGGCCATATTTTCTCTCTGCTGCTCGAGAATTTCCTGAGCGCGGCGGAACGCGCAGTGCTTGCCTGTCTCTGGCGAATTGTTATTTCGCCCTTGATTCCTCAGGATTCCCGTCCTGCTAGGGTTCTGCGATGCGCAATCTTCTCGTTCTTCTCATCCACCTTTATATATGGATTGTTGAGAGAGCACCTACCTGGACAGAAGGTGGTCATTCTCCCAAAAATCTATTAAAATCAAGGAGTTATACGGGCGTGTAGCTCAGCTGGGAGAGCACATGCTTTGCAAGCACGCCGTCATCTCACCTAAGTCGTTGAATCGGCGTCTTTTAACAGTGCAAACCCCATCGCCATGCAGCACTTCGTCCTCATTGCGGTCTTTCAACGCCTCGCGCGATGACTCAAAAGCCAAAAAACCAAAAATTCCGACCGCCGAAAGACAAAACTTCAACTGTCGTGAATTAAGCAGGCTAGGGGTGGCTCAAAAGGGCAGTACCACGGCGACCGACATGGGTCGGACCTCATCGCGAGGATTCGGGAACTACTTATTTTCCATAGAGACAATCAAAATCGTCGTAGCTACTCGTTCGGATCGCGTTTTGTAAGTTTGGAACTGTCGTCTATACCGATCTTTCGCAGGATTGCCTGGAAACGCGGACTGGCCCGCAGAGTGTCGGCCATCGGGTCGACATTTAGATAGATCAGGTACTCGGAATGCTCCCGATACGCTTTCTCAAGCCACAACAGACCTGCATCCGAATCTCCAAGCCCCGTATAGATCGCGGCAAAATAAAGCGCGGGAACGTACCTCCGTTTGGATTGCGCGCGCAACTCTTCGAGTGCCTTCCGGGCCGCTGCACGGTCGCCTGCCTTCGCATTCGCATACCCAATAGCCATCAAGATGGCCGGCGTTTCTCCAAGAGAAGCTTGCGCCTTCTGATACTCAGCGATCGCTTCCGGATACATATTTTTTCCCATATATGCTCGTCCGAGATGGAAATGTGCAAGAGGGTAGTCGGGGTCAAGTTCAAGGGTCTGCTGGCATTGGGAAATCACGTCGTCATACCGGCGAGAATAGTAAAGCGCCTCCGCAACCGCCGCGTGCATGAGCACGAGCAAGGGATCTGCGTCTCGCGCGCGTTTCATTTCGCTCAGCGCTTCGCTTTCACGTCCCCTGGCGGCGAGAAATTCTGCGTACCATTCGTGTGCACCGGCGTAATTAGGATTAAGTTCGATAGCCTGTTTGAATTCTTTTTCCGCTGAGGTCCAGTTCCAGTCATACACCATGTTGATATGAGCCAAAGAAGCGTGGGCCTCAGCTAGACCATCATTGAGTTGAAGCGCCTTCTGTGCCGCTGCTTTGGCTTTGGGCATGGCTTCATAGGGCGGAAGGCCGTCATTGGGTGATGAGCCGAGCAGAGCATAGGCATCTGCGAGGCCAGCATAGGCCGGGGCGTAGTTCGGATCGGCTGCCACGGCTTGCTCGTAGTATTGGATGCTTTTTTGAAATCCCTCAATAGTGCGTTTATACCAGTAGTAACGGCCGCGGAGATAAGCGGCGTATGCGTCTGCATTGACCGGCGCCGAACTCTTCAAGTGCTGTTGTTCCTGGGGGCTAAAGCTGATCTTCAACTCTGCCGTGATGGCGCGTGCCAGTTCATGCTGGAGAGCCAAGACATCACGGAAATCCCGGTCGTAAGTGCCGCCCCACAGATGTTGATCCCGCAACCCATCGAGCAACTGCACCGTGATTTCCACGCGTTCACCGGATCGGGTGACCGAGCCTTCCAGGAGCGCGTCAACAGTAAGTTCTTTGGCGATCTGGCGAAGTGGTTTCTTTGCTCGTTTGTAAAGCATCACGGAAGTTCGTGACGGAACGCGCAGGTCGCGAATTTGCCCCAGTTCGGCGATCAGCGCTTCGGTCATCCCGTCGGCAAAATACTGCTGCTCAGGGTCTCCAGAGAAATTGTCGAACGGCAAGACAGCAACCGACCGTATGGACTTCGCAGCAGTTCGAAACGGAAACCGGTTCGAAATTTTGGCGAAATGCAAGAGTGCGGAGATTAGTAGAACCACTGAAACGAGCGCACCCGCGAGTCTAAGTCGCTTACCTTTTGGGTGAGTGGACCGAACCGCCGCGATCTGTTGAGAAGCAACAGCGGGATGGGCAGTCTGGACGGGATTCTCCAGTTTCTCCACAGTTGCGAGAAAACGATAGCCACGCTTCGGCAGGGTCTCGATGTAGCGCGGCGCATCGGCATCGTCATTCAGGGCACCGCGAATCTGCTGGATGCAGACATTCAGGCCGCGCTCAAAATCGACAAAGAGTTCCTCGCCCCAAACCTGGTGCTGGATTTCCTCCCTCGTAACCGTTTCACCGGCCCGGACTGCCAGAATTGTCAGCACCTTGAAAGGCTGAGGCTGCAGTTTTAGCCGCTGGCCCGCTTTCCGGAGTTCACCATTTTTTAGGTCGAGCTCATAAATTCCAAACCGTAGTAGGGCTGGGGTTGAAGGCGCGGTGGTGACGGGATCTGGGTCCGGATTCATTTTTCGGATTATACCCGAACCGCGCTCCGTGCCTGGCGTTAACGGCTTTTCGTAAGTGATGCTGAATCAATCGCTTGGACGATTACAAGAAGTTTGCAGGAAACTGGCGCGCCATGCATTGCTTCTCAATCCGATGCCGTCCAGACTGGCCCCGCAGTCGGAGGTTTTATGGTTGCGATGGAAAGAACGCAAAGCGCCGCTCTTCGAAGCTGTTCGGAGTGCAAGTCCGCCGTCCTGCGCGGACATCAAGCGTTCGGGCACTTGCATGCAATCACTCCGAACGCACGTGGCTCCTTTTTGCTTTGGACACAAGAACAGAAAAGTTACTAGCGGTCCAGCCATTATGAACGACAATCCCGAAAGACTCATACCAAATATGAGCATCACGCTGCAGTTCCCCGGAAGACTGGAGGCAGCCGCTTCGAAAAAAGTGGGGCCTGCTCCCAAGTGGGTGCTTCCCGCCTGGTCGGATCCCCGAATCCCTTTCGCCACCCTCCTGACGCTCTATGCCATTCTCGGTTGCACGATCCTGGGCTTTAATCGCAGCCCTCTGCAGATTTTGCTGACCATTGTGGCCGGCTGTTTGCTCGAGATGCTTTTTCATTGGTTTTTCTACCAGCGTGAATGGATTGTTCCGCTGAGTGCCTACATCAGTTGCGTGTCGATCGCGCTGCTGCTGAATTATTCTCACAATTACTATCTTCTGTTTCTGCCGATTTTTTTCTGCATCAGCTCCAAATACATTTTTACGTACCAGGGAAAACATTTTTTCAATCCGTCGCTCTTCGGCATCGTCGCTGCGCTTACGCTGGGACATGGATTGTATTCCTCCTCTCCTGCCTATCAGTGGGGAGGTGGTTTGGCGATGGCCGTTTTCCTGGTTACCGCAGCCCTTGCTCTCTTTGTGTTCCGCGTGGGCCGCACGGCCTTGATCCTGAGCTTTCTGGGTTTCTATGCGATTGCGACATTGATTCGCGCTTACCTGATCCGCTGGCATATGCCGCCCGAGGTTTTGATTCTCGGAGCCCTCACATCGCCGCGCTTCTATCTTTTTACGTTTTACATGATCACCGATCCAAAGACCTCAATGAAGGGCCGCAAAGAGCAGATCTTGTGGGCCCTGGCCGTCGTGCTTGTCGATCTTTGGCTGCACACGCGGGAATCGCTCAGCACGCTTTTCTATGCGTTGTTCCTAGTCAGTGCTGCGCGTCTTGTTTGGATGCATGGCCGGGAATTCATCCGCGGCGGCTTTTCTCACTGGCGCACGGCGGTATCGCTGAAGTATTTAGCGCGCGTGGCCACCATCACTTTTTTGGGCACAGGTGGTTATGCAGCCTATGCGGAAGTGATTCACCCGAAGATCGCCGTGGAGGCCGGTTTTCGGTTCGAACCCGTGCCACCCTCGGTCTCCGGCATTAGCTCGAAGATGAGCAACATCCTGCAGGAAGTGGATCTGCGGGTGCAGCATATCGCGAAGTGGCTGCTTTCCGTCGGGGATTCGATCGCGGTCGGAGACTACGACAACGACGGATTCCAGGACATTTTCCTGACAAACACGCTCAAGCGTCCCGAAGATCGCAATGCCCTCTACCGGAATCTGGGCAATTACCATTTCGAGCGCGTGGACATCCCGGCGTTGCGTGAAATTTCGGCCCAGCCGGAAAAGTACGGCCTGGTGGGAGGAGCCGTCTTCGTTGATTACGACAACAGCGGAGCGCAATCCCTCTTCCTCATGATGGCCTACGGCAAGAGCCGGCTATTGAAGAACATGTTGCCGGTCACTGGCAAGCCCGAGTTTGTGGACGTCACGGAGCAGGCAGGGATTCAGGAACATACGACTTCCATTGCCGCAACCTTCTTCGACTATGACCGTGACGGCAAGCTCGATTTGCTGATTGGCAACAGCCTCCCGCCCTACCTGCCGGATTATGAGCGTCCAACGCCGCTGACGATCTTCAAGCTGCCGGAGCCCGAGTATCCGGGCGACCGACGGATGTTTCACTTCATGCACCACAGCTGGAATAACGCGGAGAACGGCGCCCGGAAAGCGCTGTACCACAATCTCGGCCAGGGCCGCTTCGAGAAAATGGACATGGCGGCGATGGGTATGCCGGAAACGCACTGGACGACTGCCATTGGCACGGGAGACCTGAATGGTGACGGCTACACCGATCTCTACTGTTCGAACGATTTTGGCCCCGACGATCTTTACCTGAACGATCACGGAAAACGGTTCGTGCGCGTCGCGGGGAAAATGTTCGGCAGCATTGGGAAAGATACTTATAAGGGGATGAATGTTTCCATCGCGGACTTGGACAATCGCGGCCAACTGGATATTTATGTTTCGAATGTCCATGTTCCGCTACAAGCCGAAGGCAGCTTGCTATGGAAGACCTATCCGAATCCAAAGAATGCATTCCGCCCAGAATTCAGAGATGAGGCCACTCTTCGCGGCGCATTGAACGAAGGCGGGTTTGGATGGGGCGCCGCAGTGGGCGACTTGAATTTGGACGGCTGGCTCGATCTCGTGCAAGCGAATGGCATGGTAGATGACAGCGCGGACAAGCGCTTCAGCAAGCCTCACGATTATTGGTACGTCGCAGAAAAAATGATGCTCTCGGGACCTGACCAGCACTCCTATGCCGATCGCTGGCCCGACCTGCGGGGTTACGAGATTTTCGGCCACCAGGCAAATCGTGTTTACCTTTCGCGCGGCGCCGAGACCACCATGCAGTACACCGATGTTGCGAAACAGGTAGGCCTTACAGAACTCGGAAATTCACGAGGCGTGGCGTTAGTAGATTTTGACAACCGCGGCGTACTCGATCTTGCTGTAAGCCATCAATTCGCTCCCCTATCTCTTTATCGGAACACGTTGCGCGAAGAAGACAAGCTGGCCGGACGCGTTCATCACTGGATCGGCCTGGCGCTCCATGGTGACGGCATGCGCATCAACCGCGAAGCCGTTGGAACGCAGGTGATCCTCAGCTACGAGAAGGATGGCAAGACCGTTCGACAGATGCGGGAGGTGCAGATCGCCAGCGGCTTTTCGGCGCAGGGCGACCGGCGGCTGCTCTTCGGCCTTGGCGACTACGCCGGACCAGTGAGAGTGGAGGTGCACTGGTATGGTGCGGAAACAGTGACTTATGACCATCTTGAGCTCGAACAGTATCACTGGATCGTCTATGCGCCATCGCAGCAGAAGCCGGGAGGCAAATAGGAGCTTATGCCGCTGAAGGACAACTGGTACATCGCCGCGGAAGCGCGCGAACTAAAACACAAGCCGATCGGCCTGGAGTTATACGGGGAAAAGCTCGTCCTCTTCCGCGACGAAAGAGGAGAGCCCGCGGCACTTGAAGACCGCTGTGCGCACCGCAATTTGGAGCTTTCCCAGGGAAAGGCCATCGATGGTTGCATTGAATGCCGATATCATGGCTGGCGGTACGACGGAGCCGGTGCGCTTAAGGCGGTGCCCTCGCTGGGGAGAAACGCCTGTGTTCCGAACCATCGCGTACGGGCGTTTCCGACGGTCGAGCAGGATGGATTTATCTGGGTTTTTCTTGGCGCGGTAGTGCCGCAAACGCCTCCTTACCATTTTGCGAAGTACGGGGAAAAAGGCTGGACGACGTTTCGAATGAAGACGCGCTTTGAAGCTTCCGTGGAAGCGTGTCTCGAGAATTTTCTGGACTGTCCACACACGGTGTTTGTCCACAAGGGCTGGTTCCGCAGTCACGACACGCGCGAACTCACGGCCGTCGTGCAAAGGAAGGCAAACTCCGTGGAAGCCAGATTCCGGGGCGAACCGATCAGCAAGAGCGTGGTTTCCCGCTTGTTCTTCCCGAAGGGGCGCGAACTGAAACACACCGACCGATTCGAAATGCCGAATATCAGCCGGGTGGACTACGACTTTGGGCCGGACCGGCATTTCATCATTACTTCACAGTGCACTCCGATTGCGGAATTCGAGACCGAGGTTTACACGGTCATGACCTTCCGCTTCGGGTTCATCGGCGCGTTGGTGCGCATTCTCTTCGAGCCGCTATCACGCCACATCATTCGGCAGGACGTAGACGTTTTGCGTGCGCAGACGCGGCAGATTCGCCGGTTTGAGGGTCCGCGATTCTCACATGTGGAAACCGATTTGCTGGGGCTGAAGATTCACGCCCTGCGCCGATGCGCGGAGCGCAATGAACTGCCGGGAAAGGAGGAAGAAAAACCCCGTGAGGTCACCATCTGTTTCTGAAACCGTGGCATTGCCACAAGTCACACTCCGTCACAGGTGGCCACTTGTTTCTTCCGTCGCGGCGCTTTCAGCCGCTTCCGCGGTTTTTGCGTGGCGACAGAACCATCTAGCAGTCGTAGGCGGACCGATCTCCATGGCGAAGACGCTTTGGCTGAACTACATGCTGATCGCCATGTATATCGTGCCTTTCTTTTTATGGCGAGAGAAGACCCTCGCGCCGGCAACGCGCAGCCTGTTTGGCAGCCTGTTTGTGAGCTTCGCTCTGCGAGCTCCGATCGAGCTGTGGATCATTTTCTTTACACGCGGCTGGCGGTGCGCCTATGGCATTACGCACGATCTTTTGACTTGCGGCCTGCTTGTTTTCTTGCGGTGGAGAATGAGCCCGGAGTTGGCCCGGCGCGAGTCTGCGGCCCTGCGTGTTATGACTCTGCTGCAAATCACGCTGTTCGTCGAAATATTCATGGCCTGGGAATTCAGCAAACTGGCCTCTCCTGCTGAAGGCATCTATTTCGCTGCGAATACGCCGCATTTCCGTTTCGTAAACCTAGCCAGCTGGATCGCCGTTGCCATCGGTTATCCCGCTTTGCTGTATCTCCTGTCCCGTGATCGAGAGGAGCGAGTGCATGTTTAGTGAAATCGGTCCTGCCACGCGGCTGTCCTTGTCCGATCGCCGGACACTGTACGAGCTGTTGGAGCGCCACTACGAACACGTCTCCTGGATGCAATTCGCGGCGGACCTCGCGGAAAAGGACGCCGTCATCGTTCTCCGCGACGCGAACGGCCTTCCTTGCGGATTTTCCACGCAAAGGGTGATGCACGTTACTGTCGACGGCCTTCCGGTGCGCGCCATTTTTTCGGGCGATACGATCATAGATCCGGGCCACTGGGGAGAGCAGGAGTTGGGCCGCGCCTGGTGCCGTTATGTCGGGCAGGTTCGCGCGGCCGATCCGGAAATTCCGCTTTACTGGTTCCTGATCTCGAAAGGGTACCGCACCTATCTCTATCTCCCAGTGTTCTTTAAAACGTATTACCCGGCTTGCGCATGGCCCACGCCTGCGGCGGAGCAGCGCATTCTGAACGCGCTGGCGACCGCCAAATTTCCCGATGATTACGAACCCGCTACCGGGCTTGTTGTTTTTCCCGAATCGCGAGGCAATTTGAAGCCGGAGCTGGCTGCTGTTCCCACGCATCGGTTGAAGAACCAGCATGTGCGGTTTTTTCTCTGCTCCAATCCGTCCTGTGCGCAAGGCACGGAGTTGGCGTGTTTAGCCGAAATCTCGCCGGAAAATATGAGGTCGTACCCTGCCCGCATCCTGCTGGAGGAAGAATTGAAAACTGCCGGCCTTCAAGCTGAGAGCATCCATGCTTGAGAAAACCATACACGCGGCGGCCCACGCAGCTTGGATGGCAAGCTGCTGGTCGCCGCATCACACATTGCGCCGCGCTCAAGAAAATCCTGCCGCGGCGCAGGCTGCGCTGCTCGAGCGGATGCTGCGCGCCAACGCCTCTTCCGCGTATGGCCGAAAGTTTGGATTCAGCCGAGTGCGCAATACGCGAGAGTTTCAAAGCGCTGTTCCCATCGTGGGCTACGACGACCTTCGGCCCTGGATCGAGCGCATTAAGGCGGGCGAGCAGGTAGTGCTGACTGAGGAGCCCGTCTTGATGCTGGAAAAAACGAGTGGTTCATCGACTGCAGCCAAGTACATTCCCTATACCTCTTCGTTGCGTCGCGAGTTTCAACGCGCCTTGGGAGCCTGGATGTTCGATCTCCATGCCCACCAACCCGCGATGGTCTGCGGGACCGCCTACTGGGCCATCACCCCCCTGGCGCGCGAGCCCGAAATCACTTCCGGAGGCTTGCGCGTAGGATTTGAGAACGACACGGAATACCTCGGCGCGGCAGAACGGTTTCTGCTGCGTAAAATCCTGGCGGTGCCCGAGGAAGTGGCGCACGTTCCCGAGTTGGACACCGCTCTCTATGTGACCTTGCGGTTTCTGTTGCAATCGCCATCACTCAGTTTTATTTCCGTGTGGGCTCCGAGCTTTCTCACGATTCTGCTCGAACACTTGCACAATAACGCGGAGCGGTTGCTGGCCGATCTGCGTGACGGTGCGCTGCGGCCTCCGTGGCAATTGCCGGATGCCATCGCGCCGGCGTTGCACCGCTCATTGCGCGCCGATGCCGCCCGCACACGCCGCCTGGAACACGCGTGGCGAGAAAGCGGCACGCTGCGGGCGCAAGACCTCTGGCCAAACCTTCGCGTCATTAGTTGCTGGACGGAAGCTTCCTCTCGTCCGGCCGTCCCCGCGTTACGAGAGTTGTTTCCTGGCGTGCACATTCAAGGCAAAGGCCTTTTGGCCACGGAAGGTGTGGTCTCTCTGCCGCTGGCGGATCACGGGGCATCCATCGCCGCTGCGACCTCGCACTTCTACGAATTCATCGAGCAACCCGGCACACTTCCCCGGTTGCTCCATGAACTGGAAACGAACCGCGAATACTCTGTCCTCCTGACCACCGGGGGCGGTCTCTATCGCTACCGTCTGGGCGACCGCGTGCGCGTGGTGGGCTTTGCCGGGAACACTCCGTTGCTGGAATTTCTCGGCAAGGAGGACGGCGTCAGCGACCTGTGCGGCGAAAAGTTAAGCCCTGCGTTCGTTGGATCCGTCTTGGAAGAGCTCTCGGTTGAACGCGCGTACCTGTCGGATTTCGTGATGCTGGCGCCTTCCCAGCGGGAAAGTCTGCGCTATGTTCTATTCCTGCAGGGAGCAACCTCAGAGACAGATTTGGCGGTTCGATTGGAGAACAAGCTCACGCAGAATCCGCACTACGCGTACTGCCGGCGGCTTGGGCAATTGGCGGCGCCACGCATTTTCCAAATCACGAGCGATGCTGGCGAGTCCTACCTGCGACGGTGCGTCGCTATGGGCCAGCGCGCGGGCGCAGTTAAGGCCGTTGCGTTGCATCGCCTCACGGGCTGGGAGGACTTTTTCCGCGGCAATTGGACTGAAGATCGAGCCCAACAGGAGGTGGAAGCGTGAGCGCAGCAACGGTCATCGCTCCCTCGCGCGCTCGCTTCGCCATCACTTTGGCGGAGCGCGGCGACGACGCGGAACTCCGCGCTCTGCTGCGCGATAATCCCATGGATGGCTCGATGCAAGTTACCTTCGAGCGCGAACCCGATTTTTTTGCGTCGTGCCCCATTCGTGGCAGCTTCCACCAGGTTGGTGTTGGCAGAGACCTAGAATCCGGGCGCATTGTGGGGCTTGGCACCCGCTCGATAGCAGACGCATTCGTAAACGGCCGGTCCGTTCCCTTTGGCTGGCTGAGTGATTTGCGGCTTGAGCCTGCCTGCCGAGGAGGCACGCTGGTGGCGCGCGGCTATCGATTCTTACGTCAACTGCACGGCGATGGCAGAGTCGAACTCTACGGCACGGTTATTTTCCAGAACAATCAAACAGCCTTGCGGACAATTGCTGCCACGCGTGCGGGCTTGCCGGCATATCACGACCTTGGCGTCCTCCACTGTCCTGGCATCAACCTGCGCCGCCGCAAGCCAACACTGACTGCGGGTTGCGACATCGTGCGCGCGGGGCGCGAGCTGTTGCCGGAGATCGTCGATTGTCTGAACCGCAACAACGCGCGCAAACAGTTTGCGCCGCTTCACGATGTTGAGAGCTTTATTCACGGCAATCGCTGGAAAGATTTTCAGCCCTCGGATTTTTTCGTTGCCCTGCGAAACAACCATGTAGTTGGGGTGGTAGGCCGCTGGGATCAGAGCGCCTTCAAGCAAACTCGGGTGATCTCCTACGGAAAACGCTTGCGTTGGATGGTGCCCGCAGCCAAAGCAGTGCAGACACTGCTCGGCGCGCCCGCCTTTCCAGAGCCCGGACAGTATGTGCCTTTCTTCTACATGAGTTTCATCGCTATCGACCAGGACGATGTCGGAGTCTTTCGAGCCCTACTCCGCCAGGTTTACAACGACTCCGTGGGAAGCTCGTTCCGCTACGCCATGGTTGGTCTGCACGAACGCGACCCTCTGCTGGCTGCGATGAAAGATTATTCGCTCACGCCATTCGCCGGGCGGCTCTTCTGCGTTTGCTTTGCTGACGGCGAACACATGTATCGGACTCTTGATGGCCGCGTTCCCTATGTCGAGGCGGCGACACTGTGAGCGCCCTCGCTGTGACTTGCCTTCTCGAAGATGCCACCGTGGATCAGGGAAAACGCTTCATTCCCGAAGAGTTTACGCCGCTGTCTTACACGCCATCGTACCGAGCGCTGACGGAGGAACAACGGCTTCGCTACAACCAGCTTCAGGCGCTCTACTTTAACGAGCAGATCATATTCTTCGAAACGGCCATCGGACGAAAGGTGCTGGAAGCATTACTGCGCGATTCGTTGCCACCGCAACTTACAAAAGGGTTGCGCCAGTTCTTGGAGGAGGAGCAGCAGCACACAGAAATGTTTCGGCGAATAAATCAGCGCTGTGCGCCGCAATTCTATGGAGCGGGTCATTTCTATTTTATTCAGCCTCCGCGCTCATGGATGGCGGCCCTGAGCTGGGCTACCCAGCACCCTCGCTTCTTCCCCATGTTTGTCTGGCTCATGCTCCTCCAGGAGGAACGGTCGCTGTTTTACTCCCGGCGAGTGATCGCTCGACGCGATGAGCTCGAACCCCATTTCGTCAAGATGCATCGGACGCACCTGGCCGATGAAGTGGGGCACGTGCGCTGGGATGAGGAATTGATAGAAACGCTGTGGCAACTCGCCAATCCCGTTCTCCGAAAAGTAAACGGGAAATTACTTGGCTGGATGCTCGGTGAGTTTTTTAATGCTCCGAAACGCGCGCAACTAAACGTGGTTCACGAACTGGCCCTCGAGTTCCCAGCGTTGCGCGAACTTGAGCCAGAGATGCAACGGCAGTTGCTGGCCTTGTCCGAAGATGGCCGTTATCAGATGTCTCTCTATTCACGTGAAATCGTTCCCAAAGCTTTCGCGCGCTTTGATGAATCGCCTGAATTGCAGTCGCTCAAGCTCATCGGCTATCGCCGCCAGCCGGAAGGGGCACCATGAATCGCTCCAATCTCGCAATCCCCGGGCGGCTGAACCTGACGATCGCCGGCGTTCAGCTTGTCGCGCTGTGCTCGATCCTGTGGGCAGCCGGACAAGTCCACCAGTGGAGATTCGTTTTTCTACTTGCTGTGGCATACGGGATCGTCATGAATTCCGGATACGCGATGTTGCATGAAGCCGAGCACAATCTGCTTCATCCGGATCCCATTGTCAATCAATCCGCGGGCGCGCTGCTAGCGCTGTTCTTTCCGGCGCCGTTTCACCTGATTCGGCAAGGTCATATCGGCCACCACGTTCGAAATCGCTCGGACGACGAGGCCTTCGATCTCTACTTTGAGGACGAAAACCGTTTCTGGAAGTACGTGCAGTTGTACGGAACGCTGACGGGCATGTTCTGGGTGCTCATTTACTTCACGAATTTTGTTGTGCTGTTCAGGCCGGCCATCATCACGCCGCGCTACACGCGGTTCAACCGCCCAACCGAAGCATTTCTGGAGTCGCTAAACCCCAAGTACCGCAGAATTATTCAGCTCGAAGCGTTGGCCGTGATTCTGATGCACACCGCGATGATTTATTTCTGGAAAATCCCCATCGTTCACTATCTCGCCGTGATGTTCGGTTTCGGATTTGTCTGGTCGGCCATGCAATACGCACATCACTACGGGACAGTGCGCGAGGTGCAAAAAGGAGCCATGAATCTGAAGACCTTTGGAGTTCTGGATCGCGTGTGGTTGAACCACAACTGGCACCTGAATCATCACATGAGTCCAACGGTGCCGTGGGTGTACCTGCCGACACTCTCCGAACCGAACGAGTCGCGGGGTAGTTTGGTCAAAGCCTATTTGCGTGAATGGCGCGGGCCGCAGTTTTCCAATGAACACGTGGAGAATCGCTATGCAGGCAAAATCATCAAGTAAGGAAGTTCGACCTCCAGCGGCAGAGGCGTTTCCCGCCTATCCTGCCTCCTGGTATCTGTTCTGCGCGAGCAGCCAGCTGAAGGACAAGCCGTTCTCCCAGCGCATTCTGGGACGGCAGCTGGTGGCTTATCGAAAAGCGAGCGGGCAAGTCGCCGTCATGGATGCGAACTGTGCCCACCTGGGCGCGGACCTCGGCTGCGGCACAGTAGTGGGCGAATCGATTCAATGCCCGTTCCACCACTGGCGATATGGCGCGGACGGAGTCTGCACATCGATCCCTCATGCTGCACAGATTCCTGCCTTCGCCCGATTGCAAACGTATCCCGTCGCCGAGCGCCACGGATCTGTTTTTTTCTTCAACGGCCCCGAGCCGCTCTTTCCGCTGCCATTCATTCTCGACGCTGATCCCGGGTATTTTGTCGCGGGAGAAACTTTTCGCTACGTAGCCGATTGCAATTGGTACATGAACTCGGCACACGCTTTTGACACGCAACATTTCTCGTCTGTACACGATCGCAGACTACTCGCTCCCCCCTCGATAGATTGCCCGGCTCCCTACGCGCGCCGAAACAGCTACCATGCGGAAGTCATTGGGCAGACTATTTTTGACCGCATCTTGCGCGTGGTCGCCGGACGCACCGTGAATATCACCCTCACCATCTGGGGTGGGAATATGGCCGTGATTACGGCCGGGTTCGAACGTGTACGCAGCGGTTTTCTCATGGCCATGCAGCCGCTCGAAAGCGGTCAAACGCTGTGCCAGGGAATCATCTATGCCCGCCGCGCTCGCAATCTTCTGAGAGCTTTTACTCCTCTCAATCTCTCGATACGACGGCTCTTCACTTTCGGCTACCTCGCGGACGAAGCTCGCCGTCTGCGCGGTACGCGATACAACCCCGCGAGTCTCGGCCCGAACGACAAGGACATGATCGAGTATTTCCAATGGGCGGCGTCACTGCCACAAACGTCCCCTACTCCCATAAATCCAAAAGCGAAAGAGGATTACGATGAAAAAACTGATCGCAGCTTTGGTGTTCCTGTCTCTTGCGGCTCTGCCAGTGTCATCGCAAGCCCCGCTGCCAAAGGATGAAGCGATTCACAACGAACTGCGCGCCCTGCGTGACGGCCTGATTGACGCCATGAATAAGGGCGACATCGACCGTGAACTTACATTCATGCATCCGAATGTGGTTGTTACGTGGCACAACGCGGAAGTCAGCCGCGGCCGGGATGGTGTGCGTGCGTACTTGACGCGCATGCTCAGCGGACCAAATAAAGTCGTTTCCAGCTATTCAGCAACTGTTGATGTCGACGAACTTACGATTCTGTACGGCGGGAGCACCGGGATTTCCTTCGGTAGCGCCATCGAGCACTTCAAATTGAATGACGGCAGGATGCTCGATCTGCCCGCGCGTTGGAGTGCCACGCTCGTCAAGGACGGCGACAAATGGCTTATCGTCAGCCTGCATGCCTCCGACGACCTGTTTGACAACCCTCTTCTCGCGATCGCCAAGCGAACCGCGTACTGGGCGGGCGGTGTCGCCCTGGTTGGTGGGCTGATTGTCGGATTTGCGATCGGCAGGCGCCGCAAGGAGGCATGATGAACACGCAACTGACGCCGGCGCTGTTGGAGCGCTGGGTTCTTCCGACCGCGGGAAAGATTCAGGAAATCGCTACACGCGAAGGAATTGACGCCGCGACGACCCAGCTTTACCAAAGCGTCTTGGAGTCACCACAACACGGCGCATTCATCCGCCGCGTCGATGACATCTCCACGCGAACACTGCCACGAAAGTGGCAGGCAGAAGCCCCCCTCATCATCGTTCCTGGCGCTTTCTACCGCGAGAACCCGCGCTCCGGCGCGGACGGCCGCCTGCTACGCGAACAAGCTGAGCGGCTCAATTGCCCGACGGGGATCATCCCCATCGTCAGCCGCGGCACATTGAAACAAAACGCGCGGATCATTTGTGACTGGCTTCTTGAGCACACGGACCAGCCCGTCATTCTTGCCTCATTAAGCAAAGGCGGGGCTGACGTGAAGATGGCGCTGGCCGAGCCTGATGCTGCGGTTGCATTCAAAAATGTAGCAGCATGGGTCAATCTCTGCGGGATTCTGAACGGCACGCCGATGGCCGAGTGGCTGCTCTCTCGAAATCCAGCCGCGCTGATGAATCGTCTCTACTACACGTTGCGCGGCCAGGGCCTGGGATTCCTCCGCGACCTGGGCTATGGGTCCGGTTGGCCGCTCGATTGTGATCTCCAACTTCCTCAGCACATCCGCATGGTCACCATCGCGGGATTCCCTCTTCGCGAACATCTGTCCAGCGCTCTCGCGCGCCGCTGTCATCGCCGCCTCACTCACCTCGGGCCAAACGACGGAAGCCTCATTTTGTCGGATGTTTGCACTTTGCCCGGTCTGCTCTACCCCATTTGGGGAGCCGACCATTACTTGCGGCCCAAGACCGATGTCAACCGACTCGTTTTGTCCGTGCTTCAATATTTAGACGAGGAACTGAATTGCCGTCTTTTCCCGCAATCGTAGAAATCGTCAAGCCCAAGGCGATGGAGAGAGACACACCGTTCCTGGCGTGGCCGGGCTGGGGGCATCTTCGTTATGCAGCGCTGCTGTCCTTCGTAAACACGCTTTGGTTCGTGCTGGTCTATGGCGGGATGGATGCACTCACCGCGCGGCGCACCTTTCGTGTCCCTGTTCATTTTCCGGCGGAGCTCGCCATCCCCTTCGTTCCAGCGATGACGCTTTTCTATATGTCCATCTACTTGCTGTTCTGGATGGCTCCTTTCGTCCTGCGGACGCGCCGTGAATTCCGAGCCTTGGTGATCACGCTGGCCGTCGCCATTTTCTGCGGTGGCATCGGATTTCTCCTTTTTCCTGCAGATCTGGGGTTTGCGCCGCCACGAGAGGAAGATCTCGGCATCTGGGCGGGGCTGTTTCATTTTGCCGACAAACTGAATCTCACCTACAACCTCCTGCCCTCACTGCACGTGGCGTTTGCCGTTATTTGCGTAGCCATTTTCTCCGCTCGCGTCCCCGTAGCAGGCAAAGTGCTCCTATGGTTTTGGGCCGCGATGGTCGCTGCCTCGACCGTTTTGATACACCAGCATCATCTGTTGGACGTAGCGACGGGGTGGCTGTTGGCTCTTGTTTGCGTAAAGTCAATCTTCGACCGTCTTGCGAGCGATTCCAGATCATCCTGATACCGCGTCATGATGCAAATCGTGCGAAAGATAAGCTGTCTCACTATAGGCGCGCAGTCGGAAAAATGGACTGCACTCTTGAAACGAGACAGCCAGGATGGGTACACTTTGACAGCAACAATACAACGAACCTCACGGCAAAAAGGTTCCTTACGCCTACTGGGGAAACCACTGAACCATCCATAGCTTGCTTTCCGTTCACAATTTGCACAAAAAGTGTGTATATGGAAAAAGTGTGCGCACGTCCAGATGCGCAAAATCCCGCTTCCGATGGTAGGAATTCCACTTGTCCGCTGTACTGCTAAGGCAATGTGCATAAATAAGTACTTCAACTAGGGATTGCAACATGATAGCGTTTGTGGATGGTCGGGTCGGCATCCGGTATTCGACGACGTTACCAAGAATTGTCGCCGGTTTTGGATGAACGGGGGCGGCGGCGGTTTGCCGCCACTGAGGCCCGCGCCTACGGTTATGGCGGTGTGAGCGTGGTGTCGCGGATCACCGGCATGGCCCGCAGTACGATTGCTCGTGGCGTGGAA